>SDBT01016906.1_pt1 | contig 11535 bp, 5 predicted proteins | sample 2277101 | NCBI WGS metagenome assembly SDBT01 (sample SAMN10404973, study PRJNA504765) | marine sediment metagenome | isolation source: marine sediment core GS10_PC15, 103 cmbsf | place: Arctic Ocean: Southern Knipovich Ridge | collected 2010
AATTCCGAAATTTACGGTGGAGGGACTTTTGAAATAAAGATTTTTGGTTTAGATAAATCTTTGTTCTCATTGATGGATGGATTAAATATAATTGAAGAATTAAAACAAGAAATAAACAACAGAGCAATAAAAATCGAAGTTGTACCAAAACATGACGATGGAAACTTTGATGATATTGATATGAAAATTGAAGAATGGTTAGGAACGAATCCAGCCGATTATTATTATCTAGGTTATAATGCAAGTATGTCATCTGGAATAAATAATTTCAATAACATAATTGAAAAATTAATAAAAAGAGCTGAAAGCTCAGTATTTTATACTTTTGTAATAGAACCATTTGGATATCAATCAGGTTTAAACTTAGAAAAACTTAATAAAAACTTTCAAGACAACATGTTTTACATCAAGAAGTTGGAAACAAGTTGTAAAAAACCAAAAGGAATGCTATCCAAATACTTATCAATTTATAGCGACTTTAAAGCTTTAATTGGAGATAATCGGAATAAGTACATAACCGAAATGCTTGAAAAATCAAATCTTTTAAGGTATGAAAGTGATCGGATTTTAATATTGAATAAAGTTACAAGATGGCTTCTTCAGGAACGATTAACTGATTTTATAGGGATTTATCTAACTAAATGGAAAATTGATTTAACTTTTAAAATTTTTAAAAATTATATACCAAATTATAAAAACTTGAGATGTTTAAATTATAAAATCCAAAAAGGATTAATTCCAAATAAATATCGAAATTTTACTCTTATAAATTTCCCAATTACAACTTTGAGTATTATAATTTTATCGTACATAGGAAAAAAATTGGATGATTCTTTAGATAAATCTATTCTTAGTTCCAGATTTTGTGAAATTAAAAGAATCGACCGCATCTATCAGTTTTTTACAATCGGCTATAATAAATTTTCTAATTTTGAAATTAAAAGAGATTATCGACCGTATTTACTTTGTTTAGCCGACATCAAGAATTACTTTAATTCAATTGATCATAATTTGTTAAAAAGGATATTAGTTGATACATTTGATAAGTTAGAGATTCCCCTAAATTACATTCCAATTGTACTTAATTCATTGGGTAATCAAAAAGGTATACCAATTGGTTCGCCATTATCTTCTTTAATTGCTAATCTTTTTATTTCAGATTTAGATGGTAATATATTATCTCATCCTTATGTTGTAAACTATGCTCGTTATATGGATGATTTTAAAATAATTATAAAAACTCCCAATGATAAAGAGTCGAGAGAAGAATTTAAAAATTTTCTAAAAATCCAATTAAATAAATTAAATTTAGAACTAAAAGAAGAAAAGTTTGAAATTAAAAATATTGATATAAATTCTTTTAAATATGAGTATAATAGAATTTTTAAAGAATATACAAGAAAGTATTTTGATCTAATTCGACCTATTAAATATGGGCTTGCTATTATTTTATATCTTCTAAGAAAAGAGGAAAAATTAACTATTAAAAGTAATTTGAAAAAACTGGCTGTAAAGATTTCTAAAGCTTTAGAATTGAATGGAGTCACATTTAATGAAGATCAACTTTTGAGATATTTAATTTTAGTTAATTTTAAGTTAGATGATCCTGAATTTGTTGGAGAAATTGAAGATATTATTAAAAAGAAAGATTCGGAATTTAAAATTAATAAAAACATATTAGATTTTGCCAGCGACGAATTTTCTAAATATTTTTTAGAATTTAATTGGAGTTGGTTATATAAAATTTATTTTTTTGCAAAAGAAATGTACAATAAACTCAATACAGAATTAGAGAAATGGGATCATATCAATAATTCATTAGACCAATTAAAGGATTCTAAAAATGACGATTTAAGAAGAGAGATAATTAAAAAAAAAGAACAAATAATGGAAAGTGAAGAATTCCTTTACTCTGTTCGGATGGTTAAATATCTTATTTATAGACTAACAAAGATGAATTTTTATAAATTGAAAAGTAAATCCAACATAGTTATCAATAGAATTCTTAAATTTATTAGATTATTGCTTCCGATTAAATTGATTGGATCAATTCTTTACAAATACAATCATATTGAAATTTTAAAAAAACTCTTGGAGCAGAGTATGGAGATTTTGGATGAAGACCAAGAAATTTATTCAAGAAAGATATATTCCAATGATATTTCTTATTTAATTCATCTTTTAGGACGATATTATGAAAAAAAACGGGATAAATTAACAAATGATATAGAATATTGGTTGGAAAAAATTGATCTTATTCTGCTAACTCGCGCCTATGAAGAAAAAATAGCAATATCTGAATTTATTTTAAGATTAAATCTTGTAAACAAGATTTCTTATCATAAATTTAAAATCTGGTTTGGTCAGGCTGACAATATCCTAGTTTTAAAGAATATTCTCCTATGTATAGCGTTTCATGATGAATCTTCTAAATATATTCCAATTGAATTTCTAGATTTAATATTAAAAAAATATAGCCTTGATGAGGTTATAATGAATCTTACCTTAAGATTATATACTGAAATTAAAAAAAAAAATAACATTAACCTTTTTCATAGCGAAGATGAATTTAATCGAATCAAATTTTTCCCCAGTTCCATTGATCTCGACTATGAATTAAAATCTGTTTTTGATTGGGAAGAGGGTTTTGGAGGTAATTTTTTTACTGATAGTTAAAAAATTAAGAAGTTTAATACAATTGTGTCTAATATTCACTTGTTTATCTAAAGAAAAGTGAATTTCGATTTTTAGAAATTGGGGGGAGGTATTAGTTTAAATTAAAAAATTTAATTTAATCTTAAATTTACAGGAATATTCAGTAGATAAATTAGATTAATATCGATGTAGGTGCAAAAAAAAAATTGTTTTTAACTAAATTTTAACCATCGAATAAAAAAGATCGTCGTCTTAAATGCCTAATTCCAGCTTAGGTAAGATGAAAGACAGAGCAGCTCTAAACGCTTCTACAATTCCTATTCCTTCAGAAGCAATAGTTCTAATTATTGATATTTTTTTAAAAGCCGAAAAATTAATTCTTTTTTTAAATCGATTCTCTTCCGAAGTGTCAATCCTCAGTATATCAGATTTGTTAAAACATAAAATTCTATTACCCAATAAGGCGAAAATTGAATTTATTTTAATTTACTATACTAACTCAATTAAAGAAAGAAATTAAATAATAAAGTTAGGTAATAGGACCAGCAATTAAAAAAACTACTAAATTGGAAAATTAAAAAAAATTAAATAGGCACAAATAAATGATGTATTTTTATGAATGAAAATAACATACAGGGTGATTGGAATAAAATTTATCACAGACGGTGTACTTGTTCAAAAAATCCAATTGATTTTAAAACGGCTAGGAATAATAATTTTTCAAATATATATTTTTCAAATCAGAGATATCCTTGTATAGAATCAGCGGAATTTAAATATATATATGAAAATCAGAATAATGATGAAAAAAATGATAAACCATATGTGTCTAGTGATTCAAGAATAGACCACACCAATTGTAATAATGATTCTATATTTGATGAAAATGTCCAAGTTAATAAATTAGAAGTAAAAAATTTAAGGTCAACGGAGTTTGGTGTTTTTCCTATTAGTAAATTCAATGAAAAAGATGTTAAATACTGGAAAATTTTATTTGAAAAATACGGTAATTTTTCTATGGTTGTAGAAAAATTTAGAGAAAACACAGGAAAAATCGTCTCAGATTTTACGGTTAGGCGAAAACTTAAAGATTTTCTTATTAATAATTATGAAAACTGGTATAAAAAATATCAGTTATCTGGTAAATATTCATGGGAAGATGCTCGTTTATGGAAGAACCTTTATGAATCATTACATTCCTTTAAAAAAGTTGAGAGTTTTATTAAAGAAAAAGTTGATCCAAATGGACCATTTGAGAAGACAATTAGGGAGTATCTAAAAAAATATATTAATCGAATTTTAGGAGAAAATTATGATAAATGGGTAGAAAGATATCATAAAACTGGACCTTACAAATATAATAAAAAAGATTATCTTTATTGGCAAAAATTATATGAAAAATTAGGAAGTTTAAAAGGGGTAAAAGAACATTTAGCGAAGGAGTTAAGTGATAATGCTCCAGATCCTGCTACAATCAGAATAGGGTTAAGATCACTATTAGGACAGAAATATGAAATATGGAAAAGTAAATTTGCAAAAAAACTATTTGTAGAAAAAGAAATAACGTATTGGAAAAGTTTATATGAAAAATATGGTTCTATTGGAAAGGTTTCAGAATTAACGGGTCATGATGTTAAAGTTCTTAAAAAACATCTAAGAGGGTTGATGGGAAAACACTTCAATAATTGGTATGAAAAATATTATATACATCATTCCACTATCTACACCGATTCTGATGTTTCTGATTGGAAATCTTTATTTGAAGAATTGGGGAGTTATCCTGCTGTAAGCAATGAAATTAAAGATATTTTGGACATTAATATTAGACCAAGCGTAATTCGAAGGAGAGTAAAAAAATATCTGGAAACGAGGGATTTTAATTATAATAATTGGTTAGATGAGTTTTCTCTTAGTGATAATATTGTAGATATTGGAAAGAAAATACATCAGATAATTGAATATTATTTCATGTTAAATTTTAAAGATACTGATATTTTTGTATTCTATGAAATAACACCATCTAAAGAAGCTAAACTTTTTAGAATTGATAATTCACTGATATATCCAAAATCTATAGGAAAAAGAGTTTTTGATAAATTAATTATAAATCTTGATTACTTATTTTCTACTAATCTTACTCGATCATATCCTAAAATGTATAAGGGTTATCACAGTGAGGATATGCTTTTATTAATTGTTATGCTCATTGACAAACCAAAAAATTATTCAATTCCCTTAGATGTACCACATAGAGAGAATGTCAAATTAATTGACATCAATTCCTTTTTGAAAATTTTCGATTTTGATGATTGTATGAAGAAAGAAATTATCTATGCTATTAATTTGGCTAAAAAAGCGCCCTATAGCCCAATGGCCTATGAAGAACTAAAAGAAATAGCAAATTATGCAAATAGGAAGCTAAAACTCAATTTTGGTAGTAGAAAAGACCAACAGTTGAGATATAACGAAATAATAAGAAAAGTTTAATTTGGATTCTTATTATAGATAAATCTTATAAAACCATACGAATTGATTATATTTTTAATTTTTGTTTTTATCAATATAAAATTTAACCTAAATTTTCAAAAGTATGAATTAAATAAATTTTTCCTAAAGAAAAATTAAAAATCAGTACCTAAGAATTCTTTTATATGATTTGAGGTAATATAAACAGATTTTAAAAGATGTTTGATTCATTTTAGAAAAATTTAATTTATTTTTAATCCTTTTATTATTAATGAGTGAAAATACGAGGAAGTATTCAACAAAACCCCTAAAAGGTATGGATGATTTTTATCCAGATGATTTAAGAGTTGTAAATTATATTAAAAATGTAGTAGAAGATGTCGTTGAATTATATGGTTTCGAAGAATTTGAGTCACCTCTTTTAGAACCAATTGAAATTTTTGCTGCGAAATCTTCTGATGAACTTGTCAATGAACAATCCTTCATCGTCGAAAAGAAAAAAGGAAAACGACTAATCTTAAGACCTGAACTTACTCCTTCATTAGCTCGGATGGTAGCAAAGAAAAGCCAAGAACTTAAGAAGCCAATTCGATGGTTTTCCTTTCCCACATGTTATAGATATGAAGGAACGCAGAGAGGAAGACGCCGTTCATTTTTGCAAATCAACACTGATATCCTCTTTCTAAAAGGACAAGAAATAAATGAGCTTTTTTATGATTTAGAAATATTTTCTATTATTGTTGACATTTTTAGAGAACTAGGAGCAACTGCAGATCAGTTTCAAATATATTATAACAATCGTAGATTTATTGACGCTGTTTGCGAGCACATTCTTAGAGTTCCCAATAATAAATTTTCATTAGTTTATAAAATATTGGACAAATCGGACAAGATGGGGGAATCTGAATTTGAGAAGTATATAATTGATTCATTTCAAGAGGAATCAATAGTACAAGGCATATTTAAATTAAAGGAAGCACCATCAATAGAAGATTTATTAAATAAGTTCGAAGAAATCCCTGATGAGTTTTATAAATCAAAAGGATATCTTGAACTGTTAAATTTCGAAAACTTATTACACGAGGAGGGTATTTCAGATTATTGCTCATTCTCATCTCGAGTTGTAAGAGGTTTGGATTATTATACTGGGATTGTCTATGAAGTATTTGACACAGGAAAAGAAAATATTCGCTCTGTGTTCGGGGGAGGTCGTTATGATAACCTTCTGTCATTGTTTTCAAATGAAAAAATCTCGGGAACGGGATTTGGAATGGGTGTTTTGATGTTATCATTATTTTTAAAAACTTACAATCTAATACCTGAAGATATCCTAGAGCGAGATTACACGGATACTATATACGTTGCTTCCACAAGCAAAGAAGTTTCTCCCTACGCATTAAAATTAGCTCGCTTCTCTCGTGAAGAAGATTTTTCATGCATAGTGGATTACCGTTTTAAAAATCTTAAGAACCAATTGAAAAGAGCAAACGAGCTTGGAGTTCTAATCGTTTTAATTGTAGGGCCAAAAGAAATGAAGGAAAATACTGTTTCAATTAGAAATATGGAGACAGAAGAGCAAAAAACCGTAAAAACTGAAGACCTCCTTGAGGAAATATATAAAATAATAGATGAATACGCAGATTAAAATATTAATATAGGATTAATAGTAGTTTAAAACAAAAAAACGATACATATTTCTATAATATTCATAAAAAAATATGACGATTTATGTCAAGTAGTTATAATAGGACTACACTTGTTCTATTTACAGATATCTCAGGTTTTAAAAAAATGATGAGAAAAGATTCAAAAGTTGCTTATCAAAAAATGAGGGTATTTTATCATATAGGATATATGTCGTTATTTGGGCATAATCAATTTAAACCTTTTGTAGAAGGTTTTTTTCTCTCAGATTGTGGAATTTTATTCGCGTGAGATGGATTTTTAAATTTCGATTCTTAAATTATTCCATAATAGTTAAAAAGATAATTTCAATACTCGCTATATTATATAGATTTACTATTTTATTGATGCTATGAATTCCAAAATAGTATCCATAATAGGAAGAGAGTTACAAATTATTCCAATTCTTTTAGCCCGAAAATCAAAGGCTTTTCTTCCAATAGGTGCGAGATATGGATAATTGGATATAATAATTACTTCATCTCCAGCCAATATTGCATTAAATCTAAGATTTTTACTCAATTCAAGGGTATTAAAATTTTCACATTCTTTTGTTATTACATCTAATTTTCTTATCCCCTCTTCCCATTGAATTGAGCTTTTTATAAGTTCCGTCTTATTTAATAATATAGAGAAAGAAGGGATCTCGTCTAGGTGTGATTGAAATATTGGGCCAATTCTTTTCTGGCTTAGCTTTTCAGTAATTAATTGGAAAGGCGCTTTTATCTCTCTCATAGCATCTATTAGTATGTCTTCATGTTCATAATCATATAATAATGATATACATTCAATATTCACCAAAGTGTTAATTTTTTCTTTTATTTCTTCTAGTATTCCATTTGTATTCTCTATACTCTCGCTTAATATAAAAAATTCAAGGTCCTCTATTTTTTTTTCTAAAAAATTGATATTATTAATTCTGTTATCAGACAAATTATTACGATAGACTTGAGTGGATTTTGCTGAGTATTTGTTTAAAACTTGTTTTCTGTCAAATGAATCAGGTAAAAAGTCGATGACAAATTGCAAAAGGGTTAAAGGTATTTTTCCGCCCTCTAAATAGATGTTTGGAGTAATTAAACCTTCCTCGTTGTAATTATAACCAAGGAATGATAAACTATTGTAAAAAACTTTGTTATTATCAATGATTAAAAAATTTGCATCAATCATATTATCCGATATAGTAAAAAATATTCTATCTTTATTTTTTCTTTCAAGTCCAGAAGATAAACTCAGTCTAAACCTCTTGATCTTTTCATCCCGTTCGTTATGTGAGATCTCTTCTACACCCCCCCATATAAAGATAATTGGTACTTCATTTTGACTAGATTCAAATATAATACTCTGAAGAAATGATAAATTGTTTAAATTTAATTTATCAGAACAGAAAATAATAAAATCTTGAGCATTTTTAACATGTTCAATAATAAGATTTTTTACCTCTAGATTTTTATATTTAAATATTATTTTATTTACACTTTCAATTCGTTCTTTTAAAATTTTAAAATCTTTTTTTAATTTATCAAAACTATCCTCTAACAACATTTGAAGGCTCAAATTCTCTTCAAGATTATTAAAAGATTTAATTTCTTCATGTAAAAAGTTAAGATTGTTTAGAATTTGGGTTATAAATTTTTTATTTGACAAAATATTTGGTGTTTCAAGAGTTAAGTCTTCTTCTATTTCTTCTGATTCCATAAGTTTTGATTCATAAGCTTTCTGCCAATATTTTTGGACGACTCTGGGAAAAATATCGAAATCCAGATTAAATAAAACACCTTCTTCCTTTTTAATTGGAATATATAATTTATCTCGGTATAAGGGATATAAGAAATTAATTTTCTCGACATTTTCTAAATCTCTAACTCTTGATCTAACACATTGAGTATATTTAAGTAAAGAATAACTATATAAATGTTGAAAAGTCTCTGGAGGTGAAGATTTTAAATCAATGAAATTCGTTTTATCAGGATTAGGTGCCTTTAAATGATCATTGACATCATTTTTAATAAAGAGTTCACCCCCAATTTTTTCTTGAAGAATTATTACGGGATATTTATAAACGGTAGTATCAACATCCAAAAATTCATCAAGTTTATCTTTTTCAACATATTCAATAATCTTTTCGCTAAGTGTTACTAATCCCCTATTTAAATCAATATGGATTAATCCTGAATATATTAATGGTGTTAATATGTAATTCATTATATGTTTGCCAACATTAAAGGCTTTAACTAAATTTATTAGTGAATTATCTTTAAATATTAATTTTAAAACCAATTTCTCAAGATGAGTAAGCATCTTACTTTTACGAATAACAATTTCACATTTTTCCATTTGAATTGGAACAGTAATAACATCATCTTTTTTAACTTCCAGATTTTCCTCAGACATTTTAATATCAAACCTCGTCGTGTGAGATTATTTTTCCTTCTTTTTGAAAAAAGACTGCCACCTTACTAAATTTTTCCATAATTGGGTTTCTACGATGATTTAAACACATTTTTAAATCACCTACAATTATTTCTACTTTTCTAGCTCTTGAGAGCATGACATTTAATCTTTGAGGATCAGGAACAAAACCCCAAGCTGATCTGATTCCTTCTTTATTGTTACTTCGAACAAGTGATATAATCACTAAATCTGCCTCTTGACCCTGAAAACTATCAACAGTATAACAAGAATTTCTAATATTTATCCCCCCCAAGTTTGGAAGGTGGTTTGGTAAGTGAGTCTTCAAAACATTTACTTGCTCATTATAAGGACTTAAAATAGCCAAGGAGAATTGGATATATTTCTTATTAACTCTAATTTTTTTTAATATTCTAATAATTAATTTAACTTCAGAAATGTTGTAAAAATCCGTACCAGCCCGTTTTTCTCTATAGATTCTTTCATTTTTTGTATTGATCCAAATTAATTGTTCATTTGACATCATAGTCGGTTCTAAAATTAAATCATCTTTTTCATGAATTTCTTGTCTAAAAGCTCTGTCATAAAAAATTGTTGAAATCATTTTACTAATTTTTGAAGGAAGTCTATGTTGACCTATGAGTGTATCACAAGATCTCCTTTCGTCTGCAGAATCATATGATGGGCTTATTTTTTTAAATCGTTCGAACATAGATTGGAAGATTTTTACTTCTCTAATTGTTAATTTTCTAAATTCTAAGAAATCTCTTTCATTAAAGTTTATATCTCCTTTAGATTCCTCTTCTTTTTCATCTAATTCTTCATTAATTAGTTCAATAATATCATTTAGTTTAAATGGAGGGAGTTGGTTTTGATCTCCAATTAGGACCCACTTATTCCCTAGCTGCAAAGGTCGGAATAATTCAGAAGGATATGTTTTAGCCGCCTCCTCGATTATTACTAAATCAAAATTTGGTCTTGATTCCAGTTTACTCAAATCATTAGATGTACTAGTACAGAAAACTAAGTTTGCACTCTCTCTAATACTATCTGTCCATTCACGACTTGGTGCTTTACCTTCGTATTTAATTATGTTTTCAATTTCAGCTAAAATTTCATCATATTTCTTAAGAGTAGGATTCCATTTTTCAATATTTTCTAACATTTTGATGGCCATTTGTTTAGGAAAATGCCTAAAGGCTATTGATCCTGACGGATAATTACGTTCTCTATATGGACTAATTAGTCGAACAATTTTAGGCTTTGGATTAATGTCTAATTCCTTACACATCTCATAAGTCTTCTCTAGAAGATCATCTAAAGCCGCATGCTCTTTACTTGAGACTAAAATCCTTTTATAAGGGTCTCTTTCAAGAGTTAATCTAATTAATTCCTTTGCAGACCATGTTTTTCCCGTTCCTGGAGGTCCTTGAAGAAGAAATATTGGAAAAGTGTAGAAAATAAAATTTACGATATCACTCTTATTGTCTTTCAAAAAATATTGATGTACCGTAGCTGGATTTAAAATCGCATCAATTAAATAATCTTTATCTTCTAAATTTTGAATAGTCATAAATTTCCTTTTTAATAGATGCAATGTTGGTTTTAAATCCCAAAAACGCAAATAACCATTTAAAGAAGGACTATCATTTTTTCTAACTTCTTCCCATTTTACAATAATATTGAAATCATCAGGTTCATCAATAATTTCAATAAATTTCCATTTTCTTCTTTCTTTAAATCTTTGTTTTAAATCTGGTGAATTTATTAGTTCAACAGTTTGAGTTTGAGAATTTCTTAAGACTTGTATGAACCGAGTCCTTTCAGCACTGTTAAAAATGTTTATAATAATTTGTCGTTTGCTTTTTTTTTGATTCTCTTTATCGAATGAATCGCTTATAAGTTCGTATTCGAAAATGTATCTTTTTTCACTATTTTGCTCTACTTTAGTAATAAGTTTTAAAGCTTTTAACCATCTTTTCTTATCTAATTCATAATCTGATGGTTCTTCATCAATAGTTCTTATTTGTGTTATAGCATTTGCAAATATCTGATCCCAAGTTGAATATGATTTTTCTTTAAGATCTTGCCAATAAAACTCATTTACTTTGCAGACACAAATATCATTTTTCAATCCAAAACTTCTCTCTTCATTTTTATTTAATAAACTTACTATTGCAATTTTTCTATTATTACGACCACTCTGAAATTTATATTTTCCATTTTTACCAATGGCCCATAAGGGCCAATCTCTATTATTTGTTAAATATAAAGATAATTCTGAAAATTCATTTTTTAAAAAAGTATTTGGATATTCTC
>SDBT01016907.1_pt1 | contig 11535 bp, 9 predicted proteins | sample 2277101 | NCBI WGS metagenome assembly SDBT01 (sample SAMN10404973, study PRJNA504765) | marine sediment metagenome | isolation source: marine sediment core GS10_PC15, 103 cmbsf | place: Arctic Ocean: Southern Knipovich Ridge | collected 2010
ATAGACTCCCTGGGCGGTTGCCGCCCGGCGAACCACCGCAGCGCATTCGCAAAACTGTTCAGCAGCACAATATCGTCGAACTAAGTAGCGAATTAACCGCTGGATCAGAACTAATTGATCTGGCCAGTGGCAAGCTTGCGCCGGTCAGCGACCTTACTTCACGCTCGGTCCATGCATTCTGTGGTATCGCCATGCCGCGACAGTTCTACCACACCCTGTTCAATTTGGGGCTTGAGCCAATGCGGGTCACCTACTTGGCAGATCATCATCCGTATTCTGAGGCGGATGTGCAACAGTTGATTGAGCAGGCACAGGCAGCAGACAGCGTACTAATCACTACCGAAAAGGACGGCATGCGACTGGCTGAATTCGATATTCCAACCGACACCATCTACATGTTGCCCGTGCAGCTAAATTTTTCTGCAGCAGACCTCATCCTATTCTATGCACAGATACTAAAATGCCTCCCCATGCCCAGCGAAAATATTGGACACGGGGAGGCTTAGCAGTCTCGGCGACCCTGGCTGTGGTCAGTTCATCTTCGAGAAGATATTAATCAGATCGACTACGCGGTTCGAATAACCCCACTCATTATCGTACCAATTCAATACTTTAACATACCGGCCGCCCGATACCCTGGTGAAAGGTGCATCAAAGATTGATGAATGTGGATCACCGATTATATCGCTGGATACGATCGGCAAAGTTGAGTAATCTAGGATATCTACTAACCGGTCAGTCTTTGATGCCGCCAGCACAGCCTCATTAATCTGATCAACGGTTACTTCTTGCTCCAACTCGCAAACCAGGTCTACCACCGACCCATCGGGCACGGGAACACGGCAGGCCAGGCCGTCCAATTTCCCAGCCAGTTCCGGTAATACTTTGCCAACAGCCCGGGCTGCTCCGGTGGTAGTTGGAATAATATTCTTGGCTGCTGCACGGGATCGGCGCCAGTCAACATGGGGTACATCCGCCAGCCGCTGATCGTTAGTGTAAGCATGCACAGTGTTGATGATACCTTCAACAATACCGAAGTTATCATTCAGCACCTTGGCCATTGGTGCCAGACAGTTGGTTGTGCAACTTGCGTTGGATACCAGCTTATGCTCAGGCTTCAGGCCATCTTCATTAACCCCAATCACCACCATATAATCAATATCGTCCTTTGGCGGAACCGTCAGAATGACTCTTTTCGCACCGGCCTCAAGGTGGCCGTTCAGCCCTTTTCTGGTGCGGAATATGCCCGTTGCTTCAATGACCACATCAACATCCATTGCTTTCCAGGGCAAATCGGCAGGATTGCGCTCGGACAGCATCTTCACCTCGTTGGCAGTTGTTTTGAGCAGGTCGCCCTTAATAACGACGTCGGAGCCAAAGCCACCCATCACAGTATCATACTTTAGCAGGTAGGCCAGGGCTTCAGGATCAAATAGGTCGTTTATCGCTACCAACTCAACGTCAGGCCGGTCATGTAAAATTCTGAAAACCGAACGTCCAATGCGTCCAAATCCATTTATAGCTACTTTCATGCTGCACCTCCTGGGCTGTTTAGCCGGGCATAAGCCCTAATTATATCCAACAACCGTGCTGCATGACCGTATCCGTTATCGTACCATCCAATAATTTTCAGCATCTTATGGGCGCCAATCATGGTTGCCTTACTGTCCAGGACTACGCTATGGTGATTGCCTATAACATCACTGGACACTATCGGGTCATCGTTGACCTCAACGAATTTGGGGAATTTCCGCGCGAATTCGTACATGGTGCTGTTAATCGTATCAACGGACATACTATCCATGTTCACATGCGCGGTAATATCTAAACACGATCCATCAGGCACCGGAACATTCAACGAAATACCGTCCAGTTTGCCAGCCAGCTCGGGCATGATTTTCTCAACCCACATTGGTGCCGTGGTAATGTTGGGGATAATATTATCGGTCGCCGACCGGCTACGCCTGAAATCGACCCCAGCCGTATCTTGCAACGGCTGATCACTCGTGAAAGCATGAATGGTTGTCATCATTGCGTGATTGACTTCCATACCCTCAGTCAGCGCCTTTAGCATCAGTGCCATCGCGTTGGTTGTTGATGAACCCGCTGAGATCAGCTGATCATCGGCTGAAATAGTGTCATCGTTAATACCCATGATCACAACACGGTCAGCCTCGTCATCGGGCAAGCTGGAAAGTATTACCCGTTTTGCCCCGCCCTTAAGATGGCCCCGCATCTGCTCTGTACTGGTGTATTTACCGGTTGCATCTACTACGATGCTAACTCCGTAGCCGTCCCACGGTATGTCGCCAGGCGCAATCCCCTGTATAAGACGGGTGGTTCGTCCATCTTTCAAATGGATAGCATGGTCATGGAAATCCGTTTCCATCTCAAATGCGCCATGGATAGAATCCCGTTGCAGTAGATAATGCAGGATCTCCGGTTTACCTAAATCACTGACAATGGCGATCTCAACATCATTGGTTTCAGCAGCCAATCGAAATAAATTTCGGCCGATTCTGCCGAAACCCATTAATCCCACTCTTATTTTATTGGTGGTATTGTGAAGGTTCATTACGTCCCCTTGCTTAGCTATACTTGGCGGGCAAAATAGATGAAATGGATCATCTGTACCAAGGGAAGCTACCTATAGATATAGAGCAGACACAATAGTTCGCTTATTTTATTAGCAGTGTGTATCAGCCACTGAGGGTGATACCGAGGACAAAGATAACCCCTGCGAAGGCCATCAAGAGCGGCCATCCGGTAAACAGGATTTGTCGGCGACTCGGATCGTCAAATACGTGGACTTGGAATTCATGGACGGTCGTGCCGCCATGAGAGTCGGTTATTTCGAAAACAATATCATTGGGCCCGTTTTGCAGATTACGCGGACGCCAGCGAAATAGCCCCGTCCGGGCATCAAATTCTGAATACCGGGGCAGTTTAACTGCCGTATACAGCATGGGATCGCGATTCAAATCTTCCGCCACCAGCCGATAACTGTACTCATAGCTATTCAGTGCGACCGGTTTTGGTTGGGAGATAATGCGGGGTAGAATATTGACGAACACGGTTGTCGCCTGACGATTAACACTATGCCCATCGGAGACTTCAACTTCAAATTCCTGCCAGTTAATCTGCTCAACTGCTGGCAGCCAGGTTACCAGGCCTTTGGCATCAACCTGCATACCCTCAGGGGCCTTGACTAAACGATAGCTTAATTGCCGGTCTTCATTCTTGTCATCCACGCGTAATTGGTAGGCATAACGGGATTCCACCGTGGCCATCGTATCGGGGCTGGATACTATAGCTGGTGGATAATTGGCATAAACGGTGTAGGCTTGCTCGTCCCGTGTGTAGCCATCGGATACTGTCAATCGTACCTCGTGCGAACCGGCCTGGCTTGGCGCAGGTGCCCAGGTAATCAATCCATCTTCCGAAACGGTCATCCCGTCCGGGAAGTCATGCAAACTATAATGAAAGAACGGTATCCGGTTAGCCGAATACTGTGGCATAATACCTCTTCCGCCCTGGAAAAACTCCCACAGCACATCCTGTAACTCCACCATCGCCCTGGCCGGGCTGGAAATCACTAGAATCAAATCGCCATTATCAATGAACACATGCTTAACCGCCTGCTTGAGATCGATGCGGGCAGCCTCAGAAACCTGACCCTCCTCAGGTCGTTGTGGCTTATTGATGTAGATATTCTTCTGCTCATGGAATTGGGCCAGGTAGCGCGGCAACTCGCGGCGGAATTTGGCATCCTCCACATCAATATTGTAGGCTCGCGAATTTTGTATATTCGAAACAATCGTCGGTCGCTTGAATTTTAGCAGGGAACCACGATTATTATCCCTGATCCCCACCTGATAGCGGTAGCCAGTGCCAATCAGTGCTGAATCAACCGGCGCCGAAATGATGGTGAGCGGGCTGTTCACAAACACCACGCCCCTGAAAACAGTCTCGTCAATCCCGTCCGACAGTTGGACTATGTAACGCGCAGCATCAAGGTCCTGAAGATTGGTACTCCATAACAATTGGCCCAGCGAATCAATAAGCATGGTTACGGGACCGCTGGTAATACTCCACTTCAGGTCGTGCTTGGCGTTCGCATCTTGCCCGGCAAAATTCAATTTTAATGTGTCGCCATTTGCTATAATAGAGGCCACCAGGGGCTGTTCAGTGATCTCCGGCTGGGCGTTCACATAAATCCAGTTACTCTGCACATCTTCAGATTTACCGTCACTAATTCGAATTTGAAAATATTGCGTATCAATCTGACTGATCAGCGGCGTCCAGTTAATAACACCCTCAGCATCCACGCCCATACCCTCGGGTGCATCCAGCAAAGTGAAAACATAGGTCTTGGGCGTACCGGGCTGGAAAACGGATAATGGGTACGCGTATAGTTCACCTACATGGGCCAGATTTGGCGTGGTAGACGTGATGGTGATCTTCGCATTCACGTTAAGAGTAAATGTTTGCAGGTCCTTATCAAAGCCATCCGCTACCGAGATTACAACCTGATAATCATCGTGGTGCGAATCATTCGTCCGCCAGGTCAGGATGCCCGATTGGTCCAGTTCCATGCCAATCGGTCCCGATTCCAGCTGATAATTCAATTTTGCATCGCTGTTCTTGTCATCAACATGCATGCGGTAGGCGAATAAATCTCCAGCCACCAGCGACAGACTCTCAGGTTGCCCAATTATCTCCGGCCGGGCGTTCACGTAAATCAGTAGTTGGTCTTTAACATTAACCGTTTCAGGTATAACCTTAAACTCCTGCGCCGAATCGGATACCATGTCTTCGTATGTCACACCAGTCTGGAAGGTGGTAACCAGCTCCACATTCCAGGCGCCAAAGTGATCGGTGGTAGGAACCCATACCAGACCTTGGCGCTGCAGGTTGAATATCATCCCTGGCGGTTTGCGCAAAAATCTGAAATTCGCAAAATCTGCTGCCCGGTCACCTAACACATTGCGGGTGAATTCGTCACCAACATACAGCAGGTAATCCGGCGATCTTGTCGGCGGTAAAGCTCGCGGATCTGGCGCCTGCTGCCGGTCGGGCATATATACTTCAGTGCCCGTCTCTTCCAAAACCACTGTGCCCGGTGTTGTTGGTACTACTGCTGTTGGAGTAACGGGAAAAGCCAGCGCAGCATCCGCGGCCGGCACCGCAACTATAGTCTTGGCCGCTATGCGTGCCCCAATATCTGCATGTACGAGGTAGGCGCCAGTACTGGTATTTACAATATACGATATGGCAGCCGGCCGGTCAGTCCGCGCTGGAGTTACTATCAACGTTGCGGCTGCCAGCAAACTATCCGACATATTGGGCAGTGTCCGGCCCAGGTTCTGTTGCCCTACAAGGGTTTGAAGCTGACCGTCATGATATAGGGTAGACCCAGTGCGCTTGAGAAACACCCTGATATCAGGCTTGCCGGACCCTTGCTGCACATTGACCAGGTCCACTAAATCGGTGATCCGGGCATCCAGTTGTCCGACCACCAAATCGGGGCCAACCATCCCAACCGTGCTAAGGCTTCCGTCGGCGTGGGCGAGGATTAACTCTTGCTGACCATCGCCTTCAACATCGCCAGCCGCAACAGCCTTGGGTAGGATTTTTGAACTGGCGAATGGCTTCAGTGGTACGGTTGTATAGCCGCGTCGGCCCTTGAGATGAGCTGTGATCTCTGGGTGCGGTCCATGCCCAACCGTTAAAATGTCAGGACGGAGATCCCCATTCAAGTCGGCTATAGCGGCGCTGAAGGGCCAGGGACCCGAACTATTTCCATCAGGCCGTAGCTCCTGGAGCAGGTAGAACGATCTTCTGCGCCAATTGGCGATCACCACCATGCGGTCGGGACTACCTGTACTAATTACCAATTCGTCATTTTTGTCACCATCAAGGTCGGCAACTGCCAGACTGGTGGGCCTGAGATAGGATATTCCGTGTCCGCGGTAATTCCATTCAAACGTCGGTACAGTTGAGAAATTTGCGGTCTGGTCATCCCAATCAAATAAGTATAGCCAGTTGGGTGTGGCATTCTCGGGCAACGATTTGTGATGCAGCAGCAGGACGATCTCCCGCGACCCATCACCGTCGACATCGGTGACGCGTGCGTCGATTATTTCGGCGTCCAGTCCCGCAGGTAGATCATAGCGCCAGCTAAATGTCGTCGTTTGCCCGGAACTGGACTCAATATAAACCAATGACTGGTTGGCTTGTTGATCAGTTGGCTCCAATAGGGCCAGGTACTCCGGCTTCTGATCTCCATCCAAATCATATGTACCGTCGAGAAGATGCACTTCTCTGGCTGGCACATCAACCTTGCTTATTGTCACATCAGCCGCCAAAATTGAGGCAAAAATGGTTATGACAGTAAGAAGCTTGGTAACGGTTGTAAAAGTCTTTGTTTTAAGACTCAAGGCGCTTGATATAATAGATTGGTTTTTTTTTGGGAATATTCCATGATGCCACGCACTATTGGCTCCAATTTCTAATGAAAAATATAGAAGAGTTATCGCAACATTGCAAGGGAAAATCTGACTAATTATTATCCGCTAATTTTCATGTTGTTGAAGCGGTGCTCTCGACTTATATTGTAACTTCCTATAACGATAGTATTTTTGGTTAATCCACAAATATTCGTTTAAACTATTCTCGAAATTTTTCTCGAATGCTTTTCTGAAGTTTTGGAGTTGTTTATGCATCGGCTTTTTTACGGTTTGGGTTTGGCTCTTTTGATGGCAACTGCTGGGTACTCCCAAGGTGATATTTCTTACCCCACGGAAGAATTATTTGGTGGTGGTATTGGCTATTCTCCCACCTTCCTGTTGCTTAGCCCGGCGGAAATATTCCCCTTCAATACCAGTGGCACTGACGCCGCCAATACAGATCTCCTCGGTCTCGCCGGCTTGGGATTTGATGATGATGATTTGGATGCCCTCGGTTCAATGATGGTTCTGCATGGTGCCGAAGGCTTTGGCAATATTACCGGGAACTGGCGCATCGGCGCCTACGTGGGGCTGGGTGGCAACAGCATTACCCGCTCAGATACTTTAACTGACACATCGGTAGATCTGAAGGTAACCCTGATGACTGGTAACGCATCCATTGAGTACGTAATGCCATTGTTTAGCAATTTGGAATTATCTGCTGGATCGTTGCTGGGCTTTAGTCGGGCGATTATCCAGTTCACACGGGTGGAATCAGCTCCGATTATTTGGGAAGAGCAGTTCAACAAAACTGATTCCCTAAATACCTCAGCAGCACTTTCAGGCACATTTTTTAGCTTCCAGCCATACATAGCTGTTAAGCTGCAATTTCTCGATCGTGCAGGCTTGCGGATGAGTGCCGGCTATCAGGTGGGCAGTCTGGCCGCAAATAAATGGACGTTAAATGACTTCCAGACTATCATTGCCCCTAGCGAAACAATGCTCAACGCTCTGGCGATCAGGATAATGTTATACATCGGTATCTAACTGTCACCAGCCTTGCAGGAGCTGGTTGGCGGGAGTTTAAGCAACTTAATTAGTGAGTGAATGACTGAATGATGGGAATATTTAATAAGCGCCGTAGTATTGGGTTGCTTGTGGTGTTGGCTGGAGTAGTTGCAATCAACATGCTGATGGCCAAGTTCGAGCCGCAGTCAGGCACCCGTACAAACGATCTCTACCGCAAGGTGACAACTTTGCAGGAAGTGATCAACCTCGTTAACGAAAATTATGTTGAATCGGTCGATTGGAATGATGTAATCGAAGGGGCGGTTAACGGTCTGCTGGAAACACTTGATCCCCACTCAACCTACATCACTGCCGAAGAATTTGAGTCGATCAATGAACAGTTCGTGGGCAAATTTGAGGGTATTGGCATTGAATTCACTATTATTAACGGCTGGATCACGGTTATTGCCCCAGTAGAGGGTAGCCCCTCCCAGAGGGTAGGCTTGCGACCCGGTGATCGGCTGACCGAGATTGAAGGTAAATCGGCCTACAAGTTCACTCAAACCCAAGTGTTTAATACACTGCGTGGAGAGAAAGGGACGCCGGTCAATATTACAGTCAGCCGTCCTGGGCTGGAACAGCCCCTGGATTTCACCATCATTCGTGATAGTATACCCATATATAGTGTTCCGGCATCTATTATGCTGGATGAAACCACCGGCTACGTTCTGGTTGCGAGATTTGCCCATGATACTGCTGTAGAGTTTGAAACAGCGCTCCAGGAATTAGAACGTGACGGCATGCAAAGGCTGATCATCGACTTACGCAACAATGGTGGCGGCTATCTTGAGCAGGCAGTCCAGATTGTGGATAAATTTATCGCCCTGGAAGATACCATCGTTTACACTATTGGTCGGCAAGCGTCCATCAACCAGGTGCATCGTGCTCACAAATCAGGTACCCATAAACCAATACCAATTGTTATTTTGGTGAATCGCGGTTCCGCCAGTGCCAGCGAAATTGTTGCTGGCGCACTTCAGGACCATGATCGTGCATTAATTGTGGGTGAAACCAGCTTTGGTAAGGGCTTGGTGCAGCATCAGTTCAAACTGAGCGATGGTTCGGCGTTGCGCGTAACGGTTGCCCGTTATTACACGCCCAGCGGGCGGCTGATCCAACGGCCCTACGGCGATGGCAATCGTAAGTATTTACACGATTTATATTATCGCGATGACGATGCGGCTGTGCTTGATTCTATACGTGCGGCACTGCCCCGATATAAGACCCGCGCAGGGCGTACCGTTTATGGCGGTGGCGGCATTCAACCAGATGTTAGAGTCCCCTCTGATCTGGATTTAAGCAAATCGACTATCAATCTGCTTAACGATCCAGAACGTTTGTTCTTTCAGTTTGCAGAGAAATTAGCCCAGCAGGCCAACGTCGAGTACGCCGATTTCGGCGAATACGCTAAAAATTATTTCCCGGACATCGATGCCCGGCAGCAACTGGTAGATTGGCTCATACAGCGCGAATATGAGCCGGCTATGGCAGATATCGAGAAGGATTGGGCATACATCGGAACCCGAATTTCAAGTGAGGTTGCTGGTATCAATTGGGGCAAGGAGGCCCTTTATTACATGCGGGTAATGGGCGACGATCAGGTACTGTCAGCGATAAACCTATTTGAGCAGGCCAGCGAGTTAACGGGCTTGCAATAGGTCATAATGAGGATTAACATCCATGTTCTGAAAATAGTAAGTCTAGAACTGTGTGCCCTTACCAACTCATAAATAAAAAAAATGGATCGCATAGCTAATATTTTGATACGGAGGTCTGAAACAAAATGGTAGAAAAATTTCTAAATGGCGGCGACTTCATGTGGCCGATTCTTATCTGTGGTATTGCCGGAATTGCTTTTTCAATTGAGCGGCTTTATCACCTGTTGAAGAGCAAGATCAATGTTGCTGCGTTCACCGCAGAGGTAATCGACGTTCTTAATAAATCTGGCATTAAGGCAGCCATTAGCAAGTGTGATGAAGCAACCGGCCCAGTGCGCAACATTTTCTTAGCCGCCTTGGAGCGGGCTGGCAAAGGCGCCGCCGAAGCCGAAAAGGCAATCGAAACGCGGGGCTCCATCGAAATGGCCAACCTTGAAAAAAATATGGGCTGGATTGGATTCCTGATTAGTACCGCACCCATGCTTGGATTTTTGGGTACTGTAGTCGGCATGATTGCCGCCTTCGATGAAATCAAGGCGCAAAACGATATTTCCCCGGCTGTTGTTGCTGGCGGTATTTCAATCGCCCTGTTGACCACCGCTTTTGGACTAATCGTGGCCGTTATCCTACAGTTTTTCCAGAATATTGCCTTAACCATAATTGAGGGCTATATCCTTGATATGGAACAAGGCTCAGGTGCACTGCTTGCGACGTTTATGGACTTAGAGCGTGAAGGCAATCTGAAAGCCTGATGACTGCCATAAAATAGGTCCTGACAATGATTAAACGCAAAAAAATAACATTAAAAGATATCCCCTCCGCTTCAATGGCGGATATTGCCTTTCTGCTGCTGGTATTCTTTCTAGTAACAACCACTATCAGTATGGACAAAGGACTCGGATTGGTCCTACCGGCAATTGGTGAGGAAATCGAAGTCAACCCCAAGAATATTACCAAGGTGCTGATCAATACTACTGGTCAGGTACTGTTGGATGATGAGTTGGTTTCCCTGGGGCAGTTAAAAGGTAAAATCAAAAATGCGTTAGCCCGTAACGACAAACTGATTGTATCCGTCAAAACAACGCCGCACACAAAACATCAGGCCTATCTGGATGTGCTTGATCAACTGAAGCAGGCTGGCGCAACTCGTATCTCCATAGCCGAACCTGACATCTAAATATAGCTTAGAGAGATTGCAATAATATGAAGTTCAAAGCCAGGACAAAGGTAAAATCGGAAATCCCCACAGCATCTATGCCGGATGTAATATTTATGCTCCTGGTATTTTTTATGGTGACCACTGTACTTCGGGAGTACGAAGGGCTCCCCATCGTGTTGCCGAGCGCAGTCAAGATTGAAAAACTCGAAAGCCGAAGGAATACAGCTCACGTATTCGTCAACAAAGTTGGCCTGGTCTCAATTGATGATAAGCGCATACCAATGTCATCAGTTCGCAATATCATGTCGCTCAAGCTGATGAATAACATCAAAATAGTTACTTCTTTAAAAGCTGACCGTGATACGCCCATGAAAATTATCACCGATGTTCATCAAGAATTCCGCCACGCACAGACGCTAAAAGTTAATTATTCAGCAAAAACAAAAGTGTTATAGTTATGGCTATTCATCAAGATAAAATTGTGGATGCATACCCCCGCAGAGTCCGATTTATCACGGCAGCAGTGATCGCAGGCTTAGTATTATTCTTCTATATTTTCCCTCGATTCCAAGCCCGGGATATTGATCTGCGGGACCGGATTGACGAAGTCGTGGAAACCATCGATATTCCGCCTACCCAGCAATTTCAGGCACCTCCACCGCCCTCCAGACCCTCGATCCCCGTCGAATCTGAGGATGAGGATATTGCTGAGGATATTACCATTGACGAAACAGATCTCGAGGATTTCGAGTGGGATGCACCGCCCCCCGCACCTGATGATGGTCCCACCATCCGGTTCATCCCATATGATGATCCGCCCGTACCAATCGGTGGCTATGAAGCGATCCAGAAAAATGTCGTCTATCCTGAAATTGCCATGGAAGCCGGTATTGAGGGCATGGTTATTGTGCAGGCCTTTGTCAGTGATAAAGGCCGTGTGACCGAGACCGTAATCCTCAAAGGTATCCCGAACACGGGGTTGAATGAAGCTGCTGCTAATGCGATCAAACGAACGCGCTTTAGGCCGGCCATGCAACGTGATCGCAAAGTAGGCGTTTGGATTTCCATCCCAGTGAATTTTCGCCTGAATAACTAACTGCACCAAAAAAAAGATTGCATCAGTGCATCTAGCACGGATGCCCTTTTTTTTCGACAACCTTTTACTCATCAATCAGTTCTCATAGGTAGATATTCGTAGACC
>SDBT01016908.1_pt1 | contig 11535 bp, 8 predicted proteins | sample 2277101 | NCBI WGS metagenome assembly SDBT01 (sample SAMN10404973, study PRJNA504765) | marine sediment metagenome | isolation source: marine sediment core GS10_PC15, 103 cmbsf | place: Arctic Ocean: Southern Knipovich Ridge | collected 2010
TCCTCTATTTCATAAAACCAACATGTGTATAAACAATTATCTGATATTCTCAGGAATCAGATTTTATACCTGCAGTTTACGAGAAAAGTCCTGAGTCTTAGAAATTTAGCGGCAGAATATTCAATTAATTTAAAAACTGCAAGAACTGCTACTGCCCGTTCTTACAGAAGAAGGGCTTGTCCACCGGATTCGGGTTGCCCTCGAACCGTTGGGTTACCAGTACAAATTCAAAAATCTCAGGTCGGGTGGGCTACGGCTATCCATCGCCGGCATTAACCAGCAATCGGCCTACGAAAAAGCAGAAAGAATATTGACCAGCTTGAGCACCAGTTTCTAAGCTAGTAATTTCTCCATGAAAAAAACTATGCCATTCACTTATTACATATCACAATCTACCATAATCACCGGCTTGGTGTTACTGGCGCTGGGGCTTAGTGCATGCAACGATAGTGCCGCCGATCAACCTGGCAACCTAATCCCCGACCAGTCACATATGTTTTTCCTTAATGGCGGTATTTATTATTCCACTAATGATGTATCGCGGCGCTGGCTCGATAATAAAATTGTCGATTTGCAGGGATCTAAAACACCCCGCCTGGATCAATTTGATATCGATCTACACTTTGTCCGAATGAAACACATTGTCTTGAATCAGTTAATTCTGGACTCGATGATATATGATCGGCTGGGTATCGATGAGCAGGACGCAATGGCCTTCTACTACGCCCATCCCGATTCATTCAGGTTTGATGATAGCTGGGCTGAAGTGGTTCATCTTGGCTTCCTTCATTTTGAGGATGCCAATACGGCCGCACGGAAACTGAACGCTAATCCAGCTAAACGGGACTCGCTGTTGACTGGCTTCAATTTCGATCATCAATTGGTCCAATTGGGGCACCTGCCCACAGTACTCAATAATGCTATTTTCAATTTGTCGCTTTCCAAGCGTTTCAGGGGGCCCATCGAAACCGAGCATGGCCACCACCTCGTACTCGTAAAAAAACGTTTCGAACGAGGGAACCTAATTCCATTCAGCTTTGTTAGAGAACAACTCATTCAAACCCTGGCTCAGGCCAATTATTCTTCAACTAAATCGTTGATATTAGACAGTTTATATAAGGATTATTATGATCAGCTTTAAACACGCCTTCAGATATTTTCTCCTGGCCCTACTACCGGCAACAATTTTTTGCCAGGATCTCATTGATGGTGTCGCTGCCATAGTCGGAGACAAAATAATCCTTAAGAGCGAGGTACTACAACTGGCCCAGATGACGGCCTTGCAAAACGGTGTTGACCTGGCGCTAAATCCTATGCTTGCCGAACAGTTAAACCATCAGGCTCTGGAAAATATGATCACGCAGAAATTGCTATTGGCAAAAGCGAAAATCGACAGCGCTGTTGAAGTAGAAAATATTGAGGTCGACCAGGCACTGGATCGGCAAATCGAGAATATGATCGCTCAGGTGGGATCAGAGGAAGATCTTCTCGATATTCTAGGCGTCAAAATGCGCGATTTCCGCGATGACCAATGGTTCGAAGTGCGCGATCGAATGATTGCCGAACGCTACCAAAACCAAAAACTCACGGCAGTAACTGTTACCAGGGATGAAGTCATTACATTTTTTGAAACATTCCGCGATAGCCTGCCAATGGTCCAGCCAAGTTTTGAGATTTCCCAACTGATCGTACCCGTTGTTCCCGGGCCGGAGGCCAGGGCAGTTGCTTTTGAGCGCGCTTCGAAGGTGCTCGAAAAGGTCCGCGCCGGGGAGGATTTTGGCTCCTTGGCCAGATCCCTTTCAGATGACAAAGCGTCCGCCGTTAGTGGTGGGGAACTTGGTTTTGTCCGTCGTGGACAGCTAGTATCCGAATTTGAGACCGTTGCATTCAGCTTGGAAATCGATGAGATCAGCGACATTGTTGAAACGGTCTTCGGTTATCATATTATTCAAACATTGGCGCGGCAAGGCGAAAAAGTTAGATCCCGTCATATCCTCATTAACATTAGTCCCTCCGACAATGATCGCATCACAGCTCTGGATGAAATAAAGGCTTACTTTTTCCAACTACAGGCAGAGCCGACACTCTTTGATACACTGGTTACTAAATTGACCACAAAATATTCTACCGTTAACGATCTGGGCTATGTTGGTTGGATCGATTTGGGTGAAGTTCCCTACCCGGCATATAAGTCGGCCCTTTTTGGAATCAAGGCCAACGAAACAACTCCGCCGTTTGAAACGCCAGAAGGTTTCCACATCCTCAAGGTAATTAATTATAAGGAGGGCGGAGCACCGACCTTGGATGAGTACTATCCACAGATCGAGGGGCTTGCATTACGCCATAAGCAAAGCAGTATCTTTGAAGAATGGCTCGGGCGAGTACGCAAAGATGTATTTATCAAGGTCTTATAGGATACGACAGGGCAATTCATACTACTGTGGATAACTTTTTTATCTCAACATTCTGCCCTGCCTGCAAATCGCTAAAAATATAAACTACCCGCTTTTGAACATCGCTTAAATAGTTATCCACGATTTATATTTTTTCTAAATCTGTATGCTGTCGATGGGAAAGACCTTGATTTAGGGTAGTTATTAACAATATCAAGCCTCTTATAAACACTAATACTTATTTAATATATATCCTATTATTTATTTAGAGTCCTTGTTTCTTCTTATTAATCACCCAAATTATTTGCTTACAATTACTTTGTTAGATAACTTTTCAGGCGATAATATCAGTCTCATCATTAGTGCAAATAGAGTCTTTTTTCACGCATTTCAATCAAGGTAACGGTCTGTTATGAAATTTTCATGTGATCAGGAAGCCCTGCAGGGGGCCTTACAACATTTGGGCAAAGTGGCGCCCACACGGTCCACGCTGCCTATTCTCAGCTCAATTCTTATGTCCACTGAAGATGGTAAGTTGAAATTATGTGCCACCGACCTCGAAATATCCCAGGTGATTGAATTGCCTGCCGATATTTACAGCGAAGGCTCAGTGGCGGTTTCACACCGTACATTGCTGGATATAACAACAGAAATGCCAACCGGCGACCTCCAAATTGAAGTCTCGGATGACCGCAAACTGCAATTGAGCACGAATTTTGGATCATATTCCATCATGGGCAAACCGGCTGAAGAATTTCCAGCCTTGCCTATTCTCGATAATAAGAGTGAAATTGCCCTGGAGAGTGAACTACTCCGCAATATAATCGAAAAAACATCTTTTGCGGTCAGTAAAGACGAACTGAAACCATCCTTAATGGGGGTCCTGTTCAGTTTTGGCGAAGAAGACTTAAAAGCCGTAGCCACCGATGGGCATCGTCTGGTACGGTTTGTGAAAACTGGCCTCCAGCCTGGTGGCTATGTGGGTGATAATATTATCCCGGTAAAATTTCTCTCGATCCTGGCTACCTATCTGGCTGCCGATGAGCAGGTCAGTTTTAATATTAGCGACCGGCACATTATGGTCAGCATTGGCAATACGACCCTTTACACCAGAATCATCGAAGAGCGTTTCCCGGATTACGAATCCGTTTTTCCGGTCTCCAGCGATAAAAAATTGTTTGCGCAACGGGCCGATTTACTTTCTGCTGTCAGGCGCGTAAGCATCTTTTCGAATAAAACCACACACCAAATTGCCTTTAATCTTACTAATAATCAATTAATGATCACGACCGAAGATATCGAAACAATATCTACGGCCCGTGAAACTCTAAGTTGCGATTATGGTGGCGATGAGCTGGTGATTGGCTACAATTCGGCCTATTTGCGGGATATCATAGCGCATTTGGATACTGATGAAGTAATTGGCGAATTCACTTCAGCCGTTTCAGCGGCCCTGTTCTTCGGGTCTGGGAAAGACGATTCGGAAACACTGACCATGCTGCTAATGCCAATTCGGCTCAATGATTAATTTTAACCATTAACTTTTTGGCAGCCAATGGGCAGTTAGCGCGTACCGGCCAGTGCTGCTAAATAATATTCAACTGCACAATTTTCGCAGTTACAGCGAAGCCACATTCGATTTTTCATCAACCATAAACATTATTTCTGGTCCCAACGGCATTGGCAAAACAACATTGTTGGAGGCCATAAATAACCTATCCCTGGCCCGTAGTTTCCGGACCAACAATTACCGCCACCTGATCAAATCCGGTGAAAATGAGTATTTGGTTCATGGAACGGCATATGAGGATCGGCCGATGACCATCCAAGTTGCCTGCAATACCAAGGGTGAGCGACGCCTTTATCTCGACGATACGCGCCTGGCCAGCATCAAGGAACTGATCGGACATTTTCCGTGTGTTGTGTTGCTGCCCGAGGATCTGGCACTTGTACAGGAGGGAAATAGTGGGCGGCGCTCACTGATTGATCGCATACTGAGCATTACCGACCCCCGCTATCTGGATGGCCTCCTGAAGTACCGCCATATTATCAGGCAACGCAACCAGTCGCTTAAACAAAATTTGAACGATCCAGCTGAAATCACCAGATGGAATCCTGTCCCGGCTGAGACAGCCGCATTAATCTGGGCTAGACGCGCCGAATTTTTCCTGGAGTATGAGCAACATTTTCAAAAAATATGGGCTGGCTTTGGCCTGGGCGAAGAAGCAACTCTGATCTATAAAGCAGACGTTGCACCGGAAAATAGGCAAACCAGCTACCTGCAGTTGCTCGAAAATAATCTGGCCTCCGATATTAAAGCCCGGCGTACTACGCGCGGGCCCCATGGGGATAAAATAATGTGTCTGTTGAACGGCTTTGAAATTCGTAATTTCAGTAGTCTGGGAGAGCAAAAATTGTTTGTCTCAACGTTAAAACTTAGCGAAGCTTCATACATCCATCAAAACTTGGGAATGGCTCCCGTTCTGTTGCTGGATGATCTCTTTTCCACGCTTGATCAGGAGCGCGCAAATATGTTGCTGGACCAGTTGGCCAAACAATATCAGACCATCATTTCCACCACCCACCTGGCGCGGGAGAATTTGAAATATTTAGCGACGGGTGAAGTTAACGCTATTGTACTTCCAGAGATTTGATCTGAAATCACTGAAACATGCCATAGCAGATTTGATTGATGAGGCTGGCTGGAGGGAGGCAGTTTCCAGCCATGCTGCTATAACTTTATGGCCGGAGGTAGTTGGTGCCACAGTAGCACGGCACAGCGAAGCATTGGAAGTACAAAACGGGACACTGGTTGTAAAGACCAAAAATCCTACGTGGCGCAATGAAATCGCCTTTCAAAAAGACGAAATTCTCATGCGGCTTAATGACCGATTAGAAAATTTTGAGATAAAGGATATTCGCTTTAAATGACGACTCCAGAAACAATCACATCAGATTCAACGGCAGATACACCAAACCCGGTTGAGTCTAATCCGGGCGATTATGACGCGGATGCCATCACAGTCCTTAAGGGTCTTGCCGCGGTTCGCAAAAGGCCTGCTATGTACATCGGTGACGTAAGCCGGCGTGGTTTGCATCATCTTGTCTACGAGGTTGTTGATAACTCCGTTGATGAAAGCCTGGCGGGGCACTGCACCCAAATTACCGTGATATTTAACGCCGACCAAAGCTGCACGGTCAAAGATGATGGCCGCGGTATCCCGATCGGTGTGCACACGGAAGAAGGGCGCCCGGCACTCGAGTTGGTGATGACCGTCTTGCATGCCGGTGGAAAATTTGATAAAGATTCCTACAAAGTCTCCGGCGGTCTACACGGTGTTGGTGTATCGGTGGTTAATGCACTATCCGAAGCATGTCATGTAAAAGTATTTCGTAACGGCGGTATTCACGAGCAATCCTATATTCGCGGTGATATTCAAGCGCCCATCAAAATAACCGGCACCTCGACCAAAACCGGAACCTGGACCACTTTCAAACCGGATTCGACGGTCTTCACAACCACCGAATTTGATTTTGATCTTGTCAATGAACGCTTACGGGAATTGGCCTACTTGAATCGCAGACTGACCATAACCCTGATTGACGAGCGAGTATCCGGCGGCCAAACTGAAGTTCATCATTACCGGGGCGGATTGGCCGAATTCGTTGAGCACATGGATCGTAACCGCAATTCACTATTGAAAAAGCCGATTCATATTGAAGGTGAAAAAGACGGTGTGCCTGTAGAATTGGCAATTCAGTACAACGATGGTTATAACGAAAACATTCTCACATTCGTGAACTCAATCAATACGATTGAGGGTGGTACTCACCTGGCGGGATTTAAGGCAGCTCTAACCCGTTCGCTAAATTCCTATGCCACGAAGAATAACCTTTTTAAGTCAACCAAGAGCGATAAAAAAGGCTTCTCGCTATCTGGTGAAGATACCCGGGAAGGGTTAACGGCTGTATTGTCGGTGAACGTTGCCGAACCGCAGTTTGAAGGTCAGACCAAAACAAAATTAGGCAATAGCGAAATTAAAGGCTATTGTGATTCCATCCTCATGGAAGGGCTGGTTGATTACTTTGAGCGCTACCCCACTGTAGCCAAAAGAATTATTGAGAAGGCCGAGCTGTCGGCCCGGTCACGGGAAGCGGCTCGTAAAGCAAAGGATTTGATCCGGCGCAAAAGTGCCCTGGACACCGGTAGTCTACCGGGCAAGCTAGCCGACTGCTCAAACAAAGATCCAAAATTCTGTGAAGTGTATCTGGTTGAGGGTGATTCAGCGGGTGGTTCTGCGAAGCAGGGCCGCGATCGTAGATTCCAGGCGATTTTGCCGTTGCGTGGTAAAGTGATCAATGCCGAAAAAGCACGCATCGATAAATTGCTTAACAACAACGAAATTCAGATGATCATTACTGCTCTGGGTACAGGCTATGGTGGTGGTGACCATGACGATGATCTGAATAGCGAAGCTGCCGCCAGCGATTTTAACATCGACAACTTGCGCTATCACAAAATCATCATCATGACCGATGCTGACGTTGACGGAAGCCATATCAGAACTTTGCTGCTCACCTTCCTCTACCGCAAAATGCCCCAACTTATTTTTGGCGGCTTTGTATATATTGCCCAGCCACCGCTCTACAAAATTAAGCAGGGCAAAAAAATTCAGTATGCCTATGTGGATGCTGAGCGAGATCGCATTTTAGCACGCATTGCAAAAGATGGCGGTAAAGGCAAAGTTGAAATTTCCCGGTATAAAGGCCTGGGTGAAATGAATCCCGATCAGCTATGGACTACAACAATGGACCCAAGCACACGGACAATGTTGCAAGTGAATGTTGAAGACGCAGCGGAAGCCGATTCGATATTTTCAAGATTGATGGGCGAAAATGTTGAAAGTCGCCGGGCGTTTATTGAAGCCAATGCCAAGTACGTTACATTCCTGGATGTCTAGAACTGGCACCCAGAAAATAGTTTTGAATTATTGATACTTTTTAGGATTATGGATAGGATTTAATGGATATTAATCAAGGAAAAACAGAACCCAGAGAATTAGTTGACGAGATTAGTGAATCTTATCTTAACTACTCCATGTCTGTTATTGTTAGCAGGGCTTTGCCTGATGTGCGTGACGGCCTGAAGCCGGTACACCGCAGAGTGTTGTATGGCATGTCCGATCTCGGCGTGCATTATAACCGATCCTACAAAAAAAGTGCCCGCATCGTTGGTGACGTTATGGGTAAATATCATCCCCATGGCGATGCATCGGTGTACGATACCCTGGTGCGTATGGCCCAGCCCTGGTCGCTGCGGTATCCACTGGTCGACGGGCAGGGTAATTTTGGATCAATTGATGGCGATTCTGCCGCGGCCATGCGTTATACCGAAGCCCGGATGACCCGTATTTCCTCCGAAATGTTGCGTGATCTCGAAAAAGAAACGGTCAAGTTCGCACCAAATTTTGATGACAGCCTCAAAGAACCAACGGCCCTGCCGACCATAGTACCCAACTTGCTGGCCAACGGCTCGGATGGTATTGCCGTGGGCATGGCCACCAAGATTCCGCCACATAATATGACGGAACTGGTGAATGCCCTAAATGTGCTAATCGATGAATTTGATAATCCTGACTTCGGCATTGACGATTTGATGGAACACATTACGGGACCCGACTTCCCCACTGGTGGATTTATTTTGGGCACTGACGGAATTAAATCGGCCTATAAAACCGGTCGTGGTAGAGTAGTAATGCGTGCCCGTGCATCGGTGGAAGAAATTCATAATGGTCGTGAGCAGATTGTTATTACGGAGATCCCCTACCAGACGAATAAAGCGCTAATTATTGAGCGCGTTGCCGAGTTGGTACGGAATAAGAAAATTGAAGGTATCAGCGATATCCGCGATGAGTCAGACAAGGATGGTATCCGTGTCGTCATCGAAGTGAAGCGCGATGCGATTCCCGAGGTTGTGCTCAATAACCTATATAAGCAAAGCCAGCTTCAGGACACCTACGGTATCATTCTGCTGGCCCTGGTTAATGGGATTCCCCAAGTCCTGAATCTGAAAGAGATTCTGACCCACTTTATCGATTTCCGCCAGGATGTTATCGTCAAGCGAACGGAATTTGATCTTCGGGTGGCTCGCGAACGGGCCCATATCCTTGAAGGCTTAAAAATTGCCTTGGAGAATATTGATGAGGTCATCAAGGTTATTCGTGGATCCGCGAATCCCGAGGTAGCCTTAGCCGCACTGATCAAGGAGTTCAAATTTTCTGAGCGGCAGGCCAAAGCAATTCTGGACATGCGCCTCCAGCGTTTGACATCCCTTGAAATTGAAAAGGTAATTGCCGAGCACAAAGAAATCGGGCTGTTGATCGTTGATCTGGAAGATATTCTCGCCCATCGCGACCGTCGAATGAATATCATTAAAGATGAACTAGCTGAGGTAAAAGATCGTTACGGCGACGAACGGCGCACCGAAATTATTGCTGGCGGCGATCAATTCTCCCTTGAAGACATGATTGCCGATGAAGACATGGTGATTACGGTCAGTCATAACGGGTTTATCAAACGGTCAGCCTCCTCACAATGGAAGCGCCAACGCCGTGGGGGTCGCGGGATTCAAGGAGCCACAACCCGGGAAGATGATTTCGTCGAGCATCTATTTATTGCCAGCAGTCACAACTTTATCCTGTTCTTTACCGATCGTGGGAAATGCTACTGGTTGAAGGTGCATGAAATACCCCAGGCCGGACGCCTTTCCAAGGGGCGGGCGATCGTAAACCTGATTGGTTGTGAACCGGGCGAAAACGTCCAAGCTTTTGTAACAGTCAAAGATTTCCCCGATGATCAGTTCATCATTATGGCCACGAAAAAGGGTTTGGTTAAGCGCACTGCCCTGTCGGCCTATGGTAAGCCACGCAAAGGCGGTATCTTTGCCATCGATATCCAGGAGGATGACATGCTCATCGAGGCCAGAATCACTTCGGGTGATGATGATATTATTCTTGGATCGCGGAACGGCAAGTCGATCCGTTTCCACGAAAATGATGCCCGTCCCATGGGCCGCAAAACCCGTGGTGTTCGGGGGATAACTTTGGGCGGCAAAGATGACTATGTTGTGGGCATGATTGTTGTGCGTCGTGAAGGCACGGTCCTGGTCGTTACCGAAAATGGCTATGGCAAACGCACGGATGTGGCTGAGTATAGGATTCAGCATCGCGGTGGTAAGGGCATCCTCACGCTACGGGTAACGCCCAAGGTGGGCGCTATGCTGGCCATGATGGAAGTTGTCGATTCCGACGACATGATGATTATTACCGACAGAGGCGTAATGATCCGATTGCCAATCGCCGATATTCGCAGTACCGGCCGTGCTACCCAGGGCGTACGGGTCATCAGGCTCGACGAAGGCGCTTACATCTCCTCCATCTCCAAGGTTATGGAAGATAATGAGAAAAATGGCGATGACGAAGAGTTCACTGAAGACGAAGCCTGATAAGTCAGAATCCAGTTAAATACTAATAAAAGGCCGATCAGTAGTTGATCGGCCTTTTTGATATGCAACAATACCCGCTCCCATAAATTAAATTCTTCTATGAATGATTTGCACCCCCTGGGTCAATTGAACATTGCTGCACTAAACGATATCCGTCAGCGTATCGCCGCCGCCCAGGCGCATTCAGCGCAGGCCGGTACACATGTGGAAATCGTGGCCGTTACGAAAGTGATTCCCGTAGCTGCAATGGAATCGGCCTATGCTGCGGGGCTAGCCACAATTGGTGAAAGCCGGGTGCAGGAAGCGGCGGTAAAATTGCCCGATTTCGCTCATCGGGCGGCTTGCAGTATCCACTTGATTGGGCATCTACAGGGCAATAAAGTGCAACGCGCAATAGAGCTGTTCGACGTGATTGAATCGGCCCATTCGTTGAAACTGCTCGGGCGCATAAACACACTCGCCGCATCTATGGGCCGACCGATGGCCGTCTATTTGCAGGTCAATCCGGGCCGTGATCAGGCAAAGTACGGTTTTCTGCCGGCGGAACTGCCCGCGCTTATACCACGGTTGGCCGAGTTCAACTACCTCTCGATCGAGGGGATCATGGCCATGGCACCGTTGACTGACGATGCGGATATACTTCTGGATTGCTTTACCAGTGCCCGCGATATTCGCGATTTGGTGGCCGCTGAATTGCCCAATTGCAAGGCTTTGTCGATGGGTATGTCGGGCGATTTCGAGCTGGCGGTTGCGGCCGGTGCGACACACATAAGATTGGGCAACGCCCTGTTCGGACCAAGGCCTAAACCGTAATAATCCGCCTGAGAGTGGGCTTTCCTACGTGTAGCGGCGATTGTCCCCGGTAATAATCAAGGCCACCCGGTCAGCTGCCTTAATCCAGTTGCTTTCCACCAATAGTTCCAGTCCACGCCAGGCCACACCCGCCTCAGGGCCGGCATCAACTTCCGAAAGCGCGCATAAGCGCCTCCAGGCACTTTCGATTTCCGCTTCGTTAATAGCCAGGGCAGTACCATTACTTTTGCGCAGTACATCAAGCATCCAGGCGCCACCGAGGGGGCAGGGCACATTTAACCCCAATGCAGCAGTTGTGGGATTCAGCCAAGCGGTTGTATCCAGGGCACCTTCATTGAAGGCTTTTACAACGGGTGCACAACCGGCCGTTTGCACCGCGACCATCCTGGGCATCGGCTTCCGAACCCAATCGAGTTGGCGCAATTCAGCGAAGGCTTTCCATATTCCAACTAACCCGGTACCGCCGCCAGTGGGATAGATAACCACATCGGGAAAGTCCCAGCCCAGTTGTTCGGCGATCTCCAGACCCATGGTCTTTTTGCCCTCAACACGGTAGGGCTCCTTCAATGTCGATATATTGAAATAATCGTCGGTCAAATTTTGGGCCATAGCTGCCCCAGCTTCGGCAATCGTGCTACCGGCCAGAATAACTTCGGCGCCATTGTCTTTTATCTCCTGCTGAAATGCCAGCGGTATAGTTTCGGGCAAATAAACCCGGCAGTTCAGGTTCCCGGCCATGGCGTAGGCCGATGCTGACACAGCGGCATTACCTGCCGACGGCAAAACGATTCCCCGCAGGCCTAGAGCGCGTACCATGGTCAGTGC
>SDBT01016909.1_pt1 | contig 11534 bp, 14 predicted proteins | sample 2277101 | NCBI WGS metagenome assembly SDBT01 (sample SAMN10404973, study PRJNA504765) | marine sediment metagenome | isolation source: marine sediment core GS10_PC15, 103 cmbsf | place: Arctic Ocean: Southern Knipovich Ridge | collected 2010
TTCCTGTCGCCCCGGAAGCAGGGGAGCAACAGGCAGACCCGGGCAAACAGCGTTCGGCGGTTGGGGAACCGCGGGGCTCGAAGGAGAGCAGCATGAGTTTTTCACAAGGGCGGAGCGTTTCAACCGCAGACAGGCAGGCCGCAGTCGAGGCGGTGGAGCAGTTGACCGGCCAGCGGCTTCCGTGGCAACAGGCTTACCAGCTTGCCACGTCGGCGCAGACCTTCATGGAACGGAACTTCTCCCTGGGCCGCCACGGGCTGAGGGGAGTGGAGACCGACGAGGGGGATTTCCAGCAGTACCTTCTGAACTTTGAAGAGGGGACGGCGACCGGGACGCCCCAATCGTTTGAAGAGTGGCAGACCGGCCGGCACGAGGGGCGGACAGCGGCCTTCAACGAGGACATATCCCGCTTCCTCCGTTCCCGGGTGGACCAGATGTTGAGGCGGGGCGGCGCCGGGTCGCCCGATGTGGGGGCCGGTGGTAGACTCGGCGGTCCTGCGGCAACCTACGGAGCAGGGTTCGGGCGAAGTGCGCAAACGGCTGTCCGGGGGTTGGCGAGTGCCATGAGAGGACAGCGTGGCCTCACCCCGTTAGGTGGACGGCGAGGAGGATAGAGGAGGTAACATGCCTGAGCAAGCAAGGGGTTTTTGGACCCCAAGGGAAGAGTACGAGAGCTGGAGACTGGCGCGAGGCGATACGACAACCACTTTTGATCAGTGGTATGCAACGCGGACGCAAAGACCCCAAACTACGGAAATAAGCCCAGGGCCCGCGTTGTCGCCCACCACAATTACAGGGGAAGGCGAAGGGGGAGGCGAAACGACCCTGGCAGACATTCTCGATCGGTTCAGCGGGATGTTGGCCGGATCCCAGAGCAAGATGATGGCGCTCTGGAAGTCGATGTACGGGCCCAACCAGCGCCGGATGATGGGGCAGAGGATGCCGTCTGTCCTGAGCGGCGGCGCCGGGATCCAGAGCGAGACCGTCCGGCGGCCGACGCTGCTGGGCCAGGGAGGGAGTGCGTAATGTTCGGCTGCATCAACATTTGGTACTGGCTGATCCATTACATCGAGATCATCCAATTCTGGCCGAAGGGGTAGGTTTTGATGCCTGAAACTCCCGGAACAGGCCAGGGCGACGAACTCGCAACCAAGCTGATCAAGCGGTTCGGCACGCTCAAAGCGGAACGCTCGACGTTCGAGGCGCGATGGGAGGAGATCGCCCGGAACATCATCCCCGACCGCGTTGGTTTTCTCGGGACGCAACAGAAGGGAGAGGACCGGGACTATAACATCTTCGATGGGACCGCAGGCCGGTCGCTCGGAATCCTGGCCAGCGCCCTACACGGGATGATGAACAACCCCAGCCTGCCGTGGTTCGGACTGAAAATCACGCCGAAAAAGACCGGGGGACTCAACTCGGTGAAGACCTGGCTCGAAAAGATCGTCGACCTCATGAGGGAGAAGCTGGCCGATTCGAACTTCTATACCGAAATCGACAAGTTGTACCTGGACCTGGGCTCGCTGGCCACGGCCTGTATGTACTCGGAGGTGGTCGATGGGAAGCTCCGTTTTGCCTGCCACCACATGAAGGAAATCTACATTGTCGAGGATTACCAGGGGATAATCGACACGGTTTTCCGGCATTACGTCATGACCGCCCGCCAGGCCATCCAGGAGTTCGGGAAGGAGAAGCTGAGCGAGAAGATCGAGAAAGCCTACGAGAAGAAGCCGGAAACGACCTTCGAGTTCCTTCATTGCGTCTTTCCGCGGGAAGAAAGGGAGCCGCGGAAAAAAGATAGCAAAAACATGCCTTTCGCCAGCATCTATCTGGAATTTAAGGCGAAGAAGTTTATCAGCGAAGGCGGCTACGAAGAGATGCCGTTCAGCGTCGTTAGATGGCGGAACATGAGCGGCGAGACCTACGGACGCGGCCCCGGGTGGACGGCCCTGGCGGACACCAAGATGCTCCAGGAGATGTGCGAGACGACGATCACCAGCGCCCAAAGACTCACCGGGCCCGCCTGGCTCGTCGCGGACGAGTCGATCATCGGGGACATTCATGCCGACCCGGATGAGGTGACGTACTACGACGACACTAAAACCATCCCAAAGGCATTCCCTTCAGGAGAGCCCCAAATCGGGTTGGAGATGGAAAACCAGCGCCGGGAGGCGATCAGAGAGGACTTCCTGAACGATCAACTCCAGCTCGTCGGCGGCCCCGACATGACGGCCACAGAAGTGACCATCCGGGAACACAAGAAACAGACCCTCATTGGGCCGACGTTCGGCCGCTTGGTACGGGAACTCTTCTCTCCCATAATCGAACGCGTGTTCAACCTGATGGCCCGCAAGATGGGAGACGAAATGCCCGTCCGGCCCGCTGTTCTCAATATGAAAAAAGGCCAGAAGGCGACAAGGTATGTGGTGGAATACCTTTCTCCCATCGCCCGGGCGCAGAAGGCGGAGCAGGCCGCCGGGATCCTCCAGACCTTCGAGCCCGTGACCGCTTTGGCCGAGGCAAAACCCGATATTTGGGACAACTTCGATCTCGACAAGGCCGCTCAAATCCTGGGCGATTTCTTCGGGATGCCCAACGAGATCAAACGCACGCCGGAAGAGATCGCCAAACTGAGGGAGGACCGGGCCAAAGCAGCCCAAGCCGAGAAAGAAAAGATGGAGCAGGACCGCGCCCTGGCCCAGGCCGACGTTATCGCTGGAACTACGGAGAAGATGGCTTCCGCGCAAGGGATGGCCGGAGGAGCCCAATGACCGAAGAATACGCAGAAATCAAAAAGAAAGAGAAAGCTGCATTTCAGCGACTCTTTGCGTCAGAGGACGGGGAGATAGTTCTAAGCTATCTGAGCCGGACCTGTTTTGAAAACAGGCCGACCTACGTACCTGGGGACACCCATGAGAGCGCCTTCCGGGAGGGAGTGCGAGGCGTTATCTTGAGGATCCGCAGCCTGCTAAAGGAAGAGAAACCCAAACAGGAGAAAGCAAGTGGAAGAGCCAGCCGCAGCCGTAAATGATCCCGCAGCCGCCGCCGCTGCTGAAACCGAAAGGACCGCGGCCGCCGCAACCGCCAAGGCTACCGCAGACGCAGCCGCTGCCAAGGCCACCGCAGACGCCGCTGCCGCCGCTAAAACCGGGGTGAAGACCTGGCAGGAAGAGCATCTGCCGGTGGAGATAAGGAACAACCCAACCCTGGCGACCATCAAGGATGTTGGGGCTCTGGGCCAGATCGCGATCGACCTCAAGAAGATGACCGGGATGGACAAGCTGCCGATCCCGGGTTCTGACGCCGAAGAAAAAGACTGGAATCCGGTCTATGACCGCCTCGGGCGGCCCGGCGCAGCCAAGGACTACAAGCTCGAAAAGCCCAAGGAACTTCCCCCTGGCTACGGCTTCTCGAAAGAGATGGATACTTCCTTTCGGGACATGTCCCATAAACTCGGCCTGAACCAGAAACAGGCAGCCGGCCTCTTTGATATGTACCACCAGGAACTCACCAAGGGCGCGGCCGAACAGGGCTTCCAGGACGACCGCACCAGGCAGGAAGCCGAAAGCGCCCTCATGGTGAAGTACGGCGCGGCATACAATCAGAAGAAAGAGCTGGCCCGGAACGTCCTCTACACCTTCTTCCCTAAAGAGACCGCGGACATGATGCTCGCAGACACGCTTTGGGGAAATGTCCCGGGGATCATCGAGGGTTTCGTTGCAATCGGAGAGGGGACCAGCGAAGACAGGCTCGTCACCGGGAAGCCGGCGGAAGGGGCCCTCACCCCCGATGAGGCCAAAACAAAGATCGCGGAGATCTACGCCGATCCCAAGCATCCGTACAACGATGCCACGGCCTCAAAGGAACTCAGGCAAGCCGCGATAGCCAAAATGGAGGCCCTTTCTCGTCTGGCCCATACCGGGCCGGCAGGGGCGACAAAATGACGCCCGTAGAACGCGAGGCAAGGAGATCCCAGCTCGAAAGAGAGGTAAGGGGCGGCGATGTAACGAAAATCGCCAAAGCCTTCAACCGTTTTGTTGAGGGGACTATCTGGTTTCGTAAAGAAGGCAGACCCCCGAAGGAAGAGAAAGAGTAACCCGGATTACCTCAGTGAGGCCCGGATGACCGGACGCACTGTTTAGGAGCCCGCCCGAGCGGACTACTCCCGGACGAAGCGGACAGCAACGCCAAAAAAGGAGTAGTTAAAATGGCCGCACCGGAAATCACTGAATGGTTCGTGGACCAATTTGGGAGAAACGTCTTCCAGTCGGTCCAGCAAGACGGGTCCAAGCTGCGAGGGACAGTTCGGGAGCAGGATGTCACCGGGGATTACTTCTCCGCCGACATTCTCGAAGCCACCACCATGGCGCTGAAAACGACCCGTCACGCGCCGACGCCCTTAACCGACGCCGAGCATGAAGTCCGCTGGGGCGCAATGCTCGACTACGACCGTGCCGTTCCCATCGACAAGGAAGACAAGCTGAAAATGCTGCTGGACCCGATGTCTGACTACGTGTCAACCCTGCGAAAAGCCGCGGGGAGGCAGTTCGACGACACCATCATCGCAGCCTTCTTCGCCGACGCTGTAACCGCCAAGGACAAGGGCTCCACGGTCTCCTACGATGCCAACATGACGATCGCCAACGCTTCGCTGGGGATGACCCTGGCCAAGGTGAGGGCGGCCAAGTACGAGCTGGACTCCAGGGACGTTCCCGCCGAAGGGCGCTTCATCGCCCACCACGCGGAGCAGCTTTACGACCTGCTCGGGGACACCACGCTTACCAGCATTGACTACAACACGGTCAAGGCGCTGATAAACGGGGAGGTCGATACCTTCCTGGGATTCAAGTTCATCATGACCACCAGATGCACCGTCACCACCCTTGTCCGTCACTGCCCCTACTGGCACCGCGACGGGCTCTCCCTGGGCGTCGGGCAGAACCCAGAGTCGAAGGTCGATCAAAGGACCGACCTGTCATATCTCTGGCAGGCCTACATTTCCATGTCCGTCGGCGCCGTCCGTCTGCAAGAAGAGATGGTCGGTAAAATCGACTGCTTAGAAGCCCTGTAAGGGGAAGGGAGGTAAACTAAAATGGCCATCGTCAACGGAACCAACTATGCCAAGCTGATCGCCGCCCTCCCCTCGGCCCGGCTCGGGCTGGATGTCCACCGCGGGCCCGTGAGGCTCATTGAGGACATCTACGAGTGTGCCGCAACCCTGACCTCCGCGTTCATCAACGTGGGGCGCCTCTACAAGGGCGACCGGATAGTCGGCGGGTATATCCTGTTCGACACACTGCACAGCACCGCGGGGACGATTGAGCTGGGCGACGACTGCTCCACCGCGGACTCGAATCGGTACCTCGTTTCGGGAGCCGCGGCCCAACTGGCCACAGGCGCCCGGATTGATATTCCAAACATCGGCGCCATCGACACCACCATGTTCACCGTAGACGCGGACTGCAACCTTCAGGTTAAACTGATGTGCGCGTCGGCCACAGGGACCATCAGGACGAAGATCCTGGTGGCCAGCAAAGCCGAACGGTGAGAGGGGGTAAGTAATGGCCATCGTCAACGGAACCAACTATGCCAAGGCCATCGCTGGATTGCCCAGCGATCTGCTGTCCTTGGAGGTTAACCGCGGCCAGGTCCGCGTGATCGAGGACATCTACGAGTGCGATTCGGCGGCCAACTCCACGACCATCAATGTGGGGCGCTTGTTCGTAGGCGACCGGATTGTGGGGGGGTACATCTTGCATGACTCCTTACATGCCACTGCCGGCGATATCATACTCGGCGATGACTGCTCGACTGCGGACCCGAACCGCTACGTCGTCACCGCTACGGTGGTTTCTACGGCTACTCGTATTAACGTCCCTAATGTCGGGGCGATCGACACGGCTCACTTCACTGTGGACGCGGACTGTAACCTTCAGATCCTTCTGACGGGGGCAGCCCTGACGGGAACCATCAGGACGAAGATCTTGGTGGCTAACGCAGCCGAACGGTGAGAGATCGTTTACAGACCAGCCCCCCGGGGGTGGTTGTTCCTCCGGCCCCTCCGGGGGCTTCTCTCTCTGCCGGCGGCACGGCCATCGTGGCCGCCACGGGCAGAAATTTGTGGATGGACCTGGAGGCCCTGACCGGGATCTTGCCTGGATTCCACGTGGAACAGACCCCTTATGGGCTGATCTACTGGCGCGGATGCGATATTGTGGCCATCAACGACGCCGCGGTCCATATCCTTGGGGATGTAAAACACCTGGCATCACTTCATTACGAGATGATGGCCGGCTGGAAGATCCTGCTCAAAGCCCAAGATCGGAAGATCCAGTCTCACGCGCTCCAGGCGGCCGATGGAGTCGATATTGCTTGGCCCATTGGCTACAAGGCCGGGACTTCCACCATGCTCGGCGTCCTGGTGGCCCTGGGCCTGGGTTACGACCGTGTTGTCCTGGCCGGCGCCCCGATGAGCAATCATGGTCACTACTATGACCCGCCCGAAGGGGGCTCCAACTTCAACGATGTAGCCATCAAGTTCGATTGGGAATGGGCAAACCGGGAGATCTTCAAAGACCGGGTGCGCTCAGTCTCGGGCTCTTCGTGTATTTGGATTGGCCGGCCGTCTGAAGAATGGCTCGAAGGAGATAGACAATGAGCATTATCGCAAGACCTAATACTCGGGTGAGTAAGCTGATCTCAGGGTCGGCCAGCTATACCGCCGCCGTGGACATGATCGGTGATTTTACCTTCTTCATCAACGACACGAACGCCGACATGAACGCGAATATCCGGCTCCAGTGTTCAGTTGACGGTGGGGTAACCTACAGGACGATTGACGTCTACACGGCTGGCGGCCAGTGGAATATCAAGGGCCTCAAGACTGGAGCTTCCTGGCGGGCCGGATGTTCGGCTGGTGACTGGACCTCTGGCGTCCTGGACTGCGGGCTGATGCAGTAATGGGCATCCAAGGGACGCGGCGGACCAGCATCTCGGAAAAGGTGGGCCTGAGCCTACCGATCTTCGAGGTTGACTGCCAGATTGGGGTCGAGCCTCTGGTGGGCTACGGCCCGGCGGCTGTCACGCGGGCCGGCACGGCGACCTACCTGAACAAGGTAAGCGGCCTGGTGGCCACTCATGGCGCAAACTGCCCCCGGATGGAGAATAAGGGGCTGCTTTTGGAGGGGGCGGCGACGAACCTGGCTACTCGTTCTGAAGAGTTCGATCATGCGGATTGGACAAAAACACGATGTTCAATATCGGCTGATGCGGTCGTGGCCCCGGATGGACAGACTACCGCCGATAAACTAGTTGAAGATGGTACAGCGGCAGCAACTCACTTTATTACCCGCTCCTTTGTTGGGTTGGCTGATAATACTATTTACACTACTTCTGTTTTTTTAAAGGCAGCCGAAAGAACATGGTGCGCGGCAGCTTTTTGGGACAAGGCTGGTGGTTATACCTTTCGCTATTTTGATTTGGCTAATGTGGTGGCAGGAGCCGGGAATGTAACAGACTATGGTATCGAAGCGGTTGGTGATTCTGGTTGGGTTCGGATATGGGTTTCTGGAGACAGCTCTGCTGGAGGAGGAAATGTTAGGATAGATTTTAATCTTGCAGATGGAACCCCTACTACAACTTATAATGGTGATGGTGCATCTGGTTTTTATATATGGGGCGCACAAGTAGGGGCCAAGGCGGTCCCTACCTCCTACATTAAGACCGTGGCCGCGTCTGCAAACCGCGCCACGGAAGCCGGCTATCCGACCTGGAAAATCGGGGGGGCTTTTTCGCGCCAGGGGTTAGAGGGGAACTTTAGAAAACAAGCCGGGACGCTGTGGGTGATGTGGACGCCGGGGTTTGCTTATGATGATTTGCCGGACCCCTTAGACATCGGTTGCGTTACTGTCAGAGACGATTATGCGAGTGTTATTTATATTCAAAGGTCTGGGGCGCACGGGTACTTCATGTCTTTTGACGGCAGTAATCCGTCCAGATACGTGACCTGTGATTTTGCAGCCGGTACAACTTATTTTATTGCTCTGCGCTGGTGGAACGCCCGGATCTGCGCTCCTTCCGATGATGCAAGCGCGACCGGGTTGCAGGTAGGGTTTTCGGACGATTGGGGTGCAACTTGGACATGGGGAACGCGCGGCAATTTTGACGGGGCTTTTACAGAGGGGATGAATATCCGGCTTCACTACGCGAACGAATGGCCCGCTCATTTTGGCAAGATAAGGCTCTGGCGGCGCTGTCACCCGAAAATAAACATAGAGGCGTTTTAAGATGTCTGAAGTCTCGATCTGCAACACGGCCTTGATCGCCTTAGGGCAACCTACGATCATGGCCCTCTCAGAGGAAAACCCGCGGGCCCGGGCCTGTAAAGAAGAGTATCCCAAGAAGCGCGACGCGTTGCTCCAAGCCTACGATTGGAACTTTGCCATAACTCGCGCCGCCCTGGCCCAGGTGGGCACAGACCCCCTCTATGAATGGGACGCCCAGTTCGCCCTGCCGACGAATCCCTACTGCCTGAGGGTTTTGCAACTTGGTGAAATAACTGATACAGACGCCTGGCGGATCGAGGGCCGGTATTTGATGACGAACGAGAGTTCTGCTTCTATCCGCTACATCGCCCGGGTGACGGATACGACAAAAATGTCTCCGCTCTTCCAGGACTGCCTGGCGTTTTACCTGGCCACGATCATCGCCTATCAGCTCGACGCCTCTCAAACGGTGATAGACCAGGTAAAAAAAGACTTCAAGGAATCGAGGCAGAAGGCCACAACGACCGACGCGAGGGAAAGCTCCCCCCGGATGGTCCGGGGATCCAAGTGGGCTAATGCGAGGGCCTAAGTGGGACGTGGCACTTACAGTCAGACGGCGTTCAATGGCGGCGAGATCAACCCGGCCATGTACGCCCGGGTTGACCAGGCCCGGCGGGTCTCTTCGGTAGCAACCCTCGAAAACTTTATCTGCACGGTCGGCGGCCAGGTCACGCGGCGTACCGGGACGAGGCACGTGGCCGCGGCCAAGTATGCCGACCGGGAAGCCCGGCTGGTCCCCTTTCAGTTCAGCGTGACTCAATCCTACGCGATTGAAATGGGGGACGAGTATTTCAGGTTCTTTACCGACCAGGGCCAGATCGTCGATCCCAACGAGAATGTGGTCAACGGTGACTTCACCGCCAGCATCGCGGGTTGGACGGAGGGGTCGGACCCCGGCGCGTCGATGTACTGGAACTCAACCTTGTCCGCGATGGCCCTGAGCGGGACAGGGGCCGCCATAGCCAGGGCCAGCCAAGCAGTCTCAACCCCGAACATCGGGGAGATCCACCAGTTTGAAACGGAAGCTCTGGTAGGAGCCCTGACCATCCGGTTGGGAACAACCGCCGGCGCGTCGAACATCTTGGGCGACACGTCCTTCCCGGTGGGGACAAACGCCGTGACGATCATCCCCACCACCTCCACAACCTATCTGACCATCGAGAATCAGGCTTCGGCGGCTCACTTGGCGGATAATGTCTCTGTCAAGCTGGGTTACTACGAGATCGCGAGCCCCTACTCCCAGGCGGACCTACCCGGGGCGAAATATGTCCAGACGGCGGACTTGATGTACATGACCCATCCCCTCGGGATCAGAAAACTCAGTCGGGTGAGCGCCGCACACTGGACGATTTCTCTTTGCAGCTTCGCCGGGACGCCTTCTCAGTGGACCGGGAGTAACTTCCCTGGCTGCATCGCCATTCAGGGCCAGCGCCTTGTGTTTGGCGGCACCCCCAACGAGCCTCAGACTATCTGGGGCTCCAAGGTGGGCAACTACGAGGACTTCACCCTGGGCGCGGCTGCGAACGACGGGATCGAGTACGAACTGGACTCTGAGGACAAGAGCCTTCTTCAATGGCTGGTAACGGCCAAGGTGATGTTCCTTGGGACCGCCGGCGGGGAATGGTCTGCCCCCTCGCTGGATCCGACAGCTCCCAGCGTCCTTCGAGAAACGACCTTTGGGAGCAACTACGTCCAGGCCCGGCTGGTGAACAACGCCGTTCTCTTTGTCCAGCGTCACGGGAAAGAAGTGAGGGAGTTGCGCTATGGGTTCGCCTTCGACTCCTACGATGCCGCGAACCTGATGGATTGGGCGGAGCATCTAGGCAGCGAATCGACCCTCATAGGTCTGGACTTCTCCCGGTATCCTCACCCGATTATGTGGGTTCTTCGTGAGGACGGTGTTCTTTTGGGGCTGACCTACGACCGCGGGCATGAGGTCGTGGGGTGGCACAGGCACGTCACAGACGGACTTTTTGAAAGCATCGCCGTCATCCCAGGTGACGGCCGGGACGAACTCTGGGCCCTGGTCAACCGGACGATTGGGGGGACCGCGGCCCGGTATATCGAGTTCTTCGAGGATGAAGATTTTGGGTCTGAGATCTCTGATGCGTTTTTTGTTGACAGCGGACTGACTTACGACGGTACTCCCGTGACGACGCTGGGCGGCCTGACACATCTGATAGGGGAGACCGTCAAGATTCTGGCTGACGGCGCGGTGCGGCCGCCCCAGGTGGTGAACGCCAGCGGGCAGATCACGCTGGCCACGGCCGCCTCGAAGATCCATGTTGGACTTGGTTTCACTTCTACCTTGTGGACGCTGCCCTGGGAGGCCGCAGCCTCCGAAGGGACCGCGCAGGGCAAGAAGAAGCGGCTCCACAAGATTGCGATGCGTTTCCTGAAGACCGTCGGCGGCCGGATCGGCTCAGACCCCAACGATACCGACGAGATCCCGTTCCGCGAACCAGGGGATGCGATGGACACGGCCATTCCGCTCTTCACCGGATGGAAATACGCGCAGCCCAAGGACTCGGGGGCGGACGTCGAGGGCCAGTTGGCCATCGTCCAAGAGGAGCCTTTGCCCATGACGATCCTGGCCCTGGTGGAGCAGGGGACAACGGGGGATCTGGTCGGATGAGAATAGAAGCCTACCGGCCGGAACACTTGGCCCTTTTGGAGTTGAGGCCCCTGGACGCCCGGGCCTTCGAGGGGTTCGGCGACATGGACAAATGGATGGATAACTATGTCAGTTGCGGCCCCGTCTACACCGGGATTGATGAAGACGTGGTGGTTTTCATCATGGGGATCTGTATGCTCTGGCCCGGCCTGGGAGAGGGTTGGGTTCTGACGTCATCCCATGTTGAACGGCTAAGGCTCGGTTTCCACAAGGCGGTGAAGGGCTTTATCGAGATGGCCCGAAAAGACTTCCACCTCCATCGCCTTCAGGTCAATATCCTGGCGGAGCATAAGCAGTCCTGCCGGTGGATTGAGCGCCTGGGGTTCGGTTCTGAGGGGGTCATGAAAGCCTTTGGCCCCAAGCGTCAAGATTTTGTCCGTTACGCGAGGATCTGGTAATGGCTATGGCAGTCGCCGCGGCCGCAATAGTGGGGACCGCTTATAGTATCTGGTCCTCGATGCGACAACAGGGTCTTGCGGAGCAAGCGGCTGAACTCCAGGAACGTCTTGCCCGGCGCCAGGTCGAACTCGAAGCTC
>SDBT01016910.1_pt1 | contig 11534 bp, 22 predicted proteins | sample 2277101 | NCBI WGS metagenome assembly SDBT01 (sample SAMN10404973, study PRJNA504765) | marine sediment metagenome | isolation source: marine sediment core GS10_PC15, 103 cmbsf | place: Arctic Ocean: Southern Knipovich Ridge | collected 2010
ACCGATAACAGCTTCTTCCATCTCATAATACTCACTCCCTTCCAACCATGCATTAGTTTTATAAACATGAACCTCAGGCAACTCTTGGGGCAACTTTTCGTCTATTAATATATTACCATAATAAAAGTTTAGGGCTGGTCCCTGATCATTGGCGCGTCCAGGAGTACCCGACATTCCGTAAAATCTTTCTGGATTTAATTGTTGAAGCATCTCCAGTCTCTTAGTGGACATTCCAACATGGCACTCGTCTACAATTACCATTCCAAAATAATCTTTAATCGCAAACATATCTCGTTGAACTAAGGTTGAAGCTGTGGCCACAGTTACATCTTTAACGTCAAATGTCCTGGCTTGAATAACCCCAATATCCCTACCATAAGTTTTCTTAAAATCTTGCTGATATTTATATAATTCATTAACTTCTGACTTGCAACAAATAATCAAAGTTTTTAGTTGAGTCTGTTCGGCCAATCGAAAAGCAAAGAGAGTTTTACCCCAAGCAGTACCTAATTTTAAAATGCCTTGTTTATGCTCTAGGACGACTTTATCGCGCCCAACCTGGTATGTCCTTAAAGTTACCCTTGAGGGTAACTTTAAATCCATTCCTGACGATATTCTGTTGATTTCATAGGTATATCGGATTCTATTATCATGACAAAAGCTATATATGGCGCCAGCCACTCCCCGGCCAACAATTAAACTTCCATCCACTTCCTTATAATATTTAAAATTTGAAGGAATGGCCCATAGCATTTTCCTTTTACTTTCATCTTTTTTTATCATGGCTAGTGTCATTTGATACTGAGGATTGTTCAGCGTCAACTTCCTCTTAATAAATTTAAGAAGCTCCGGGTGTCCATTTTTAATTGTAATTTTACCGTCTATTGTTAGGTGTTGCTTCATATAATTCTTTATCAGTAATAATTTGTAAATAAGATGGAGTAAAAATAATTTGTTCTGGTTGATATTCCCAACGACATAAGTCAAAATTATATTTATATTTTTTTGTTAGGTGCTGTTTCATAAGACCTAGCTTCCAGCCTGTTCAAGAATTTATCTTGATCTTTGACTTTTAGCTTTAATAAATAATCTAATAAAATTTTACTATCTTTCTCTTCTAAAAATTTAGATATAATAAAATTGTCTCCTCTATAAGCATACATCACGTCTAATCCGTACTTATCTCCTCTCAACACTTCATCAGGGTCATTGCCACCCTCCAGCCGAATTATTTCTATATTTAATCCGATTTCTTTGCCTTTAAGAATAGATTTAATGGTTGCTGATTCACCAGCTGTGTCATTATCAAAACAAATTATTATATTATCAGTATAGCCCTTCAATATCTTTAAGTGCCCGGCACTCAAAGAGGTTCCAGAACAAGCCACAGCATTAGTTATTTTATATTTGTGGGCCATTACAACATCAAACTGGCCTTCCATTACTATTATACAACCCTTGCTTGGAATCTTTTTAATGGCTTTGTCTATGCCAAAAATAGCCGCGCTCTTATTAAAGAGAGGCGAATCCGGACTATTTAAATATTTAGCCACCTTAATATCATTACTATATTCATGTAGCGCCCGGCCGGTAAATCCAACAACTTGTTTATTCTCGTTCTTAATAGAAAACATAATGCGCCCTCTAAATCTATCAAAGTAATTTCCATGATTAGCCTTGGCGGAAATTCCAGCTTTACGAATTTCAATATCATTATAACCTTTTTCCTTCAAATATTTTATAGCCGCAGACCAATTATCCATAGCATATCCAATCTTCCAGGCTTTAATGTCTTCTCTAGTAATCTTCCTCTTGTACAAATAATATCTAACATCCTCAACCTCTTTAGATTTATCATTACGCAAAATATAATAATAATACTTCGCCATTAAGTTATTGATTTCTTGGGATGTTTTCATGTTTATAGGTTATTGTTTAAATCCGTGTTTTTTTGCTAATTCTTTATTTTTTTCTGGGTGTATTTTTTGAAAACAATCATCACAAACTACTGCCCTTTCTTTTTTGGGCAAATTACCCCACAAGTCTTTCATTTCTGCCTCACTTTCCTCATCACTCCAACCTTTATCATAAATATTATTACAACAAGAACATTGATATTTGTTTTTCTTAATCTCATCCTTACTATTTTGTCGGTTTATTATTTTATTCATATTTTTTACTGAACCCTATCCCCACATCCCCTTTCCCTCCAAAACCTTCCTTAGCCTGCCCATTTGAAATTTTACATTTTTCAAGGCTTGGCTAAGGTCTTCAATTCTCTTGGGAGTTTGGGTCCCTTTATATTTTCTTAATTCCTCATACTTTTGGATTGCTCTATCTAAAGTATCACTTTCTTCACACACAGGTATCAAAAGCTTATGTTTACAATAATCTTCTAGGTTGTTTAATATCATAGGGTGACACCCTTCCTAGTGAGGAAGGGTGATAATCTTTGGTATTAAAACGGAATTTTCTCTACCTTAATGTCACCATCAGGACCTTCGGTTGCTGGAACATTATCAGTTTTCTCCATGCCCATAGCAGCCGTAAGTGGCCCTCCGCCTGCTGGGGCTGGGGTGTCAGCGGTAGGCGGAATTGGTTCTGGCGCAATGGGTGGAGTGTTGGATGGTGGCGTTGGAGGAGTTGGTTCTGAAACTGGTATAGTTTGAGGGTATGGACGTGAGGCGATTGACTCTGAGGGTGTCGCTGGAGCAACAGGAGGAGTCACGACAGCGCCGGCATTAGCGTCCTGAAATGCAGGTGCTCGATACTGAATCTTGAAATCATTGTAAGGTCGGCCCTTGGCAGTTTTAGGTTGAGTAATTCCAAGAAATTCAATATAAACCTCTGAATTTAATGGAATGCTGTCAAATTTACCATCGATTAAATTTGATCCCCACATTCCGATTAAATTGCCATCAGTTAAAATGATCTCATAAATACTAGACTCATTCGTTCCAATGTTCGTTTTCTTTTTAACGTATTTACCCTGGATAGTTGGACCAAGATAAACTGATAAATCCTCTGGGTTTCGAGGCTCTTGCTTCCATCGAAGCATCTGCCCCATTTGCTCTTTGGCCTCACTCCAATCGGCTTGAGGCGCACCTTGTTGATTTTGCATAATTCTTTTTATTTAGTTTATAGTATATAAATTTATAATATTTCCAACTTAACCAATTCAAAATAACAAGCCATTAATGTCTCAACATCTACTCCGGCATCATGGAATTTTTGCATTTTTTTGTCAAATAATTTGACATACAATTCTTCTAACGAAGGCCACTTACCAATACGACCATCGTCATACCTAGCTTCCACAAATTTAATTGTTTTTCTCATTGTATCTGTTCGCTTGTCTTTATCTAAAGCCTTGTTAGTTATTTCCGGATCAACCTTAAGGCGCAACAAATTGGCCTTGATAATCGAAGTGTCAAAATAGATATTGTGTGCCACAATCTTGTCTGCTACTTGGGCATCAACTATTAAATGGCGCAAAACAGTCTTCATGTCCATGCCAACAGTTTTAGCATGGTCAGTTGTTATATTGTGAATCTCTGTTGCGTCCTGAGGAATTTCCCAGCCCACAGGCTTGATAATGTGGCTCTGCTTAATGAGGATCTGCTGATCCTCATTAACTAAAGCCCAAGCAACCTGAACTGGATAGGGATATTCATTAAAATCGGTTGAATAATGCGCATCCTTGGCGAATAGACCTGTTGTTTCAAGGTCAAAGAATAAGATTTTCATAGTTTTATTGATTAACAATCTCCCCCTCAACGATATGAAAGCCTTTCTTGTCGCCTACAAATTCTACTACAATCTGAGCGTCTTGTTCTAAAGAGACCTTTTCTAAATATTCCATGGCCTTATCGTCTAGGAGAGATCCTAGCTTAATAAATATTATTTTAATTGGATTGTCTTTAGGCATCAATGCTAAAGCTATCAGGGTGCCTATAACAATCCGCTGAGAGTCGCTAACCTGGGAAAAGGGTATTCCTTTGTATAAAACTCCGTCATCACTCACAGACAGCCCCTCAATAGGAAATTTAGCGGCTTGAATTAGCTGTTTCTTGGTCTCTCGGGCCAATTCAAGCTCATCTTCTTTGGCTTTGTGTTCAGTCTCCTTTTCGTCATATCTTTTCTTTGACCTCAAAATTGCTTGAGAGTTACGGATGCGCGTGTTAGTGGTTTCGGCATTATCTATTTGAGACTTTAAATCATTTAATTCTGTTTCAGTCATAGAAACATCTGCTTCAATCGCTTCTATAAGTTGGCCCTTTTGAATTTCAAATGTTTTAATATTTTCCTCAACCTGAAAAAGTTCTTTTTTTCTTGCCTCTAGTCTTATTGTTTTAGTAGATTCATCACTATACTTATCACTCAACTCACTTACGCTAACCTCTTCCTTCTCCCCATACTCCTTGGCCTCAGCTAATGATTCTTGAGTAGGCTCAATTATATTACTTAATTCTCGTCCCAATATAGTTCTATCAGCATATAATAAACCAATTTTTTCATCTTCTTTTTGAAGGTTTAAACCGGCTAACTCCATTAACATATCTCTCTGGTCAGTGTCTTTTAACCTGGCAAACTCGCTAGGGTCAAATTTGAGGCTTCCTATATGCGCGTTTAGCCATGCCTGAGGAGTTTTTAGACTTTCCATCTTACCTGTAGGGGTTACACTTAGCTTTGGGTTAGAGCCTTGCTTAAAATATTTCCTAACTACATAGCCATCTAATTCAATCTCTACACTAGCCTTTGACTCTCCTTCCCGGATAGGCCGTTTAATGGCTTTATCTTTTCCGGCTAAAGTTGTCATGATTGCATCGCAAAATGATGATTTACCTGCGCCATTAGGTCCCGAGATCACAATCATGTTCTTTTCCGTAGAAACATCTATGATTTTAATCCCTTTAAAATTTTTAATTTTCACGTTTTTCATTTCCATTTTTTTTTCTTTTAACTAATTTATAATTATCTTGAACATATAATAAATCATCTCTTGCTTCCTCAAGGATTTTTCTTTCATCACGATGATTATAAAGATGTAAGTCCTGCCGGACAAGGTCAACTACGGTAGCCAAAGTAGAATGAAAATCATCTGACTTAATATGAAATTTTACTTTTTTAAAATTAGACATTGTTTATTTATAAAGGTTTTAGGTTACTTGCCTGTAAAGATTTTTTAATCTTCTAGCTTTTAAATTCTTGTTCTTGGCTCTACGCTTCATATAGATAGGAAATTTCTTAACATCACCATAAAAGCTAGCCTCTAATTTTTTCTCTCCTTTTCTGCCTAATCCTTTTCCAAATTTTCTAAAATCTTGCCAAATAAACTTTAATTTAACTAATAGATACCTTATTATAAACTTAATTGTTCTTTTTATTCTATCCATAAATTTATACTCCCCTCTAAGGGGTTTTTAGGTTTTGTTTTTCAATTATTTCTTTTATAACATCAAACTTATTATCAACCGCTTCCTGATATTCATCTAATATCTCCATTATGCCTTGCACTTGACTAGATGTTACCCTTCCTCCATTTTCTTCAATTCTTTTTTTAATTAATTCGCTTAATTTAATGTTTTCCATATATCTTAATTAATAATAAATAAAGTTAGCGGGGGGATTTTTACGTCCCCCCTTTTAGCTTTGAGCGGTGCTTAGGCAAGCCCGTGTCGTAGCTAAATCTTTTTAATTCTCCTTGTTATGCTTCTCAATTATTCCTAAAGCTACTGATAAACCAGTAATAACTTCAAGATTTTTGTTGTCTTTTATGGTTTGTTTTATTTCAGTTATTAGGGCTTTTATTTTTTGGTCTTCACTTTTTCTTATTTTTTCTGATAACTCAATCATTGTTTCATTAGCGTCATCATTGCATCTGCCGTCTAAAACTACAAAATAAGGTTCAAGTATATTTTGAATTTCTATTTCTCTTTCTTGATTTTTTTCTTCTTTATCTATTTTATTGGACATATAATTAATTCTTAGGGTTTATTTTTAAAGGTCTCCAAGCATATCCGTGACCATTGGCAGCAGGAAATTCTGCAATAAACCATTTGCCATTTCGTTTAGTATACCTTGGATTAAATTTAAAATTTTCTTTATCTTTCATATAATAATTTTTTAACTAACTTATTAGCTGGGTAGATGAGAATGCTAGCTTTATCTAGGGCGGATAAGCCGACACTCCCCCGCCAGCGTCCTCCACATCTCTGCTTCGGCCACACGTAGAGAGAACTAGAATATTATAATTCTCATCAACTCAATTAATAAGTGGGGGTTTGTCCTTTATGTTTTTATTTTAATTTACTTCTCTACTCATTTTTCCCATATATATTTTTATTTAGTTAACAGGTCTTTGGGAAAACATTTCTCGCATTCTCCTATAAAAGGGTCGCAAGTCATTCCTAAATATTTTCCACACTTTATACATTATTCTTCTCTATTTATCATTTTTTCTTTTTGCATATTAATAGGTCTTTAAGGAATTTTATTAATTTTTTGTTGCTCCACATTTTAAGCAAACAAATAAATTTCTTTCTTTATCATAATTCCAAAGATGATGTATTTCGTGTTCACATTCTTTTTTTGGTGGGGTATAGGTCATATCTATTTATAATTATTATTTTTTTTAATTTGTCCATAGGGGTTTTAGCTTTTAATCCAAACAAATCTTGGCTTGTAAAACTCATACCACTTTCTATTTGGATTTTTTATTCTTTTATGTTTGAACCAAGTTTCTGAATAGTTCATAAGTTTAGTTTGTTCATAGGGGTTTTATCTCCTTATTTCTTTTTTTAAGAAATTATTAAACTTTTTAAAATTTTCCATTAGCTCGCCATACTCTTCCATACTTAAATCAAGGCTTAATTTAGTATATTTATTTCCCTTTTTCTTAATCCGTATCCATACTCTGTCATTACATCTGTAGGATTTTCTACTAATAATAAATCTTACTATAATTTTATGATTTTCGTTTACATCAAATTCAAAAGGCGTTTCTATCTTTTGTCTCATTTTTTCTAATCTTAATTTTTTCATAAATTTTTCGGGAGACTTTGTTTTACCAAAATCTCCCTAAGTTTCTTTTTTGAACTGAGCAAGTTCATCATAAAGAGCTTCTCTTACATCTTCTTGGTCAGGTAATTCTGTCTTTTGAGCGTGCCTTATAAACAGACAGACTGCTAGGACTGTAATGCTGGTTATTAGTAGGTAATACATTTTTTATTCCTTTCTTTTAAAAGGTTTTTATTGTTTGCTAACTCGGGGGACTGTGCTGATTTAACAGCTTGTAGTGGTATGACATCTAATAAGTAAGTCGCTAAACCATGTATTAGTCTGCCTTATGTGATATTAACCATCTACACAGTTATCACACCCCCTCAAGTTAATAAACAATATCCATAGTCGCCAACTCAATGTGAGTTAGCGAGCTATGCCCGACCAAGGGAACAGCTTTCACCGCTTTAATCTGCGGATGAATTCCGCGGGAGGACCTGGGGTCCTCATTAAGGTGGCGACTATAAATATTAATTGTAAACCTTAGCTAATTTATTTTTGATTCCCCACTGCCTTGCTTCTGCTTTTGTTTTGACTAGAATATCGCAGATCCCTAATCCGTATCGTGGGGCCATGCGATCAAAAACCTGATAAACTTTTCCATCAAAACTAATAGGCGTGCCAAAGTTAAGACCGTTACAAGCAATAATATTAAGACTACTGTTACAGGCATCCAAACCGCTTGCTGTATTACACGGATCACCGTCTGTCTCATTTTTTGAGGCTGTATAGGCATAAATTTTTAAATTTTGTAATTTACTTTGCTTGGTAGGATTATCCGGTAAGTGGCGCATGATGGGCCAATGTATTATAATTTGGTTGTTTACATCTCTAATTATACCATTTATTTGAAGGCTCCACATCCCAATAAAAAACATTTGAATCAGCCACGCCATGGTAAAAATAATAAAAAGTGTGCCAAGTACGTAGTCGGCAATTTCATTGCCTATAATTGGTTCAATCTTGCTCCTCCACTTCAATTTTAATTTCCTCCTGTTCATTTTGGTCTTTGAGCCAGAAATAGCTACCTCGCCATTTCTCGGCCTCAGTTGTTAATTCTTTATTTTGGGCCTCGCAAATCGCTTTTATTTGTTTTAGTCCCTCAATACAAATTTCTTCGGTGGCGGCTATGCTCCTCTCCCAGCTTGCTATAGCAGAGGGACTAACACATTCTTTATTTTCTCTCTCTTTGAGTCCGCCGTAGAGAATGCTTATATTGGTGTAAAGCACCATTGTGCCGGCACAAAGTATAAATATACATATAAATAGAGTTATTATTTGGCGGTTAGTCATATTAATTACCTTATCCCTGTCCTCATGGAAAGGACAGGATGAAGTAACTATCTAACAAGTAGTGTCTGGGCTGGTGATTCGAATACCACGCCTTGGTAAACTGAACGCCTGGTAATTTGATAAAATCCAGGGTCAAGATGAAAGTCTACTGTGTGATAGGTGGCAAGTGATTCAGTGGAGTTCGTAAAGACTTGCTTAAAGTCTGCTCCTTTAACTAGCACTTCGCCAGTCATGAATTGGTTTGTGAGCCAATTTACAGTAACCATTGAACCGTTAACATTTGTCCAATAATTAAAGTTGGTGATTTTTGGCCTCTTTGTAAAAAGAATGTTACCTTGTGGGATTTGTTTGCACATTTCTGTTTGAAGATCCCAGAAATAGCCGTAATCACATTCCTCTACATCAACTGCTCTAGTAGGAAAACCAATTACTAAAAAAGATAGTATTAGTATTCCAATTAAAAGTCCTTTTAGTTTTCTCATTTTTTTGTTATGTTAATAATTAATTAATTTTTATTCTTTCTTTTATGTAACAAGTTCCAATGTACATCTTATCAAACATTGTTTCTCCACCACAATAAAACTTCTTTACATTCCTATAAGTTTTACTACAATTATAAGTTTCACAACAACTATCTTTAATCAAAAATCCATTATCAAAACAACTTTGATTTTCATAAAGTCCTTCTACAACTTCATATTTTAGAATTATGTGCCTGCCAAAAAAGAAAAGAGCAATTAAGAATGTTAGAACAATTAATGTCTTGTAAATTTTTTCCATATATATAAATTAATAATAATTAATGGCCAACCAGCCCATACTTCCTCCTCCTTATGAGCCCCTCTTTGTCAGTGGGAATTTGGTTTCGGTAGGTGAGAGTCAGCCTAGAGATTACTTAGCAGTCAGCTCCACGTTTAAGTCGAAGCCGATCTTTTTTAATTTTTCCTGGGTGATGACCTTTATGTTCATGAGCTCTCGGTTTGTGGCCTTGAGCAAACGATAAATTAATGATTCACTAAGGCCTGTTTGTTTAGTCACAGTGTTGACTGTTATTTCGTTGCGATAGAGAAAGTCTTTTAGTACGTTTTTCATAATAATATAATTAGTCTAAATCATGTAAAATCCTTTATTAAGAAAGTTACAATTTTTTAATATTAAATTTTTAGGATTTAAGAAGAGCACATCACCTTTTGCATTAATAACTTTATCATTTAAAAAATTATCAGAAATATCAATATAGCTTCCCTCACTTTTTTTGATTTTTTCTATTAATATTATTTCCCTACTTTTCATGTTCGTTGTTCTCCGCTTTAAAACATCAATAATTTCTGAAAGCTCTTTAAATTTGGCTTCAGTGATATAGAATTCATCCAATTCATTTTTATCCTCCATCACATCTATAAACCCAACCTCCTTTTGTAAAAATTTTATTATTTCTTTTTTGGTCATATTTATACATTACACTAAATAAAAATATTTGTCAAGTAGTAGAATGTGGATAACTTTTTTATAAGAATTTTTCGATTAAAAGCTTAATTGCATTACCATTGACTATACCTTCTTTTGCCATGACCAGGTCGATTACTGAGCCTCCCTGGCTGTTGCCGTGATCATAAAAAAGATTCTTCTCCTCATTGAATTGGGCTGATGAAGTCCTCTCGCTACGGAGTTTGAAAAAATTGTTGCGCTCGATTTTGATTCCGTAAGATTCAATGACGTTCCGGATAGGGATGGCCTTGATTTCCTCCATTGAGATGTCTTTGGATTGGTTGATTGGGGAAATGTAGCCAGGCTCTGCCTTTTTCTTTTGAATTTCTTCATGTCGTTTGATATTTTCTTTTCTGCGCTCCAGTGCATAAATTTCTTTTTCTAGCTTTTGGGTTTCCTTGGGATAGCACTTCCAAATTAAATTCTCAATTAAATAGATAACACCTTTAAGCTTTTTTATGGTGCGTAGATTGAAGTTGATTTTGTTTATTTCTTTCATTTTTATATAAATAAATTATCTGATATTTTTATTTCATTTCCTGAAATTTCAATTAAATTATTACTGCGCAACATACTTAAATAAGTTCCAAATGTTCCGCTAGTGGGGACAAGGTTAGTTAATTCCCCCAACTCTTCTTTCGTTAATGCGGTAGGGTATTGCCCAACTAAAATATCAAACATTCTTCTTGCGCCTCCCTTTAAAATCCCTTGCCACTGACTAATAACTTCTTCTGACGTTTGTGGTGGTTGAATATTCTCTGCGCCAATATATTCTATTCCTTTTTCAGTAGTAGTAAAATGTTCACCATTAAATTCAATTAATTCACGGCTTCGTAAAGTTGAAAGGTATGTCCCGAACGTTCCGCTTGATGATTTTAATTTGGAAAAAGTAGCTAATTGAACTTTTGTCAATTTCATTGGGTATCTTGAAACCAAGACTTCAAGCATACGTAATGCGCCACCGGTTAATGGTTTTTCATCTTCTTCCTCATCAAAATAATCCGACCTTATTGGTGGTGGTAGCGCTTGTTTAATCATAGGTTTCGGTATGTTTTTTTCAACTATAATTGATTCTACTTTTTGAGTTTTGGGTATTGGTTTTTTTAATGCCTTTGAAGTAATTGTGCCAATCTGTTCAATAATGCTAAAAAAATTATTAATCTGTTTTTCCCATCCTATCCGTTCTTGATAAAATTCTCTGTCTTTTTTTTGTAAAGCTATATTAACTGCTTGATCAATGTCCTCTTTTGTATTTACTTTCGGACAGCGATGTCGGCGTAAAGCAGATATTTCTGTTTTTATCTCTTGAATAGTCATAGCTTCTTTTTTGGCCGCCTCTGGTAAATCAGTTAATTTTTTAAGAATGTTTTTTATTTTACTTGTTGGTGGCACAACCGCTGATGACATCCTTGCTCCAGCCTGCGGGTGAGTAGTTTTAACACTGCCAACCTTAGTTTTTATAACTTCATTAGAAATGGCTGGCCCAAAAGCAAAGAATTCACCAGCGTCCAAATTTCTTAAAGATAAATTTTGCTCTTTAGACGTAAAACCTAACTCCTCACTTGCCCTCTTTCTATCTATGTCAAGCCCTGTGCGACCAATCAGTTTGTTATTACATTCTGCCGCAGCATCTTTATGAAGCTTGGAAAGTCGTTGAGTGGCTAAAACAGCACAAAAACCACGTTTTCGCC
>SDBT01016911.1_pt1 | contig 11533 bp, 16 predicted proteins | sample 2277101 | NCBI WGS metagenome assembly SDBT01 (sample SAMN10404973, study PRJNA504765) | marine sediment metagenome | isolation source: marine sediment core GS10_PC15, 103 cmbsf | place: Arctic Ocean: Southern Knipovich Ridge | collected 2010
GTTGACTTCCAGTCCGGCGCGGTGTTGACTGAAGCGGACCTCGATACGTCCGCTCAACAGAATTTCTACCTTGCGCAGGAGTCAAAAGAAAACTTTGCCGACCTGATCAATGCAGAATTTCTGCGCATAGGTGCCGCACTTGGTATCGTTGAGACAGACCCTGACGACATACTGGCCGCTCTTGTGCAGACCATGCTCGACTCGGAAGCAGCGGCTGTACTGACGCAGGCTATCACAGACATCGATGACAACGGTGAAGGTCTCCTGCAGAACGATCTACTTCTCGCACTACTTGGTGCAGAGAACGTCGGAAGTGATGCGTTCATCCTCGACACTACGACAGTCAAGATTGACACCGACGGCGGCGATACCTTCGCCACCCGGTTGGATACGATGGCTGCTACCGACACCACAATCGCAGCTGACCTCGTCACTGAAGAAGGCGTTCGACTCGCTAACGATGACACTGAAATCTCAGTGAGAGCCGCTGCAATCGTCACCGAACAGACAGTGCGAGCCAACGCTGACTCAGCGTTTGCCGCAGACATCGCTCTTATGGGAGCCCGTAATGGAGCAGCCACAGCGTTCGTCATGGACACCTCGACAGTCTTCATTGACGTTGACGCAGGAGACACTTGGGCCACTCGCCTGAGTGCGCTGGCCGTCTCTGACTCCGACAACGCTGCCTCGATAACTACCGAAGCATCCACGCGACTGACCAACGACGACACTGAAGCGACCACACGCGGAGACGCCGACACAGCAATCTCTGCAAGGTTTGGTGTAACGCTGAACGTCAACAATTACATCACAGGCTTCTCACAAATCAACGACGGCATTACAGGCGAGTTCGTAATCCTCGCCGACAAGTTTGCCATTGTTGATCCCTCAGGTGACCCAGCCGAACCCGAGTTCATCCCATTCTTGGTCTCCGGCGGCGCAGTATTCATGAACACTGTAATCGCTCGTGAGGTTCACTTTGGGCAAACCGCCTACGATACCGGAACAGGTTATTGGCTAGGCGATGTTGGCGGGACTGCAAAGTTCTCTATCGGAAACTCAGCCGCAAACAAGTTTACATGGGATGGCACTGTCATGACCGTAGTGGGTGATTTCAATGCTGACACCCTATCGGCAACCAACGTCACACCGTTCGATGCAGTTGATTCCGTAGAAGAAGCGACATCAAGCGGAAACTTGACTCGAACTGGCAACCGCACGAACGTGATTGTTTATGAAAGTAACTCTGCTCTTGACGGTTCCGTTGGTACAGCCCTTCCATACTCCATGGTGTTAATCATGGGGCCATTCGTTGGCCCAACATCAGCTGTCGGCGGAATGCGGGTAGGCAGTCGCAGCACTCCCTTGGTCTTTGACGTCTTTGCCCTATGTACGGGTGAATGCGAGGTGGACCTTGAATCTCGAATCCACGACGGAACATCGTGGGGTGCATGGACAATGATTGCAAACAGGACGTCGCCTTCCGGCATCGCTGACACAATGTTTCACACCATTCCTCTGTTCTATCAAGGACGCTTCAACCTTGAAATCGGCCTTAAGAACTATGCCGGCGAGTTCCGCACAAGGGTGTATCAACACGTTGGCGGCAACACCGGCAAGGTGTACCACATAGAACAGAGAGCAATGTGCCACAACTTAGAAATTAGCATTTAATTCACCAACCAGAGGAGACATATATGTCACTCGCAACACTGCAAGAAAGAACGACTCAACTGGTACTCCAACGCTCGCAAGGCAAGGACATCGTTGAGCAGGCCGAGCGAGAGCTTGGCGCAACACAGTTCGCAATCCGCGAGCTTACCACTCAGATTGAGGAGCAAAAGAAAGCTGCTGAAGCTGCCGATAAAGAAGCTGCTGAAGCTGCTGAAGCCGAGCTATTCGCACCCGGCTTGGCTGCTGAAGAAGTTGCTGAAGCAACCCCTGATGAATCATCTGAAGGTGTAATCGAAGACTAGGAGTCCTTGTAATGGCCCACTTTACCAATGCCCAACTCGCTCAGAATATCAATGATTTGATAGCTGACGACGTGGCGATCAAGACTGAATTTCAGGCTTGGCTCGCAGGGACTATTGGCGGTGGGCCGAACTCGGACGGCCAGTTCCCCCTTACCGATCATCTGGGAACCACGCGGCTGACGACCTGCCCCGCCCAGATGGAAGACGACGTTGACAACAACGTCACCGGCTCCCTCGCCCACAAGGACGCAGCGGAGACCGCACAGACAGCTGCAGAACTCGCGCAGTCCCTCGCAGAGACCGCACAGGCACTCTCGGAGACCGCACAGGTAGCCTCAGTGGTAGCCAAGGACGCTTCAGTAGTGGCCCAGACAGCCGCCGAGGATGCCCGCGCCACCGCCATTGCACAAGCTGCAGCCGCCGCTGCGGACGCAATACTGACGGCTGCCGATGTCGTGTTGACAGCCGCAGACGTTGTCTCGACCAATGCCGATGTGGTAACCACAAACGCAGACGTCGTGTTGACGGCCGCAGACGTTGTCCTCACCGGCCTCGATGTAACCTACGCAGCTGAGTGGGCCAACGCAGTCGAAGACCTCCTGATCTCCGCCGCTGCCGGTGGTGACCAAGTTGACGACTTCTCGGCACTCCATCACGCTGCCAAAGCGGCAGCCACCGCAGCTGCCATTGGTGACCTCGACTCTCTGAGTGACGTTACCGTAGTTGCCGCTGCCGACAAGCACGCTCTTATGGTCGATGGTGCCGGCGAATGGAAAAACCGTGTGCTGGTTGAAGCTGACATCAGCAACCTTCAGACTTATGAACTGGCAGATGCAACCATTCTTAAAGATGCCGACATAGGCGTCACCGTGGAAGCATTCGATGCTGAGATTACGAAAGGTGATGTGACTGAAGTCATAGCCGCTGTCTGGACATTCAACGCCCGACCTACTATTGATGCAGCCATTTGGATGTCAAACAACCAACAATTTCAACCGGCGAATGCTGCAGGTCAAACCCGATCTTCGTTACAGATGGATGCGTCTGACATCCTTCAGATAGGTGATGCACAGAATGCCGCAGTTATCCGAGCATTATCTTTAGCTGTAAACCCTCCTGCTGGCGACGGCGAAATAGCTCTCAACGCAACCGGCGGCGCTCGTCTTAAATTAGACAGCACGGCCACCGGCAAGCAATATGAAGTAAACAGCTTCACTGATGGCAAACTCTATATCGGTGAAACAGGTGTCTTCAATGACATCATGCTGGACTCAAATGTCTTAATGACAGTCGCCACCAAATCCCTCTTTAGTCACGCTGCAGGTCTTGACGCAGGGGGCGCTAACGACATTACCCCGACCGCAGGCGGCGCAGGACAATTACGAATCATGGGCGCTGGATACACCGGCTACGCCGCTCTCAATGCTACTGCCATGTATTTTGGTCACAACTCGTCTGCTCGCGATCTAATACTCCAAACAAACGAAACCGACCGCCTGAAAATATCAGGTGCCGGTGCGATCAATTTACTCGGAACCGTGGCGATTGAGGATACAACCACTTGGGCGAATGCCAAGTACCTACAGTGGGATGACGCCGCCGGAACACCACAGAATATGATCACTTTCTGGTCTGACGACACCCTCTATTTGGGGGTCAGTGGCTTTCCAACAATCATTCGTGGGTCAACCATCACGATAGGTGGTAATGCTGTCGCAACAGTGGCTACCAACTGGAACGCCGCAGACATCATCGCAGGAACCCTCGCAGTTCTCCGTGGTGGCACCGGCGTAACCACAAAGACTGGCACAGGCTCAGTCGTGCTGAGTGCAGCACCAACCTTCACAGGGGAGTCAGTATTTGCAACCATCCGTGCAAACATGATCTATCCAACTGCCGGCCAACATCTGGTACTGCAGGCGGGTGAGGCCGAAACCTACTCAACAGGTCAAACTAACGAACTTGTTTATGTGAACGCCGAAAGTGGCCTTCAAATAAACTCGTCTCCCGATAACTGGGCAAGCGCATGGGCAGGTCGTAATATTGCAACAATCAATAATGCTGCTGGCCACTCGTACCTCCCCGGCAGACTGCATGTAGGTGGCGACATTATCGGATACCTCACAACCGTTACGGGCACTTACGGCTCAGTTCAATGCTTTGGGGCAGAAGGTGCCGGTTCAACTTGGCAGGGTTATAGCATTGCAGGCCGTCATGTCCTCATGGACAATAACAGCACGACGGTCGGCGTTTACAATGACACCAACAACGAGTGGATGTGGACTGCCTTAGATAACGGCGGAATGACAATCTACTACAACGGCGTCGCAAAGTTTCTGACAACCAGCCTTGGCGGAACGCTCACCGGGACATGGATGGTGACAGGTGACATCGACGCCAACGGCAATATCGTCGGTGACGGCGCTTCGACTATCACAGGTTTTGAGACGATCATCGTTGACAGCACGGGTGACATTACCAAGTCGGGCCATGGTAACTACCTATATCACCACAACATAACTTACAACGACGACCAAGAGGGTGGCATCACCTTCTCAACCACAGCCGCATCAGGTGGCGCTGACGGCGACATCTGGTTCAGGTACGTCTAGGTCATGGCCGCTGAGACGAAGGTCAAAGTCGCTGGCGCATGGAAGGACCTAACGTCAGTAGAAATAAAAGTCGCTGGCGTCTGGAAAACAGTCACCACTGTCGAATCTAAAGTTGGTGGCGCATGGAAAGAAGTTCATTCGTCGGGAAAGGCCCCTGAGGACATAATAGTTACCGTGGGGCATTGGAGTGTCAAAGGCATTCACCATGATGGGTACAATCAAGGGGCTATTCCAAACAGTGCTATCACTGGCGACATCGAAGGCCGAGCCGTTCGATCCGCTTACCACAATGTTTTATCCGACGCCTTTATCTTTGCGATATGGGCCGATAACGAAAACCTTGGCGCAGATTACTTCGATCACCTGATCGTAGATGATCCCGTCGCCCAACAACTTGATGCTGCTGATGCGACATACACGTTCTTGATTGACGATCTTGGTTGGGCAAATTGGTTCTGGCCGACTCCGGGGCCGGTAGATTGGGTCGCCGAAGGCGCGGCAAATGATGATCGTGACCTCGTCGTTCACTATTCTTGAGGAACTAATATGTACCAGCCAGAAATGCAGAAAATCTATGAGAACAAGAAGTTCTCACTTTACACAGGCCATGGTGGACCAAGAGTCGGACTTATGTCCTTCTGTCCTGATGATGGCAAAGGCCGTGCGATATGCGACACCTTCTCCGTATCAAGTGTGGAGTGTACAGTCGCTGACCTGACGAACTCTCGTGCGTATGCCGCGTGGGAAGACATTGGAAAAGGCCACGTTACTCCCGGCACTAAGGCAATGATTTGGGGCAGGGCCTGCCAGCACTGGTGCGCATGCAATGACGAGCGCGCACACCGTGTGGACTACATCATGACAGGCGTCGTTTATCATCCCACGGCGGGGGAGTACCCCAAGATCAAGATGAAAGCTGGCGACTACATGATCATCGTGAAAGGTGACTTAAGAAGTTTCGTTGGTGGACAAATTTTCAGTAACGGATACGTCCAAGAAGTAAAGACCGAGCAAACCGTAAAATACGAGGCGCTCAAAGACTCAGTGATCTTCGTGATCACTGCAACCCCATACAAAGGAAAATGACATGACAATACGCACCATGCACTCAGGAGACGTTGCCTTCGCTGGCTCAGTCGCCGCACCAGCCGCATCATGGGCCACCGGGTTAGAGACAACCCTGACTATTGTTGTGTTGGCTGTATCCGCCGTAGCAGGCATCTATTCGATCCTCTGGAACAGGATCAGACTCCGCAATGAAAAGAGGAAAGGCAATGAGCAGAGCAAGCGAAACGCTTCTTGAAGAACTCCATAATACCATCGCACAGGCACTCACGGACGAGTTGAAGCACTACGCCGACAGAGACTTCAAGGACGAAGATGGCACTGCCAAACCCATCCCTGCATCACTCCTTCAGACGGCCAGCAAATTCCTGAAGGACAACGGAATAGACCGACCCGAGGACGAAGAACCCGACCCGGAAGACTTACTTTCGGAAGAACTCCCATCATTTGGAGACCCTGAATAATATGTGTACTGGAAACATCGCCTCCCTCATGACGGCACCCCTGAAAGCCCGTAAAAATCTATTCAACAATTCCCCACAACCCAATGTCACTGGTACGCTCGATGTGGATGCGGCCCCACCCATAGCCTCACCGAACACCACAGGGCTGCAGATTGCGCAGGACCAGCCGACAAGTTTAAGAGGTGTCTTTGGGGCATAATCGACGACTGGACCCCTACGAAGAACTAACCACAGGAGGAGCCAATGTTCATCAGTTTTGATTATCGATGCGACAACGTGCTGTGTGCCGCTAGGAGCATACGCCGAGAGCGCCTCGTGAAGAAAGCAAAGCAAGATCATCAGCATTGCCCTTCGTGCGGAACGACCATGCGTAGGCTGCCCGCTGCACCCAAAACCACATTCCGCTTCGCTGACACGAAGCTCAAGCCATGAATTTCGTAAAAGACTTCTGGGAAGTCATATGGGACGTCATTGGCTTTTTCAAGTTCGTCACATTCATCGACGAGTGGGAGGAGGCTATCGTCCTCCAAGCCGGCAAGTACCGGCGCAAACTCACACCCGGCTGGTGGCTTATATGCCCCTTCGGGATCGACGAAGCATGGCGAATGAACGTCAAACCAACCGCACTCGAACTCGAAGAACAGTCACTGACCACCCTCGACAACAAAAAGATCGTCTGTCGGGCTGTGCTTATGTGGAGCATCTTCGACATCAAGAAAATCTTCATCGACGTGGAGGACCCTGAGGAAACCCTTGGCGACATCGCCGTGGGCGTCATACAGGAACAAGTTGAACAACAAGATTGGGACTACATACGCAGTCCCGAGTTTCGCACCGACATGAAGAAAGCTATACAGCGACAGGCCCGCAAGTGGGGCATCGCTGTCTCAACAGTAAAGTTTCAAGACATCACGCTGGCTGATTCGTACAGAATTTTCGGCGGAGCATTCCACATTTAATGAGGAGACAATCATGAGTACAGAAACTATTCTCGCTATCGCCCCATGGCTCGTGCTGCTATACGCCGCATGGCGCTACGGTTATTTCGGGTGAGCGGCCGATGGATAAACGATGCACCCGGCAACTCGAAGCCGCATGTCGCAACATTCAACATGACGCCAGTGGCAGCCGCAGTTCGACTGGCTCTCCAACAGAGTCTCCAAGAGGCCCAATTCAAGAGACTGCTGAAGCGATTCTCCAAGAAGTTCTCTTGGAACAACCTGCTGGCACGGCCATGAAAAATGCCCTGCTATACAGGAAGCGCCCTGTCGTTATCGCAGCAATTCAGTGGGACACGGCCAACATAGCCGAGATCAGGAAGTTCTTCCCGCTGGTCCGGCGCAGCATCGACTACCTGTACATCAAAACTCTCGAAGGCGAGATGCGGGTTGACCCGAACGACTGGATCATTAAGGGTACTGCAGGCGAGTTCTATCCCTGTAAGCCCGACATCTTTGAGGTTCTCTATGAAAGCGTATCCCAAGTGGATCAAGACTAAATCGCACCGGATGCTCCATGACGACTTCCGGGTGTTCCTTTGGTACATCTGGCGGCATCTGGGGCTCCTGCCCCCTACGGAGATACAAAATGACATCGCATCCTACATTCAAGGCGGCCCCCGCCGTCGCATTATCAAGGCATTTCGAGGGGTTGGCAAAAGCTGGATCACGGCGGCGTTTGTACTCTGGCTACTCTACCGCGAACCACAATACAAGATTCTCATTGTTAGTGCGTCAAAAGATCGCGCTGATGCCTTCTCGATCTTCTGCAAAAGGCTCATAGCCGACGTTGATATACTCGACTTCTTGACTCCGGGTCCTGATCAGCGTGACTCCAACATCGCTTTCGATGTGGGACCAGCTACGCCTGACCAAGCACCCTCAGTAAAATCTGTCGGCATCACATCCCAGATAACCGGGTCACATGCCGACTACATAATTTCCGATGACGTTGAAGTCCCAAACAACTCCATGACGGAGGACCAGCGGGAAAAGCTGGCGATTCGTACATCAGAGTTCGACGCCATCTTAAACCCCGGAGGCCACATCGTATGTCTCGGAACTCCACAGTGCGCTCAGTCCTTGTACAACTTACTTCGCGACCGTGGGTACTCTCCGAGAGTATGGCCGGCGCGATACACCACCGGAATCAACCCAGAAAACCAGCTGGACTCCTACGACGGCTGCCTAGCGCCGTGGATGGCAAAGAAGCTATCCGAGAACCCTTCACTGATGGGGACGTCAACTGAGCCCTCGCGCTTCGATGAAGCCGACCTCCAAGAGCGCGCACAGTCATATGGCCGCTCAGGGTTCGCCCTGCAGTTTATGCTCGACACCTCCCTCAGTGACGCCAATAGGTATCCGCTGAAGATCAACGACCTGATAGTCATGGACCTCAACCGAAAGGTAGCACCTGTTCAGTTGACATGGGCCGGTGGCTATCAACAGGCAATCGAAGGGATACCCAACATCGGCCTCAATGGAGACCGACTGAACTCCCCGATGTACATCTCGGAGGCCCATGTGGACTACCAAGGCTCTGTCATGTTCATTGACCCTTCAGGACGAGGTAAGGACGAATGCGCCTACGCCGTCGTGAAGATGCTCAACGGGCTGCTCTACTGCACCGCATGGAGCGGCATCAAAGGCACAGGCTACGACGACGATGCGCTGAATGCGCTCGCCCTCATAGCCAAGGACCACAATGTCAACGAGATACAGATCGAGTCCAATTTCGGCGACGGCATGTTTAATGCCCTGTTTGCGCCTGTACTTAAGCGCCATCACCCCTGCACACTGGAAGACTTCAATGTGCAGCATCAGAAGGAACTGAGAGTGATTCAAAAGCTGGAACCCATCCTGAACCAACACAGGCTGGTCATGGACACTGAAGTGTGCCGCCACAACTCTGAGGTGGACGCTGCGGAGTCCGGGGCTCGCGCTGGTCTATTCCAGCTGTCCCATCTCACGAAAGAGCGCGGGTCTCTAAAGTTCGACGACAGGATCGACATTCTCGCTTCTGCCTGCGGATACTGGACTGAAAGGCTCGATGTGGACAACAAGGACGCAGACGAAGCGTGGAAGCTCAAAGAGAAGCATAAGGCCCTCGACGAGTTCGCCAAACGCATTCTCGGCAAGCGCCGGGGTCGCGGCCTTGGCCCGGTGAGTGGTTTCAAGAACTACATGCCGGACGAACGCAATCCGCGCAAAAAAGAGCGATCAGTTCCGATAATCATGTGATTAACAAGTATTTCTTGTTATTCCCGTGCGGTAATTCCATGCGGAGCAAGTCGGCACAGTTTGGCTGCAGCCGGGCGTGACGGCGTTTTACCTCCGCTCCATATTCCCGAGGAGGAATAATCATGAGACATGCAACGATTGTCCTACTTTTGGCCACTTTAAGCGCCTGTGCAATCTCCCGAGTGGAGGATGTCAGGCTGACCCAGACGGGTCTCCTCGATGGAGAAGGCGTGGTTATCCTTAACCGCAGCTACCATCTCGGCAACAAGACAGAGGCGAAGTTCACCAAGTGTGTAACCGAGGCCGTCGCCGATGAATTACGCATCGTACCCAAGACCGAGTTCATGGATGCAGTCTTCCCATGGTGGGAACCCCGGACAGCACCATTCGACACCAAAGGCTTGCCAGAGTTTTTTAAGCGGCCGGGTGTCGCCGACGCGGTGGTTGCCAAGGGTATCCGCTATGTGATCTGGCTCAATGGCAACACTGAGCGACTCGACAGCGGCGGCAGCATATCATGCTCGATAGGTCCGGGCGGCGGAGGCTGCTTTGGCTTCGCATGGTGGGAGGACGACTCGAAATACAATGCACTCATATGGGACCTCACAGCGGTCCAAGAGGCCGGCACGGTGTTCGCTAAGGTAAGCGGCACGTCATACATGCCCGGTCTTGTAATCCCAATCCCACTCCTCGCACGGACTCGCTCGCGAGCCTGTAAAGGAATGGCCCTACAACTCAAAGCGTTTATCATAGACGCGGAGTAACCAATGGACATTATCTACTACCTGCTTATCTGCGTGACATGGGTCGCCAACGAACCCGAAAACTGTGCAGTCTATACTCTACAGCCACAATACGAGATGTCGGCAGAAATGATAGCCGAGAAGGTCGTCAAAATCTGCGAGGTATCCTCACAGGCGGCGAGAGACCATGGCGGCACCATAAATAGGTGTGAAGTGTTCAATGAGTTCCCTGCAGGCTTCAGCCACGATAAACCCGGCTGGTCCGAAGGCAACCAAGTTGAGACATGAAGTGGTTCCTCGTTTACCTAGTCCTGACCTCCGACGCGAATAGAAACTGGCTCGTGAAGCCAATATCGCAGGAGATGCCAACCGAATCAATCTGTGTCCAAACCGGATACAGCCTGAGCAAGCTGGCGACTGTCAGGCGTCAATTCATAGGCGTCCGGTGCGAACAGCACGAGGACGGATGGAGTATCGACAATGATTAGCGCACACTACTTTCAAGAGTTAATATACATCTGGATTGCCACTTTTGGCCTCTTAACTGCAGACGGTGTCCGTCACACTGAGACCCCGCTGCATGCCTTCACTACGGAAGCCAAATGCGAGACATCGTCCCGACGGGTAATGCTGGCACACGCCAGTCGTCTGCCGGCACTGTATTGGTGGTGTGATTCCATCCCGCTGAACCCGAAGGAACCCTCATGATTAAAACTCTAATAACGATCCTTGCTACGGCAGCGGTCCTGTTTGTGACGGTGGTGAATTTTACCATGAACAAGCACGACGAAGGCCCTGAGATCGTCCGGCAGGTTATCGCCGAGTTGTCCCCAGAGACCACTTTGGAACTCTATGAGTACGCCTGCGACTTCGTACAGGGTCAATTCGCTGAATTGCGGGAGACCGACTGCCCGAACCCTCCGGTTACCATTCTGGGACCGATGGGACAGACCACATACGGCTATTACGTTCCGGGCTCAAGCATCATCTGGATAAACTCCCGATTTCGCTCTCAGCCCAACCTCAGCACCTTTGGGGAGGGCGTAACGGTACATGAGGCCGTCCACTACACGCTGCACCAGTTCGATGTGATGATGGACGACAATGACTACTGCCGTGAGGAAAATCTGGCTTGGACCGCATATGACAACTGGGTACTCGACCGTGAGCGCCCGGAAGACGTCGCTGAGGCATGGTGGGAGTGGTATCCGCACTGTGACGGACCATTTGCCAACCCGAACACCGAGATCACCATCGCGATCAGGAAAATCTTCACATGATCGGCTCCATCGCCATAGTCCTCGCATTTGGCATCCTGATTGGCATTCTGGTCATTATTGGCGGGTGGTACGAATGAATCTGTCCCCTGACAAATATTCTCATAGATATGGGGCTCCTGAGAGCCGTTCTAACGGACGATCTCTCACAGGGCCT
>SDBT01016912.1_pt1 | contig 11532 bp, 10 predicted proteins | sample 2277101 | NCBI WGS metagenome assembly SDBT01 (sample SAMN10404973, study PRJNA504765) | marine sediment metagenome | isolation source: marine sediment core GS10_PC15, 103 cmbsf | place: Arctic Ocean: Southern Knipovich Ridge | collected 2010
ATGTATGGTTATGAGGTTCCTTTGGAATTGGTAAATTTAACACAAATGTACACAATAACGTGTCCAAAAGAATTTGTGGTAGGAATTCTTAGTTTAGAATTTTCCAGGGGTATTAAAAATATTAAGATTAATTCTATTTAAAAAGATATTCATTATGAAATAAAACAAAACAAAATAAAAATAATAAAAAATAAAACAAAATAAAAATAATAAAAAATAAAACAAAATAAAAATAAGCTTTTAAGGCTCCATCCTAGGATGGAGCCTTTTTTACGTTATAGATGATTTTCTATACAAATCAAACAGTTTGTATAGAATTTAAAAAAAGATGCTAAATATAAAAGATGGATATCTATTCTTTTCTTCCTAAGTATCCGAATATAAATCGGATTACTGGTAATGGAGTTTTAAATCCATACGCTGAGGGATTTTACGAAGCCATTTTTAAGAAGAAAGAATTTTACGAAAACAAACTTGAAATCGAGGAGCCAATTCCCACAAAAGCAGGTATATTATTAAAACATCAAAAAATCATTTCTAGATTTCTTTATTCATATACACCTTATGACTCTCTTTTATTGGTCCACATGCCCGGGACAGGAAAGACGTGTTCCGCTATAGGAGCAATAGAGCATATTAGAGAAAGTGGAAAATTTGAGGGAGCAATTATTCTCGCTGAGGGAGACAGATTGTTAAAAAATTTTAAGCAGGAATTGGTGTTTCGGTGCACTCCTGGGCAGTATATACCAGAAGATTATGAAACACTTACAGAAGGTGAGAAAATTAGAAGAATAAATGATTTAATAAAACCATTTTACCAATTTCAAACGTTTTATAGGTTTGCTAGTCAAATCGGAAAAATGTCAGAAGAAAATATTCTAAGAAAATATTCTAATAAGATTTTTATTTTAGATGAAGTACATCATATACGTTTACAAAACAAATTTAGTCGATCTGTTAACAGCATGATTGAACAAAGTAAGTGCGATAAATACGTTGACAAGAAACAAAACGAACGTTATAAGTGTAGTTTGACTATATCTTATATGGTTGGTGAAAAAAGCTATACAAAAAATATTAAAATAGACCGCCCCACTAGTTACAAAACCGGAAACAGACTTACCATTAAATATAACCCCCTGGATCCTTCCGAAATGAAAGTACATCGCGGAAAAAAGGTTAAGGTATATGAAAATATTAAGAGGGTGCTACAAACGATTAAAAATAAGAAAGTTTTATTACTTTCTGGAACTCCTATGAAAGATCAGCCCCAAGAAATTGCAGCAGTTTTAAATCTTATTTTACCACCTGATCAGGAATTACCTGTGGGAGAGGATTTTGTGAGAGAATATCTCACGAAAGAAGATGATATGTATAAAGTAAAGGAAAATAAAATAGACAAGTTGAAATCTTATTTCAAAGGACGAGTAAGTTATCTTAAATCAATGAAATCGAATATATCAAAAGTTTTTGAAGGAGCTACAATACCTCCTTTGAAATTATTTAAAGTTGTTGTTGACAATATGAGTGAATTTCAAACTAAACATTATAAAACAGCTTATTTACAAGACAAAAGAAAGGAGGATGAAGAGGAACCTGAATTAGAAGAGAAAAAAGAGGAAGAGGATATATTATACTCGTTTGGAAACAAAACTGAAAAAGCTCGGGCTGGTGTATATTCTCTCTCAAGACAAGCAAGCTTACTTGTATTTCCTGATGGAAATTATGGTAAGAAAGGTTTCGAAAAATATGTAGTAGTAAAAGAGAAGAAAAAGAAGATAAAAACTAAAAAGAAGTCCCAGGAAATACTTACATATATTCACGATTATGCACCACTTAGAAAATTCTTAAGGGATAATATAAAAGCTCGGGATACAAACCAAATGTTAGAAAATCTAGCAAAATATTCTAGCAAATATGCAGAAGTAATTAAAAACATAATTAATGGTGAAAAAGAATCCTGTTTTATATACTGCGAATTTGTCCAAGGAAGTGGTCTTATTGTTTTTTCAAAAATACTAGAGTTATTTGGTTTCAAAAGTACAAAGGGAAATGTCCAGGACAAACGTCTTAGATATGCAATGATAACTGGAAAAACCAGCATAAAAGAATCCCTAGCAATTCGTACTCGTTTTAATGATGATGATAATCTATATGGAGAATATATTAAAGTAATTATTGGAAGCCAAGTTATAGGTGAAGGATTTACTCTTAAAAATGTACAACAAACACATATTATTACACCTTGGTGGAATTATTCATTAATTTTTCAAGTCATAGCCAGATCCTTTAGACTTGGATCACATAGGGCACTATTAAAAGTAAAACCCAATGCCATTTTGAAAGTATATCAACATGTTTCTATACCTCGGAAAAATGTCCCCAGTATTGATTTAATAATGTATCGAGATTCAGAAATTAAAGATGTTTCAATTAAGAGAATCGAAAGACTTCTAAAAGAAAGTGCGGTTGATTGTGCACTCACTTATGTTAGAAACAGAGCCGGCGGGATGAATAATTCGCGAGAGTGTGATTATACAAACTGTAATTATCGTTGTGACGGTATAGTAGAACAACCTCCATATATTGCCCGGGAGTTAGATTATTCTACATATAATCTCTATTACAGTCAGAATTTGGTTGATGAAATTATACCCCAAATTATAGACATCTTTCAAAAGAATTTTATATTAGGATTAGTCTCAATTTTGGATTTATTGATTCAATATCAACCATTTCTAGTTCTGACAGCACTTCGTTATATAATTAATAATTCAATTACACTTTATGATAAATATGGATTTAGGGTTTACTTGAGAGAAGAAAACAATATTTACTTTCTGGTTAAAAGTTTATCCGTAGATCCTGATTTGCTATCAGCATTCTATACAGAATATCCTGCTATTTTTCCAGAAATTGTATTTACCGAACTCATAGATCAGGTTACGTCGCCCTATATGTTGGATATAATAAAACAGCTTAGAAGTGCTCGAGAGGAAGATAGGGAAAAGCTAATCAAGAAATTGCCACTACATATTCAAGAATACTTTATAGAAGGTAGTATTGAGGGTGACCTTACGGATAGACCTCGAGAAAAAGATTTACGTAAATGGATTAAAAATTATTATAAAATTTATATTCACAAAATAAATTCAAGTTGGATTTCATCATTTCTTTATGACAAAACGAAAATCTTAAGATGTATAGATGAATCAGAAATGATTTGGAAAGATTGTTCAGAAGAATCCATATCTAAGTACAAAGGAGAACGACAAGAAGGTAGAACGGAATTAGAAGATAATTTATACGGTTTATACGGAATTTACAATAAACAGAAAAACATATTTAGTATTCGGGACGTAAGAGACAAAGCAAAATTAAAACACAAGGATAAAAGAAAAATACCAAAAATCGATGGGACAGTATGCGGAAGCTATACAATACCTCAACGTGCTTTGATGGCTGTCATAGTAGGTTTAGAGTATGGTGAAGATAATTTAGAAGATAAAACGAAAGAAGAATTGATTAAAATTATCAAAGCAAATACAAAAGCGAAAGAAATTTACAAGGAATTGGAAGAAAAATATAAAACTCGAGATAATTTGCGTAGACTTCTTTATTGGATATCTAAACCGAAAGAAGACCAATGTAAGGCGCTACATAAATGGTTTCGCGAAAATGAATTATACCTGGAAATTTAAAAATGAATTTTAATTTATACATTTGAATAATATTTAATAAAAATGAATAATCAAGAATTTGAAAAATATATTGAAGAAATGGATGGAGTAATTGGAGAGATGGAAACGTATTTGAACACGAATGAAAGTAAACTAAATAAAGAAGTCCGAGAACCGGAGCCGTTGTTGAACCCTATTGAAGAAATAGAAACATATTTGAAAAAACGCTTACCTGAACCGTTGTTAGACCCTAACGCTGACCGTTTTGTCTTATTTCCTATAAAATATGATAAAATATGGGAATTCTATAAAAAATCTGTTGCGTGCTTCTGGACTGCAGAGGAAGTCGATCTCGCCCAGGATTTGATAGATTGGGAAAAATTAAAAAACGATGAGCAACACTTTATAAAGACTGTCCTAGCTTTCTTTGCGGCTAGCGATGGAATTGTTTTGGAGAACTTAGGAGTACGTTTTTTGAGTGAAGTACAGATTCCAGAGGCGAGATGCTTTTACGCTTTTCAGATGGCAATGGAGAATATACATTCCGAGGTTTATTCCCTCTTAATTGATACGTATATTAAGGACACAAAAGAGAAGAACCATTTATTTCACGCAATTGAAACCATTCCGTGTGTCAAGAAAAAAGCAAATTGGGCTTTGAAACACATCAACTCCGACAGCAGTTTCGCAGAAAGACTCGTAGCCTTTGCCGCAGTCGAAGGAATTTTCTTCTCTGGTTCTTTCTGTTCTATTTTCTGGCTTAAAAAACGAGGTCTGATGCCAGGCTTAACATTTTCTAATGAACTTATTAGTCGTGACGAAGGTTTACATACAGATTTTGCGTGTCTTTTATATCGTATGTTAAATAACAAATTAAGTGTGGAAACTGTTCATCAGATTATACAGACTGCAGTTGAGATTGAGAAGGAATTTGTAGTAGATGCTCTACCTGTTGATCTAATCGGGATGAACTCGAAACTGATGTCTGTGTATATTGAGTTTGTAGCTGACCATCTTATTGATGCCCTTGGATGTCCCAAGGTGTATAAAGTGCAGAATCCGTTCGACTGGATGGAGCTTATCTCCCTTACAGGAAAGACTAATTTTTTCGAGAAGCGTGTTGGTGAATATCAAAAAGCGGGAGTTCTGGCAGGTTTAGCAGACCAATCTCGGCATTTTACTCTTGACGCTGATTTTTAAGTAAAAATAATAAAATTTAGTAAGATTAATAAAATCTTACTAAATTATTCATATTCCCGGGATAATCTTACCTTTTATCTTTTATATATTCAATCATTTCATTATATTCTTTAAGACAGGGTGTAAATCCAGACATTTTATACATTTCTCTTTCTATTTTATAAATATCTTTATCGAAAGATGCAGCAGCTTTATCTTGACTTAAAAGTGTCAATATATCTCCAGCGAGAGTAGGTTGATAATGATAAAAAGGGTCTAAATATTCCTGTTGTTTACGACCACCCGGAACACATTCCATCTCATCTATTGCAAAAGATTTGTATGCTAAAACAAATGCTGCTACTGCAGAAAAATATATAGTATTTTCTGATATATCTTTTCCATTTTTTTTCTTCAGTATTAAATATTTTAATGTTAAACGTCTAGTACACGTAAAGAGTGCTACAAAAATGTATTGATCCTCGGCACTGGAAAATCTGGGTTTGTCTTTGCTTTCGGGATCTTCACATGTGGCAAATAAATAGTGGGTTAGTCCTACCATAATAACATCCTTAAGATAATCTCGGGAATCTTTATTTATTTTAATATTTCTCAACAGAAAAATTTTATATGATATATCAAGGGCATCTACAAAAAAATCGGGAGATTTTATTATCATTTGTTACTAAATACGAGAAAAAATTGAGTTTTTCAAATAACTTTCTATTATTCTAAGTACAGATTAAAAATGACTATCTATTTCCATAAAGCACTAAAAAGTAAGTGGGGGGGCTTATCGCCTATGTATCCGTCTCCTATAATTATAAATGGAGTTGAGTACCCTACACCCGAAAATTATTATCAGTCGATGAAATACCAGGGAGAATACGCTGAACTTATCAGACAACAAGAAACATCATATAAAGCAATACTTCTTGCTGAAAAAAGAATTACTAAGGGATATTGGAGAAAAGATGAGAAAAAAAGATTGAGACTGAACTCTCTTATAGAAAAATTCAATGATATTCCTATAAGAAAAGATTGGGAACAAATTAAGGTAAATGTAATGAATACAGCGTTACGCATAAAATTTTTTCAGCATCCAAAACTGGAAAAACTCCTTCTTTCTACCGGAGACGAAGAGATTGTAGCTCATCGCTCAATAGATAGTTATTGGGGAAATGGAAAAGATGGAAAAGGTCAAAATAATCTCGGCAAATTACTTATGCAAATTCGATATGATATTGGTGAGTTTAAAAACTGATTTTTCCTCATAACTTTTACTTAGAGAAAAAAACACTTAAAACAAAGATGATATTGAAAATTATTCAAAAATTAAGAAATCTTCGAGAAATACTTGAAGAAAAGTTTGGAATTGATATTAGCATAGATATGCTTGAAGAACAGATTAAAAAAGATCCCTGGGATAATAAAGTGTTTGAAATTGCTGTTAACATAGATATAAGTGCAATCCATCTTGAAACAGTTCGTATCAAACATATATTACCTGATTCTGCATTTGATGATAGTACAATAAAATTATGTAGGGAAATTCAGGAAAATGTAGAAGAATTAGCAAAGATATTCAAAAGATTACATAGATGTGGGGAAATTGAGGAAAATGTAGAAGAATTAGCAAAGATATCCAAAAGATTACGGGAAATTATTGATTCTGAATATCCCGTACCTGATGATACAATTGAGAACTTTCTATCTAAATACAAATAAAAATTACAAAATAAAAAAACAAATAAAAAAAAGCTTTTAAGGCGTTAGTTACCCACAGTAACTAACGCCTTTTTTGCTGTCAAAATTTAGTAAGATTTTATTAATCTTACTAAATTCTATATTATTTGATAGATGATACTGACCAACTCTCTGTCTTACTTTCCTTATCATATTTTTTCAATCGTGAAAAACAGTATCTATCTTCTGCTACTTCTACTGCAATCTGGGCAGGAACAACCACAAGAATTTTGTCTCCTATAAAATATTCGTAATAACCTATTTCAGTATTGTTACGAAGATATTTAGAACACTCGGAAGAGGATATAAAATGCCTAAACAAAACTGAAGTATCATCCAAACTGGGAAATTTTGAGATATTTATAGTATATCCACGTTCAGTATAATACTCTTTTTCCTGTCTTTCTCGAGTTTCCAAATCTACGGCTAAAGAAGTGTGATCGAACTGGATATCAGTATCTAAATTATTATAATTTTGACCGGTAAAACATTCGCTTTTCACTAGATGTGGAGAGGTATAATAGACATTTAAATCATCCGCAGCCTTTTGCATCATCGTATCGATTCCGTTGGTCATTCCTCGGTTGTTGATGAAATTAAGAAGACCTTGTGCGCCACGCTTACTTACAAGATAGCCAAAAGTTCCACCTCTACTTTTAGTGAGAGAAATAATTCGATTCCATTTCTCGCACCGCACGGTGTTATTGGAATTAAAAGTACTAGAATCAACATATTTTTCATAAATGTGATGTCCCAAAAATATGACATCCCAATCCTTATAGTCTGCTTCATGGGCAATATTACATAATCTGTGTTCAAAATTTGGAAGTATTTCCGCATCGTCCTCAAGAATCAAATATGCTTCACATTCATCCTTAAGAAGTTCAATCCACAGTTTTATATGTGATAAAGCACAGCCTACTAATCCAACTCTCCAATTATAATCATTCTCATTAAAGAGACGTTGTAATTGAATACTGTTCTTATCTAACAGTTTGCCATCAACTGCATAATATCTCTCACATTTCAGAAAATTCAAACGATCTTCAATTTCCTTTTCGAACTTTTCCCATCTATCCGGTCTACGTTCTAAATTTACGATCCAAGTTTTCAGTTGTATGTAATCTGAAATATCCTCTACCTCTTCGATTACGGCTAATTTTGGTTCCGGATTTGATTTTTTAGGTTCTAAATTTATAACCCAGGTATTAATACGCTTTTTTACTTTTGGTTCTTCGACTACGGCTGGTTTTCCAGTAAACTGTGCTTCATTATTTAGTTGATAAGCATTAAGTTTTGTCTGATCGTGTCTTTCGGAAGTAAGGCGCCCAATATGCAATGAATTAATTCCTTCTAGAAAAGTTGAACCAAAACCATTTTTTACCCATCTGTGAGCATATTCCATTTCGAAGTGGGAAGCCTGGGGATTAAATTTTCCAACAATTTTTAATGCATTCATTTTTAATAGACTCGGTCTGAAAGAGAAATGAGGCCAATATGCACAATTTTTACCAATACCATGCTTTTGAATAAATTCATGCATTTTTTCATTAGGGTAATGATCGTGTATAAAATAACCAATTCCCGAAGGAGTTCTCTTAAATTCTCCCCCAATTATATCAAAATCGTCACCGGTCTCAGCATAATTTTTATTTATTAAGCATTGTCCATAGGTTTCAGATTCTCCTAATACAGATAGACAATGACTGATATAGGGTCTCTTTTTAAAAAACTGCCAATCATCTTCTATATGAAAAAGATAAGGTGTTTTAACCTGCTTCCATATTATATTCATACTTTGAGCATGTCCCTTAAGTTCTTTACCTTTGAAATAGAATCGGAAGAATGGATATTTCTTCTGCATTTTAAGTCTATCTTCCTGGGAACTATTATCATCAATACATAACCATGAGTCAATCATATGCAAATCTTCACAACAATTAATAAAACTATTAATAGTCTTTTCAAATAGATCATAACGTTTGCAAGTTGTAATTGTGAAAGTAACCCGGGGAAAGGCGGGTAATTCCCGAGCCATCATTTCTCGAATTTTGTCCTTGTTATAGTATGTATATTTATTCTTAACTGATTCAACAAGAGTGAAATGTGAATTAAATGAAAATGCTTTGAGATTTTCTTCAGATAGATTTGGAAAATCTTTGGTAATAGATTCGTAGATAGAAAATGCAAATTCCCTATCTCCAAGATAATAATAACACATTGCATATTCATCACGAATATTGATATTATGTTTCCAAATTTCAGAAAAATATTTCCCCAAGATTATACCAATTGCAAAAAATCCTTTAGCTCTACAATAGCTGAGAAGTTTGCTACAGTTTTCTTCTGTAAAATCATCTAATAAAGATTTAGAAAGAGTTTCTAATAACGACATTTTTTATGTTGTTATTTTTTATTCTATAAATTAATACAAATTTATAGAAATAGTTATATTTATATATTAACATAAAAAATGAACATTTTTAAAGTTTTACTTCTTTTTACAATTTTGTCTTTTGTTCAGGCTAATTTTCCACCCACATGCACTCTCATAGCTACCTCGAAAGTCGCAAATAACAATTTTATGGGTCTTATCGTTGATTGTGCTGGAGAAAATGGACATCATATTCAAGTAAAGATTCCATCTACTTCACAGGAAGTCTGTCAAGTATTATTATTTAGTAAAACTTTGATTGAGGAATTTACGTGTAAGGAATGTTTATTAGAGATGCAAGAATGGGCTGATAATATTTCTGGACAAGAGTTGAATGTTCTAAGGGATGATAACCGGGGGTTTTTTGGATTAGTAAGTCCAAAGAATCCTGAATATCCTTTGGTGTTGGCTGAGGGATGCAAAGCCAAATAAATATATGATTTTGTATATTTTTCCAAATATACAAAAATACTAAAGTATTTTTAACATTCGCTACACGTTTCTGCCCAAGTTTCTGGCACTGGGAGATTCTTTTCTTTCATAACTACAAATAATCCAAAAGATACAAGTGCTTTGCCACATTTTTCGCACGCAACAAATTCACCTTGTCTTCGCACACAATAACCTTTTTTAGTGAGTATATCACAAGCTGTTTTCAAAAGTTCATATTTACATTTTCTATTGACAGCTATTGCATCATACCATAAAGTGTCAACAAGTAGAATTTTTTCCGGTTGACTGTATGTCAATTTACAAATTGTATCCCAGTTTTTTATTAAATGAGGATAATCCCGGGAATAATTATCAATAATTTGTACAATCCAACTTGGATAAACAGAATTTATTGAGTTAATTAGTTCTTCCCCAGCTGGGAGTTTTCGAAGCTGTTCGATAAGTTCTGAAGAATTTTCTGGATCTTGATATTTTGTGTAGTCCATCTTTTATTTTCTAGTGGTTGGAATCTATAAATTAGAAATTATCTCATATAATTTACATATGATGTGTCTCCTTCGTAGGGTTTCATCTTAACATCATGTAATAATTTCTTCTTACAATCGCAATTTCGATTATTATATCGCCAGAAAAAGGTTATAATATTTCCAATGAGGAATACACTATTTATAACTATCAAGCTTATACTCACTGGTTCTACCATATTTTATTATTAGTATTTAAAGAAATTTAGTTAGTTTTTGTTTTGAAGATTCATACTATATTTTTTCATATCCCCATCTATAACTATAGGCAGTATTTCTCACATCTGTACAAGCCATAGATATATAAGTCATTATACTAGAAATTGTTCCCCGGGATTTAAATTTTACAGATTCTGTGGCTTCTCTGATATTATTAAAAGTACACAAAATTACACGTTTGTCTTTATCTTTCCGGGCATATTGGTTAATACGTTTAGCTGTTTGAAGTCCTAGACTATAAGAATGTTTAACGTTCTCGGATTGAGTAACCCATTCTAGATTTGTATAATGATTATTTAGTTTATTTCCGTCCTTATGATTTACGATAGGTTTTTTATCAAGATTCTCACAAAAATATTGTGCTATTAGTCTATGTACACTATAAGTTCTTCTAATATTATTATGATATAAATTTATTCTGTAATAACCACCTCTTATTCTAAGGTTAATATACTTATTAGTTTTATCGCTGTAAATCTGTCCATTATTATAGATTCGATATCCCGGATAACTATCAATCTCCTTCCACGGAATATCTTCCCGAGCTTCTTCTTTAATCTTTTTTTCAACAAATCCCCATTTAAAACCAGCAGATGTTCCATTTCTCTTAATAGAAGCAGATATATTTTCTGGTGTACAACCTACTGCTTTTGCTGCTTCAATTAGACTATTGAATTCTTTTACTTCTTTACTTTCTAAATTACGTAGCCAAACTGCTCGTTTATAACGTTTTGCACCACTTTCTATAGAATGTTTCATATTCATACTTTGATTGACCCATTCTAGATTTTCAACTCTATTATAGGACCGATTTCTATCTTTATGATTTACGAAAGGAAACTTATTTGGATTCGGAATAAATGCTCGGGCTACAAGTCTATGAATTAAGTGCTTTTTAACTCTATTTTGTGAAGATAAACCAATACTTTCATAACCTGATGATCTAATCTGATTTGTTAGAATATTTTTCTTCTTTTTATTTCTTACTCGTCCAAAATTGGATACTTCATAATTCTTATTTTGAGGAACAATTCTCCATTCCTCTTCTTCTTGTTTTTTCATATTTTATTTTTGTTGTAAGAATTTTGTAAATCAAATTCAATTTTATATTTAAAAGAAGTACGATAATAAAAAATAAAAATATTTTCTCTGAACCATTATATAAATAAACTAAAATGGCAAATATTTCATTGGAAGGCAGCATTAGAACCTGCAAAGTTGATACAGCTTGGGCGAATAAACACTGGCAAACGATTTATCACAACTATCGCGGTGCTGATAAGTTTGAATTATTTCA
>SDBT01016913.1_pt1 | contig 11532 bp, 9 predicted proteins | sample 2277101 | NCBI WGS metagenome assembly SDBT01 (sample SAMN10404973, study PRJNA504765) | marine sediment metagenome | isolation source: marine sediment core GS10_PC15, 103 cmbsf | place: Arctic Ocean: Southern Knipovich Ridge | collected 2010
GGTAAAGAAAAAGCACTTTACCCATCCTACCGGCTAAGAAATAAGGTGGAATAGCGTACAGTGTATTTTGTGCAAAACTCGCCTTCGGCCCTATTAGAGCTTTGCTCTAACAGGGTAAATCCTGCCTTTGGCGATAGTATGAAAGTTTTAACAGGTTAAATCTTACCTTTGGCGATAGTATGAAAACTCCGACAGGGCAAGTCTTGCGGGCTTTTTTTATTTTTGGTATAGTGCAGTTTTCGGTTTCGTCTTATTAAACTTTTCTGGTTTTTATGATGTATTATGTTTATGTTATGCTAAGCGGTGCGGACGGCGGTTTTTATACCGGAGCGACCGGAGATCTGAAGCATCGTGTGAAGGAACATTCTGAGGGTTTGGTGGAAACGACACGAGAACGCCGGCCGTTGGAGTTGGTTTATTATGAAGGCTGCAATAGTCGTAAAGATGCCTGTCGGCGTGAGAAATATCTCAAGACGAGCGCAGGTAAACGGTATCTTCGCAATCGCTTGAGAGAGCACCTTGAAACTCTAACTGGATAAACTCACCTTTTGCAGTTATTTTCCGCAATTATACCTAAGGCACAAGCTCCGGGCTGGGCTAAGATATGTTAGGCTTTCAGGCTGAAAAACTGTGAACGGTTACTAATATTCATCGTTTATTCGTGTCTCGGCGGTTCAGGTCGAATCATTCTTATAAGCGAATAGCCGGTATCGGTATAATCGACCTGGTTAAAAATGATTAACATAGTCGCTATAATCATTCCCATTATAAATCCCGCAATGTGCGCCACATGCGCAATCGGGCTGCCGCCGGCAATAGCTACGGCAGCAGACAGGGCAACCCAAATAAATATCAGCCACGGCCCCAGCGGGCTGAGTTTTCGCCATGAAAGTACGACAGCCAGTCCCAGTATACCGGAAATTGCCCCGGAAGCACCAATCAGTGGTCTTCCATCGAGCAGGATATGTGCGCCCGCGGCGGCAAAACCCAGCGCAATGTAGATAAGAATGTATTTAGCATGACCTATCTTGATACAGGTATGCCTTCCAACTACAGCGAGCAACACCAGATTTGATATTATGTGTATCAGATCAGCGTGCAGCCAGAAGTGTCCTAACAGTGCTTTAAATGAGGTATTTTCCAGAATCAGCCCGGTAAGGTATACTTTATGCGGATCGCCAAGGAACTGAATCGCAAAAACAACCGACATCAGCAGCATGATGACATAGTTCCCAATCGGGACCGTATTAGACCTTGAGTCAGTCACTTCCTAATCACCTTCCACCCAAATATGTGTTATTAAACCGGGATTTTCCGGATAAAACGGCATATTTTTGCTCAGTTATATCTCTGAGCCTCACCGATAGCATTGTATCAAATTCGTACTGAAAAATCAAGGGTTTTCTGTTTGCGTTTTTCCCGCTGCGACAGTTTGGTCGTAGTAACTCCCTTTCGTAAAAGAAGTTAACGTATTTGTGACCATTTACACCCTCCCGATAACAATCTCTTTCTCCATTCCCTTAACTTTGCTCATATTGCCTAAATTACTATATGTATCCGATTTTGCTTGACATGGATAATCATTTGTTATACAATACTGACTGGTCAGTATTGTTCAGAGAGGGCTTTGCTATACCAGAAAGGGTGATTTCATACGGAGAAGGAGATTTTGGTCCAGAACCGCATCATTCTCTAAAAAAATGCAATAAATGCATCTGCAAAACCGTCTATACCATAGCACTGACTGGTCAGTTCTGTCCAATGGTGGGCTATTTGTATTACGGAAAATAGCCATTTTCATTATTTAAGAAAGAAAGTATGGTTCATAACGATAAACGACAACAGATTATGTCGGTGGTTGAAAAAGTGGCGAACAACCGAAGGTTTCATGAAGTGACCCTTGACGAGATCGCCAGAGAAGCCAAAGTCGGCAAGGGAACGATTTACCACTATTTCAAAGACAAGGAAGATTTGTTTTTCCAGGTAGCCACTTCCGGCTTTGACGAACTTTGTGAATTATTGAAACAAAAAGTTCCTAATAACACTTCATTTCCAGAGAAACTTTTGAGTATGTGTAAGCATATCAGCAGGTTCTTTTCCGCCAGACAACAACTACTTCAAATGATGCAGACCGAAGCGGGTCTTGTTTATTGGCGCGGGGGCAGGATTCGACAGCGATGGCTGGACAAACGCAAAGTGCTTGTTGGTTCTCTTGCCGATGTGTTTGCCGAAGGTGTCGATGCCGGAGTAATCAGATCGGATATCCCCACTGAAGTTTTGGCAACCTTTCTGCTTGGAATGCTGCGAACGCGGGCAAGGGATCTTAGAGATACGCCGGAAAATATGAAAAGCTATAAATTATTGGTAGATTTGTTTATGAATGGAGCAGGAGTGCCGAGCTGACGCCAAATGGGTTAATCTTATTTTTATAGAAGTTATTTTATGAAAACAAGCTGGAACAGAATTGTCCTGAAAACAATTGCAGTAAAGGTTATGCAAGATGGCCGCGGTGCGCAGTTTTTTGTATTGCTCCTTGTATTATTCGCACAGATGGGGTGCCGCTCTCCTTCCGAGTACCGTCTCGAAGCTGATGAGATTGCAAATGAAACTGTTCAGAAAAAAATGCAGGCTGTCGGACGAGTGGAGCAATTCAATATTGAACGGCCGAGTAACATTCTGCGTCGTCGTCTTTTAACCGTACAGAAGTTGCCATATGCCGGCCCAGCCTCTTTGGGTACGGACCAGTTGGAGCCTATAGAACACTGGCCCGAAGAGGACTATCCAAGAGAATCTTCGCTTGAACCGCTTATCCTGCTGGAGGAAGATAAGCTGCTGCAATTATCGCTTATGCAGGCGTTACAGGTAGGCGCTCGTAATAGTTTTGAATATCAGAGGCGCAAAGAGGATATTTTCAAAGAAGCGTTGGATCTTGATCTTGAGCGTAATGAATTTCGCAGTATCTTTACCAATCAGGTAGAGAGCCTGATTGAAGCTGATATGAGCAGCGGCAGTACTGTCAGCGGTACAGAAAACAGCTCAACGGCAGGGATTTCGAGAAAACTGAAATCCGGCGTGGAACTGACTACGAAATTGGCGGTGAGTCTGGCTAATTTACTTACCCTCAACCAGGCATCTTCGTTTGGTATAGTAGGTGATGCGACAGTTTCGATACCATTATTACGGGGCAGCGGCAGACATATCGTTACAGAATCCTTGACTCAGGCAGAACGGGATGTTGTTTATGCTATTTACCAATTTGAAAGATTCAGACGAACATTTGCAGTTAGTATTGCCAGTGAATATCTAAGTGTTCTAAGGCAGTTAGACGAAATTAAAAATAATGAAGATAATTATCGAGGACTAATCCTTTCGGCAAGACGAGCAAGGAGACGCGCAGAAGCCGGCTGGCTGACAGAGGTAGCGTTGGACCAGGCTGTTCAGGAGGAGCTAAGAGCTCGAGATAGCTGGATAAATGCTACGGAAACATATAAGCAGCGTATGGATTCATTTAAGAATTCGTTGGGTTTACCGCCAGATGCCAGAATGGAACTGGATCGGTCCGAATTAGAGCGACTTGTTGCGTATTCGGATAAGTTCTCAGCGGGTGTCAATGATACGCAAAAGGCACAACTAAACACAGAGCCTTTGGATGCTGATGCACCTGTTACTTTGAAGCCGCCTGATATGGAAAATATTGGCCCGTTGGAAATCGATGAAATCACAGCAATACGATTAGCTTTTGAAAATCGTCTCGATTTGAAAGTTGCTCAGGGCCGGGTATATGATGCCCAGCGAGCAATAGTTGTTTTAGCAGATGCTTTGAGGGCAGAGCTGACGTTGCTTGGCAGCGCAGAGCTTGGAGCAAGCAGATCAATCGCAAGTGCCGGGCGGGATGACGCGGAACTTAGAACGGACAGGGGCACCTATTCGGCTTTGCTTACCCTGGACCTGCCATTTGAAAGGACCGCTGAACGAAACGCATACAGGAATGGATTTATTACATTGGAACGGGCTGTGCGCGATGTGCAGATACTCGAGGATGAAATCAAGATAAGTATCCGAAATAAACTGCGAGATCTGCTCGAATCGCGGGAAAGCCTGCAGATTCAGGCCAGGTCAGTAAAGCTTGCACAAAAACGGGTAAGGAGTACTAATATGTTTCTGGAAGCGGGAAGAGCCGAAATCCGGGATTTGCTGGAAGCCCAGGAAGACCTTCTTTCCGCACAAAATGCACTAACCAGGGCGATAACAAGATATAGAGTTGCAGAATTAGAGCTTCAACGCGATATGGGAGTTTTAATAATAGATGAACACGGGATATGGAAAGAATTCTCTCTGAAGGAGTATAATCATGCAGACAAATAAGGCAATCTCTCGCTTGCGAAATCGAAAGTTTATGATTATAGGCGGCATTGTTATCGTAACAATAGTGCTTGCAGGTGTAATCATTCTTAAAACAGTTTCCGGCAAAAACAGGCGTTTGCATAATGACATGCCTTTATTCGCGGTCAGGCAAGGGCCGCTGCGCATCAACATTGTCGAGTCCGGCACTATCAAGGCGCGCCAGCAGGTAATCATAAAAAGCCAGGTAGAAGGCGAAACGACAATTCTGTCTCTTGTGCCCGAGGGGGACTTAGTGAAAAAGGGTGATTTATTGGTTGAACTGGACGCAAGTAAATTACTGGACGATCAAATTGATCAGGAAATCATGGTGCTAAATGCCGAAGCTGACTTCATCCGTGCACGTGAAGACCTTGCAGTTGTTAAAAATCAGGCTGAGAGCGACAAAGATCAAGCCCTTTTGGATCTGAAGTTTGCCCGGCTAGACCTGGAAAAATATATTGACCCGAACGAGGGCGAATACAAAAACCAGCTTACAGAAGCCCAGATTCGTATCACGCTTGCCGATGAAGAATTGAAACGGGCGAAAAATAAGCTGGAATGGTCAGAAAAACTTTTTAAGGAAAAATATATTTCAAAAACAGAATTGCAGGAAGACCAATTGACTGCAAATAAGGCTAAATTAGATTTGGACCTGAAAAAGAGCGACCTTAGTTTGCTGAGAAATTTTACTTATAAAAGACAACTGGCACAACTTGAAAGCGATGTTAAACAGACTCAAATGGCGCTTGAACGAGCTGAGCGAAAAGCCACAGCCGATGTTATACAGGCCCAGGCCGTCCTTAGAGCAAAAGACTCCGAATTCGAACGGCAGAAAGATAAGCTAAGAAAACTCGGGGAACAAATCGAAAAGACAAAAATTTATGCACCCGCCGACGGATTAGTTATCTATGCTACCAGTGCCAGAGGCAGTTGGCGCGGTAATGACGAGCCTCTTGATGAAGGGCAGCAGATCAGGGAACGAGAGGAATTGATTTATCTTCCTACTGCGTTATCTATGAAGGCGGAAATCAAGGTTCATGAAGCCAGTATGAAAAAAATTGAGTTAGGTCTTCGAGCAATAGTTACAGTCGATGCCTTGCCAGATAAGGTTTTTACTGGAAGTGTCAGGAAAATCGCTCCGCTGCCGGATCCGCAGATGGTATGGCTTAATCCTGACCTGAAGGTATATAATACTGAGATTTATATCGATGATGAGGATGAGGATATGCTTACCGGGATGAGCTGCCAGGCTGAAATAATTGTAGAGGAATATGAAAATGCGACATACATACCGCTTCAATCGATAGTTCGGATCAGTGGTAAGCCGACTGTTTATGTATTAAAGGGAAATGATGTTAAGCCTCGCGAAATTGAGATTGGACTGGATAATAACAGGATGGTACGAGTTATCAGTGGATTGGCTCCGGGGGAACAGGTTCTTGTTGCTCCTCCACTTGCCGAGGGAACCGTTGATATGGAGATAGCCGTTAAACAGAAGAAACCATCAACAGAAAAGAAGGGCGGACAAAGACCTGATATGGCAAATATGACTGATGAGCAGAAACAAAAGATGCTGGAAAGAATTGAAAAGATGTCACCGGAAGAAAAAGAAAAATTGCGCAGTAGACAAACGAATAGGCGTCGCAGAAATACGGAGGATAAATGACAACAACTCCGTCAAGCAATCCGGATGATACCGTTGTCCAGTTAGAAGATGCAAACAAGATATACCAAATGGGCAGCCAGCAAGTAAAGGCTCTTGCCGGTATTAGCATATCATTCAAACGAGGAAGCTTCTGGGCGATTATGGGGCCCAGCGGTTCCGGAAAAAGTACGATGATGAATATACTTGGCTGTCTCGACCACTTAACATCAGGACGCTATATTCTGGAAGGTAGTGATATTAGCACTCTTAACGATGATGCACTAAGTGAACTTCGTCTCAGACGGCTGGGTTTTATTTTTCAAAGTTTTAATCTTATTTCTCAGCTGACTGTCCGGAGGAATATCGAACTGCCTCTCTATTATCTTGGATGGGATGTGGCTCAAAGTGCTCAACGGGCCGAAGAACTTGCCCAAAGTGTCGGCCTCGGGGACAGACTTAATCACCGTCCGGCAGAACTGTCAGGTGGAGAGATGCAGAGAGTTGCTATCGCAAGGGCACTGGCAAACGACCCGCAAATACTTTTGGCGGACGAACCCACGGGAAATCTTGACACTGCTACGGGAAAACAGATACTGAAATTACTGACCGAACTTAATGAGCAGGGCAGAATGATAATAATGGTAACGCATGAGCAGGATGTGGCTGGGTACGCTCATCATCATCTGCACATGCTTGATGGGTTGATTGACAGAATAGATGGAGAGAATTGATGTATCAGGTCAAGCTTGTACGAAACATCTTAATTGGTATTGAGAATCTGCTCCTGCACAAGCTCCGTTCGTTCTTGACAATGCTTGGTATCGTTTTTGGTGTGGGAAGTGTAGTAGCGATGCTCTCAGTAGGTGAAGGTGCAAGCAAGGAAGCTCTTGAGCAGATTCGTAAACTCGGGAGCAATAATATAATCGTCTCATCGGTGAAGTCCGTTGAAGAGGAATCTACCAGCACCACTCATTCTTACATGAGTATCTATGGGCTTACTTATGAGGACCATTCCAGAGTTTCTGAAAGTTTTAAGCATATTCAGCGAACGGCCCCCATAAAACTTATTCGTAAAGTCGGCAGGCTGGGCGAAAAAACATTGGACCTGCGCGTGGTTGGAACTACACCTGTATGGTTTAAACTTGTACAGCGGCCAGTTATGGCGGGACGTGTTCTTCTGGAATCCGATACGAAAAAAGGTTCAGCAATAGCAGTGCTGACGGAGTTTGGCGCACGCAGACTTCTGGCCGCTGAACACACTATCGGCCAATCCCTGCGAATAGGCGGTGATTACTTTGAAATAGTTGGTATCGTTAAAAGCGAGAGCGGCCAGGCCGGAGACATTCAGGTACCGGATCAGCAGGTGGATGTCTATATTCCACTTGGTATAGCTCAGTCATACTTTGGAGATATAACGAGCAAAAGAACAGCGGGCGGTAGGGAGCGTCATTTGGTGGAATTGCATCAATTTATAGTACAGGTAGATTCAATTGATAATGTTGAATCGACGGCAAAAGGGATTGAGGCCATGCTGAGGCGATTCCACAAAAAGAAAGATTACCTTGTAAGCGTACCGCTGGCATTGTTGCGTGAAGCAGAGGCCACAAAACGCAGATTTAATATAGTACTTGGTTCCATCGCCGGTATTAGTTTGCTTGTTGGCGGAATCGGTATTATGAATATAATGCTCGCTTCTGTAACTGAAAGGACTCGCGAGATCGGCATTCGGCGGGCAATTGGTGCCAAGAGAAGGCAGATTATAGGCCAATTCCTCATCGAAACAGTAGTGCTGTCTATAGTTGGCGGTATTATTGGGATGGGTATAGGGGTAATTATTCCCACACTTATTACCTATTTTGCGGGGATGCCAACAGTTATTACGCCTGCAAGCATTATACTTCCTTTGGTGATCAGTTTTATCATTGGGATTATCTTCGGTTTGTACCCTGCTATACGAGCTGCTCAAGTAGATCCTATCGTTGCACTTCGACATGAGTAATAAAGCAGCTATTAATTGTTGTTCCCGCAGGCAAATTAGGCCATTTTCAGCATCAAAAACGCGCACTTTTAACCATCACCACCGGTCTGGAACATCTGCACGCAATTTTTTCCGGGAGCCCAGCCGCTCGGCCTGTTCGTCAAGGAAAGCATCAAGGTCCACACCCCGCCTGGAGCTATTCGGAACATCAACAGTAAATGCCGTTATCTTCCCATCGATACCATCGCGGCTGTCAGAGAGAATGGATGCCACCTCAATAGCCAGCGCACCGTTAGGCCCTCCCGCAACAGGTACGAGTATATTCTTGAAAGTCTTATTGCCGCCGCAATCCTTTAAGATAACGACATCGCACGGTGCCTGTTCGATAATCGGGTCAACGGTTGCCCCGATATTAAATCTCCGCAGCAATGATGAGAAACGCTCTGAATTTATGGCCTATGAACGGTTACTATTAAGTTATTCTTTTTTCCAGAAAGAAGGTATAAACAAGCACAATATAACCATTATTTCCAGCCTGCCCAGTATCATTAACAAACTAAGGTAAATCTTCGCCGGGGTTGAAAAGAACGCGTAATTTTTGGTCGAGCCGACCATATTTAATCCCGGGCCGATATTATTTAAAGTGGCAGCCACGGAGCTGATCGCGGTTTCAATATCGATCTGTTTATCGTTATCGACGCAATAATCATTGTGAAGCACAAAAATAAGCAAAGTTGAAATAAGAAATATGATCAGAACAACTCCAACATAAACAGTTACATTTCTGATAACACTTTCATCCAGTACTTTTGTGCCAATTTGCAGAGTTCGGACGACTCTTGGCCGAAACATTCCTGCTATTTCCCTGAACATAGCTTTTGCAAAAACAATGGTGCGAATAACTTTAATGCCGCCTCCTGTAGAACCAGCGCAGCCTCCGACAAACATCAGAAGCAACAGGAGCCAACGGGAAAAATCGGGCCAGGCATTAAAATCGGCTGTGCCGTATCCGGTAGTTGTCATTATCGACACCGCCTGAAAACTTGAATCTCTTAAAGCTTTTTCGGTGTCGTATTCATCAGGACCGTTAAGAAGAACATCAGTTGTTAACAAAGCTATAGCGACAAACAATACCAAAAAGTAAATTTGCAACTCACGGTTTCTAATTACTTTTCGCCAGTTACCCGCCAAAAGCATTGCATAAAGATTGAAACTGGCGCCGGCTAAAATCATAAAGACAATAATCGTTATTTCAATGCCGGGGCTGTTATACTGTCCTATGCTTGCATTTTTAGTACTAAAGCCGCCGGTTGCCATAGTTCCAAACGTATGGCAAAGCGATTCAAAAAGATTCATTCCCTGAAGCATTAAACACATCACCTCAGCGGCGGAAATCACAATATAAATCTTCCAAAGCAGTAATGCCACTGATTTTATTCTTGGTTTCAGGGCTTCATCCTGTGGGCCGGGCACTTCAGAGATAACCATGTGTTTGGCTCCGGCTCCTGCCTGACCGAGTACAGCTACAAATAATACAATAATTCCCATTCCACCCAGCCAGTGAGTCAGGCTTCGCCAAAATAATATGGCACGGGGCAATGTCTCAGGTTCGGGAAAAATACTTGCGCCTGTAGTGGTAAAGCCGCTGATACTTTCAAAAACAGCAGCACTGCAAATATCGAACCAGTTACTGTAAAGTGGTGAAAGTACACCTGATAAAATGTACGGCAAAGCTCCGAGGATACCGCAAAACAACCATCCCAAACCGACCACAGCTATAGCTTCTTTCTGGTAAAACTTTTGATTTTTGGTCTTCCTGCAGCTAAATGCAATTCCAATGACAAGGCAGATGAGAATAGAAAAAATGAAACCGGAAACAACTTCTGGTTCAGCCTTTTCGTTCTGACCGGTATAAGCCCAGATAAGGCTTGTACTCATGCATAAGCCGACGAGAAAAATCAGTATTCCAAGCTGTTTGAAAACCAGTTTAAAATTCAAAAGAGTATAGTCTCCTTTCTGTCTCTTTAATTTACAGCCTGAATTGTTTTGTCGGTTTTATGCCCTTCAGGGCAAGAAATTCCCGCGAGTAAAGCTGTAAGCATTTATCGCAACATTGGTTATCCGCGGAGTAACGGAAGTTTTCAACTGGTATCAGTATAAATAAAATTTGGTTTATCTCAGAGCAGTTTTTTAACTTTTATTTTCCGAAAAGACGAATGGTTTTTTTCTTATCACTCAATTTGCAAATCATCAATAAAACATCATCTAATTCCAGCATTGTCTCGCCACTGGGAATTATTAACTTGCCCTGGCGTTTAATCAATAAGATTAATGGGCTTTTTAACGAAGGTATTTCTTTAAGCCTGTGTTTTGTCATATTTATATTTTTAAGGTGTAGTTCGAGAATTTGTACTTCTCCATCACCCATATCCGCCAAAGAGAATTCTTTGCCCTTTTTAAGTATGGTCAAAACTTCCCTTGCCATAATAGCTCGCGGACTTACTGCATGGTCAATTCCAAGATCTTCAATTAAATGAACAAAATCCGGTTTATGAATTAGCACAACCGTTTTTTTCACTCCAAGTTTTTTTACCTGCAAAACACTCATGATATTAATCTCGTCATTAGCTGTTGCTGCGATAAAAAAATCGGCGGTTTCAACATGTTCTTCCATCAATAACTCTAATTTTGTTCCGTCGCCCTGCAATATAGTTGCATACGGTAATTCAGATGAAAGACGCTCACATCGCCAGGGGTCTCGTTCAATAATACTCAAGCGAAAAAGTCTTGAATTGAGTCTTCTGGCAAGATTCAAGGCAATTCGTCCGCCTCCGAGAATGACAATTTTCCGGGTGTCTGCTTTACCCCATTTAAAGTTTTTTTGGAATTTGTTGATCTTCTCAGTTTCTCCGATAAGAAGTATCAAATCTCCTGCTTTTAGCAAGGTGTCTCCTTTAGGGATTATCAATTTCCCGTCTCTGGTTATGCATGCAATTTTAACATCTTTGGGCATATCCAGCTTGCTGACTTCTTTTTCGGTGTATCTAGAATTTTCATCAATAATAACCTGCCTCATTATAACCGTTCCCTGCGCAAAATGTTCGATAGCAAGCGAGCCGGGATTTCTAATAAAAGAGTCCATTTCCAGCGATGCGAACATTTTGGAACTGAACATCTCATTGATACCGAAATGCGATTGATATGAAAATTCTGAAGTTTTTCTGAAATCTGTATTATCAAACCTTGCTATAGTTTTCTTTGCCCCTAAACGGTTTGCAATCGATGCAGAGACAATATTTACTTCCTCATTATTCGTTAGTGAAAGAAAAAGATCGCAATTCTGAACCATGGCTTTTTTCAATATTTGCACAGATGATGCATTTCCTGGTATGACATTGACATCAAGGGTGTTTGATATTTCTCTTACTTTTGCCGGGTCGATTTCTATAATAGTTACATCGTGAGACTCTGCTGTTACTTTTTCAGCAATATAAATCCCGACTTCACCAGCTCCAGCAATTATTAC
>SDBT01016914.1_pt1 | contig 11532 bp, 10 predicted proteins | sample 2277101 | NCBI WGS metagenome assembly SDBT01 (sample SAMN10404973, study PRJNA504765) | marine sediment metagenome | isolation source: marine sediment core GS10_PC15, 103 cmbsf | place: Arctic Ocean: Southern Knipovich Ridge | collected 2010
AGCCGAGCGTGTAGAACATGGTCATCGAGCACCGCCTTGGTGAGCATATCCATTTTCTTTTCAATTTTATCGAGTTCTTTTAGTATCTTAGGAATAATGTCATTGGGGATATCTTCTCTGCAGCCGCCGACCCTGACGTTGCCGTAGTTGTTTCTGTTACCGGTGATTTCTTCGAGCAAATCAAGCACCGGCTCACGGTATTTCCACGCCCACATAAAGACCGTATCATAGCCGATAAAGTGCCCTGCCAGACCCACCCAGAGGATATGGCTGTGGATGCGTTCAAGCTCGTTGATAATCGTTCGCACATATAAAGCCCGCTCAGGCGGTTTTATGCCGGCGAGCTCTTCCACAGCCTGGACGTAAGCTAAAGGATGCGAGGCTGAGCAGATACCACATATTCGCGAAACCAAGAACGGCACCTGGTCGAACTGCAGCGATTCGCTGATTTTTTCTATCCCGCGATGGTTATAGGATATTCGCATATCGATATCAGTTACGATTTCACCATCGATTGTTAGCTGGAAAAACTCCATTTCTTCCTGGAGTGGATGAAACGGCCCGACAACAAGAACCGGTTTCGCCAACGGGACGGTCCTCCGAGCGGGAGATTGCGACTGAACGGTTGGACGTTTGGATGGCTCACCGTCCGGGCGCGTTACGGGCTTGGCCGCATCTTTCCTCAACGGATAGAGACCTTCCGGCCAGTCATCGGCCAGAATCAGTCGTCTCAGGTCAGGATGATTTTTAAAATCGATACCCAGTATGTCGTGTATCTCTCTTTCAGCCCACTCTGCAGCCGGCAAAAACGGTGCGATAGATTCAATCGCCGGCTTTTCTCGGTCGCGGATGAAAGCTTTTAAGTTAATTACACAACCGGTCTGGTCGTACGAATAATGATAAATAATCTCAAAACAATCGTCGGCGTCGATGCCCGTAGCAATCACAAACCGCAAAGGCACATCCTCGAACAGGAACTTATTGACGGCGTAACTGTTTTCAGCCTCACAACTAAGGCATATTCTGTTATCCGCTGGTTGTTCGACTGCTATGAGCTTATCTTTTATTTCTGATAATCTGTTGTTTAACTCTTGCTGGTTCATAATTTATTTCCAGTTATAAAGCCGACAGTGCCTTTACCACGCCGGATATCATCGCTTCAGGCTTGGGAGGACAGCCCGGCACGTAGGCGATAATCGCATTGGGGTCGACTTCTTTGATTATTTTATCTACCGGCCCGACCACATGGTAACCTGTGTTGAATATTCCCGTGTCACAAGCGCAGGCGCCCATGCAGAAGACAACGCAGGGCTTTGGGGTCTGGCGATACACTTCCTGCAGTCGCGGTGCCGCCTGGCGGGTTACTACACCGGTTACCAGCAAGGCGTCGGCGTGTCGCGGCGAGCCAACCAGTTTGATGCCAAACCTCTCAACGTCAAACTTCGGCGTCAGCAGGTTAACAATTTCAATATCACAATTGTTGCACGCACCGGTATTAACGTGAAACACCCAGGGCGATTTTTTCAATGACCATATTTTCCAGCTCATAGATTTATCCTATAGCCAAGTGATGCTAAAACTGTTACCAATTGTCGCCAAAACAACTGCAACGACCATCGCAATACCGCAATAAAACCAGAAAAACTTCATTGCCTGGTCAATCCGCACACGCGGGTTTGTATTCTTTATCAAAATAATCAAAACCAGTATCAAGACATATTTACCGGCTCCCGCCCACAGGCTTGCCCCGAATCCGCCGAGGAACACCATCACTAAAAACAGCGGCAGAGCCACAAGCATCATTGCCTGTGTAAGTTTCCAGATGGCAAGCAGAGCTCCGGAATATTCCATCAAGACGCCGCTGCCAAGCTCGGTTTCCGCTTCGGCCATATCGAATGGGACAAACCCAAGTTTTGCCTGAACACACAATAAGCTGACCAAAAAGGCCAGCATTCCGGATATGCTAAGGGCTGGGACCTGTTGAGCAAATGCAGCTAAATTGAGCTGGCCGCCGCTTTTTATAATCACCACGATAATAGCCAGTACTAACGGCAGCTCATAGCTCATAACCAGTTTCATTTCCCTGCCTGTACCAACTGTTGCGTGTGGACTTGCACTGGCACTGCTGCCGAGAATCAATGCCAGCGACGGCAGAACCATCAGATAAATCGCTACGATGATGTCGCCAACGAAGAGCGTTTCCGGGGCGATAGTTATCCGCCAGAGCATTGTCGAAAGCAATAATACACCGGCCATACCAATAATTGGCGCTGCCATAAATACGGTTTTTTGAGCCTGCTGGGGGAGAAGGACTTCCTTGCCCATTAGTTTTATGACATCGAAGAACGGTTGAAGAAGCGGCGGCCCAACACGCCACTGCACAAGGGCACTGACCTTGCGAACTATCCAGGAAGCAACCAGGCCTAAACAGGCAGTAAATAAGAAGCCCGGAAAAACGAAAATCCAGAACAAACTCTGCAATCCTTCGGTCATTTCTTTGCCTTTTCCTCTTGCCTCAAAAACGGCTCCCAGAGAACGCCGCCTGAGACTTTAACAACAATACCTTCGAAGACCTCTGTCAAATCGCCTTCGGCAACAACTTCTCTGTAATCTATACTTGCGTCCTGGCAGGTATCAACACACAATGGTTTTTCGCCCTCTCCGAGTCTGCCTTTGCACACATCACAAACACTGCTTGGGAAAGGTATCAAATCGGTGTATATCGTTCCAAACGGGCACGCTATCGCACAGGTGCCGCAGCCGGTGCACAGCATATTTGACCGTTTAAGAATGCCGAAATCTTTATCTTCGGTCGGCACCTTTTCCAACGCCCCAGACGGACAAGCATTGACACACGGCGCCATTTCGCACCTGCGACATATCAGAGCGAAACGAATCATTTCCAGCAGCGAGTCGATACCTTTATTTTCAGGGTGATGCTTGTATGAGCACCGCACTTTGGATTCGCCCTGAAGTTTGCATTTTGCCAAATCGATTATTAACTTCTCACCCATAATTCCCATCTCGTACCCCGTCGTTTTGCTTGCCCCCCTGCTTCTTGCGAAGCAAACCGAGGGGCTTCGCAAAAACGAAGCAGCGGGGTCGTATTTCGTGGTTCGTGATTCGATTCACGATTCGCGTATTTTAATCCCAGATATTCGGATAGTCTTTTATCTGCTCATAAGTAAAAACAGGGCCGTCTTTACAGACATAATATTTGCCGAGCATACAATGGCCGCATTTACCTATTCCGCAGCTCATATTCTTTTCCATTGAAAGATAGATATCTTTAGCTGCGAATCCGAACTCCAATAACTTCAAGGTAGCGAACTTCATCATAATCGGCGGGCCGCAAACAACAGCCACGGCGTTCTTAATATCCACATCTCTCTTGTTACATATCGTCGTTACGACGCCGACATTACCTTTCCAGTCACCGTTCGCCTCATCGACGGTAAGTTCGATATTGACGCCGCCAATTTTTTGCCAGTGGCCAAAAAGCGTGTTTTTATAAATAAAATCATCGGGCGTTCGTGCTCCGAATCGGCAAACTACGGATTTGAAATCTTTTATTCTATCGACCAGAGTCAAAAACAACGACCTGACTGGCGCCAACCCTACACCACCGCTGACGATGTAGACTTCTTTGCCGACGAAATCGTCAATGGGATAGCCGTTGCCATAGGGGCCGCGAATACCGAGCTTTTGTCCCTTTTTGCACTGGTGCAATAAGGCCGTCACCCGCCCTGCTTTCATAATAGTAATTTCCATCTTCTCGGTATCAGCCGGCGAGGAGGAAGGTGTAAACGGCGCTTCACCAACGCCGGGCAAAGTCAGCTCCACAAACTGGCCCGTTTCAAACTTGAAGTTTTCCTGCGGCACAACGACGAAAGTTTTAATCGTTGGGGACTCATCTATAATGTCAACGATTTCGCAGTCTATAGGCTGGTAGAGATTCCGGTTCATTTCGTAACTTTCACCTTTAGCTTTTCTGCAATTGCTCGTTCAATCTCTTCAACACCACTCGGATATCCATCTTGTGGGAGTCAGCGTCGATACATCTGCCGCAGCCGACGCACATATCGATTCCATATCTATCGAAGAAAAATGAGAACTTGTGCATTAGCCGGTGCTTAATCCTGTCGCCGAGCATCTTTCGCGGATTTGCACCGCCGGCCACAGCGGCGAAGCCAACCCTCATACAGCCGTCCCACATTTTCATCTTGGCGAAGTAATCCTTCTGTTTTGTGTCATAGAGGTAATAACAATGACAGGTAGGACAGACCCTCGTACAGGCCTGACATTCGACACACTTTTGTGATTCAATATCAAAGACCTCGGAATCCAGGCTGTTTCCCATAATCTCGTTAACAGGGGCGTCAAGTTTGTATTCGGCGTTGTTTTCTTCAAGCTGCCTGCAGGTCTGTTCGCGGATTGAATCCCTTTCCGCAAGTGCTTCAGAAGGAACTTCGGTGAAGATGTCATTGTGTTTTTCCAGAAACCCTTCGCCCTTGTCCGAGCCGGCTTCGATAATGAAGCCGTCTTTGACCTTTGCAAGGTTCAAATCAAAACCCTCCTCAGCGTAACTTTTGCCGCCAAAGAGTGTGCAGCAGCAGCTTTTGCCCGGGTTGAAGCAATCGGACGAAATAATGAACATATTTTCACGCCGCGCTACATAAAAGGAGTCTCGGAAATCGGGGTCCAGAAAGACCTTGTCCAGTATCTCAATCGAACGCAGGTCGCAGTCTTTAAGCCCGAAAACGGCAAATGGTTTTATATCCTCCGGCTCAACCGGCTCGGGAAAAACTGCGGCAAGCTCACAAAGCGGAAACAAAAATTCTTTTATCGGCGTGCAGGCGCGAATGTTGTTGAGTTCCGCCGGCGTCCCGGCTGCAGGGTCGTACCTGGTATATGTGTAATGCTCGGCAGTTTTCCTGGGAACGTAAAGGTCCATCTGCTCGGCGACGGCATCTAAAAATGGTTCCAGTTCACTTATGAAAGCAGTTTCCATTTTTTATCATCCAGGTTTAGAAACAAACTAAAAACTGAAAGCTGAAAACTATAATTCAAAACCTACTTAATTTCAACCTTCTACGCTACAGTTTTAGATTTTTCACTCTACCGTTTTACACTTTTCTGTACTCAACCTGTCGGCATATAGTAAGGCAGGCGAGCAAGGTCCATTGCGATATCGATAGTTATTATTTTGACCTTCTTAGGCGCCGCTACACGGTACGGAGAAAAGTTCAAGATGCCGTTTACGCCCACTTTGACCAGCGCATCGGCGGTCTGCTGGGCGGCGTCCCGCGGAACGGCAATAATGCCAAGGTTGATATTTCTCCTTTTCAACGTCCACAGCTTTGAAACATCTTCGACGGTGACATTATTTACTTTTCTACCGATTTTTTTAGGGTCGGCATCGAACGCAGCGACAATGTCAAGACCATATATTCCAAAGCCCGGATACGCCAGAAGGGCCGAGCCCAGATTACCCATCCCAACTAAAGCTGCCTTGCGATTGATATCGAGCTTGAGGATTCTTTTAATTTGCTTTATGAGCTTTTCGACGTTGTAGCCCAGACCGGGGGTGCCGAAGCCTCCAAAATAGGAGAAATCCTTCCTTATCTGCCAGGAATTAACCCCGAGGAAATCGGCAAGATTTCGGCTGGACACATTCTGCTTGCCCTGTTCCTGCAAAAAAAACAGTCCTCTAAGGTATATTGGCAACCGCCGAACGGTCTCGTTTGGAATCTTATGGTACCTCACAGCCTACGGTTATACTTACAACTATTTGATACTTGAGTTCACATTCACAAACTACAAAAGCGTGTAGTCTATAAAGCGATTGCCACATCTGTCAAGGAAATTTATGTTATCCGGGTAACAAAAATTCGCTCCTTAATTTCTTTATAGATAGTAAGTTACTGCTCATATCGAGAAAAAGTGCAAAAAAAATGCTTTTTGTAATCGTACCGAACAGAAGAAATAGCGGAGAGTGCCGTGCCCCGCCCGGTTACTTCGGTAATATCAGGGTTGTTGTCCACAGCTGGCATTTTCTGCCCAGATAATCCCGGAAATCTTATATCTGTTAACTTGCTCAAAAGTCAACGGTCGTGATTGCCGAAATACTTATCGGGCCCGGCAATCCAAACGTAATAAAGGGCGTTTTGGGACGAGTATTATTTTTAAGCTCCGTCTTTGCAATGGTTTCAAGAACGGGGTATAATGTTTAGTAGTGGCGGTTATAATTAAAGTTCAGAGAATGAGTGGTGAAGCTGGATTATGCTCAAATACAAGATTCAATTTGCAATAGTACTGATGGCGGTGTCGTCGCTCTGGGCGGAGAGCTGGCATTTGGAGCAAGGCCGGAACTGGAAGGTCTTATCGGCTGAGGTTGAGGATAAATATCTACTGGCAGTGGCTGAAATCAAACAATTGGTCAACACCGGCCAAAGTGAGGCTGTTCGCAAGGCATTGGTTAAACTTAAAGAGGACTTTCCGGAAATCGCAAGGCCTGATTTTGATGCCTTTATCAAAGCAGAGCTGCTTTTCTGCGAAGGACAATTCGTCAGGGCGGTCAGGGGCTACGATAAATTTCTGAGCGAATATCCGGAAAGCGAGCTTTATGAGGCGGTTTTGGACAGGCAGTTTGCCATAGCTACCGCTTTTTTAGGTGGCCAAAAAAAACCGGTGCTCGGCGTCTTCAAAATAAAAGGATACGCTGAGGGCGCCAGGATTATGGAAAGGATTAGCGACCGGGCCGGCGATGCACCGATTGGGGTAAAATCGGCTGTTGCCGTGGCTAAAAGTTTTGAAAGGCGAGGTAAGTTCACTGACGGATACCATAAATGGTCTCAGATTTTATCGCGATGGCCCACGGGTGAAATTGGCAGGGACGCCCTGCTGGGTATGGCCCGATGCAAGCACGCTGCATATAAAGGGCCAAGGTATGATGCGTCGAACCTGGTTAGTGCGAAAAGATTTTATGAGAATTTCAAATTGCGGTATCCCGCCAGAGCCGGCGAAATCGATGTTGATAAAAGACTCAAACAAATAGAAGAGCAACTGGCTCACAAGCAATTTAGCATCGGCCGATATTATGAAAAAACCGGTAACAGACAGTCGGCTAACTTTTATTATCAAATGGTAATAGATAATTGGCCGGACAGTACGGTAGCAAAAATGGCAAAAGAAAAGATAAATCAAGAATTAAAAATCAAAAAGCAAAATGACAAATAAAAATTTAAAAAGAAAAGGGGGAAATCAACGTTTTGTTTTTGCAATTTCTTTGGGTTTAGTTATTGCTGCCTGCCCGGGCTTTCCGGGATGTGGTGTAATGAGCAGCTATTCCAACGAATCGTTGTTCCCTGAAGATGTAAGCAGCGTTTACGTGGAAATGTTCGAGAACCGCAGCTTTCGGCGGGGAGTGGAATACGAACTGACCGATGCCCTGGCAAAACGTATCGAGGCCGAAACACCCTATAAGATAATCTCCAGCAGAGACCGCTCTGAGACCGTAATAAGCGGGCAGATTGTGGGGGTTGGCGAATCAGCGCTCACCGTTGAACGAGAGACCGGCCGGGCACTGGAAAAAGAGGTCCAGCTGCAGGTGGTCGTTAACTGGAAAAATCTGAAAACAGGAGAGTTGCTGATAGATAACCGGCTGGTCAGTGCATCAGCGAGCTATTCACAGTGGCAAAATCAAGGCTTCAGCTATGCGTCAACTCTTGCAGCAAACAATTTGGCACGAAAAATCGTAGAGTTAATGGAAAAAAAATGGTAGAATTGTGAGTTGTGAACGGTGAATCGAGCCACGAACCACGAGATATGAGATATGAGTAACAGTCAAAACAAAAAACCAACTCGTTCGGGTCCCGGCCGGAAAGGCAGAGGAGGCAAAAAGCCGCCGCTGCCGAGCTACAAGCACGGGCCATTTAGCTGGTTGATAGTTGCAATTGTGATATTCACAGCGATGATGCTGCTGCAACAGTGGCAGAGGACTGACAATATCAACTGGGATGATTTCGTAAGGTATCTTGAGAGTAACCAAATCGAGAGTGTCGAGATTGGCGAAACCGAGATCACCGGCAGGTTTAGCAGAGAAGGTATCTCCCGCCGGGACGAAAAAACGCCTGTTTCCTTCACGGTAGATTACAAGCAGGAAGTGGTGGGTAAGCGGCTTGTCGAGATATTGGAGCAAAGCGGAGTAAAGTGGAAGTTTTCCAAGCAGCATACCTGGCTCTGGAATATTTTAGGGATGATTTTTCCGATAATTTTCCTGGTGGCAATTTTCTACTTTATGTTTGCAAGGAATCTTCGCAGTGGAGCCGGTGGGATGCTGATGTCGTTTGGTCGAAGCAGGCACCGATTACAGGACAAAGACCGTGTTAAGGTGACATTCAAGGACGTCGCTGGTGTCGAGGAAGCAAAAGAAGAGGTGGCTGAGATAATCGAGTTTTTGAAAAACCCAAAGAAATTTCAACGGCTGGGCGGCCATATTCCCCGCGGAGTTTTACTTGTAGGTCCGCCCGGGTGTGGAAAGACATTACTTGCCAAGGCCATAGCCGGCCAGGCCGATGTGCCGTTCTTTAGTATATCGGGCAGCGATTTCGTAGAGATGTTTGTCGGTGTGGGAGCATCGCGGGTACGCGACCTGTTCAAGCAGGCCAAAGATAATTCGCCCTGTATTATCTTTCTTGACGAGGTTGACGCTATCGGGCGCAAACGCGGTGCCGGCTTCGCCGGCGGCGGCCATGACGAACGTGAACAGACTCTAAATGCGATTCTGGTTGAGATGGACGGCTTTGATACCAACGACCAGGTGATTGTGTTTGCGGCAACAAACCGCTCGGACATTCTGGACCATGCATTGATCCGGCCGGGCAGGTTTGACAGGCAGGTTGTTGTTCCCCTGCCGGATTTGAGGGGCAGGCTCGAAATTCTCAAGGTTCACGCCAGGAAAGTAAAAATGGCGTCCGATGCTGACCTGGAAAGACTGGCACGCGGGACACCTATGTTCAGCGGAGCAGACCTGGCTGCCATTATTAACGAGGCTGCTCTGGCGGCAACTATGGCCAATAAAGACTCTGTCGAGACAGTCGATTTGGAAGAGGCACGGGACAAGGTACGCTGGGGAAGGGCCAAAAAGAGCAGGGTTATCGACCAGAAGGAGAGGGAAATTACCGCTTATCACGAGGCCGGCCATACGCTTGTGCAGTCGGTGCTAAAGGATGCAGACCCACTGCATAAGGTAAGTATCATTCCCCGGGGGCCGATGGGAGGAGCGACTTTTGCTCTGCCGGAAAAGGACAGGACGATGTTTACGAAAAAATATTGTATGGCACTTTTGCAGGTGTGTTTCAGCGGGCGAATTGCGGAGGAAATATTCTGTGACGATATATCAAGCGGCGCACAGTCGGATATCCAACAGGCTACCAAGATTGCAAGGCAGATGGTCTTGACCTGGGGTATGAGCGAGCAGCTTGGGCTAATCAATTACGGGCCGGATTCGGGGCTTAAGGAGATGATGTACGTGATGCCTGGCGAGAGAGAATATTCGGAAAAAACAGCCGAAGCAATCGACGGCGAAGTAAAAAAGATTACCGACGAGGCATATAAAAAGGCAAAAGAATTGATAGAAGCGAATAAAGATAAGCTTGAGCGAATAGCAAAGGCCCTGCTGAAATACGAAACTCTCGATGCTAATGATGTGAAGTTGATTCTGGAAGGGGGCCAGTTGGACAAGCCTACCGTTGGCGATTTGTTGGCTGCCGAGCAGGCCAAGAACGGGCAGCCAAAACCTGAGCCAAAAGAACAGCAAAAGCGGTCGGCTAACTGATATTAAAATCGTACTGCGTATTGCGCATATCGTACTACGTATTTTTTCTCTCGCGATACCCATCACACACGGCGAAAAAGGTGCCTATGCGGAAGAAAGTTGCTGTCATTTCTGGTTTAGTTTTGATTTTCGGGGTTAACAGCCTGGCTGCAGCATCACCAGCGGGGGTAATTAAAACTGATATCGTTACTATCTCGGTTGAGAAGCAATATGATTTTGTCAATCCATATAGCAAGTCCGCCTTAGCGATTCACTTTCAACTCAAGCAAGACTGGCATTTTTACGCATCTGCAAAAAACGCTCCTGGTGGTATGAACCTTAAACTCAGGCCATCGGCAGAAGATTTCATAAGTTTTTCTGAGCCGATATTTCCTCCATCGCAAATGTATTTTGACAAATCTTCAGGCAAAAGACTTGAGGTTTTCAGTGATAATTTCACCGTATATTTACCTTTCAGGGCAGCCGATATCAAGACAGCCTCCAGAGAAGATATTATAGAAGGTATAAGAATCAATATCGAAGGGGCGGTATGCTCGGATGTTCGATGCCGGGTGCCGGATTTTGAAGATTTGAGCGTAGAGGTGCGAATTGCAGCTGATGCGAAGATGAGCGAAGCCAAATTTACTCTGCCGGACGTGAGAGCAGTTCAAGGCAGCAAGTCGGTATCAACAAGGCCGTGGTATGATTATTCGATTTGGTTTGCTCTTGGTTTGGCACTGTTAGCGGGGCTGGCATTGAATATTATGCCTTGTGTCTGGCCGGTGCTGCCGCTTATCGTGATGCGAATTGTCGAGCAGGGCAAAGAGAGTAAGGGTAAAGCTGTAGCATTAGGCCTTGCCTTTTGTCTTGGTATATTGCTGTTCTTCGCCTGCCTTGCGGGGGCGAATATCATTTTGCAGGTCTTCTATGGGACGGTACTTCAATGGGGGGACCAGTTCCGCAGTCCAGCCTTTGTTGCCGGTATGGCACTTTTGCTGGTAGTGCTTGCATTATTTATGTTCGGGGTTTTTACGATTACTGTGCCATCTGCAATAGCCGGCAAATCCGGCTCCGGCAAAGGTTATCCCGGAGCTGTCGGAATGGGTTTTCTGGCAGCTATATTGAGCACGCCTTGCGGCTTTGCAATTCTGGCAGCGGCGTTTGCCTGGGCACAGGCTCAGCCTTTGCTGCTTGCGACGCTAACGATAATGGTTATAGGTGTCGGGATGGCTGTGCCGTACGCAGTACTGACTTCAATGCCGGGTTTATTGAAGCGTGTGCCCAGGCCCGGTCGATGGATGGAACTGTTTAAGCAAACAATTGGATTTGTCCTGCTGATTATCGCGGTAAAGCTTATTGCGGCCCTGCCGGAGATGCGCAGAACGAACGTATTGTATTTTGCGGTTGTGCTCGGTTTTTGTGTCTGGATGTGGGGCGGCTGGGTCGGTTACGATACGAAACCATCGCGCAAATGGCTCGTACGAATTATCGCTGTTGTCCTGGCAGTTGCAGCAGGTTTACTGCTCCTGCCCGCACCGGCTGATGAACTTATTGACTGGCAAGACTACAACGCTGAACTCATAGAGGATGCGCTGGCAAAAAGAAGACCTGTCTTGATTAAGTTCACGGCAGACTGGTGCTTGAGCTGTCAGTTCGTGGAAAAGAGAGTTTACTCCCGTATGGATATTGCGAAATTAATTGAAGAAAAAGGAGTT
>SDBT01016915.1_pt1 | contig 11531 bp, 12 predicted proteins | sample 2277101 | NCBI WGS metagenome assembly SDBT01 (sample SAMN10404973, study PRJNA504765) | marine sediment metagenome | isolation source: marine sediment core GS10_PC15, 103 cmbsf | place: Arctic Ocean: Southern Knipovich Ridge | collected 2010
TCCTCCTTTGGCAATTGGAAACAATAAGTCTATTACGCGCAAGCCTGTTAGTAATGGCGCAAAGGGCTTCTTTTTTTCTTTAAATGGTCTACTTTTTGTGGTTGGCCATTTTTGTAACATAGGAAAAGACTTTTTTTCACCATTATTTTCAACGCTATATAAATCTTCTACAATTGTATAGTCACCTTCACTGGCTATAAATGATAATTTTCCTGAAACATCGAATGGCACCATTATTTTATGTTCAATTGAAAGTGTTTCTTGTACAGTGCCGACTATATCTCCTTCATTTACCTTATCATTTAGCTTAAGTTGAGGAACAAAATGCCACTTCTTTGATCGAGATAATGAGGGTATTTCAAATCCTCTTTCCAATCCTCCAGATTTGAATTTTTCAAAAACTCTCTCTAGCGGTCTTTGAATTCCATCAAAAACTCTTCCCAATAACCCCGGCGCCAATTCCATGGATAGGGGTTCATTTAGGTGCATTACATCTTCTCCTATTTTAACATTAAATGTATTATCATAGCATTGGACTACAATATAATTTGAGTAAATTTGAATAACTTCACCTAAAATATTATGATTTAAAACTTTAATTAAATCATGAAGTCGTACTTGCTTTTCTAAATCTTTTACTTTGATAAGTGATCCGTTTATTGCTGAGATGCGACCAGTTTTAGATTCTAATACAGATTCGTTCATGTTATTTATATATTATTTTAAAATAATTAATAATTTGATGTTTTATCTATAGATATAAATAAAGAAAAAAAAATTAATAGGCAAGTTAGAGATGGACAATCCCAGGGCAATTAGTACATTAACTGCTTTCCACAGAACGGGCATTTCCGGGCAAAGCCAGGAACAATATTTCTACATTTTTCGCATTTACTTATAATAGGTCTAGAAAATTTGAAATCTAGATTAATTGCCTTATAAATTCTTGGTTGAAGCCGTTCTGGTTGAAGTCTTCTTACAAATCTTTTTTTTATTTTCTTTCTTTTTAATTGTCTCGTTTCTCTTTTATCTGGAAATAAACCAGAATACATAGATTTTCTTCTTTTAAGAAATAACGGTCCTATTGTTACTAAAAAAATAAATAAAAGTAAACTAAATAAAAGTAAAGGATTTGTACCATATTCAATTAATAGAGCCCAAAGAAATAAGAGAATAAGTATATAAACTATTATTAGAATAAATCTCAGAATAATTTTCTTATTACCTTTTTCTTTATCTGGTTTTTCTTCTGTCATAAACTAATTTAATATAAATTAATGTGGAAATAAAATTTTTTATTTATGTATATTTTTTGGTAATATGATATATATATATACGTCTGCATTTAAAATTAAAACATTCCCAAATTTCTGTGAAATCATCCTCAGTCGTGATCTCTGTATCTTTGCTTTTACAATGAGGGCAGGTCTTTCCTTCCAAACTACTATTCTTTTTTAGCGGGTACGAATATTATAGTAAAAAATCAAATAATATTCAAGATTAAGTGCTTACTGATAATCAGATGCATGCTGCTTATCATGCATTTTCAGAACAAGAAATGCTAGAAATTTTAGAGGCATTCGAACTATTAATGGATTTGGAGGGGAGTGGTCCTAATCGACAAATAACAGAACAAGACATTAGAGACAATCTGCATCGTGCGGTCTATCAGAGATGGTTTAGAAATCCTAACTTTGATGAACAACTAGAAGAATTCAATAGGAGGCGAAATTTCTTTGAACATAATGGTCTTGAAGCGTACATTGGTGAATATTATACAACAATAAAAGATAGATTTTTTGGAGACGGATATGGAGTATATACTACAATGATCCGTGTACTGTTTGATACACGTACGGGCACTTATGTATATTTAGATCCTGCGAGGGTTCTTCCAGGCACACGAGAAGATACTGAAAGAGTTTGACCATTAAAAAATTATAAATTTTTACCCTCCATTTATTTTAATTATTAATTAGATAATATTGAGTTAAAGAAGGAATAAATTTTATTGAAAGAAATGAAGGAAGGAAGAACAATTATTATTAGAAGTAAAAAGCTACGAAAAATCAGAAATATTTTGAGACAAATTATAAATTGCGCTTATAAAGAAGAATGGAGACGTTTAGGCAAGGAATGGGATATGATCTGGTTTTGGCAAGACGGAAGTGCTCGTACACCTACTATTCAAGAAAAAGCTCAGGGGCGGTATTACTTCGAAAAACGAAGGGAACTCGAAAGGGCTATGAAAAAATCCATCTGCCGATGTGCAATATGTTCATATTCTAATAGAAATATGATATTTAACTCATCATTAGGAGGTTGGGTTTGTTTTAAATGCAAAAAAAAAGAGGTTTGTTTCAGTAAAATTATTTTTACTGAAGAATTTTATCATTTTTACAATTTTAAACAATAACATTTAAAAATTCGAGCTGTTAGCTCGAGTTTATGTATATTTTTTGGTAATGTATTTATAAGCATCATCAATATCTTTCAATGACTGCGACTGTGAATCAAATTCTTTATCAATTTCTTCAGAAATAATGTCTTTATCAAATATTTCTTGAAAGTTCATGATTGAAAAATCATTAACTAAATAGAAAGGAAAGTAGTCAATCCCCGAACCCTGATAAAATTTGAAGAAGAATTCATAAAAATGAAGTCGCAGCGTATTAAGAAAAACTAATAGCCCTTCTAACAAAATTACCACCATATTTCCAATAACTAATCCGATTATAATTAAAATCGCAAATCCTATACCCTCACCATCAATTAATTCGATCATTGCGTTAATCGAAAGTAATAATGCTATATGAGCCAGCGCCAAAGCCAGTAGCCTAATATATGAAGCTACATTACTCATAACAGATAAAACAGTATCAAATGCTTCGATTGACCCTTCACCTAATAATTCTCCGAAAGATTCTTCCTTTAGATATGATAATCTAAAGAACTTTCCAAAAGGTTTTAACAGCAGAAGTAATACTCCAGGAATTAAAACTAATAAAATTGGGTAAGGTGGTTCCATCCAAGAATTAATATCAAATCCAAATGTAAAGATTAATATGGCGCCTCCAGTCAATAATGCCATTTTGACAAGAGAATCACTCAATCCTAAGTATTTTCTCTTTTGTTTCCAGTAATTTAAAAATTGTATAAACCAACCCAAATTTAAATGGAAAACTCCAACTAATACAGCAAATTTAAAAACTGTGATAATATTATGCATTGGATTATATAGAGTTATATTTAAAATAGGAATTATTATTGGTGTCAAATGAATTAATACTTGACCAAAGACTTCTAATTCATGCCGTCCAAAAATTTCGCCATATAAAAAACCAACCCCGAAAGAAGCCCAACCGCAATAGAAGATAATCCAACAAAGGTTAACAATATCTCCTTCACGGTTCCTATATTTTATAGCTCCTATTAAACCTGCAATTATAAGGACTAATCCATGACCAACATCACCGAACATTAATCCAAACAAGATAGGGAAAGTAATCGCGATAATGGGAGTGGGATCTATTTCAGAATATGCAGGAGTTCCATACATTCTCGTTATCGTCTCAAAAGGTCTTACAATAATGTTGTTTTTCATTATAGTTGGAGTTTCCTCCCTTAAATCTTTCTTTTTATCTTCTTCTTCAATGGTCTCACTTTCTTCATTAAGGTCTTCTTTATATCCCCTCTCTTTTTCAGACTTCTTTTCTTTAATACCCGATTTTAAATCATCAGTTTCATAAGTGGGTATTTTTTTTGATACGTCTATTGAGTCAATAATTATATTTTCTTTAAATCTTTGAAAAAGATTATCATGAATTTCCTGTTTTTGTGAAACCGGAATAAAAAATTTTATTATGAGTCTATTTGATGCTAGATCTTCAAATTGCCGCTCAGCCCAGTTATATTCTTCAACATTTTGGACGACTTCGTCAAAAGCGGCAAATTTTAATAAGTTTTCCTTTACAATTCTCTCTTGTTCTTTTTGATATCTTGATAATTCACTTTCGATATAAGCTATCTCTCTATTTATTCTTGTAATGTTTATTCCTTCTGCTGTCAAATATTTTTTCATTATTGGTACTTCTTCAGAATGAATTAGACGGAGTCGACCTTTAAAATCATCTTCTTTATCTTTTGGATAAATTATATAAAAACCTATTCGTTCTTCCGAAATTTCAAATGTTTGATAAAAATTGGGAAATTCAGAAAATTTGAATAGGTTTTTTAAATTAATTACGTTCTTAGAAAAGGTTGTGAAAACCTTAAAGTTAAGTTGATTAAAAGTTGTTAAACTTTCTCTTTTTAAATTTAGACTCTCTAAAAAAGTATAACAATTATTTATAACCTTTAGTTTTTCCAACTCTATTTGATCTTTAGAAGAATATCTCTTTAATTCCGTTATTCGATTCATGTAAAAGTTTATTTCCTCGTTAATGTGATTAATCAAATCAATTATGTTCTTTGCGCCGAATTCTACCTTTTGGATTTTAGCTCCTTTAAGATCTAAAAAATCATTTTCAAAAATTTCAAGTTTATCAAATAATAAATCTAAATCTCTACGGAGATCTTTTATTTTTCCTACTAACGGATCCTTTTCTTCTAAAATTTTACGTTCTTCTTTATTTTTTAATTTTATGTGAACTGCATTCATAGTTGAAAGTTCAGTTAATAGTGAGTTTTTATAATTTTTATCAACTGTTACTTTAATTAAGCTTAATTTACTACTCCTTTTCTTTCCCATTTTTTTTTACCTTAATTTTTTTTAAACAATTTCTATGGCTTTTTTAAGGATTAAATCTTTTGTCTTTTTCAACCGAACAAAACCTTCTCGATCTAATTCCTCTAATATATCTTTAATTTGTTTAATATTCAATTCAAGCTTTGGTATTATTATATTTTTCAGACCGTTTATTCGACGGTTAATTTTTTTAAAATTAAGAGAATGTTTTAACATTAAATCTTCACTTTCAGAAAAATTTAAAATACTCCCAAAAAGATCTTTTAAAATAATGATTAAATCATCAAGATGATGACTTGTGTCATCGAATGTATAAGCAGGGAGTTTTTTTTCTCGCACTAACTCATATTTTATTTGAGGGACGATCATTCCAATTTTTTTTATATACTGGACATTAATTGAAGGTTTGTATTGTATTTGAGAGAGTCGAGATATTAAATCAACTCTTGATTTTCCCATTTCTTTATAGGTTTTATTTAATTTTATAAGAGCCTCTTTATATAAATTTAGAAATAATCTTCTATGTTCCATGCTATCATCCCATATTCTCTTGATCTGAAAAATAATTTGCTCTCTCTTAAATTCTAAAAAACTCTCTCCTTTGATAGCAAAACTCAACTTTTTTTGCAATGCAAGTAAATTGGTTTTCGTTGGCTTAATATCTTTAAAGCTTATAATTTACACCTGTTGTGAATAATACTTGTCAATAAAATTTTGGTGAATTCTGATTAGTTGATTTTTATCCATAATGGAGAGAATCTTCCATCCGAGATTTAAAGTTTCTTCAAATGTACGATTATCATTTACATTTTGATTTAAAAACTCTTTTTCAAAGGCAAACCCAAATTTTAACAAACTTTTTTGTTCGAAGTTTAACCCATCTTCTCCTACGATTGAAATGAGATCTCGAACTTCAAGAGAACTTGAATAGGATGCTAGCAATTGTGAGCTTACATCAGAATGATCTTCTCGAGTATTTTCTTTACCGATTGCATCTTTCATTAATCTTGAGATAGATGCTAATACTTCAAAAGGGGGATAAATCGCTTTTTTATGTAAATTTCGACTAAGAACTAACTGCCCCTCTGTAATATACCCTGATGTATCTGGAATTGGATGGGAAATGTCATCATTTGGCATCGTTAAAATTGGGATTTGGGTTATGGAACCTGGTCGACCTTTTATCTTTCCAGTTCTTTCGTAAATCGATGCAAAATCAGAATATAAATAACCAGGATATCCTTTTCTACTTGGAATTTCTTCTTTCGCAGAGCTTAGTTCTCTTAAAGCTTCTGCATAATTTGTCATATCAATCAAAATCACAAGTACATGCATACCTTCCTCAAAAGCAAAATATTCTGCAGTTGTTAAAGCAACACGAGGTATTATTAAACGCTCCATGATCGGATCATCTGCAAAATTAATAAAAGATATAATGTTTTGAATGTTACCGCTTTCTTGAAAACGATTCAAAAAATATATTGCTTCATCTTGAATTATTCCTATCCCACAAAATACTATTAAAAATGGTTCTTCTGTCATTACTTTTGCTTGTGTAACGATTTGAGCAGCTAGTTTATTATGAGGCAAACCTTGTGCGCTAAAGATGGGAAGTTTTTGACCTCTTATCAATGTAAAAAGTCCATCTATAACAGACACACCAGTTTGAATAACATCTGTAGGATATTCCCTTGCAACAGGATTAATAGGAGTACCATTAATATCTCGAAGAACATCTGTCAGAATTTCAGATTCTAACACTTTTTTTGTATTTATATCAAAAGGTTTACCTAATGAATTAAATGTTTGTCCAAACATATCTTTTGATATCCTTACATGAAAGGTTTCCCCAGTAAAAGTAATTTCAGCATTTTCTGAGGATATACCTGATGTGGATTCAAATACTTCAATAACTATAGTCTCTTCATCCATCTTTACGACTTGGCCTGTACGGGTTTTTTGATCAGTAGTCTTAATTGTGACGATTTCGCCATATTGAACGTTATGCTCGTTAGTCAAAAATATTAATGGCCCTATTATTTGTTGTATCTTTTTATAAATAACACTCATTTTGATCACTCATTTTTCTTTAAAAACACCATGCATTAATTTCATGGATTCTATTTCATTAAGTAATTTATTTTTTATATTTTCAATTTTCGTAAATTCATTATTTGGTACTGATTGGGCAATTCTTAAAATATCATTTAATGTTTCAAGATCTTTTATGTCTTCTATTAGGAATTCTTGATTGATGAGTTCTTTACCCTCTTTGTATAATAAAAGAATAATCTTAATTAATCCTATTAATTTTCTAGCATCAGTAAAGCAATCTATATCATCAAAAGCGCTTTGAATTAGAAAACCATCCTTAATTAATTTTGCAATAAATAGGATTAATCGTTGATCTTCAGGTAGATTTTCTTCACCAATCAATTGTGTTATGTATTTTAATTCATTTTCTTGAGCTAAAATTTCGTTTATTTGGTTTCGACATTCAAACCAATCAATATCTATATCGGGCCAATCTACATTTCTTTCATACCACCAATCTGCAACATAGTCTGGGTAATTAGAATAGGAATTGAGCCAATTTATTGCAGGATAATGTTTTGAATATGCCAAACTAGCATCTAACGCCCATATTCCTTGAACAAAGTTTTTAGTGGTTGCTGTTACTGGTTCACTAAAATCTCCTGCTGGTGGAGATATAGAACCTATGATTGTCAAAGATCCTGTTCTCGTTTTATAGGAGCTATCTTCTCCTAAAGTTCGAACTACACCAGCCCGCTCGTAAAAACTGGAAAGTTTAGAAGGTAAATACGCAGGATAACCTTCCTCAGCAGGCATTTCTTCGAGCAAACCTGATATTTCTCTTAAGGATTCAGCCCACCTTGAAGTACTATCTGCCAAAACTGCAACATCGAATCCCATATCTCGGTAATACTCTGCAATTGTAACTCCGGAAAAAATACTTGCTTCTCGTGCAGAAACGGGCATATTGGAAGTATTTGCAATAAGTACTATTCGGTCTAATAAAGGGCGTCCACTTTTGGGATCTAATATCTCAGAAAATTGTTTTAATACATCAGCAATTTCATTCCCCCTTTCTCCACACCCAACAAAAATTATTACATCAGCATCACACCACTTAGCTAAAGATTGTTGAATAACGGTTTTACCAGTACCAAATCCTCCCGGAACTCCAAAAGTTCCTCCCTTGGTTATAGGAAATAGTAGATCTATTACTCTTATCCCAGTAATTAAAGGTATTTTTGGATGCATTCTTCTGGTATAAGGTCTAGTTTTAGTGATTGGCCATTTTTGTAGCATACTTAAAGACTTTTCAATACCATCATTTTTCAATTTATATATTTCGTCAATGATGGTATAATCTCCCTCGTCTGCGATAAACGAAAGCTTTCCTTCAATGTTAGGTGGAACCATTATTGTATGATCCAATAAATCAGTTTCCTTTACGGTTCCAATTATATCTCCCCCATGTACCATATCGTTTACACTTCTTTGAGGGATAAAATGCCATTTCTTTTTTCTTGAAAGGGATGGAAATTCAACGCCTCTCTCTAATCCACCTCCTTTAAAGTGTTCAAATGTTTCTTTCAATGGTCTTTGAATCCCATCAAAAATGTTTCCTAATAATCCTGGAGCGAGTTCCATCGAAAGAGGCTCATCCAAACTAATAATTTTATCATTTATTTTCAAATTTGTAGTGCTTTCAAAACATTGAGCAACTATATGATCAGAATATATTTGAATTACTTCTCCTAAAATATTATACTCATGTACTTTAATTAAATCATGAAGCCTTATTTTGTGTTCTAAACCTTTAACTTTTATTAGAGATCCAATAATCGCGGATATATACCCATCCTGGGAATTCTCTTCAGATTTGGTCATAGTCCTTTAAAATACCTGCAATTTTTGATTTTTTATTTTGACAATATTCTTCAAATTGACTTTCCAGTAATTTAATTTCCTTATCAATTACAATTTTAGAAATCTCCATCTGAATATTTGTTGAAATTTTATCGATTAGAGTACCTATTCTATAATCATAACTTATAAGTCCATTTCCAAGTAAAACGATAAAACCACCAATAAATTCTTCTTGATCTTTCTTTATTTCAATTGGATTCTTGAATAATTTAGTCATTTCTTCACTATTTTTATTAAAATATTTATAATCTTTTGAATTAAATAGCAGTTCAATTTTTTGAGGTTTATCAACAAAATTTCTAATATCTTGAATATTTTTAATTAAAAAATTTTTATATTTTGAGTAATTTTTATTGATTTTTTCTTTTATTAGAGATTGAAGTGATGATTTTAGATCTAATATTAATTTATGTTTAAAATACAAAAATGTTTCTTTGCCTTTCAGTAAAGTGGATGACATAAATTCATTCGTCATTCGATTATAACTTTCTATAAAGAGATTTCTTGTTCTTAAGGAAGATTCGTTCTTTTTATCGATAAAACGCTTTTTAATATCAGCTTTTTGAAATAATGTTTGTTGATGTAATTCCCTAATTTCGTTTTTAGCTTTTTCTACCAAGTATAGCCCCAGATTACCGAAAGATTCCTTTAAATTCTTTTCACTCATTTTGAAATAATATCTCCAATTGCATCATTAATTTTATTTAATATAATATCGTCATTTTCTATATTTGGGTTAAATATATCAGGAAGAAAGAAAATGAATGGTTTTCTATTGTTTAGTTTGAAATCTAGCAAATAATCAATAGATTCTTCAATCAACATCATACCAATAATAATCATTCCAATATCAGGTGATTTTATTAAATCTTTAAAATTTTTCAAAAAATCTTCATTATCTTTAATTATAATACCATCTATACCTAAAAGACCAAAAATTAAAACAGTATCTGCTTCTCCTAAAACGAAAACTTTTTGATCATACATTTTTAAAAATCGAATCCTAATTTCTCTAAAATTGAATCTTCTAAATTTTTTTTTTCTTTCTGATAAACTTTTTCGATGTTATTTATGGCTTCATTTAATTTTTTTCTAAAATCTTTGATTTTATCTTGGACATCTGCAGAGAGACCTTTTAACGATGTTGTAGTTAACTCATTTTTCCGCTTAAGCAAAGCCTCTAAAACTTTTTCTTGTTTCTCTCGAGAAACTTTAATTTCTGTTAAATTTATATCCTTAGCCTTTTCAATTAAATCTTCATATACTTTTTCTATGTCATTTACCCATTTGAATACTTCCATAATTCATTCCTTTTTCTTAAATTTAGGTTTTAATGCTTTAATTTTTTTATGAAGAATTGAAACCACCTTTGGCAAAATATGGTGACGAATTTCATTATCTTTCTTAATTAAAACTTCTAAAATTCTATAGATTGTTTGATGTTCAATATCGTCAATCTTTTCAGTAAATATTTTAAAATAATAATTTAGATATATCTTTTCAATAGACCATATTAAATGTTTTTTATTAAACGTCAAGCTTATAAAATATTTCTTAATTTTAACATTATTACTTAAATAGTAATTAAGAACAGAAATAAAGTCTTCTAAATCTGTCAAACTTAACAAATGTTCTAGCTTACTTCCGTCCAAAAATAAATAATTTTTAACTATAAATTGTGATAAAAGTTTTTTATCAATTTTATTTTTAATACCTCTATATATTAGATTTAAATTGTATATTTCAGTGACAAACTTTACATATAGAGATATCATCACTCTTTCTTTGTTATTTAATAACTTTAACTCATTATTCAAGTGTACGTAATATACGCGATCTAAAAAGGCTTCTAAGACAAAGACTTCATTTTCGTTTTTAAAATAAAGAAGACCTTCTCTTACAGCCCTATTGTATTTAGTACCCTTCATAAATAGTTGGATCTCATCTAGATCGTTAAGTTCTGCAAGTTCATTTATAAATTCTGTATTACCTAAGTATTTCTCAACTAAATAATTAACAAGCTTTTTTTTCTCCTTTACGCTCATCCTCAATATTGTACTCAGGATGATATTTTTGATGTTCCTGATTTCATATTTCATTAAAAAATTTGATAAAAAGATTCTCATATTTTTAGGAGAATAATACATGATCCTCCCAATTAGTTTAGTATACGTTTCATTAAGCGCATTTTCAATGTTGTCTATTGTATACTCTTCAAAAGATAAACCGGGGTAAAAAACTCTAATAAATTCAATAAATTGTTTGATATTTGTAATTTCTTCTAACTTTTGTAACGTTATATCCTCCATTATCAATTGCTTTAGAAAACTTATCTTTATAAGAGTATACGTATATGAAGGGATAACAACACTCGTTAATAATTCACCATTTTTTTTTAAGTTTGCTTATGAGATTTGAAAGTAAGCTTTAATGTGTCGTTGTTCTGAGCTTTTTTCAAGATTTATTTTTTAAGATAATTGAGAAATATACTTTATTTTGTGTTTTAAAATTAAATACTAATAATAAATAATAAAGCAAAAATTGCGTAAAAAATTTTGTGATTTTTATTAAACGTTTATTTTTTTTATTTAATAAAATGCTTAAACATACTAACATTGATTTCTTTCACATATACGTTTAAAAAATAATTAACAAAGACTAACAAGCAAAAGTTGTTATTAAAGAGCTGAGAGCTCACCGTTTACCCAAATCTCAATTTTCTTTTCTAATTTATTATCCCATATCATTTTAATATGAGGAACGCCCTTAATATTTTGAGCTTGATTATCATATACAACTTTATAATGTGGAATTTCATTCTTTTCAA
>SDBT01016916.1_pt1 | contig 11531 bp, 16 predicted proteins | sample 2277101 | NCBI WGS metagenome assembly SDBT01 (sample SAMN10404973, study PRJNA504765) | marine sediment metagenome | isolation source: marine sediment core GS10_PC15, 103 cmbsf | place: Arctic Ocean: Southern Knipovich Ridge | collected 2010
GATCAATTAGCCGAGTTGTCATTATTAGAATTACTAACAGTCATCGAAGTGATAGACGACCCGGAAAGCGGGTCGTATTGTTTTACAACCATTGAATTAACTAGCTTAAACTTGCCAGTTAACCCTATTACCAGAATACCCTTATCTGAATATGTAATAGCCAAGACTAAACATATTGAATATGGCATTCGAGGATATTTTAGTATTGGTGTACTAGAGGGGGTATATACTACTTATCCTAAACGAGAAATTTTAACGGTAACCACCGGTGATATTGAAACACAAAGCCATACGTTAGCTTCAGATAACTTCATATCGGTATGCCTCAAGAGACCCATTACTCTCGAACCTAAGATCAGTACCCATAATCATCTATTTGATATTATGTTAGATCCAGAATTCGAAACTACTATCAAACAAGCGGTGACTAATCTATGGCGAGCTGGTTATTTGTTGTCAACTTGGGGACAATCATTATATTTGACTCATAAAAGAATTAGTGTTAAACCCATTCGAGATTGGCCAATATTGGATCAAGCGGTTGACTCCAAACTACACGGTTCTTTAGCTATGGCTTTCATTCAGCGAGCCGAACATGAATTACATTAACTCTTAAAAATTCCCAACCTGTGGTTGGGAATACACACTAGTTATTCTTCTTGTATAGCTACTTGCGGTAAAATAAATAGACTACCGCAACCAATGGCCTTCTTCTCCAAGCTAAAGATGATCATATTATTCATTTCATCGATATCGGGTATCAGAAATCTACAACGACCATCACAAGTAGTATAGGATACTTTGGCACTAATAATACCCACTAGAGGTTTCTCTGATAACGACAAGTCATAAGTTGTCTTAACAGTATTATCATGAGCATCAGCTACTATCATATCGGTAACTATAGCATCCGGTCCGTGTAGAATCATGACTGAACAATGAGCAATCTTCTGGCCAAAACAACCACAAACGGCATCACAAGCATCAAACTGTACCCATTCGTAATTTTGAGTGACTACTTCAGGTGGAAGCTGAGGACCCGGAGATATCATGCCAGTGGGACCTATAGGTCCAGTGGGTCCAGTGGGTCCACCTCCATCTGCTCCAGTCGGTCCGGTACCGCCAGATGGTCCGGTATCACCCAGGCCGGTGGGCCCGGTAGGACCCGTAGGTCCTTCTCCTCCGGGACCAGTAACACCGGTAGATCCGGTGTCTCCCATAGAACCAGTAGATCCAGTGGGTCCTTCAGGACCAGTAACTCCTCCAGGACCAGTAGGTCCACCAGATGGTCCCGTAGGTCCTGAACCGCCGGTGGCTCCAGTATCTCCACCATTTCCTTGTGGTCCTTGTGGTCCCTGTGGTCCTTCAGATCCAGCCGGTCCTTGGGGTCCTTCACTTCCCATGTTACCCTGTGGACCTCCTGGCCCAATCGGGCCTTGAGGTCCAGTATCACCATTGTTGCCTTCAGGTCCAATAGGTCCCTGAGGTCCTTGAGGTCCCACTGGTCCATCGTCTCCTTTAGGTCCAGTGGGTCCAGTAGGTCCTTCTGGTCCTGGACAACCTTCCCAGCCTGTAGGTCCAGTGGGTCCAGTGGGTCCTGGATCTCCCATTACTCCTCTAGGTCCAGTTGGACCATCTGATGGCCCAGTAGGTCCTGAAAAACCTCGTTTACCTTTGGGTCCGGGACAACCTTGAAGTCCTTGTTTACCGCGACAGCCTTTAGGTCCTGTGGGTCCCGTAGGTCCTCCTTTTCCACAATCTCCTTTAAATCCTCTTTTACCAGCCGGACCCATAAGACTACGTCTGCCATGTGGATCCATTATTTATAAATACTGAAAGATTTTTTAGTTAAATGATAACATTATAAGCTGGACATAGTTTAACGATAACTTTTAGAAACAAAAAGATGCTTCGACCAGGTACTCCAAACTCAACAGATGATTCTGCTGGTCTTAGTGGTTCTGGTAGCTCAGGTGAACGAGATTATGCCAGTTATGACAAATACGGTAAATTTTTCGACGATCATACTATATTGATTGAGTCAGGATTCGCTACTAAAGCTCAAATTCTTAATGCATTACTAAATTGTTTAAGGACTTATAATCGGGAGCAGGAGTCCGAACTCAACATATTAAGATCTGAAATTCACGTGAATACTGTGTTAAATAAAGCATATTTGCCTACTGGTTTAACTTTTATATGGATTTCGAATTCGGCTTATTATCATATCTTATTGGGTCGAAACCCTGATGGCTCAGACAGAGTCGAGAAAGTATTTGATGATGGTTATGATCAATATGAGCTTGATCTGCCTGAAATAACAGATTGGTCGGATTTAGTAGAGGAAGAAGACGAACATTCTCATATAGAACCTCTACCATCATTAGTGGAGATACCAGATATTAACTTGACGGCTTCGCAAGTTAGATTAGGTAAGCAAATGACTAAAGATCCTAACTTCTCGGATTTTGTTAAATTGTCGGCCAAAGCAGCTTTTGTGTTAGAAATAAACGATGGTGAGACCAAACATGAACTTTTCTGTAGTAATTGTCCGATTTGGGTAGGCCAGAAACAATTATCAAATATTTTTAGGCAATATATTCCGGAAGATCGACGAACTGATGGTTATCCTAAAATTATCATAAAAGATCCTTATAATAAAGGTAGAGGCGGCAAGAGAAGTAATGGTCAGCGTTATAAAATAGCTACCATTAAGTTTGATCCATCACAACGGGATGCCCAATTTGCGCTTCACATGACTAAGAAGTTACTGTTAAGTGATCAGTACGGTAAAAATATCGCCCTATTTTTCGTGATGGCCAAGCATAAGAATAAAGGACGTAAAACTGTCAAACCTAAATAAAAAACTCCTAACGTACTAGTACGTTAGGAGTTTTTACCGCACGCGGAACCGCACGCGGAACTCAAAACCGACTCCAGAGTCGGTTTTGTACCCGCACGGGTCATTTGGATAAATACCAACAATTATCTACGCCGTAAGCAATAATATATTTACCCATCTTTAACGGATAGACATCTTGATCATCACAAAAGCAATCATCTGGATGATGTTTGATAGTTAAGCGACTATCACTAAGGTTAATAATCTTAATTCGAGACTTGGTCTTATTAACGGTAAGGTATTCACAATCAAAAGATGCATTAGAATCAATCTTAGGTAGCCAAATAGCTGGAAAACTAGTATGACCCCTACAGATAACTACATCCGCTTCATTTTTGATATAATATTCTGGATGCTCTGATTTTAAGGTTATTATGCAGGATTCCATTCTAGGTCCGGGTTTTCCTATTCGACCCCGAGGTCCTCTGCGTGGACCTTCGAGCTCTGCGGAGCTTGAATCATTTAATTCTAGTTGTTTATCGAGATTGTCTTCAGAAGACATCATTTAAGTTTGAGGCTAAACCTTTTAGCCTCGTCTTCGTCGTTCCGATGTAGATAATCCAATGAATAACCCAATAATAGCCAATACTACTACCGCTACCACCGCAATAGTCCAAAATAAAATGGTAAATTTTTCTTCATCTATGGGACTAGGTCCACCAGATTCGGGACAAGTCACATATTTATCGACGTCGTCTTTAGGATTAAATATGATGCAAGCTGAGTTTTTGCCACATAACTGTTCAAAATTACCAGACAACCCAATTTTAGATAAAGTTTCTTCGATACTGGCCTCACTTTCAATGACACAACGACAATTTTCTTTGCAAGCACAGATTTGGTCAAAGTTAATACCACCGCCCACCTCAGATTGAGCAGCCGTAATAGAAATGTCATTAATAACGCAGACCGTATCATCAGGGCATTCTAAAAATCCGCCTTTACCGTCCGGTAATTGAATAGTACTAACACGACTGCATAAGGGATCACAAGATTTGACACCACCTAGTTCTTGTTCTACTTTAGTATTAACAATAGGTGCTGAGAAACAACCACAAAATTCTAAAAAAGCTTTATTATTAGCTACTTCATCTCTGGTTTTAGTTTGACAGAAAGGTGCCGGCATTGAAAATGACAGATCTTCATTGATTAATATAGGTCCATCTAAAAATATATCACAAGCTCCGGGTAATCTACTACAGGCGCTTAATATACGATCTTGAAGCTCACTGGCCGCTATACCAGTTTCGTCAAAAGAATGAACGTCCGGAGTAGCTATGCTATACATACCATTAAACCTGTTTAATATCAGGGTCATCAATGGTTGCACTACCTCCCTCAAAGCTATAGGATTATAAGTCCGAATAGGGTTACCTGGTACTGTGAACATAATATCATCAAAGACTTGAAAACAACAATCATCACTCCAATTGACATTCCAATTCCTTATTATCTGCCAAACTGGTACTCCATTAACCAGGTTATCACCCGTACATAGTTTAATAAATTCTGGAGTACCAGTGCATACGGTAGACATTTTAAAACCAACACAAGTGTTGATTTTTTATTTGTTGATCTTATTTATTTGTTCATTCATTAGGATAGCTGATAATTACTGGAATCTTACCTACTCTGAGAATATCAGAAGCCGCTGTAATAACTTGAATAGCGGTGGCGGAATCGGGAACTTTGATTGGTATGACTTCAATACTAGGATCGTAAGACCATAATACGATAGCGGCTACTGTAGATAAGTACTCATGATAATTTGGCGGTAAATATAATTTAGCAATATTAATGAGAGTAACTTGATCAAAGTCAGTCATTTTTAATTTAAGTAACAACTTAGATATGTCGAAGCCTATACCAGGCATTTTAATTTTGCGGTCATTTAAGTTAGTTTGTTGATATAAGAAGATACTGGCCGAATAAATCATGTTACCACTGGTACCAGCAACCGGTACCGCCAAAGAATAAGCTCTTTCTCCAATAGTCACGGTACCACCAATTTTACGCCATTCGATTACGGTAGCCACTGGTTGCACCATGCCAGCTTCTATCGATAATTGAGTCAATAAATATAGTTGATTAAATACACTCCACTTGCCAAAATATGTAAAAAAGTCTGTATATAAACCATAAGCTATTTTTCCATTACTATACATAGTTAACTCAAAACTAATATATGTTTTCACTCCCTTATATGTTTTCACTCCCTTTTTTTCTAACCATTTTCTTAATTTACTTAATACGTTTCCTATTCCAGATAATGTTGTATTGTTTATTTTTATTTCCATTTTTTATTCCTCTCTTAAAAGTGGTGGAAAGTATTAGCGTCCTTTCCACCGGTTCAAATTACAAATAATAATTATGTTACTAATAAATCCCTGAATCAACGAAACAGTATTGGATTTATTTAGTATAGCAAGCCAAGATTATGAATCTTGTAATAAGACATTAGGCATATTATTCTCCATTCTTACAACTCGCTACATTAGTCTTTCCTAATAGTCAATCTAAAGGAGGTACGCGCCGTTCCATGTATTTATGAGGTGCGACTAGTTTACGACAAACCATCCCACCTTTTTTTATCAGCCGTTAATAATTGCTATTACTTCTGTTAGTAATCTTAATAAATCCACTTCGTCTAATTTAGCTAAATCCTTTTTATCTATTTTTTCCATAAAATCATGCATCTTTATACTGTATAACATTGATTTTAATACAGCTTGTGGATTTTCTTTTACCATTTCTTTTACCATTTCTTCCGTCATTTTTTACTCCTTTCATTATATAGTTTTTCGTTAAATGCTTTTTTCCAACTCACCCTTACATTTATTCTTCTGTCACCCCATGTTCCATTACTTTTAGCATAAGGCTTAACAATAGTTGGAAACAATTTATATAAACCTAACGCACTTTCATTACACAAGTCAACCGTCCTTGTTTCCGCACATCCTCCAGGCATCTGCATATTATCGTCACGTGTATATCTGTTTAATACTAAGTTCTTGTATCCTAATGTAAGCATCTTAATTATGAAATAGTAATCAGTCATAAAGGGTATGCCGGTATCTGCGAAATGTATATTAGTTTCTTTTATTGTAGGAAGGTGAAAACAATAAACCTGAATAATGCGTTCGTTTATACTATATTGTTCTATTTTTTTATTACTAAATTGCCTCGCTGTTATTCCTACAATAGGATATTCTTCTGTACAGGATTCTAACATATTATCTATCATTTGATGAAACATTTGTTTACTTTGCATAACATAGTGTCCATTCATTTCTGGTCTATACGCAAATCGTATATCGTCATCTATCATTATTAATTTTTTATATGCTAATATAATAGATGTACTTAAAATAATATCCCTTGTTTCTACAATACCTCCTATATCATCCTTTATATATTGCGCACTAAGATTTATGTATTTCTGAAAAACCTTTCCATAAGCTTTATTTTCATTTTTTCTTATGACTATTTTTGTTTTTTGTAATAACTCATCGTCAAGATAATCAAGTGTGTTAGGCTTATTCAATAATATTTGCGCTCTTTTATAACTTGGAATTGTAATAATAAAATCATTTTTCATAACAAGTTCCTTTGGAAGTATTCTCTTGGTTTCGGTGTATAGTCTATATAAACATGGGATGCAGGTTCGTTCATCGCGCCTTGTTTAGTATCTTCTATAGTGTTATATATTTTACATAATTTTGGTTTTTCTTTTCTAAGCATTAAATATTCGTTCCAATTTATTTCTGGGACATGATGTATTTCACTTTCATTTTTTGGGTCTGTTATATACACTAATCTCCCTTCTTTTTTATATGCTGTCATTTTTTATTCCTTAATACAGAATTATTCTTTCAGGTGAAAATTCACATTTACTGCAAACCATATCAATACAACCGGATTCTGGAGTTGCGTATCCTTCATCTATAAAGTTATGTTTACAATATTTCATTTGTAATTCCCAATACAGATTTCTTAATATCCAAAATATAAATTGTATTTTTGTAAACTTCTGTTTTCCTTTGTATTAAGCACCATAACACCAGTTATGATACTCATGTTTAATTTTTTTGATTAAATCTTTGTTTTTCATTTTTTATTTCTCCTTATTTATTCATATATTCTTTTAGCTTATTAAAATTGTCTTCAGTTTTAATAATTCTTATTTCTTCTTCAGTTAATTCAAACCAAGAAATATTTTTAAAAGAATAAAGTAGTAATGCTTTAATAATCTTTTTCATATTTATCTCCCTGTTTTTGTTTTATTTTCTACCACCTTAGTTACACTATCCATATCCACATTTTCCCATTCGTCACCAACTAAAAAACAAGCGTTTCCAGTATCTAAACAAGTTAATACAATATCGTCACCTTCTTGTATCACGCCGGTATAAGTATCTAATGTATCGTTTTCGTAAGCTTTGTCAAACTTTTTAACAATATCCATAGATATCATTTTAGCTATAAGCAAGTTTTTTGCTGTAATCTTACTTATTAATCTATCTTCTGTAGATTCGTGTTCCGCGTGCAATTCGTATTTCATAATAACCTCCTTATCTATTACTATAATACTACAATACTATTATAGTGTAAAGGCTTTTTTAACATTTTTTTATGATTTGTTTAGTGTTAGGCGGTGAAATACTATACAAATGTTAAGTAGTTTCATGTGGATACGCTGTGCTTCGTTTATTCATCATAGTGGTGTATTAGGTATAGGTGACTCTGTAACGTGTCGTGTTACGCGTTCATCAAGCTGTTTTTCTTTAAAGTGAGAATTAAGTTCGTTTCTTAACTCAACGTGGGGTAAAGTAAAATTGTATAAAAAACTGAGTAATACTTGGTTTTTATCAACTTTGTAAGTAGTACTGACACGACTAACAAGTGTTATGTTAAAATGGTTTAATTACTGGCAGTACAACAAATTAACTAAGACCCTTATAAAAATTACTTGTAAATCGTGTCAGCCTATAGGGTGGAAAGTGGTACAATAGGGTGTTAGGTGTAGTAATATAATTACTGGTGGTATAACAAATTAAAATGTCCCTTTACAACTATTTGTAAATCGTGTCAAAAATGTCAGTGTACCAGTGCTTATACACGATGGGTTTAAAAATAGGAGAAAAGAAATACTTCCTATGGTACGTTATTTAGTACAAAATAAATAATGTACTAAATCAGTACTAATTGGTATTTAAACAATACTAATTAGTAGTGAATAACTATTACTATTAACAAAAACAGAAAATAAAAATGGTACGCTGACATTTTTGGTACACATTTATATCTAACTTGTTATAGCACCAGTAATTAAACCATTTATTTGTTGGACCAAAAGTGTCATATTGTACCGCTTTTTATTTACCCTATGTTTATATAAGTAAGGATTAGGGCCCTGTTTTCCCTTGCTTTCCACTATTCATTTGTTAAGTAGTTTTTGAAAATAAATCGTTCATTTGTCATTTTTTTCTTATATACCGACGATTTTACTTGTCAAGTCTTCTTATATGTAATATATTGAACTTATAAGGAGTATTAAATATGAAAGCATTAAAAAAGAATTTTAAAGTTGGTGATAATGTAATGTTAAAAAAGGCTTATTATGGAAAGGTTTTTAAAATAATTTTTATCAATAATTCTAAAACTGTAGAAATTAAATACATTAGTGGAACCTGTATAATAACAGCAAGAAAATCAGAAATAATAAAAGTAAGTTAAGCCAATTTGGTAATTTGCCGGGGTTTAATTCCCCGGCTGGCTATAACCCTTTATAGGGTAATAAATATTTTAAGGAGAATTATATGAGTATTAAAAAAGCAGTTGAACAGTTGGCAAATAGGGAAACCAATTACAGAGTAAGTGATTACATTAGAAAACTTAGAAAACAGTATGGTTTACACGTAAATAGAAAACAGGTACTATTTGTGATAAATAGACTTAAAAGATTTACAAAACTTGTTTATAGTATAGTTGGTGAAAAAATTATTACTAATAGTACAACACTATAAAACAGTATACCGGCTTTAAATAGCCGGTATAATAAATGTAAATAACGAAAAAGTTCTTTACATTTATTATATTTTTTAGTATACTGTTATCAGTTCTTTGACAAATAAAGCTTGTATTGTGGTAATTGTACACAATACAGGTAATAGAGAAGGGTAGTTACTTTGTAGGCTGTTAATATTAGGTGAATATATAAAAGCCGGTATTAGCTACACAGTAACAAAAACAAACCATATTATAGGAGATTAACATGGCGAAAAAAGAAAGAACAGTTGAAGAAAAAAAGGTAATAACAGCTGAAAGATTAGCAAAAAGAACGGCTTATAAAGCGTGTGTTAAATTAGTTTTGGCTTTCGTAACAGCAAACACAGAAGATGCTGAATTGTTAAACGCTGTTAAACTGTTAACACCAGGAAATAGGGTTGGCTCTGTACGTACAACTGCGAGAGATGTTATTGCTGCATTATTTGTTGAAAATGGAACAATTAATGAAGAACAACTATTTCAGGATTACAGATTAGGGCGCGCCGAAATGCGTAAGATACGTATTAATCTTATTAAGAAAGCTGAAAACAAGGGTGACCGTTTGTGGATAGACTTCAACCCAGAAAACGGTGAATATACATTAATGGGTCAGGGTCCTGAAGCTCCTGAAGGTTGGACTGGGTATACACCCATAGTTATAGAAGATATGGAAATAATGTAATCTTTACACAGTAATGAACTGGACCCCGGGAGGGGTCCTTTTTTTATGCCCTAATACTATAATACTATAGTACTTTATTATTATTCAAAATTATACAGCTGTTATATGGTAATTTTTTTATATTAGTAATATACTTAATATAGGGTACATCATGACAATAGAGCAAAAGAAAGATCACATATTAAGATGTATTAAACTCGGTATGGAATTGTATAAGGCTGAATTAATAGCTGAATGTACTGAAGTTGAAATAAAAGAAATAGCCGAAGATGAATTATTTTTAAAGCGTATTGAACAGCAATATGCACTAGAAGAATATTCATTACTTATGAAACATAATGTAGCATTAGAGATTTCAAAAACTAGAGGAAACGCTAATCCTATTCAATGGAAATTAAGTAAGTTGAATCCAAAAAGATGGGATATTAAAGATAAAAGTTTAGAGTTGAGAACTCCTATTCCGATGCAAGTAAACTTAGTAGGAAAAGGATTTGAAAACACTTAATATTGAAATTGTTGATAGGGTAAAAACTACTCTTATTGATAATTGCAATAAACGACACAGGTTAATTGTAGGAGGAAGAGGCAAAGGCGCTTCTTGGTCTATAGCGCGTATTCTTTTAACAGAGGGAATGCAGAAACCTTTATTTATCCCTTGTGTACGTGAAGTTCAAAAAACAATTAAAGATTCAGTTAAGAAAGTACTCAGTGATACAATTAATTATTTTGGATTAGAATTTTTTTATGATGTGCAGGTTAATTCCATAAAAGGTATAAATGGAACTGAATTCGTATTTTATGGTTTACATGATTATAATGCTGATAATATAAAGTCTTTAGAAGGTGCTGATAGATGCTGGGTCGCTGAAGCACAATCAATAGCGCGTAGATCAATAAATATATTAAGACCTACTATAAGAAAATCAGGTTCTATAATATGGTGGGATTTTAATCCACGATATGAAACTGATCCTATCTGGGTTGATTATATTGTAAATAAAGATCCTAATGCAGAAGTATTAAGATTAAATTGGCGAGATAATCCATGGTTTACAGATGCCTTAGTATTAGAAAAAGATTCAGATTATAATCGTAACCAAGAAGAAGCTGAACATATCTGGGAAGGAACGTTACGCACTATGGGTGACAAGTTTGTGTGTCCTTCAAAACTTGTTGATATAGCTATAAATAATAATATTACTTTAGCTGAAGGTGATATAGTTGTAGGAGCGGATATTGCACATCAAGGCGGAGATAGAATTGTATTTTATAAACGACAAGGAAATAAAGTTATTGAACAATACAAAAGTAGATATCAATCGGTTCCAACAACTGTAAATCATTTAAAAGCTTTCTTAGTAGATCAATCCATACCGGTAAATATAGATAATGGACATGTAGGAGCAGCAGTTGCGGATTATCTTGAAAAGGATAGTTATATGGTGAACAGAATAAATTTTGGAGGAAATCCAGAAGATAAAGAACACTATGAAGATGCAGTAACAGAAATGTATTTTTCTTTACGAAAACAACTTCCACGTATAGATATTCCAAACGATACGAACTTAAGAAATCAATTAATACAAAGAAAATATAATTTTATAAATGGCAGGCGCGGATATGAAGTTATGAAAATAGAATCAAAAGATGAATTTAAAGAACATGCTGTTATGAATTATAATTCACCAGATGAAGCTGATGCACTTGTGCTTTGTTTTTATATTCCTGGTATAGGCGGGAATGCAGAAACAGTAAATTATAATATTTTTCAAGGGAGATAATTATGGCTTTACAATATGCGACAGGAAGTGTAGAATCTAATCCTAGGAAAGGAGAGGCGATATACGAAACAAAAGAAACACTTGCCGCTCCGGCAAACGGTAACACTTTATTATTACC
>SDBT01016917.1_pt1 | contig 11531 bp, 9 predicted proteins | sample 2277101 | NCBI WGS metagenome assembly SDBT01 (sample SAMN10404973, study PRJNA504765) | marine sediment metagenome | isolation source: marine sediment core GS10_PC15, 103 cmbsf | place: Arctic Ocean: Southern Knipovich Ridge | collected 2010
GTTGCGCTATCAGATTGAACAGATTGGGCATTAGCAGCCTTATTGTGTAGTTTACACTCTTACCATATAACACAATATGGCTTTTGTTACTTGAACGCGTTAGGTTATTCTAGTGAGGAAGACATACCAAGGCTAGGGGTCTAGGAGAAGGAATCGGGGATCAAGAGCTGCCTGACCTCGCTCCCGAGCTTCAAGCTCCGGGTTATGGGTAAGGGAGCCAAGATGAAGATGGTGCCTATCGATGGGGAGGTAAGGAAAGCGTTAAAGCGCTACCTCAAACTTAGACCCCCGATGGTGATGAGTTGTGGAAAACCGATGACGGCCAGCCGATGTCCAAGCACTTCGTCAGGGTAATGACTGTCCACTTAAAAAGATGGACTGGGGTCAACAGTGGCGGTGGTCCCCACCGCTTCCGACACTACTTCGCCACCCGCTTTCTGGAGAATGGGGGCGATCTAAACACCCTCAGGCTCCTCTTGGGCCATTCCACTCTGAACATGGTGTTGAAGTACTCTAAGTATGTCGATTTAAGAAAGGCACTGGCTAATCATGAGCCGTTTTATTCCCTGGACCGGCTGTATAACCGGCAGAACCACTGGGGGGGGTGGTGCTATTGACATCAGCGTTCACCAAAGGTTAATATTTGTGCGGCAGGGGGCTCGGGAAATCAAAGCAGTGGTTCTTAGTGATTCTCCCCGCTCAACCCCCGTCCCGTGAGGATGCCTTGACCGTAATCGGGGTCAACTCCCTACCTAAGTGAGAGTGTTATAATAAAGGGGTGAATTTAGTGGCAGCCAAGTCTTTCGTTCTAACTGAAACAATGGTGGGTAGGGAGGTGGTTACTGCTTTTGAGCAAATAGAAGGAGTGAAATCGGTTGATACTATAACTGAACCCTATGATATTATTGCTACAATAGAAGGAGAAACCCTTAACCATATCGGCGACTTAGTCACTGCTAAAATTCACCCTATCGCTGGCATTGCCAGAACAGTGACTTGTGTGGTAATCTAATTATCATGCCTAGATGCGTTATCTGCGGCAAAACCTATGACCAGACCAGGGAGATGACTTGCTCTGATGAGTGCCACGAAGAGCTACTGGAAAGGAGCAGGAAATATGGTGCAACTGATTGAGAGTGATGTACTTGTTGTCGGAGGAGGTGGCGCTGCATCGCGAGCTGCAGTTGAAGCTGATAAAGCGGGTGCCAAAGTGGTACTAGCAGTGAAGGGGGTATTCGGCGCTATTGGAACCAGAGGTGCAGGGGCTTCCTCGTGTGGTAATACCTGGCGTGGTGGTGTGAGATTATTTGGGATGCCTGGCGAGCCTCCACGGCAAGATCCACAGGTGGCGTTCAGTCAGATCATCCAGGCAGGTCTGGCTATGGCTGATAGGAAGCTCGTCAATGTTCTTATTGACGAGACGCTGGAAGCGGTAACTGAATTGGATGAGTGGGGGACAATCTTTACTAACTTGGGCATCAGAAGCCTCGGTGTGCCTTTCATGAGTGCTTTAGGGCGTATAATGCGGAATAGCGATATTAAAATCCAGCAAGAAACGATGATAATTGGCTTGCTGATACAGGATAATGCGTGTGTTGGGGCAGTGGGCATTGGTGAGAAGGGAGAGATATATGTATTCAAAGCAAGCGCTATAATCTTGGGGACAGGTGGAAATGGGCGGCTGTTCCTGCTTAACTTGCATCCATCGTGTGTCACTGGAGACGGGTATGCTATGGGATACGAAGCCGGTGCTAAACTGATGAACATGGAATTCAGCCAAGTATTTCTCGGCACGGTGTATCCAAGCATCAATATTCTTGACACCAACTGGGTATTTGAATATTATCCTAGAATATATAATGCTAATGGCGAGGAATTTCTCCAGAATTACCTACCCTCGGGAGTAACCATACAGGAATGCATGGACCAGAGGGCACGTCATTCCCCTTTTAGTAGCCGGGATAGCCTGTCAAGGTATCTTGATATAGCGATAACGAAAGAAGTGCTGGCGGGGAGGGGGACCCAACGTTACGGAGTGTATCTCGATTTAGCTGACCCGAAGATTTCCATACCTGAGAGCATCCGGGACTTCTATCTCTACCGGGGCGTAGACTTTGCCAAGGAACCAGTCGAGATAGGTATTTTCAGTCAGTGCTCCGATGGAGGGTTGGTGATTGATGAGAATGCGCAAACAACAATTCCCGGCCTCTATGCTGTTGGAGAGGTAGCCGCCGGGTCTCATGGGGCTGATCGGATGGGAGGAACTATGATGGCTAATAGTCAGGTCTTCGGTAGGAGAGCGGGAAAACACGCCGCAATAAGGGCAAAGCAAACAGGCCTGATCAACTTGGATCAGGAGTTGATCTCAGAGTACGAACAATCAATTCGCCGTTTTGAGGCTGGTACCGGGGAGCTAACACCGTCTGAAGCTATCCTAATGCTGCAGAGATTGGCCTGGGACAACATACTGCTTCTCAGGAGTAAAAATAGCCTCAACAAGGTTCTTGATGAGGTGAACCGGATACGAAATGAAATAATGCCACGTCTTTCTGTAGCGAGCCCCATGGGACTGGTCAAAGCTTTTGAGCTTAAGAACCTTTTAAGGGTAGCGGAGATAGTGGCACGTGCTGCTCTCCTGCGTGAGGAGAGCCGAGGTGGTCACTATCGGGAGGACTTTCCTAGTCGAGATGATGAGAAATGGCGAAAGGCCATAATTGTCGAGAATGTTAGTGGGAAAATGCAGACAAGCCCTATTACAATAGACCCTGATTGGGAAGATATAGCAGGTGACTTGGGCCTCGAACGTTGGGGATAGCATTGAAGCGGTTCATGTAACTATCATGAGTCCTGAGCTCTTCTTTGAGGTAAGATAGGTTCTGTTAGGAAAGTAGTATGCGTGCTTATATAATTAGAAGATTATTACTAATCATACCCACCTTGCTCCTGGTCAGCATCATAGTCTTCTTCGTAACACGCCTCATTCCAGGCGATATAGTAGACCAGATGGCACAGCAGAGGGTATACATGACGGAGTCGACCCGTTGGGCCATTGAGCACCAGCTGGGACTAGATGTGCCAATCCCTGTCCAGTATGGGCGCTGGATAGGAGTTGTTCCCCAGGCGGATGGCAGTTTCAGGGGTATTTTTCAAGGCGACCTCGGGAATTCCTTATGGACACAGACACCAGTGACCGAGGAGATAGTCACCAGATTGCCAGTAACCGTTGAACTTGGCATCCTCGCTATGCTAATACTGCTCATAATATCTCTACCCATTGGTGTATATTCAGCGATACGGCAGGATAGTGTGGGTGACTATGCAGGCCGCAGCTTGGCTACAGTGTTAATTGCCCTGCCTAACTTCTGGGTGGGGATTATGGTAGTAATCTTCGGCTCACTCTGGTTTGGTATGTCGCCACCGCTGAGACCCATTCCCTTTTTCGAGGATCCGATAGGGAATCTGGGGCAGTTCATCGTCCCAGCTATTGTTCTAGGCATGGCAGGGGCGGGAACAACCGTGAGAATGACACGTTCCATGATGCTGGAGGTGTTGAGGCAGGATTATGTCAGGACTGCCTGGGCAAAGGGGCTCAAGGAAGGAGTAGTCATCACAAGGCACGTCCTGAAAAATGCGCTAATCCCGGTTGTCACCTTACTAGGATCCATGCTACGCTTTACGATAGGGGGCGCGGTTATTATAGAGAAAATATTTGGCCTGCCCGGGATGGGCCGTCTACTAGTGGATGCTACCACTGCCCGAGACTACACCTTAATTACTGGAATGGTACTTATTTTCGCCTGTTTCGTAATACTAGTCAATCTGGCTATTGACCTAACCTACAACTATCTAGACCCCAGGGTTCGTTTTAAATAAGGAAGGAAATGGGTAAGGGTATGACAGAGATGTCATCAGAGATGGTAGCCGAGCCAGAAAAGCGCTCTAGGTTTGTCGATTTCTGGATAAGGCTGGTTAAAGAGAAACCACTGGGTGCTGTAGGTGGAGGTGTAACTCTACTCCTGCTTATCATTGCCATTTTTGCTGACTTCATAGCCCCCTATGGAATGAACGAAACTCGCGTGGCAGATTTTTTGGCTTCGCCATCAGCCGCTCACCTCTTGGGCGGAGACCAACTGGGGCGAGACCTATTCAGTCGTATCGTCTACGGAGCTCGTATCTCGGTAATTGTAGGTTTGACTGCCACTTCTCTGGCTATGGTCATCATGCTAGCGGTAGGTGGTCTGTGTGGGTATTTTGGCGGTAAATTGGACCTGATAGGGCAGAGGTTTGTTGATGCCTGGATGTGCTTTCCCGGGATAATCCTTCTCATACTCATAATGTCTCTCCTTGGACCAGGTCTGTGGAATGTAATTTTTGTTTTAGCTCTGGTATTTGGTATCGGTGATTCAAGGATAATAAGAGGCGCTGTTATGAGTGTGAAGGAGAATGTTTATGTGCAGGCGGCAGTGGCTATTGGCTGTCCCACCCCAAGAATACTTATTCGACATATCCTGCCCAATATTATGGCGCCCACAATTGTCTTATTTACCACACGGGTGCCGCTTGTGATTCTAATTGAAGCTACAATGAGCTTCCTCGGCTTCGGCATTCCGCCCCCCACTCCTAGCTGGGGGGGAATGCTTGGTGCCGAAGGGCGCCACTATATGCTTCTGTCCACCGGTATAGCTATATGGCCTGGCCTGGCCCTGGCTACCGTGGTCTATGGTGTAAATATGTTTGGCGATGCAGTGAGAGACTTATTGGACCCGAGGCTGAGGGGTGGTGTCGGGCACTATGGGGCGAGGAAGCCGAAAAAGAAGTCACCATAAAAAAGAGAGCCCAGAGCTCCAGAGGGCTTGACAAAGCAGTAAAAGAAAACTATACTAAAAAACGCTATCAATAGCAGGGTTGACAAAACAGCCAAAAAAGCTATAATAAAAACAAACTTTTAGTAAAGGAGTAATTTTATGGGTTGAAGGAGGTCCACAGATGTGAGAGTAAATGAAATTAAGGGTAAGTATTGCCTATTAAAAACGAAAGGAGAGGAGATTAAATGAAGAAAAGAATATTGTGGCTGGGGTTGAGCTTCTTACTGGTGTCCGCTTTAGTGCTAGGCTCTTGTGCCGAGGCAGTACCAGGAGAGCAAGAAGAAGAGGAAGAAGAGGAAGAAGAGGAAGAAGAAGAGGTAGTCGGGCCAATATATGGTGGCACGCTCACCGTTTCCACCATGAGAACTGCTAAGTTCCCAGTTCCAGGATCATGGGATGTTAATGTTGGTGGCTACTGGGGCACAAGCTACTTTATCAGCCCCTATCAGCAACAGCTATTCACTGGCGACACGAGTAAGGGGACGACCGGCACCGGTGAGCATCGCTTTGGAGGAAGGTGGGTTCCCCCTGAACAGATGAAGGGTGAGTTAGCTGAAAGCTGGGAGGTATTGCACGACCCCTTACGCATTGTCTTCCACATGCGCCCGGGGGTTTACTACCAGGATAAACCGGGTGTAATGGATAGGAGGGAGGTTACGGCTGCCGATGTGAAGTTTACTATAGATCGTCGCCGATTCGACCCAGGAAGGGAATTTCCTTTGGACTGGATAGACACCGTAACCGCCACGGATAAATACACGTGTACTTTGGAACTGAGCAGCCTTTATCCTGACTGGATGCAGAGGCTTGGCTTCGGAGTTTGGTCAGCAATAACCCCTCCTGAACTGGTAGAAGCCGGCATTGAGGACTGGCGCAATCATGTTGGTTTTGGCACAGGACCCTTTTTGCTAGTCGAATATGTCAGCGGTACTCACTTCTTGTATGAAAGAAACCCTGACTACTGGGACACGACAGTTATTGATGGCGAGGAATATCAAATCCCATTTGTCGAGGAGCTTGTATGGCCCATCCTGGTAGACGAAGCTATCCAACTAGCTTCCCTGCGGACAGGAACGCTTGACATTTGGGAGAATGTTCCTTGGGTATACAAGGACAGTTTAGACGCCTCCGACCCTGAGCTACGGAGCTGGGAAGTAGAGGGTTGGACTGGTTTTGAAATAGTTGTGAGGCATGATCTCGATGAACCGCGTTTTTCCGACAGAAGGGTTCGAGATGCTATGAGTATGGCTATAGATAGGCAGGCCCTTATTGACACATTATACGGTGGTTATGGCGTAATGCTAAACTTGCCATTCCCCGCAAGTTGGACGGGCGTCTTCACTCCATTGGAGGAGCACACCCCGCAAATCCAAGCGCTATATGAGTATAACCCGGAGGAGGCCCTACGGCTGCTGGATCTAGCGGGCTACTCTGAGGGCTTTTCGGTCGAGCTTGCCATACTGGCTTCACCCATGCCCATTGATATAATGTCTTTGGTCAAAGACTACTGGGATGAAGTCGGCATTACACTAGACATTTTAACCTATGAGAGTGCTGCCTTTTATGGTCTAATACAGGAAGATCGGACCACACAGGGGTTCGCCGATTTTGAGGCCTCTCCGAGCCCCGCTCACATGCTGAGCGCTAACTATTACAAAGTGACACCACCGTATACCCACTTCTGGGAGGATGATACTTTCATGGACTTGTTTGAGAGCTACAAGGTAGAGGAGGATACTGATGAGCAAGTCCGCCTCTTGCTGGAGTGTAATAGCCGTGTTCTTCAGGAGAATCCGACTATCATTCTACCCGGGCTTAATCATTTCCGCTATGCCTGGCCATGGGTAAAGAATTACGAGGGTCAAGCAAATGCAGAATACCTCAGCAGTGTTGGGATACATGCTCTAGTCTGGCTTGACCAGGACATGAAAGAAGACATGGGCTATTAGGTAAGAGCAAGCCACTGCCGAAAGATCTTCTGCAATTGGTCAATATGAGATTAGTTGCTAGAAGCAAAAAAGGGGGGGATGGGGGTGAATTCCCGTCTCCCCCTCAAGTTAATAATAAAGTAGGCGTATAGTGAAAGAACTGGCTATCGTTGGTAGAACCGTCATCATCCACAAGGGCAGGTTCGCCTACAATGCACACCCTTCCATCACGATGAGGGAACCATGTTACTCTAACGTAATGGCGCACTGACCCCGCATGACCATGGTCGGCCGTGAGGTAGGTGCTTGGGAGAGGAATTGACAAAACAAATAACGCCACGAATTATAGGAGGTAAAAAATGAAAGAAATAAGAAAATTTCAGGGTATCGTGCCACCGGTTATTACCGTTTTTGACAAAGAAGGAGAAATTGACAGAGAAAAAACTAAAAAGTTTATCCAGCATCTAATCAATGAGGGTGTTCACGGGATTTTTATTGCTGGCAGCACAGGGGAAGCTCCTCTTATGAATCCGGACCAGAGGAAAGAGATTATAAACATAGGAGTGGAAGCTGCTGCAGGAAAAGTGCCTCTGTTTGCTGGTACGGGGCACAATAGCACCAGAATTGCAGTTGAATTAAGCAAGTACGCCGAGAATGCCGGGGCGGATGCTGTTGTTGTTTTCCTCTCCCACTACCCCATGCCGACACAAGAGGGGTTTTATGAGCATTACAAAGCAATTGGCGAGGCTGTTAATATACCGGTATTTGTTTACTGTTGGGAACAGGATGGTGTTGAAATAGCACCAGAAACTGTTGCCCGTCTAGCAGAAGAAGGATATGTCCAGGGTATAAAAGACTCAACGTCCGACCTGGACCATATATCAAGAGTCCTCTGGCTGACCGGGGGTAAAATTACAGTTTTTGCAGGACTCGAAACCAAAGTTCTGCCATCACTCGTCCTTGGTGCCGATGGCTCCATATGCACTATCGGGAATCTTATTCCCAGAGAAATGGTGGAAATATACAATCTATTCCGAGCAGGGAGAATAGAGGAGGCTGGCAGGAAACAGTTATCCATAATGGGACTTTTCAATATTCTAAGCAGCAGCATAGAGATGCAGGTGGTGAAGGACGGCCTTAAAATCTTGGGACACGACGTAGGGGATGCCCTGATGCCCGTAGACAAGATACCGGCGGATATAAAGGAAAAACTAAAGGTAGAACTTAAGAAAATGGGAAAGTTATAGTATAAATTCAAAACTAGAGGAAAGACTTCGAGCGTGCACTCCTTAACGAGCTGGGTCGCTTTCGTGGTAATGTTATCTTGAACATTTTCTCTCCCTTAAATTTATTTCAACCCAGACTGCTTCCTAATTTTACGAAACTTAATATAAGCATATGTTGCGACGAACCCCCCGATCACTGTAAGGACGACATAGTATATGAATGCCCAAAAGGAGGATAGGAATTGCTGGCTCCAAATGGAAATTGCCAACCCTAATATGGAAAAACCCCATATAGCCACACCAAAATAGGCTATCAGTAATGTTTGTCTGTCCTGTTCACCACTACCATAACCTACTTCTCGACGGTTATTGAGGCTCTGGGAAAGGCCGGGCTGAAAAACAAGATCAAGGTGATGATTGGTGGGGCGCCGGTTAGCCGAGAGTTTGCAGATGAGATTGGGGCCGAGGGTTTTGCTGAAGATTGCGCATTGGCAGTAGATGAAGCTGCACGCCTGATGGCACTTATAGCTAAGAAGAGCTTAAGATGAATATCTCGCCTAAAGAGTGATTCCTAGATATCTGTTATTTTAAGAGGCCAGGTGATTTATACGTATATGATTACTTCTGGCCATCAATACCAGAGGAATGGGTCAAGCAGGGTGCCCCTAAGGAGATAATACACCCTCGCTTTCGCAGGGACTATTTTCAATTCCAGCGTATACGCGCGCTGGCTTGATATTATTGTGCCATATCTCAAAGCACTAACCTAGTAGGCGGGAGTTCCTGTGTCTAAGGAAACCTTGATTCTTTATTGGGAGCGACCTCTTCTAAAACAAGATTCACAACCTTTGGTATAGCTTCCTTTATCTTTTCTGTCATTCCTTCAGTAAATTCGGTTACTTCTTGAATGCCTACCGCAAAAACTATTACTGCTCCTGGCATTTTCTTTGGGAAGAGTCGCCTCCCTAGTTTAATCGTGGCAAGAAGATTAAGATGGTGCGCTGAGATTGTTGACTGTGTAGGCCCCCCGATATCCTCTGACTTGAGCCTATATATTGCCCCTACTTCTCCATCCTCAGTCATAATGGCATCAATTATAATTACCTTATCGTATCCAACAATGAGCTCTAATAAATTTAAGCCGTCTACGCTGGTATCTTTGACATCGATGTTTTCGTCTTTAATTTCCTTGGCTAACTCTTGAGCAATATGGAAGCCTACACCATCATCTCCCAGGATTGGATTACCTATACCTAAAACCAGAGTCCTCACGCTAACTTCTCAACACTTGGCGAATACTTCCATCTGACTCGTAAATAGTGATTTCTAAAGGCATCTGACCCAGGGCATGTGTGGAACAAGAGAGACAGGGGTCATAGCAACGAATAGCCACCGCTATAGAAAATGCTCGTCTCTATGAAAAGGAGCGTCTTACGGCACAAAGGTTGGCTGTGTCAGAGAGGAATTATCGCCAGCTATTCGAAAATGCCAACGATGCTATCTGGGTTCATGATTTAGAGGGCAATATTATAATTGCTAATGAGGCGACTAAAAAACTTGTCGGATACAGCGTAAAAGAATTAACCAAAATGAACATGAGAGATTTTCTATCAGATGAGGGCCTCAATCTGGCTGGCCAGGTGCGACGCAAGTTGTTGGAAAGGGAGCCTGTGGAACAACCCTACGAACAGAGCCTAACCAAGAAAGATGGGATAAAGGCAATTCTAAAGCTGGCTACCAGTTTAGTTACAGAGGATGGGAAATCCATTGGCTTCCAGCATATAGCTAGGGATGTAACTGAGCAAAAGAGAGCAGAAGAAATGCTCACCAAAATTATTGATGGTTCCCCAGTTCCAACATTTGCAATCAATAAGCAGCATAAAGTCACCCATTGGAATACAGCAATCGAATCTCTCTCTGGCGTAAAGAAGGAAGAGGTGGTCAATACAGATCAGCAATGGATGATATTCTACCCTGAGAAGAGGCCTGTTATGGCTGATTTAATAGTGGAAGGAGCCTCTCCAGAGCAAATTGAAGTATATTATCAGGATAAAGGCAAGAAATCTCACTTAATTGACGGTGCCTACGAAGCTGAATATTTCTTTCCAGATCTTGGAGAGGATGGCAAATGGCTTTATTTTACGGCGAGTCCTATCAAAGATGACACTGGTGAAATAATAGGTGCAATAGAGACCTTGCGTGATGTAACTGAAGAGAAGAGAATGCAGGACAACCTGCGCTATTATCTCCAGGAGATTACTAGGGCTCAGGAAGAAGAGCGCAAACGCATTGCCCGAGAGCTTCATGATGATAGCGCTCAGGCTCTCTATGCCCTTACCCGCCAAGTGGACAATTTCGTTCGAGCTAATACGAACCTGCCGGCAGACAATGCTGCCTTCTTAGAAGACTTGGGCAAACAGATTAGTAAGGTTTTGCAAGACTTGCGGCGCTTCAGTCAAGATCTAAGACCGCCTATGTTGGATGATTTGGGATTGTTGGCGACACTACGCTGGCTGGTTAGTGAATCGAGGGAACGGTGCGGGATAGAGGTAGATTTAAAAGTGGTCGCGGACGAGCGACGCTTACCACCAGAAGTAGAGTTCACGCTCTTCCGAATCGTTCAGGAAGCTGTAAGAAACATCGAGAGACATTCCCAAGCTTTAAAAGCTGAGGTCAGCGTAGAATTTAGCGAAGGCAAAACAAGAGTATCTGTTAGCGATAATGGTAAGGGGTTCAGATTATCAGGAAGTTTAGTGGACTTAGTTCGTACAGGTAAGCTTGGTCTTGCTGGAATGGAGGAGAGAGCGCGCCTGCTAAATGGCAGTATAAAAATTGAATCTGAGCCAGGCAAAGGCACTACAGTAATGGTAGAAATACCAATATAACTACTGAATAGTTTCTCTGAGGTGGTTCTTTGTGACACTAGCTGTCGACATAATCAGCGCTTATCTTATACTAAAAGTCCATAATGTGTATTATCATTGGCATTAGCGCTTGGATTGTCAGCGCTGCCTTGCAAATAGCGGGGCTAGATAAGGCAGCCCTGACTTTGGTCTACATTCCTCTAGGCTCTCTCTTTGGTATGTCCCTCAAGAGGGATTAACTCTTCGGATAAGGCGCCCCGCCAACTCTCCTCGAGCAAGCCACTATCGATTACAAAGTCCCCAGGCAGAGGAGGAGTGCAATAGGGAAGGAGTATATCAACCAGCTTGGCACTGTGGAAGATTCCATAGACGGCTTCCGAGTAAATCTGCTAAGCGTCCCGATGCTAAGACAACGGCATTGGCAAGCGCAGTTTCTTAAAGATAATCCTAAGGAGCACAAATCTGATAATACACAGGTAGTCGTAGTAGCTCTGGGGGTTCCTGACCAGTGGAAGCCACAAGTTTTGGCCTTTTAACTTTATCTCCGGTTCATCTGAGTCAGAAGCCAGGAGACCCATTCCTGAATTCCTTGACCGGTAGCGCAGGAGATTTGAAAAATCTCTACCTTTTCGTTTATCCCTCTAACTG
>SDBT01016918.1_pt1 | contig 11531 bp, 12 predicted proteins | sample 2277101 | NCBI WGS metagenome assembly SDBT01 (sample SAMN10404973, study PRJNA504765) | marine sediment metagenome | isolation source: marine sediment core GS10_PC15, 103 cmbsf | place: Arctic Ocean: Southern Knipovich Ridge | collected 2010
TTTGCATATTACAGGTAAGCCGCAGCCAGGCCATTTTTCAGGTACCGGAAGACCAAGCCCGGCAAACAGCTCGTTGGATCTATTCTTTGATTGAGATACCGCGTAAGAGGAGGGGTCATACGCAAAGGGTACACCTGCCTCCTTCGCAATTTTATTGATAACTGCGAGGGCGGTATTATCTTCCAGCGCGGGGATTATTAAATCCGCCTCCCCGAGTATCTTTGAAAACTTTTCTTCTTTTTTTAAGACATCGTACTGATAAACCTCATCAGCAAGACCGCAAGCCGGAACATCCGGCCTTTTATCGATAAGGACCACCTCCAATCCGGCTTTTTTAGCCAGATAGGCCGCCTCAATGCCCTGTAATTTCCCACCGATCAAAACCACTCTCATACAACCGTTTCGCATACATCATTTTTTTTGCCGGCTTTTTTCTTTTCCGTGCCTATCCACTGAAGATACTCCGATGCGCGGGCAATTTCCAGTCCCGACTCATCGATCACACGCAGCACGCCGTCAACCGTCCTGTTCCCTTCGTTTATGTCAAGGTCAATTTGAGATACACCGGACAAACCGCTAAAGGGGGGGATAAATGAAGTTATCACATTTGCTCCAGCGTCCAACCTTTTTTTTAGGTTTTTTACACCGTCTATATCGAGAGAGGCGGGTATCAACTTTTCCGGGAAAATAAGACGCATCACAGCTATTATTTGCAATTCCTGTAATCTGTCCGGTGAAAACCAGCCGGACATCGGCGTCCCTTTCTGCGGATTAAAGCTCATAACACGGACCTGCTGCGCCCCAATATCGTGCATATTATTCATCGACATAGCGATATCGTTCCCGCTCTCCCCCACACCCGTGAGTATTCCCTCTTCTATCAATAAACCGATTTTTTTCGCGTGCTGTTTGGCAAGAAACCTCCTGTCATAATCCTGCCCGGGGCGCAGCCTGGAAAACAATTCCCGGTTATGGGTCTCCTGGTAGCATGCGTACCAGTCCGCTCCGGCTCCGGACAAAACGGTTAAATATTCTTCGGGAAGGAGACCCGGGGAAATCATAATGGGCAAATTTGTGTTTGATTTTACCTGCGTAACAAGGGTTTCAAATTTTTTCAAACCTGACTCACACTTTAAAAAGAAAGAATCCTCCCCCATTGTGAGGTCTATGAGATGAACTCCTGAATCGGCCAGCCCGCATGCGGATTCCACTGCCTGGGCGACTGTTATTCGGTACCTCCTGCCTGCACTGTTTGAAGCCCGGTAGTAACAGAACACGCATTCATTTCGGCAATAGGTTGAAAAATACACAAAACCGTACAGGAATAATTTTTTGCCGAAATACCTTTGTCTTAAATCCCGGGCTGTAAGAAAAAGTGCGGATATTTCTTTTTTATCTCTCAGATCAAGGAGGAATTTGACTTCAGCCTCGGATAAAATTTGCTCGTTATATGCTTTGTCCAAAATCGCATCAATTTTTTTCATGATCATATTTCACGTTAAATTGTTTTTAATATTCTAACTTTAACACGGACCGACGATTTTAGAAACCACGATAATATTTTTTGTACGCAGGTATATCGTACTTTTATCACCGCTTCTACTCTTTAATACCCAACAGTGATTCCACCTTCCGCACAGCCTCGGAAGCGTTCTCCGCGTAAGCGTCAGCTCCGATCCTGTCCGCCCACCTCCGGGTAACAGGCGCCCCTCCTACTATCGTTTTAATTTTTTCCTTCATCCCCGATTTTTTCAGCTCGTCTTCCAGTTCTTTCTGATATTTCATGGTTGTAGTCAGCAGTGAGCTTGTCCCTATTACATCTGCATTTATCTCCTGCGCCTTTTCAATAAACTTTGCCGTTTCCACATCATGGCCAAGGTCCAGCACCTCAAAACCGTTTGCCTGAAGCATCGTGACAACCAGGATCTTGCCAATATCGTGAATGTCACCCCGAACAGTCCCTATGACTACAGCCCCTCTTTTTGCTTCTCTACCTTTCGGGAGAGCTGCCATGAGAATTCCACTCGCTTTTTTCATGACCTCGGCTGACTGTATCAGCTCAGGCAGAAAAACTTCTCCCCTTTCAAAGAGCTCTCCCACCATGGTTATACCGACACGAAAACCCTCGTTTATCATTTCAAGAGGGTCAATACCCTCTGACAGCGCACGCCTGGTGACTTCTTCCACCCCGTTATTATCGCTCTTCATTATTATGTCCTGAGCGTCCTTAAAAAGCTTTTCTTTGTCCATTTCCTTCCCCTCAGTTTGAAATAAAATTTAGAAATCCTGGTCCTTTTAATCGTACCTTGATCGCGATTATCACTGGAAAATCTATATTTGCCACCTTACCCCCACCTCGCATATTTCTCCACTTGCAACTACAGGGCGTGGTATTAAATGTTAAGCCTCACACCGTCCAGGTACTTCAGTGACCGTCCCACCCGCTTGATGTTCTGGTACCCCTCCCTTACCAGGCAGAGTCTTTCAAGACCAAAACCAAACCCCACCCAGGGATCAAATATCCCCCATCGCGTATCGAGCCGGTGCGGTCCGGTGACCCCGGACGCGACCTCCATCCCGGCTACAATGTCAATTGTCTTTCCGTAAACATCACACCGGTCGGGAACCAGCGAATAGTCATCAATACCGGCAGCCTTCATCACAAGGCCGGCCAGCTCCTCCAGCCGTTGGGGACACTTTTCCTCAGACAAGCCCAATTCAACAAGGTTCAGCATTGTAAATTCGCTCAAATGAGCGCTGCCTTCCGAATCTTTCCGGAAACAGGGGCCCACCTCGAATATCCGGATCGGTTTTTCCCACAAGCGGTTTAGCTGGTTTAAAAGAGAATAAAGGTTTGGCGCCAGCATCGGCCTCAGACACTGGTTACCGCTCACCCAGTAAACCTGCTTATAAAAGGGTGTGTCCTCTGTAACCGACATTCTGTCGAGAGAGCCCTTTGAAATGATTATCGGTGTAACAACCTGGACAAAACCTGCGTCAATCAGCGCCTTTACAAGCTCTGATTCCAGTTCGCACAGCACGGGACGCCGCCCCCGTCCTCGAAGTAAATTCAGCCGCTCTTTTCCCATTTTCACAAGCATTATTTCCTGCTCGCGAAAATCACCGTCTCTCTCTTTATTACTTGAAAAGGCGGCATTCTGAAGATTTAGCGGCGCGTTTAACTCCCTTAAACGTTGTTTTTGAGTTACAGTCCAGGTAATCATCCGATATTCACACCTCAGTAATTCTGTTGTTTCGGCAGCTCCGGTCAAGTGCTTACGGCCCGGCTGCTCGATATTCAAAAACCCTCCGTCAGACTGTTACCATCCGAACGCGCACCTTGGCGCATTAAAATCCTGCACTGATCCGTTTCTTGAATATATTAACCGAGTTAATCTCAATATCCAGCAATTTCGCAATTCGGAACTTTGCGTCAATTCCCTTGGCCACTCCGGGAACACAATTTACCCTTCCTAAATCCATATCTTCACGTATTTCACTCATTACAACAGGGTCGGATATATCAATTACTGATATTCCCAGCCTGGCAGCCACATACTTCTTGGCATCATCAATCTTCATTCCTCTGGACATCTGCATACGGGCCACCAGATCTCCGGCGCTCCGTATTCCGCCCATGCCAGAGGCAATGCCATGAGACACGGCCATGCCAAAGGGGTCTCCCACACCCACCTACAACCCGTCCAGACGGGTAATCTCCACCATGGCCTTCGAAGCCCTTGTCAAAGCATCCACAGGCGGTGAAAGTGTCAGCGGAACACCACCCACCCCCATTCCCATACACGCGTGAATGGGAATTTCGGCAATACCGGTGCACGCTTTTGTAAATGTAACAGCCCGTGTAATATTCCAGGGCAGCGACTTGCCTGTAACGATATTCACGGTCGGACCGAATATGCTCACTCCTGCTTTTTGTGCAAGTTCAAGCTGTCCATGCGCGTAGAGCCCGGCCAGTCTGATACCGTCATAATAAAGCTCACTATGCATCCCCAGCACGAATTCTCCCGCCATTCCCATCTGGATACACATCGCGGGATATTTTTCCCTCAATATTTCCACGGCCTTCAAAGCTGCGAGAAACTCCGCGTCACCGGCCGCGCCGGTAGTGTCAAAATTTATGCCGTCCGCTCCGGCTTCATACATCTGACTCCCGACATACACCATGTCCTTGACAGCGTATTCTATCTGTTTCTCGTACGATTCCCTGGCCTCGGCGATCTTTCCTTTCGGCAGCAGGTCCGCCGGATTTTCACACGGGCCGTCGGGCTGACTGTAAAGTCCAAGGTTCGGCATGGCCCCGTAAAATAAAGGAGATATTGTCATAAGCAGGGCCTGCTCAAGAATCGGCTGCTCGAAAACCACAATAGGCTTTACCGGTTTAAAGCTGTAATCAATGTGGCCAAGCTCAAGAGTGTCCGCCCCGATTAACCTTTCATAGATTTGCAGCGACTGTATCTTGCTTACCGATACATTGGCCCTCTTGAACTTTGTAGTACCGCTGTCATAACTGAGAATAACTTCATTTCCTCTTTCAACACCCACGCTTTTATCAGGACATTTAAATATCTCTAAAAGCCTGAACCGGTCATCCTCTGAAAGCGGAGAGATCTTTCCTCTTTCAGCTGCATCTTTGGTGCCCTCTTCAATATCATGTTTTATCTCATCTTCAGTAAGCTCAACCCTGAAGCCATCCCCCATTCTTGTCGCGTACTTTTGCACTTCATTGCCTCCTTAATATGAAGATCTCTCAAAATGTTCTTTGGTAAAGCATTTTAATTTCTTCCAGATCAAGAACACGCGGATTTCCCGGCAGATCCCCATCCTTAAACGCCCATTTTGCCAAACCAGGTATAACCTCTGGGTCTACCCCGTGTTCTGACAGTTTTGTCTTTATGCCGATACTTTTTGCCAGCTGTGAAACTGCTAAAGGGGCTTTTGTCGCTGCTTCCCTTTTGCTCAATCCTTCAACCTGTTCCCCCATCGCAACTGCTATGTCTACCATACGATCCATGACTGCTATTATATTGTAATCCATTAGAGGGGGCATCATAATACCCATCGCCGTTCCGTGTGGAATTCCACATTGAGAGCTCAGCTGGTGCCCGAGAGCATGAATTCCCCCGCAGCCGGTACTGCTAAAAGCCATGCCCGCTTCTAAACTTCCCATTGCCATTCCCTCTCTCGCTTCTTTATTTGAACCGTCGGCCACTGCCCGGCCAAGATATTTTACTATATACTTGATTGCCGATATTGCCAGCGCGTCGGTTTGAGGCATGGGCCAGGGTACACAATAAGCCTCAACAGCATGACTTAAGGCATCTAATCCGGTACCGGCTGTCATACCGGGCGGCATACTTGCCATCATCACGGGGTCTACCAGTGCTATTTTAGGAAGAAGTTTCCATCCGCCCGGTGCCATTTTGTAATTATCTTGGGTATTTGTTATAACGGACCACATCGTGACCTCACTCCCGGTACCTGCCGTTGTCGGTATTGTTATTAACGGAGGTATCTGATTTTTAAAAAGGTCTGCACCATTATAGTCCCGTATTGACCCCCCATTATTGACTAGGATTCCTATAGCTTTTGCACTGTCAATAGCACTTCCTCCTCCTATAGCTACAAGTACGTCCGCGCCCTCCTTTTTATATAGCTTTGCTCCTTTTTCCACCTGGATATCGGAAGGATTGGGGTCAACTTCCGCATAAATATAATAATCCACGTTTTCTTTATTTAAAGATTTTTGAATATCCTTGAACGCATCAAGACCGGCAACTACCTTATCAGTCACTATGAATGCCTTATTCCCCTTTAGGTCTTTAACACAATCTCCAGCTTGCAGAGAGACTCCTTCACCGAAGATTATTCTCTCTGGAAGGAAGAATTCACATTGCATCGTTTTTGCCCTCCTTTCTATTTAAAATTTTTGTTTTTGTTTACTAATATACTGGAAAAAGCCTGCAAAGGCTGGAAGGAGCACTCAGTAAAAAAAGCTCTCTCTGGGCTTGAGAACAACTTTTTTTAAAAAGTAAAAGACCTTTAATCGAAGCAATACAAACGGTATTCTCGACGTAAAATGATAAAGAGTTCTTTTTCAGCCCCCCAGATAAGCTTTTTTCACATGTTCGTTTTTCAACAGTTTTTCCGCAGGTCCTTCCAATGCGATTCGTCCGGTTTCAACCACATATCCCTGGTCCGCCAGCCTGAGAGCAAGAGACGCGTTCTGTTCGATGAGTACCACAGTATATCCCTCCTCCCTGCAGTGTACTATGATTTTAGCGATCTCTGCCACCATTATGGGTGCCAGTCCCAGAGAAGGCTCGTCCATGAGAATTATCTTGGGATTAGCCATCATTGCGCGTCCAATGGCCAACATCTGCTGCTCACCCCCGCTTAATGTTTTTGCAAGCTGGGACTGTCTTTCTTTCAGCACTGGAAAATGCTCAAACACTTCATCCATAATTTTTTTGATTTCTTTTTTATCTTTCTGCAAATAAGCGCCGGCGATGAGATTGTGTCTTACGGTCATCAATCCAAAAAGTCTTCTCCCTTCCGGTACATGAGCGATTCCCATTCCCACGATTTTGTGGGGGGAGGTTCCATCAATCCTTTTCCCGTCGAGCCGGATCTCACCGGATGTTATTTTCTTTAAACCGGAAATCGCTCTCAGCGTGGTGGTCTTCCCCGCCCCATTCGCACCGATTAATGTACTAATCATTCCCTTATCTGCCGAGAGGGATATACCTTTAACCGCTTCAACCTTGTCGTAATGAACCCTGATGTTTTCAACTTCCAGCAACATAATATTCGCCCCCCAAATAGGCTTCATGCACGTCAGGATTTTCTTTTATCTCATCGGGAGAACCCTCGGCGATCTTTTTACCAAAGTTAATAACGGTGATTTTCTCACAAAGTCCCATGACCATTTTCATGTCATGCTCGATCAGCAGGATAGTCATCCCCCTGTCGTGTATCTTGTTGATAATCTCCATCATTTCCCCAGTTTCCTCGTCATTCATTCCTGTCACCGGTTCATCCAGCATCAACAATATTGGATTGGCCGCCAGGGCGATACTGACTCCCAGGGCTCGCTGGTGTCCATGGGGCAAGTTCAGAGCGAGTTCATCTTTATATTCTAGCAGCCCCATGAATTCCAAAATTTCCAAGGCTTTTTCCTCACTACCCCTTTGTCTCTTTGCGGTGCCAGGGGTGTTAAATAGTGCTCCCCAAAAATTGGCCTTTGAGTACAGGTGACATCCAGCCAGCACATTTTTCAGAACACTAAAATTTTTAAACAGAGTGGTAGCTTGAAATGTTCGGACAAGTCCCATTTCAGTCATTTTATGAGGTTTGTGACCAGTAACGTCTTTACCATTGAATATTACCCTGCCACTAGTCGGGCGATGAACGCCGCTAATCACGTTATAGAGAGTCGATTTTCCGGCGCCGTTGGGTCCAATCAAACCCTTTATCTCTCCTTTGTCGACAACCAAATCCAGGTTGTCAATAGCCTTTAAACCGCCGAAATACCTGCTCACATTCTTGATTTCAAGTAGATGCATCCTCCTAATCCTCTTTGCCTACTTTTATAAATTTTCTCACCGATGAGCGGACTATCTGAGGTATGCTTTCCAGGCCACCAGGCAGAAAAAGGACGGTCAATATCAGGATAACGCCAAATATTACTACCCGGTAGAATCCAAAAGGAAAAAGCAAGGAATCTAAAATGGTCAGGACCAAAGCACCTATTACTGGTCCAACAACAGTTGCCATCCCTCCAACTATGACAAAAACAAGAGTAAATTCTGATACCCAAATATCGAAAGACCGCGGATATATAAAATTCTGATAGTGAGCAAAAAGAACACCACTTAAGCCAGCAAAGAAGCAAGCCACAGTAAAGCACAGGACTTTATATTTAAGTAGATGAATACCGACATGTTCAGCCAGAGTTTCGGATTCATGAATGCTCCAGAAGATCATGCCTATCCGAGACCGATTCAGCTTATAGATGATAAATACTGTAGCCACAGCAAATATAATTGCCAAGTAGTAGTAAGCGACTCTGGAAGAAAAATCTATGTATAAACCCAAGATGGAAAGCTTTGGGGGAAGGATGTCAAATAATCCATCCCAACCGCCGGTGAATCCCCTGAAGTATTCAGTAGCAAACGACATCTTTATGACCTCGCCCAGAGCCCAGCTAGCCATAAAGAAGTAGACTAATCTTGTCCTCATCACCGGGAAGCTTAGCACAGAGGCAATAATTGCTGCCGTCGTTGCGGCTATAGGCATAGTAGCCCAAAACGGCCAACCCAGTTTCAAGTACAGCAGAGCGGAGGTATAAGCCCCGATACCCATAAAACCGGCATGAGCAAAAGAAACATACCCCATGCTGCATAAAAGCCAGAGGCTGGTGGCCATCATAATGTTAATCGCAGCGAGTATGCTGATATGCAAAATATATTCACTCTGCCGAACGATTACCGGAAACAAAAAGACAAGAAGTAGGACAATTAACCAGCTGAGTAGTCTAAGTCTATTACCATTCATGAGAAAACAATCCTAAAGGTTTGAATATTAGTATTATAAAAATCGTCATAAAACCTATTATATAGGCAATCTCGGAGGATAGCAGGGTGCCAACGAAGCTGTCGATGAAACCAAGAATAAATCCCCCTAAAAGGGCACCGGGAACACTCCCCAGCCCTCCCAATATTACAATCATGAACGCCTTTACAGTCATTGGAAATCCCATTGTAGGGACGATAGACACCAACGTTCCCAACAAGCATCCGGCCAATGCTGCCAAGGCACTGCCAAAACCGAAAGCTATGTTGTGAATGCGGCCGGTGTTTATTCCCTGCAGAGAAGCAGTGTCAGGGTCTTCAGCAACAGCACGCATTGCTATCCCCGTCCTGGTCTTTTGCAGGAAAGTAAATACCCCCCATATTACAACGATAGCAAAGATAGAAATTACGGCTCTTTCCCAACTCAACCATGCCCCTAATATATTTACCCCGCCGGTAATGACACTGGGAATGCCCCTTGATACCGTGCCAAAGAATAGGAGGCCGCCACTTGATATGATAAAGACCAGCCCTATGGTAAGAGCCAAAGCCGGTAAGAGGCCCCTTGGCAACAGGGGACGTAAAAGGCCTCTCTGGAGTGCCATGCCAACGAGAAAAATAACCAAAGGGCTTATCACCAGCCCTGCCCAGTAAGGAAGACCCCAAATATTAAACCAGTAGAAAAGTAGATATGCACCGAGCATGAAGAGCTCACCGTGAGCGTACTGAACCACACGCATAATACCGAAAATCAGGGTCAGCCCAATTGCCACTAAGGCGTACATCAGGCCCAGGGTAATTCCAGTTATACCCATTTGTACAAAGAAATCCAGCTTCATATTTTTAACCTTTATTCAGTAACCAGGATACCCTTAACCGGCGGTGGGTGACTCGCAGATTGTTTTGTCAACCTATTGCCTTCGGGTATTTACCAGGAGGTAAAACTCCCCTGGTAAATACCCTCAAGATATCCGAAAAACCCTCAGCAAACAAGGCTTTTACGCCTCATCTAATACCCTGACGGTAACTTTGGAAACCTAAAATCGACAAGCTTAGCAGCCCCGTCTTTGAGAAGTGTTATAGGGCAGTGGTAAATAGACTGCCGCTTTACGCCATATATCTCTTCCCCGGCATATATGACCGTTCCGAGGAAGCTGTTCTCAAGCCTCGAATTCCCTAATGCTTCAGCCACAGCATGAGTATCCTCAACTGTGCCGGCAGTCTCCCAGGCCTGTTTTAGCGAGAATAGCCAGTGATAATAATTCCCGGCTAAAGCATTGAACACGCCATACCTTGCTTTCGCCTCATCCATCACATACGCTTGAAGGTCTGTTTGCGGCTCTTCCATGGTCACCGGGAGGACGACATCCGTAGCATATTCACCAGCTACCTCAAGAATTGTCCTTGTCTCCAGGGCAGCAGGGGAGTGTATTGGCCCGGTGAAGCCCATCTCCCGGGCTGCTTTCACCATATCGGCAGTTATTCCCGGAGGAACCGGGCTCATATCAAGCATGTCTGGCTTCATTGCCAGTGCTTTGGTTACTATGGGATAGAAATCGAGGGTCTCCCACGCGAAATACACTTTTCCCACGTCTTTTAGGCCGTGGTCCCTGCACAGCCACTGGTGTGCTTCATAACAGCTATATCCATCCTCATCGTCCGGGCCGATAAAAGCTGATGTTTTAATCTTTGGGTAGTTCTCTATCATCCAGGGATACGAAGCGTAGCCTGACTCAAGGTCTGACATTTCCGATCTGAAGCTGTAAAAGTAGTCAGAGCTGATCCGCTCTCTGTAACCCCAACAAGCCGCCTGTAGAACTACCTTGTTGGGATTGGTTACATCTTCAGTGCCTATCATAGTGGCTGCAGCTTGGGTCACTACATACTTTACCTTATCTACATGGATCATTCGAGTCGCGCCGGCCCTGGCATCAGGCACTGTATTCTTAGTGTCATAAACAATAATCTCGATCATATACGTCTCATCACCGATTTTGACCCCACCGTCAGTGTTAATGTGGTCGGCTGCCATACGATATGCCTGGTCAATACATACGCCCCAATAAGCCACCGGTCCCGATAGCGGCACATTGAGCCCAACCTTAATGATATTCCCTTTTTCTTCCGCACCAGGTGTTGCTTTTTCCGCTCCAGCAAAGATCCTCCCAGGTTTCATCAGTGCTCCACCAGCTAATACCGCACCGGCCACCGCTGTTGTTTTAGCACCGGTCTTTAAAAACTCCCTTCTTGTTAATTTCTTTTCTTTCTTACTCATAAAACCCCCTTAATTGAAAAAATTTAGATTTTATAAAACATTTTTGTAAATCTTCAGTACTCTTCCCTCCTACCCCAAAAATTAATTTTAATATTTTAACCTTTCAGTCTTTCATGGTTCTAACATGACTATGACATAGTAATTATATTTTACTGCTAAATTATAATTTTCAGCTTTCATTAAAAAGTTTACGGATATGAACATAAAGAGTTAAATAGAACTAATTAGTTACCATGTAGTAATAAAAAAGTCCGCCCTCCAACCGGGATTATGATATAATCTCGGAAACTATAATAAGAGGAGGACTGACCATGACAAACGCTATTATATGCGGAATGGATGCACATGACAACACTTTATCAAATCGAATTGGAGTGAATCGTGAAACTCCCGAAACAAAGACAGTAAAGAACACGCAGGACGGGAGACAGAAATTGTTTAAATATTTGTAACTATTCAGGTATGAAAGCAGCACAATAACCCAAAATCAAGTGGGAGGTGATCTCTCAGAGGTTTCTTCTGCTGAAGAATAATCTTGAGGAAAAATAGGTTTTCCAAGAAATACTTTTTCAATAGCATCGAGTGCATTAGCATGGTTTTTCTTAGCTGTGGAAATATATCCTCGGATTCTGCAAAAAGAACTTGCTCCTTTCAAACTTCTAAAC
>SDBT01016919.1_pt1 | contig 11531 bp, 13 predicted proteins | sample 2277101 | NCBI WGS metagenome assembly SDBT01 (sample SAMN10404973, study PRJNA504765) | marine sediment metagenome | isolation source: marine sediment core GS10_PC15, 103 cmbsf | place: Arctic Ocean: Southern Knipovich Ridge | collected 2010
TGACATCCACCAATCTCTATGGTCCCAAACAATATCAGGACGGAAATCCAAAAGAACATCGGTAAATCTCCATTCGCCAAACTGATTAGTGTTTTTTCCATTAAAAGCTGCTAGAGCTTCTGGGTTATTATCAGCGGGCATTACTGGATAAAATTGCCAGGGCACATCTACCGACCTTTGATCTCCATCCTTTGCATAACTTCCGATTTCAGCAATCTCATATTTACCGGTATCATACAAGCGTTTAATCACCTCGTGTGAGTAGACACTAAAACCGGTCGATAAGAAACTTGCTTCGCCGCAAAATAAAATTCTACGTTTTGCCATTAAGGTTCAGTCCCTTCTTCAATCTAAAAAGGTATTTCAGAATCATTACCAACTGGCTGATTTGACGGTGCAGATCCACCATTACCATTACCATTTAGCTTTACTCTGTCAACCAATTCTGCCGTATCTAGTCTCATTAGGAGTTTACTGTGTTTAGTGCCTTCGTCGTTTTCCCAAGACTGAGTAAGCATATGTCCTCTTACGAAAACAGCCTTACCCTTTTTGAGATGAGCTGCAAGTGTTTCTCCTCTAGGGCCCCATAGATTGCATTCAACAAAAGCAGTTTCGCTCTGCCACTCTTGTGCATCTCTGGGCTTAAAACGTCTATTAAAAGCTAGGGTGAAAACACATAGGGCACCTTTATTGTCACCTTTACCAACAAACTTAAGTTCAGCGTCTCTGACCACATTTCCAATACCATTGCAAGATAACATATTCAATCTCCTTATAAGATTTTATGGATTTCAGAACAAATAATTGACCTATCTCTTCTTTCACCGTGTACTAAAACGATTGTGTCTTCCTTGAGAAAATCCTTAACTTCATCAAAAATATTTGGGAATACTACTACCGAGTCTATACTATACGTAGCGTCGGCTATTGTTAGAAAGCACATAATCTGTCCTGGATTTTTCCCATTTCTCGTCTTAGTGACCTTGATTTTTTCTATGACCCCACATATATTAACGCTAGTTCTATGCAATGCTTTAGCTGCCTCTAGGCATGTGTGGGTTCCCTTTTCTTCAATATCATCTACGACAGAACAAGATAATGGTATACCAAGATAATGCTTTTCTGCTATAGCCTTTTCTGTATTAGAATCCTTATCCTCTACTTTTAATAATTCTATCCTTTCTTCCAAAATTGGTATCCTGTTTTTTTGTGGAACCTCATTAGATATCATGCTTTCGATGAAATCTCCGAGTTCATCATCCCCTCTATAATTAGATAGAAAGAAAGTGCGTTCTTTTTTGGAAAATCCTGTAATATTTTTCCATTTGCCTTCTTCATTTAATATTCTGTCCCCAAGAACAACAAATAACTCCTTTAGCATCCTACTACGTGATTTATTGTAAACATCACATGCACCTGACTTTATAAGTGCTGCCGCAACATTTCTGTGTAGTGCGGACACGTTTTTCAAAAAATCATTCCACGTGTTTAATTCTACATCTTTTTGCACAATAGCTTTAATTGCTGATCTTCCTATACCTTTAATATGAGATAGCCCAAAAATTACTCCTTTGTCCTTTACCATGAAATCTATATTTCCATGTGTAATATTAGGGGGCATTACTTGAATATTAAAATATCTTGCGTCTTGAACTAATTCATATATCTCTTCTCTTGGCTTTTGCTTGTAGCTGGCAAAACTTAGATAAGACGTAAAAAACTGTAAAGGAAAATGAGCTTTACAATAGGCAGTTCTATATGCAGTCATAGCATAGCCTACTGCATGACTTTTATTAAAGATATATCGCTGCCCTTTTTCTATCCAGTCAAATATCTCATTTGCCTGTTTTTGATTGACTATATTTCTCTCTTGGCATTTCTTAATAAACAGCTCACGACATTCAGCTACTACTTTAGGGTCTTTTTTCCCAATACCCTTACGAAGCATATCTGCTTCTTCTAGAGAAAATCCAGCTATGTCTCTAGCAATTCGTAAAACTTGCTCTTGGTAAATTAAAGTGCCATATGTTTCTTTCAATATAGGTTTTAATGCAAGATGAAGATACTCAACTGACTTTACACCATGTTTTCTTTCTACATACAATTCCGACATTTTAGATTCTAATGGTCCAGGACGAAGTATAGATATTAAAGCGGCTAATTCCTCTAAATTTCTAGGCTTAGTTTTTTTGGACCAGTCTCTACCTAATTTTTTCTCTAGCTGAAAAATGCCTTTTGTCAATCCAGACGATAGCATTTGCCATGTTCTATGGCAATCTAATGGGACATTTTGAAAATCAAAACTGTCCGGATTAATTATGCACTTACACTTAACTGCCATCGCCTGCACTTTCAATTTGATGCTTGACATCATCGTCAAAGAAGTCACCAGCCTGCTTGCCTACCATTAACTTATTTCTTGACGCCTGTTTTGATACTCCAATAAACAACGCTTGAGTTCCAACACCAGTGGAACAAAAGTTAGCTGAACTAGTGCTATTTATGCCTAAACTTCCACCTTCAGCGATTGCATCCTGATTAGCACCAATAAATACAAATTCCCAGTTATATTCCTTTTGTTGATGAGTAATCATCTCAAAGATCTTGCTGCGTAAGAATTCTCTCGACGCATTTTCTTCTCCGTCGGTCACAATTACGAACAATACTTTAGATGGCCTTTCATTTTCAGAAAGCTCCAGAAGATGCTGACCCGTTGAACTAATAGTGCGACCAATAGCATCTAATAAAGCTGTACTTCCGCGTGGCTCATATGTTTCGTCGGTCAGTTCTGGTACATTCACTAGGTCAACAAAATGATGAACAACCTCATATTCATTGTCGAATTGGGCTAAACTGAATGTCATGAAGCCCGGATCTTCTTTCTGTTTCTGTACAAACTCATTAACACCACCAATAATATCATTTTTGATATCCCCCATTGATCCAGAGCGATCCAAAACTACACTGACATGACAATAATCTTCTCTCATCTTTTTTCTCCTACATAAAGAATCTAGGGTTATTACGAATACCTTCTATGATTTCATACGCATTAAGCCATCCACTATTCCACGGTTGTCTGAATAAAATAGACATTCCGCCATGTTCTGTAAAACTGTCACAATGCTTCTCTCTATCATCGATCAGAACTCTTCCTTGTCCCCCCATTAGATATTTATCATGAACTATATTAACTCTCAATTTCTTTTCTAGCAAATGTTTGCCGACCCACCTTGCTTTGCCCGTAGACGCATTACTTTTTGTTAAGGCGTCGGTTTTCGGGCTTGATGTGAGTATTTGGACTTCACCTGCACTTTGTAAAACATCTACCAACTCTTCACACCAAGGGTATGGCGGGATGTCTTCCCAAAAATCAGGAATCGCATTAATTACGTCCCATAACTCTTGTTTTGTTTCTAATCCCATTAATTTATACAGCGTGTTGCCATATTCTGCTTCTAGCTCTGGAGTAAGTTTTATATCATATATTCTAGCGACTGCTTCCCCTATGTTTGCAATAACGCCGTCCATGTCTAAAAATATCATTCTTCTTCACTCTCCTCTAAGTAATCTTCAATTAAATCAGCTTCTAACTGGTCTCCCATACCCCTAACTAAATCTTGCACTCGTTTTAATTTATCTAGCGTTGCTACTCCTAGGAAATCAAACTTCACGCAAGAAAGTTTTTCTGCATCAAACATCTCTAGTCCGACTACCTGTTCTTTTGATCTAGGGTCAAATACCATCGGGACAAGTTGATTGATTGGCTCTCTAGAGATTACAATGCCTGCCGCGTGTTTTGATTGACTTTTTTTCACTCCTTCAAGTCGCATTGCTTGGTCGAATAAAGGTTTAAACTTTTCATAAAAAGGAATGATAGAGCTGACATGATCGATGGTCCACCGTAATATACCATAGCTGTCATCACCCGTTTCTTCGCGAATACTTTGCAAATCTCCCATAATTTCCGATTCGTGCGGAATCATATTGGTAATTTCGTTGCATATCTCAAACGGATTTACTATACTGTCATCTTTCTTATCCCTGTGTTTTTTGACGATAGAGACTACGTCCTGTTTTCGGGCTTTGAACACTTCCTTCAAGGCAGCTTTGCCCTGGAGCCTGCTGAATGTTATCATTTGGGCAACATATTCACGACCCCAGCGGTCTTTCAGATAATCGAGGAGCCTATCTCTGATTTGCACGTTTACGTCTGTATCGATATCTGGTAGCGAAACGTGGTCCTCTGTATTCCGTCCTTTGTTGTAAAACCTCTCGAAGATCAGTCCGTATTGCAATGGGTCAATTTTTGTGATGTCCAATAAATAATTGATTAGACATCCTGCCCCTGATCCTCTGCCATCTCCTCTGACGCCACCGTTTGCATCAACCCATTCACAGGCATCCTGAACAATCAGGAAATAGTCAGCTAACCCTGCCTCCCTAATAACTTCTAGTTCGTACTGAAGCCTCTTCCAATATATTTCTTTTTCTTCTTTTGGCAAATGACCAAATATTTTTTTAGCTCCTATAATACAAAGGTCATATAACGCCTTGTTGGAATCTTTGACCTTGACTGCTGGCAAACAAGGTTTACGATTTAGTGGTGCAGCGTCTATCGATTCGGCAATTTCGACAGTTCGCTGTAATTCATCTGGCGTTGCCCAAGTTAACATTTTTTCATAATCAAAAACATAGAACTCATCACAGTGGAAAAACTGCATTGTATCGCCGCCGCTTTGTTTTAACTCTTCTATTTTCTCAGCAGTTGTTTTCATTTGTGAATATAATAAAATACGATGGTCATCTGCATCTTTTTCTCTTAAGTAATGGCTGTCTAACGTAGCTGCGGTTGGGATGCCTTTTTTCTGACTCAATGATCTTAAACATTCAGTAATGACAGTTTGAATTGGCATGCCTTCCTGCTGAAGTTCTAAGAAGTAATTATCTTTTCCGAATACGTCTACATACTTGTCTATAATTGTAGAACCAACTTCTCTCCAGTCGTCACGTAAGAATTTCTGTACTTCTTCAACACTATTGGTGCTACCACTAACTTTACAGGCTTGTTTAAAATCAGAAAACAAACTACTTGGTAATTCGCCACCTATACATGCTGACAAACAAATGAGGTTCCTTGATTTGCCAAAAGGCTTAAGGTTATTTAAATCTATTCTGGGTTTATAATAGAAAAATTCTGGAGAATTTGTCAGTGATATTAATGAAAATAATTCCTTAATCCCTTGTGGGTTTTTTGCAAGAATAATTAAGTGATGTCTTTTCCTATTTGCCGCATTCTTTATTGTTGGGTCTTGTTCACATTGATATAACTCAACTCCGAGAATTGGCTTAATACCTTTTTTGAGGGCATATTCATTAAACTGTACGGCAGCACTAACTGAGCCGTGATCGGTTATTGCCACTGCTGGCATCCCAAGCTCAACAGCCCTATCGACAATTCCCTTTGGACTAGACATTCCGTCCAAAAGACTAAAATGTGAATGCATATGCAATGGCACGTAAGTTTTATTCATTTATAATAACCTTTTTTGCTTTATGTTCTTCTCTTCTACACTTCTTACACTGATTGCTTAATCCAACTGCTTTTGATCTGTTCATATGAAAAGAAGATCTGTGCAATAATTTTTTACACCCAGGACAATATTTTTCATTTGATGGTACATTAAAATATGCATCACCTAATTGAGAACATGAATGTCCTGAGTTGCATGCCTGACAAACTAATAAAATAGAGCCATCGTGATTATGTTGAAGAGTAATTACATCTTTGAGTTGTCCTAAACTAGTATGCCAAATCATTCTCTTTTTACACGCACAACATATAAGACCATCAGGTAACATATTATCTAACATTTGCCAAGATGGGATGTATTTACGATATTTCCCAGCATTATGTCTCATTTCTCTAAATCTATAATGTCTATAACAATATTGTCTACCGGGGATTTGTATTTGGCTTGGTAGTTGACATCCTCTTCTCGAACAAGTCTTATTCATCTCAATGACTCCCATATAGTATCACAAATCCCACTCTTACTAAAAGCACACATTTTACATTTCCAGTGTGGTTTAATTCTAGTCGCTCTATTATTGTTCTCCATCGTTTTGAAATGATGATGGATCCTATCTAAAGTCTCAGGTATGTCGTCCTTTCCTAAACATACAATTACTGGACCCCCTTGTAACATGTAATAGAACGTCATGTAAATATTAGTATACTGAGGGTATAGATAACAAGCAGCCAGATGGTACATTCTGGGTTGAATGTCAGACAAAATGCTAATATTATTGATTTCTTTTCCACTTCCAAAATCCTTTTGTTGTCCCGTCTTCCAATCTATTATCTCGATAGTATCGTCATCAAGTTCATGAACTAAATCAATTATACCCGAAAGTCTCAGTTGTTCACCAGATTGTGTTTGCCACTTCTTTTTCTTCAGATGAAACCTGAATTTATTTTCTACGTCTATGACTTTCAGTCTATCAGGATTAAAAGCACTATCTCTCACGACATCCAATGCTTTAACGCATTTTTTCCAGTCTGCTGATAAACCTAGACGGTTAATTTTTCTTATATCAAGTCTAGGATTATGATACACATTGTGATCCCAATGAGCTTGTAAACATCTTTCCCAATCCCATCGACCGGGTTTTCTAGCAATGCTGGCGAGTGCTCCGTGGCAGATTGTACCTAGTACAGCAGCTTTCCCGGACAAATCTTCAAGTCCCGCGACATAAGTTAGGTAGTATTTAAATTCGCAGAACCCGTAGGTTTTAATTGCCGACGCACTTAATTTATCAATTCTCATGATATATGTCGCCAATGCCTTCCTTTTGCAATATGATAAATACAAGCATCAGACACCTTATAGTCTTTTGCAATTCGACAACATGATTCACCATCTCGTATCCTACTCTTAATAATTACAACATCTTCGTCGTTTAACTTAGCCATAGGAGATTTAGAACCTTTGATACAACATTTTGGATGCATAGCGAATTTATGCTTTTCGTTTTCACTTTTAGTAACCCACTCAAGATTTTCTAGCCGATTATTTGTTTTGTCACCATCTTTATGATTGCATTGTTGATTATTAGGACGAGGACAATCAAAAGCTTCTAATACTAAGGTATGTATACCAACATACTTAAACTTACAATGTCTAGAAAGTGTCACCTGCACATAACCATTCCTTTTTTTACATGGTTTTAATATATGATATTTACTTTTCGCCCTATGGTCTTTATGTATTCTCCGTACTTGACCGAAGTTATTTACTTCATACAATCCTTGAAAATCATGCACGGGTTTCCATATTTTATTCATGCAACCATCTTTCCATTAAGACTGCTGTGGCTTCATTCTGTTGTTCTATTGTCATGTCAGCATTATGCATGACTGTATCGAACTTATCATCAGGATAATCATCCAGTGCTGTCTCCGATGGATGTAGATCTGTAGTGGATATACATCTCTCTAGCTTAATTGTCTTAGCTCCATGTTCTATACCCATACTTACTTCATTTGGAAATCTGGCGTCAGTTATAATAGCTAGAGCATATCCTTCGTCTTTAATTTTCTTATAAGTGGCAAATGCCCAGGCATCCATCCATAAAGATCTCACAAATTCAGTCCCAAATCGTTGCATAACTGCACGGGCAGTTAATCGTTCATTATGCACTTCATGACCACCGTCAGTTGGTACGACTACTTGTCGTGTGCAATGTGTCAGTTCATTCTTTTCTCCATCACTGCCGTAGCACTGTTCGAAAGTCAACCCTAGCGTATTGATACAAAATTGCTTGAGTGGATCGGCAAAACTATATAATTTAACACTTTTGCCAAAAATCTCTGGATTAAATTCACCGTTTTTAATATTGTTAAACTGATTGAGTCCATGACAAAGAGGTTGAATGGACAATGTTCCATCTTTTTCAATTCTAAAATCATGAATCTTTTTGATTGTTTTTAAATAATATCCAACGCAGAAATTCCCCAAAGTATTTTTACCACCACCCTTTTTTCCAGCTATTGTAATGATTAGTTGGTTAGACATGCAACACGCTCCTTAATTTCATCGGTTTTCATTTCACCAACGTCTTTTGTATTCAAAGACATAACATTAACTTCGAAGTAATAACCAAGATCCTCTTTTATTTTTCTTGTCGCCTTCTTTCCCGCATCATCGTTGTCCATACATAATACTATGTGCACTGCACCCGCCTTTTGCAATAAAGATTTTTGATTATTGCTTAAAGATAATCCAAACAGTCCGACACTATTATGAATTCCAGCTTGCTCTAACGCTAAACAATCACCCGGTCCCTCTACCAATATAGCAGTTTTTGATTGTCTAATATAATATTGAGAAAACCAGTAATTATACAGAAAATGACTTTTAGCAAACCCGCCTGAATGTTTCCACTTAGAAAAAGCTTCAGGTCTAGGTGGACAATATGTATACTCAGGATCATGATGTGCTTTACACTTATCGCATTTATCATATATACTTCTAGCAGTAAATCCTACTACATATTTTCTATCGTCACTTAAAACTGGAATAATAACTCTTCTATAGAATTTTTTCTTTGGGTCATTACAAATGCCTATATGATATTTTTTGATAGTTTCAGGAGACAATCCCCTATTAACATAATACTGATCGTCTAATTTTATCCTAGGTATTACATCAATTAAAGGAATATTTGTTTCGGGTTTTTTACTAGACATAGGCACTGGAGTTGCTTGGCGTTCTGGCATCTTAATGTCACTTCTAACAAAGCCACTTAAAAAGCTTACAGCTTGTCCAAATGAACAATGACGAACACCTTTAACTAATCCTATAACATCACTTCCAACTTCATCATGACAACTTTTAGTCCAACATCTCCAAGAAGAATGAATAAACGACCAACTCCACGCTAAAGAATTATCTCCACGATGTATAGGGCAAATAGCTCGTACTTCAGAGTCATTGTAAGAATACTCTATCTGTAGAATGTCTAATAACTCAAGAATTCTATCAGATGAGTCTTTCTTCAGTCTATTGAGTCGTTCTTTGTCATTATTCAAAAGCCTCTATGACCTCCGAAAATAGCGGACCTTCTGTTACTTTTGATGTAGCTAAGTCTGTTTTCATATTAATATAGTTTCCTTTTTTCAGACCAGCACCTGATCGTGTATATACAAGGGTCAATTTAAGGTCACCATTATCATATCCGTCTTGTCCAAGATCTTCCTTAACTTTATCTCCTAATATCGCATAGGATTCACAGAACACCTCAAGTCTATCTGATCCAGATGTCGTACCTTGTCCGGGTCTAAGAATAGCCTCGCGATTGACTTGGCTCATCATCAAACATGGTATGTGATACTTTTTCAGAAAATTTGATATTTGTTGTACCATCTCACCCAGCACCTGATGTTCCTGATGAGATAAACTGGAATTGTCGGCATTGGACGATTTAATAAAATCATATACGATCAAACAGGAATTAGCCATTCCATTTGGCTGAAATCCAACATGTTTAACCAACCATCTTCTTACAATAGATAAGATAGATGACATAGTTTCACTACCAACCGACTTATATTCAATAGGTAAATCTAATTCGCTTGCTTCATAAACTAATTGATTTGTATTAATATCTTCTGCGAACTTACCGGTTTCAATATCTTGACGATTAACACCTGCCAATAAAGCTAACATACGTGGCATTTGATGCTGTGTGTGTGTTAGTTCAGTATCTAAATATAATACGGGAATTCCGGCATTTGCCACGTTAAATAACATGTTCAGACACACAAAGCTCTTTCCGGTTTTAGGTCTCGCCCCTATCAAGTTAATAGTACCTGGACGAAGACCACCACCGATAGCTGCATCATACCGTTGAAACCCAGTAGGAACACCCACGATACCTTTTGGAGAATTCTTTATAGAATCTAGATATTCCTTGGCATCTTGAAGAATATTTACTGTGCCGATTTCAGTATCTAGGGACGCAATAGAACCGAACAACTTGTCTTCAACAATTCCGGACATTTTGCTGAGTTTTGTATCAGATGAGCATTGAGCAAGTTCTATTGTTGCTTCATTTAGCTTATCCATTAAGTCTCTCGCAAACTTCATTCTAAATAACCCAAATGCATGTTTACGTAAATTTCCTAATCCCACTGATTTGCCCAACAATTCCTGTAAAACCTTTTCAGTACATCCTTTAAATCCCAATGCATTTGCTGCAACAATAATTGTAGGGATATCTATCTTTTCGCATTTGTCTTCATAGATCAAGTTGTGTAAAACAAAATATAGTTTTTGATGAGCTAAATGAGCAAAAGAGTCATTAGAGATTACATCATCTACTTCTGCTATTCCATTTGAACCATGCTGAATTATTCCTGATAGAACAGTCTTCTCCAACACCGTGTCTACTAATTTATCCACAATATCTATCCTCTCTTTCCACAGCCATCACAGATAAAATTTTTAACTTCTTCGGCAGATAGGCGTCTTATTGATTTTTGTTCTCTACTACAAAGCTTACACATATATTTGATTTCTTGGTATGCTGCTCGCTTTAGGGGTCCAGTTCCTTCTACAGCCCCAGCTTCTTGTATTCTTTTTTCTAACTCTCCTTCGACTACTGGAGTAACAATAAGTTGTAATTTGCTAGGGTCAACTTTTACGGTACCAGCATGTCTAGCCTCTGAATGACCTGTCCTATCAGGTTCATAAACTCCTTCAATATTCTCTGGCGAATCTTCATGTAATGTCAGCACATTTTGTGGAGATTTTTTCTTAGTTTTCTTTTTCTTCTTTTTCTTTGGCTCTTCTTCTACTGCTGTCTCTCTATGGACAACTGTTCCTTTTGGCATCTCACCACGCTTTAATGTTTCCAGCAAACCCTCCAGTCCTTCTATAATTTCAGCTCCAATTTTTCTATCCTCATCAGGAAGATTTAAGGACTGTCCAGTTAAAGATTCATGTACATCAGATACTAGTTGCCAATCTTGTCTAGCTACAGCTTCAGCTAGTTTTTCAGGTATATTCATCACTCTTTTTCCTTTCAAAAGCTAGGTTTTCAAACCCCCTAATCATTGATTCTAATCTTTTGGTTAAGTATTGTGCTTTCATTATCTTCAGATTAGCAGCTTCGATAATATCGTCACACTTGATCTTATCTTCAATATCCATGCATTTTGCTTTAATTCTTGTAGCTTGATCCACCCACGCAGTACAATGATTGATATCTCTTTGTATGAAAAAAGCATGTTGTGCTAGTAATAAAGCATTGTTCTTACATTGTTCTCTATCTAGTTTTTTTAATTGTTCTTTCGATATAAGTAATATGCCTTCGACGTCACTAGTGGGTGTTTGTTCAGGCATACATAAGCGTCTATCAATTCCACGAAGTGTGTCAATTGCTTTTTCTTTGTGCTTCTGATATAAACTCTTCTGTTCTTCGTTTTCTGCCATAGGGAATTTCCACAAGGGTTAAATTGTTTATTT
>SDBT01016920.1_pt1 | contig 11531 bp, 15 predicted proteins | sample 2277101 | NCBI WGS metagenome assembly SDBT01 (sample SAMN10404973, study PRJNA504765) | marine sediment metagenome | isolation source: marine sediment core GS10_PC15, 103 cmbsf | place: Arctic Ocean: Southern Knipovich Ridge | collected 2010
AGACAGGTATTCATCTCTTTTCTGATAGCGTAGTGCATAAATCGCGTGAGGTCGTGCATGAATATGGTACCCGGTGTGATAGAGTTGGAGTCGAAACGATCACCTCCAGATATTTTTTGTTCTTTTAATCGAGTTTGTGCTGCTACAAATCTTCTTTGCCTTTGTTGTGCTTGTTTGCTTAGCGGTGCTGGTCCGTCGATAGCAATATAGAGAACTTTGGTTGGTGAAATTATATTAGTTACACGGAGGATGTTATCAAAAAAGAGTTGGTAAACTTTCTTCATCTTGGCTTTCTCCGAGAGGTTTTTATACGGATCAAGTCTCCTTTTCATCTCCCCGTAGTTATAGACAATTTGGGCTGCTTGGTGAAGAAGACCGTTCGCGTCGAGATACATGTAATCTACATTGGCATGAAATTTGCCTTCCTGAAAATGATTAATTGCATCAGGGAAATTATCTAAAATATATTTGAATAGTCTTGGAACTCCCATTTTGTATATTCCGTAAATTCTCTTTAATTTTCAAAATTTTCTTCAATTTTTATCGTTGTGGAATAATAATAATATCATGGCCAACGACTCCTCCGCACTTTGTTATTTAATTGTTATCATTGTCTCAATTGGATTCCTCATTTGGGGATTTATGGACCTCTTAAAGAAGAAACAACCTTACGAAACTACTGAGAACCAAGTCATTTCTCGACAAATTCGAGGTGCTGGTCTTTTATTACTTTCCCAATTAGTTTTGGTTCTTGGTACCGCTCTTTGTTACGGTGTCGGCGGACGAAAATCCCCATTAGACTACTTGAAGTAATTTACTCTTCAAAAAATAAAATATACAAGTAAGATGGGTAACTCACACGGAGGAATTACATTGAAACAAAAGAAAGAAATACGAGTTTTAGAATGGGCATTGGTTATCATAGGTATTTTACTGATCCTTGATTCGTGCCAAAACAGACGATTTTTCTCTCAAATTGACAAACAGACTGAGTTAATACTTGGAATTATAGCCATTGCTATCGCGGCAGCTGTGTACTACCGCAAAACTCTCGAAAAGGATTATGATAACTTATAATATCCCAATCGCTATGTTTTCTCTATTAAGAGAAAACATGTTAAGGACTTACCGCCAACATATGATGGAGTTCCTCGAAAATCAAGTATGGACTGGAGAGGAAGGACTTCAAGTTTATAGTGAAGTACATCAGACTCTAGGAAATATTATTATTCATGCACTCTTTCTTCCGGTGATCACTTATTCTGTTCTAAGATGGGTTTATGTCCTATTCGACAAATTTTTGCCCCACAAAATCGTGTCACGACTCGTTGTTCTCGCTATATTAATATTCTATGGGAACTTTTACAGCCGGATGGGTTTTTTCGATACCACATTATGGTTTTCATTAACCCTTCCGATCGTGCTATTAGCTGACTGTAACCAAGTTAATTCTAAATTTCAGGCAGGTATTTACTTTCTTATACCACTCCTAGTACAAGAGATAATTGGTCACACTATGTTTGAAGGGGTAAATAGTCGTTTAACTCTTTCACATGTTACAAATGCTGTTTTATATTCACCTATGTTCTATACCCGAGCTGCTTATAATTTTATGTATCTCTTTGGCTTTATGAGAGGGCCCATATTAATGATCATAGGAAACTTAATCTCTTGGAAGCTATTGACCCGTAAGGATGGAATTCTTTACAGAGAATGTGTTTTAGCTATAGATTCATTGGGCAGTGTTCCCCTATGGGCTGACCCAAAAACCAATTAATTCATTACTTTTTGCTACAAAAAAAGTAATGCCTGACATAAATGTGTATACTGGTAATTGTATTTCTTCTTATTCTCCTCTATATTGTATGGAGCTGTCTCAGCGAGGGAGAGAAATTTGGGCGGGGAGGTCCAGTATTAGATTTTCTTCCTACTGTAGGTGAGATACCTACCGGTGAGGGAGGATTTGTTGATGAAGCAGCAATTCCATAGAGAAAATTTTATTGAAGATTGATAAGATGAGACGTTTATCGGTTGTATCTGGGACTGTTAGACGTTTGACAGGAGTGGAAAGGTTAATTTATCCCAAATATAAATATGTCACCATGTCTGAATTTTCCTATTCCAATGGAGATCGTCAAATTCAAATTCCTCCCGGTTTTCTAACTGACGGGTCGAGTGGCGGCCCAGATTACGGAAGTTCATGGTTATTTCATGATTATTTATACGGCACGCATTTTTTCACTGATGGGAAAGCATGTACCCGCGCTGAAGCTGATAAAGTTATGGAAATAGTACTAAAAAACGAAAGGCTAACGGTATACTGTTGGCTATTTGTTAAATTAGCAAAACTCAATCCATTTTGGTTATTTAGCCGAGCTTGGAAAAATGGCGGGGAGCGTGGCGCCGAAATCGTGATGTATGGGCTTAAAAAAGATAATTAGTATATATAAATTGTATTTATTTGTGTTAACGAATATGCTTGAGATATATGACCCTAAAGGGCCAAAGCTATTTGACAATGATTATATTGCAAAATGTACACAGCTCACTAAGTATGACACGGAAGGACCGAAACTATTCGATGATAACTACATTGCAGAATATATAAAGTCAGACCGTGAAAAGCAAGGAAACCCGTGCAATATTTGGTACTGGGAGTTATAAAATTACTATATTCTACAATTTGAAAAGGTCTTATTATTTGGAAACCCTTGGGCGGGATTCATTTTGTTTTTTCCGTTAATTTTGTATTGGTCTTAAGTAACAGCGAGATCAAAATCAACATGTCGCAAGGAAATTATAGATCAATGTCTCATATGCCCTCACACGGAAATGCAGGTCGTGCCATGGCTGGTAACGCCCGTGAAGCTTTTTCCATGAAGCACCGTAATGGTAAATATGGATCCATGCAAGGAAATTACGCTCCCGGTATGGCTGGTGGTAAATATATGGAAGCTGAATGTCATTTTCCTCAAGCTCCACCAAAACGGTGTTATTGTATGCCTGCCGCCTACACATCTCTCGATGGTCGTAACTACCATCGTATGTTAGATGCTTACGGTCACAGTCGACCATGTAACAGTTGTTGTTAGTAAATTATGCAACCCTGAAACTTTTCTTGACGTTAAGTCAAGAAAATGAATATAATAGAATGCCAATAATAGATATATAAAATTATGAGACCCACTCTCTTAGATTTGTTTTGTGGCGCAGGTGGTGCATCAGTTGGATATGACCGCGCGGGATTTGATGTTACCGGCGTTGACATCAAATTCCAACCACACTATCCTTTTAAATTTATCCAAGGGGATGCTGTAGAATTTATTTACAAACATGGCAAAGAATACGATGTTATTCATGCCAGCCCCCCATGCCAAGGATATTCTAAACATACACGGCCTAATTCAAAATACGTTCACTACTCCAGAGGATCAGACGAACCCAGACTCATCGATGTAGTCCGGAGACTAATACCCAAGGATACACCTTATATCATAGAAAATGTTATTGGGGCTCGGGATGAATTACTTGAACCTATTATGCTATGCGGTACCATGTTTGACCTTCCAATTGCGAGACATCGGTTATTTGAAGTAAATTTTAAATTTGAACCTCCGACTCACCCCAAATGTAGGGGAGTTGCTAAGCAATATTCAATCGATAATGACATTGATTATAGAGATATGTCTGTATGTGGTAAATCGAGACGAAAAGGTTGTATAGATACATGGAAAAAATTAACGGGTAATCACTGGATGGTTTGCGCCCACGAAGTTTCGGAAAGCATACCTTGGGCTTACACAAAACTAATTGGAACAGCTTTAATAGAAAAATATAGAGTCTCAAAACTTTCTCAAATAATTAATGAAGTAGTTAACTCTCAATTAGAAGAGTTGCGAAATTGCCTTATTGAATCTGGGTTGGATGAGCAAAAAGTCGACGGGGTCTTTCGAAAATTTACATAGTTAAAAATAAATCTACTTATAATTAAAAAGCAGTCGCTGAATATTTCTTAACCTTAAGGTTAAGAAATTAATGTTATTTATACAGCATATTTTCTTTTCAATTTCCATAGATTTTTCTTATGCGGGTCTGGAACATTCCCTTGTATTTTCCACGTTTTCTTCAAGTCTTGTAAAGCTACCCGACACACATTCCTTTTGGCATCTTGTTTATCTGTTCCTGTTGCTTTATAAGTTACTGACTTGCGCGATCCGCCCTTAGATGTATAGAATGGATATGCAATTATCGAAGCTGTATAATTTCCTTCTTTATCTTGGCCGAATGAAAGAGATTTTGTAAATTCCCACCAATTTTCATCATATATTTCTTTCAATCGAGAGATTGGGTCATAATACAACAAGTAGTCATAAGCGTCAATCTTAAGCTCGTCAAGAAAGCTAGAAATTATGTTATAAGAGAGGGCCATAGATACTCCCACTCTATTCTTCCTGTCCGATACCTTTTTTAGGGCCCCCAAAAAAGCTTCAACTGTATCTTCCATCATATCTTTGTACACTTGATTTTGTCGAAATTTCGAACCTTTCAGTTCCTTTGCAATTTCATCGCTAAAAACGATGAATTTAAAAAAACCCACTTTTTCCGCCATCTTAACGAGATATTTTTTTGAGACTAGTGCGTGTTTCATCTTTGTTAACCAATTTACGTTAATGATCTCAGGCCATTCTGTATGGATGTAGTTTCCTACACACCAATTAAGAGTCAAATCGCCCAAAAATTCAAACAGTTCGTAATTAAATTCCGAGCTGTAAGATTTATGAGTAAATGCCATCCTGAATTCTTTCATGCTTTTAGAATCAGTAAACGACTCTAGGTTAGCCTCTTTAAGGCCAGAACGTTCAAGGAGACCTCGAATAAAAGTTTTAAACTCTGGGGTAATTTTTGGTAATCCTTCCATTAAAATATGTAATGATCGTTTTTACTCTTTTCAATACTGATTTTTTTCATTTTTTTAATAATCATGTTTGAGTCTCATTTGATCGATATTTTTTTTATACCTCTTATACATTTTATTAGTGAACGATTTAGGGTATTTTCTTACTAACTCCTCGCTATTTAACATTGCAATATCTTGAATAACCTGTTCGATTGAATAACAGTAGAATTTGCCATCTGTATAACAAATAACTAACTCTTTATCCAGTATTTTCTTTTTTCCAGTGTAGCCAGTTCTAGTCTGGTCGTAACAAACCTGTTGAGGTTCTACAAGATGTTTACGCCATAAGAAAATCGGCAGATTTTTAGGATAACGGACTCCAATTCCATGATGACCCATATAAACGGCAATAAATGAGTCAATACGGTTTCTAAGATCAGCTTTTAGTCGTTTATATACTGGCTGTAAATTTTCCTTGTCAACAATATATTTCATGACTACCTCCGGTATATAATGGGCCAGATTAGCAGACCTTAAGTCTGCGATATCAATGTCGCCAGACTTGACTTTAGAACGAAAGAACTTAGCATACCTCCCAATATCTCCCTTATCGTCTAAGAAAAGGAGAGGGAATAATACCCTGTTGAGATATTGTATTAAAGTTGGCTGTTTACGAAGCGATTTCCATATACTTTCTTCAAATTTTTCTATTTGTTCACGTACATCTGGCCCTGTGGAAGATGAAAGTTCTTCATCTTCCACAAATTCTGGAGGTGGAAGTTCTTCTTCAAATTTTTTCTTATAATATTTATTATACCACTTCTCAAGAATTTTAATATTTTGTCCAAGATTGAGTTCTTCAAAGTTCTTTCTATCGCTGTCCGTAGGGTTTTTAAGTTTCTTAAATTCAGCTGCAACTTTATTTGTTAGAAGGTCATTATAAATTAGCTTCTCGGATGGGATACCCTGACGATATTTAGCGATAATATCGGTCATCGCGTCAGCAAGTTTACTTCCACGTATTTCTCGTAAGTTCGGCATAGCTCCTAATTTCATCGAAACCTTTTTCATGAGTCTACTCTGAATCCATACAGAGCCTAACTTGTGCCCAGCCTTCATGTATACATGATTTTCTTCCATAAACTTTTTGTGATCCTTTTTTGGGATATCTTTTAGTTTCTTTTCTTCTTCGATAGCCCGTATCTCTACAGTCACTTGTCGGCCATCTGAAGCTGATTGACGTATATGAGTAAAATAATTATCCATTCGGACAATAAGTGACCGACGATGTTTAGTTAGCTCTTCAAATCTCGTACCCTCAGGGCGGATTTCTCGTATTCTTTTTAAAATGTCCTCAGCATCCATCTCGAAAAATAATATTTTATTCCCTGAAGGAAGTAATTCATGGAGGTCATCAAGTATATCTGGTACATTCATCAATTTATTTCTTATCAATTTCGCCTTTTCCTTCAAACCTTTAGATACCTTTGAAACAATAATTGAGTACCTCTCTGCATAATGCCATTTCTGGAACTGATTTTCAAGGTAGTCATCCCATGATATTTTCTTAACGAATTTAACCTTGGTCTTCTTTTTTGCCTTTTTGACGACTGGCTCTGAAATAGTATCAAATATAAGGGTTCTTACACTTTCCCTGACTGATTCTGAATCCAATATTTTGGTGGACGTTGAACTCGATGTCTTAACGGACTTTGAATTCGATGTCTTAACAGATTTTGAACTCGACATTTGGTCGGTAATTGTTCTTTTGCTCGGTTCTAGCAGAAAGTTATAGTAATAAGATGCGTTTTTAATTTTCATTGGGGATATCTTCAAAATCTTCAATTTCGGCTGTTTGTGAGGGGGGACATATTTCACAGTGAATTTTTTCATAAGAACTCCCGCCTTCATGTACAAATGATTTTCTTCCATAAACTTCTCCTTCTCATCTTCGGGAATGCCTTTTAGCTCTTCTTCTTCTTCTTTTGTAGCTCGCCGCTCCACTATACGTTTCAGACCTTTCTTTCGCACGGGATCGCCAATTTTCTTGGTCTTCCTCCCACTTTTCTCAACTATCTCAGCTCCTAATCTCTTCAATATTTTTACATTTATCTCGTCTTCATACGTAATATCTTTATCTTGGAGCTTGACTTTTCTCGGATGTGGGGTTAACTTCCACCTTACGGGCATTTTTAATTTCTCGGCTAGCTCGGGCCGGAGCCACTCTTTTTCATCTTTTGTTAACTTAAAAATCATATCTATCTCTACTTTAGGCGGTGTCACCTTTTTCTCCTGTTTTTTCTTTGGCTTCTTTTTCTTCTTTCGCTTCTTTTTACTTTTTTTAACCTTCCATCCTTTTTTCGTAGACTTTCTAGCCTTTCTAGCCTTTCTAGGACGTTGCTTTGGTGTAGGAACTTTTTCTGGAGTATCTATAGACTCGAACACAACAGATGCTCCTCCTAATTCACTAGCCGGTTCATAAGGTACGTCTTCGATAATTACTTCTTCATCTTCATAGTCTTCGTCTCCGTAACTATAAGATACTTCTTCATCAATTATTTCTTCTTCCTGTTCATAAAATAAATGTTCTTCTTCAGAGATTGGAAACCTAACAGAGCGCATACCTTTACCTTTGACTGCTCGAGTTCTTTGAACTTGCTTCTTTTTTCCTCCAAAACCGACACCAATGCGGACTTTTTTTCTTTCCCATCTTGTCGGATCTATTCTTCTAGGAGATTTCCTTGGAGATTTCTTTTTTGGTGAATCTTCTAATTTACTGGTACGAGGTTCGTAAGGAATATCTTCAATAATAACTTCGTCTGGATCCATCTTTGTAAATGGTAACATAATTGCTTTACCGTAAATAAAGCAATTTTACATAAATGTCAAAGGTGTATTAGCATAATCTGCTGCATCATGTTTATAATCATCACGGTTCTTTACGAAATAGTAACTGCCGTTATTACGCATCCATACATTACGAGGCCAGTATTTCTGCCCCATTCCCGGTCTCATATAATGGGTCCAACCACTGCCAGTATAAAATCCCGGAGACCAATAGTATAATCGACTGTACATGCCCGGTGGCCAAGCTCCGCTAGTTTTATTGTTATACGGGAATGAATAGTAATAATAAGGCCAATATCGAGTATTGACAGGGTTAAAATAGCTTAGTTCTTCTTTAGCATTCATTGAAGGGGTGACAACCATGAAAATATCGTCGGTTATTGTAGCTAGTTTATCGTCAGATACTTCTGGAATATTGTCTTCTTTCAAAAGAGTAAAAAGTTCTCTTATTGCTTGCTTTCCCTTATTTTTATCTTCATATGTAAAATGTTCATTGGCAGACCTTCGGAAACACCACCAAATAAAAATCACTACGATAGCAACTATGGCAAGAGTAAGTGCCTTCATTGGTATATCACCAGATTTCAGGGATGCGAAAAAAGAATCTCATTTTGATTTAAAATGAGATATTTAAACTGTGGTAAGACTTAATAAATCTGTACGATATTCTTGATCAAAGATGACATATGCATCTACAAATACATCGTTGACTTCATGGGGGAAGCAGCCATGTGTTGGATCAAACTTAGTATTTCCAACAGGGAGAAAATCATCGCGTGCAAAATTATCCCAATCCCAATCTATTGGAGTTCCATCTTCTAGCCGGGGACGAGTAATGATATCACATGCCCAAGTAGAAAATATAGGTATAACATTCGATAAGGGAACGTTTTCCCACATTCCAGCTAACTTGGGAGAATCCTGAGTTGTTGCTTTAAGTATAACATCTCCTAAACCCTTAAATTCTTCCATTACAAAACATGATTCTTCTACACCTTGACAAATCTCTTGTAGGTTCATTATTACATTTTAATAACTACTTTAACTCTTTAGTTATCGATTTCCTATTTCTGCTAATTTCTTAGCTATCTTTTGGACATCTTCGCTCTTATAAAATTTTTTGAGTTTACCTTGTCTAATAGCATCTGCTATACCATATATAACATCCATCTCGACTTTGCTTGGTTTTTCGGACAATACAGTCTCAATTATTTTTTCAATTGGGGCTCCTTTTTCGATCAATATAGCTGTGATATTGAGCCTTATCGAACGTTCGGTAACTCCATGCCCAAGCAGAATATTTAAGCGATTACGATAAATTTTTATGAGCTTTTTAAATATTTCTTCGGTATATTCATGACTATAAAATTCTGGCTTTCTTAAGAATTCGTACATCTTCTCTATGGCAGGTTTAATTTTCTTTGGAGGACCTCTGAGGGCCTTCATAAATCCAGCTTCCCAAATATCTCGAGCTCTTCTAATAAGACTCAAATTAACTTCTCTTATTTGAGCTTCGCTAGGACCTTTAGGAGATTTCTTCTTTGGAGACTTCTTTGGAGACTTCTTTGGAGACTTCTTGGGAGGAACATAGTCTTTAACAGCTTGAAAAACTTCTTCCAAAGACACTCTGTGGATTTTAGCAGTCGTTCGAAGACAATATTTTATATCTCCCCTATCTCTACCATAAAGTTTGGACAAAAGTCTTACTTGTGGCTCCATTAAAATCTAGCAAGAAATCCTTTTTGTCTTTTTTGTTGTCTAGTATCACCAATGGATACAGAGATACAACTTCAATGTGCGTCAGATTTACATCTAGAAAGAAGGTCATCCCGTTTTCTACAGCTCTTAAAACCTTCTGGTGATATTCTGATCTTAGCAGGAGATATCGGGTATCCGGGTCGAAAAATTTATGGTCAATTTCTTCATTGGTGTAGTCTTAAGTTCAAATTTGTGGTTTTAGTACCGGGTAACCATGAATACTATGGTTCGTCTGTACCTAAAGTTAATAAAATACTAAAACAACTATGTCAAAAATATGGAGTTTACTTTTTAGAGAAAGATATTCTTGAAATATCAGAATTGGGGATAGTAATCTTGGGAACAACTCTTTGGTCTAATATTCCTGACAATAAGGCGTGTTATATATCAGAAGCTATCGAGGACTATCATGCTATCAAAGATTTTTCTCCTAAAATATCTCACGAATTATACCTTGAAAATAGGGAGTGGCTCAAAACCAAAATAAAATTCTACCGGGCTCGTAATCCTGAATATAGTATTGTAGTAATAACTCATCATGCTCCAGAAATGACAAACACTATCAATCCTCGTTATCGGGGATTTCCTGACAACTGTGCTTTCGCTTCAGATTGTACCGATATAATGGAAGGGGTCAATCTATGGATTTATGGACATACACACTATAATAATACATTTAAAATTGGGTCAACTACCATCACTTCAAATCAAAGGGGGTACCCACGAGAATTTACAGGCGAATCTTATTCCAAAAAATTCACCATAAAAATGAAAAAAATCAATTCAAAAATAAAGAAAAGTGAATGATGTCTTGTATTGTTTGTAAACTCCCAAAATCTCCTGAAATCAAATGTTCGTCATGTGATAAATTTGTCTGTAAAAAATGTGTAGTAGTGAACCCTAACTATAAGAAGGTCATCCATTGGGTAAGTGCTTGGGATGATCTCCAATGGATGATGTCAGAAGACGAAGCGCGAATTAGTTGGGATCTTATCGATTTTGAAGAAGGAGAATTCAGATGTATTAAGTGTTAATACCACTAAAATTTCCTCACCTAAGGTGAGGAAAAATTCAATTCATGGTAACATTTCATCTTTGAGGGATTTAATATCCATTCTTCGAGGAACTTCACCTATCATACCAGAATAACAACAATCAAATTGAGTAGTTTTTAGTATGCTCTTTAGGTTATCTTCTTCTATATGAGCGTCAATAGCATTAGCAAGAAGGCCGGTAACCGTGTCATACATATAATGTCTCCAATAACCTTCCTCTCCCCATGGGGTCCCCCAACTATTTTTACAAACCCAGTAATCAATACCACTGTGAATATCTGTACCCCACCCGACTATTTCAATCGCATGTCCTCCAGCTACACCAGTTTTGGGATTAGGCATATATACTCCGCATCTGTGAAGAGAAAATCCATTGAATACCAAAATACCCGTAATAACCGGTCCAAAGTGATAGATAGAAGCTTTTATCGTAAGGACTGTCTTTTTGACTTGCTCTTTTGTCATGGTAGGTTTTCCACTAGAGTCAAGATCAAAAAATCCTAACATATGAACTGAATCGGTGTTGAAGAAATATTTTCTTTGCTTTTTTATTCCATCCACCATCTCCATCAGTTCTTTACAATGCATAGTATCTTCAGTACATTTATAATTCTCCAAACAAGGGATAGGTTCCCCATTTTCGTCCATGTAAGGGTATGTACATCCTTTGTATGATCCTCCCTTAGCAACTAATGGGTGTTTTTTCTCAGGATCGTCAGAAGAATAATACTTATAAGTTTCACACAGAGCCTTAGCAGCATCTTCTACTGTTTGTGCTCCTTTACACCCCATTAATCCAGAATCTTGAGTAATACATGATATCAGATTTTGAACTGACATATTAAATCTCCATTTATGTTTTCCAGTTAACTTATGAAGACCAACGCTGATACGATCGCCTAGCATACTGGTAGAAGCGAATGCCCAACAACTTCCACATTTTCCTTGGTTCCTTACATCTAACAGAAGCCCTG
>SDBT01016921.1_pt1 | contig 11530 bp, 30 predicted proteins | sample 2277101 | NCBI WGS metagenome assembly SDBT01 (sample SAMN10404973, study PRJNA504765) | marine sediment metagenome | isolation source: marine sediment core GS10_PC15, 103 cmbsf | place: Arctic Ocean: Southern Knipovich Ridge | collected 2010
CAAAATTTTCATAAGCATATCCAGCGTCGCCAAGGATCTTAATCACCTTACCTACTCGCTTGTCGAAATTAGGATACTGGCCTTTCTTAATGACTGTCATATTATTTCTCCTCTGGAAAACCACTCTCATTAGCAACCCATTGATCATATACCATATCATACAATGTATGATTATGTTCCTCAGTTTTCGGGTCCCACTCAGTCACACCCAGATACTCATCCTCAGTGTAGCCGGCGCGGTCAACGCCTTCAGAATTGTAGCCATATGAGTCGTAGCCGTCGTCATCGTATAAAAAGATAATTTTGGCCATATCGTTCCCACCGTTATTATCCCACCACTCCTGATCGTTTGCGTAAGCAGCAGATACAGTAGGGCTATATTTTCCAACGCTCATTTCATCCCTCCTACACCAAACCGTTTGAAAAACCACACCAATCAGTTTGAACTTCACCAGCGTCAATCATCTTCCGCGCATCATCTTCATTGATGATTTCACCATCGAGCTGGTAAATCTGAGGCCCATCAGGATTAGTGACGTAGATGATTTTGTCTGGTAAGCTTTTCTGAAGTTCCTCATAAAAGGCTTCCACGTCTTTATCAGCAACTCCATGATTTCTAATGAAAAAAGTCACATCATCCTCCTTAATTGTTATACCTCTTCTCCTTTTTCATCGAACATCCAAGGATACACCCTCCTTCGAGCGTCCTTAAATAGACCTTCAATATTATAATCTTTAGATCCCTCAGGCAAAGCCTTAAGAACATCTTCGAAAAAGGAGGAGATTGCGGTGGCCAAATTGTCTTCAGGACACTCATATTGCTGAGCATCAAAGACTTCCATCAGCGTCTCACGTCGCAACGAACGTGTTGATAGCCCGGCTCTGCTCTCAAACATAATCAATCCTCCCTGTTATCTATGCTCTTATAGTAGCACAGAACGACGAAACGTCAAGGTTAATTATGCCAACAATTGATCAGGAATAATAGCCTCAACTATATAAGTTGTCCCACTACCGACTGAAAAATTAATCTGAATTCCCTCGTACCCTTCCAATCTAAATGCGGATTGACATCCTGATGATATATGAATCAGTTGTAGTGGTGTTATCTGATCAACAGTTAACGTCAAGGTAGTATTCGTTTCAACTCTATCCACAATAATGCCACCACCACAGCAAACGTCGACCACTCCAAAAACAAAGTATCGAAGTTCGTCAGAGGTCCTTTCATCATTCATCTCTCTTCTCCTCTTAGGGCCAATTTTGAACTCCACCAGTTTTGGAAGACTTGCCGGTAGCGTAGCCAAGCCCGCATATCACACCAACAACAAAAATCACAATCCCAACATAAACCATATCATTCTCCTTAACTATGCTAACAATTGATCAGGAATAATAACCTCAATTCCATAAGTCGTTGCGCTGCCGAGCGAAAAATTGATCTGGATTCCTTTATACCTTTCTATGGCAAACCCGGCGCGGCAAGCCTGTGACAAAGCAATAAGATTTTCTGCCGTCATATTAGCCACAGTCAACGTCATTGTAGTATCAGTATCAACTCGATCTACAATAGTTCCGGCCAAACAAAAAACTAAAACGTAACCAAAAACAAAGGTTCTAATTTCCTCTGGTGTTCTTTTTGCCATCATCTTCTCCTTTAACTATTGTAGCGTCACCTCAACGACTTCTTGATCAGTCACCTTAGCATAATGATCAACATGGTGTCGTTCCATAGTAAGCTCATCATGACTGAGGTCAATTTGATCCATCATCCAATCTGGAATTGGTTTTGTTGCAAGACTTTTGGCATATTCCTTTGCACTCTCCTCATCGTAAAAGCTGCGAGTTCCGCTGTAATCGTTGACAATAACACCATAGTCACTAAGGGTTATAAGTTCTCCCCCAACAGTCTCGGCCAAATACTTGTCCCCAACTTCGAGAAAGTGGCCACTTAAAGTAAATTGTATACTGTCTTGAGCGAGGAAATAATCGTCACCCTCACCCGGCGTAAATCTTGGCGCAATAACCACAAAGATGGATTTCCTAACGGGAAGATTTCCAATTCCAATAATCTGTCCAGTTTTCATTTCATCCTCCTCTATGAATTCGATTCAAGTCGTTTCGCTCTGGCCGCGCTCAACTCCCTGGCCAAGTAGCCTGAACCGGATCGAGTCATACAAGTGACCCGTGCCTTTGCTTTCCAGTCATACTTGCTGTCTTTGAAGTCAATCCTTCGGAGATCAGCAATCTTGAGCACCATACGTAGGCTGAGTTCACGCATTTCGTCGAGATTTTCTTCAATAAAATCAATGATTTCTTGAGCCTGAACCAGCGTCAAGCCCTTCCGCTGTAGCATACCCTTTTTCAGCGTGACCTCCTTCATCCAAAGCAGCTTATCACGCTTGGAATTGATGGCAAGATCAAGATAGTGACAACGCGAAATGATTGCCTGTAAGTGGTCATGAATCTTACCCTTGAAATTCTCAAAGTCAATGTTCGTGATGAACACAATGCCGCCCTTGAACTGAAAAGTGGAATCGATCCCCTCTTCCTTGAGCATGTAGCTCTCAGCATTATAGCTCAACCAACGATTTTCGGTCGTATCCAAGGCAACCTTCAGCATGTTCAAGCTATCAGGCTCAGCAAGGACGTTGTCACAGTCATCAAACACCGCAATCTGCCCAGGTTCCTTACACGTCCACAACGCTTTGTATAGATGGACAGGAGTCATGAAGCCCGAGAACACCTTGTGGCGCACCTCTTCATCACCTAAGGAACGATCTAACGAAGCTTGATTGAACCCATTAACAATTTCATAGGACTTGCCAACGCCGGGCGGACCAAAAGCAACAAGTCCTTTGATATGGCCTTCAGTCATAGCCCACGTCATCTCATTCATAACCTCAAACATTTCACGCATACGTTGAAGATCTATCTCATCAGACTCTGGAGTATGTACCGCTTGACTTTCAGCTTGCTCAACCTTTTCGGCCACCTGTTTGCCGGTCAAAAAAGCGGTAGCAATCGGACCATCTCTCAATGCGGCTCCCTCATCATTAGTCAATAGGACGCGGCAGGCTCTGTCTGGCGCGTCAACAACGCCAAGATCCCTACCAGGCACAGTTACAAACAAGCCCTTGCGACCACGCTTAACAGGACCAATAGCGGTAAACTCACCTGAAACTGGCTGCCCATTATAGATTCCACTTTTAATAGTGATACGAATTCCGTCCATTTTTATTAACTCCTTGTTAAGACAGTGAGCTGATTGCCCACTGCCTTACGATAACATGAATTTAGAAGGTGTCAATGCCTTTTAGTATTCACCTTCATGAATGCGACGAAAAGCGTTTTTGAACACTTCATAAACACCGTCATCAAAAGGAACATCTTCGCCAAGGCCTGGGCCATCGTCCCATCCCATTATATCGACTCGATATCCATCACTTGACATGGCACACATGACTGCGGCCGCATCATTTTCATGTGCGATCTTTAAGAACTCCTCCAACAAATCAGCAACGGCATACTTATCTCCTCTAGCTAAGTCAAATTTCTTGGCTAGAACTCGTGCCTGACCCCAAACCAAATCTTCATACTTTTTGATATCCATCACTATTCTCCTTTTTTGTATGTGAATTACATACTAACACAGGTTTAGGAGATATCAAGCAGAAAGTTTCTCTTCAACCTTCTTTGCTCGTCGCTGCAATTCTGAGAGATAGAAGTACGGAGATTGCTCATCAGGCCAAATAGATCGAAAATTTGCCTTAGCCTTGTTGTTTTTATTTAAGCCAAGATATTCCTTGTTATTTGCCTCAACGACGTGGACCTTTTTTAGACTTTTTTGAAACTGAGTGGCAGTAAGATCAATAATCATGCCGTCATACTCAACCCAGCAATGGTTTACCATAATATCGGATAATTTTACTTCTCCGTTTTCTAATCCCTCGCGTTCAAATTTCATGTCACCAGCAAATGCCGAACCTTCAATCAAGGTCATTTTATAGCCAAACTTTCGGCCTAACATGATTAAAAAGAAGGAGGAGATAGCACAATAGCAACACAGATCGCCAACATTATATTTGTCATGCTTCCGAACGAAATTTTCCATTTCGCGGCGAGCGGCGGCGGCGATCTTTTTTAATTGCTTGTCCATACTGTAATGATAGCACAGAAAATCTTTACGTCAAGCAATTAGATATTATTCTCCCATTACGATCCTAGTATAATTACGCGAAAATTCTCCCCACACTGGACCATCAACCATCGGTAAGTTGTTCTTCTTCAGAGCCTTATGAACTACGAAAATTGCGAAGGTGGCATTATAGCAAGTATCTACATTAATTGTATCAACCCCTTCACGCAATAGCTGACGAACTTCAGTCATCAATTCCTCGCGCGTTGGCGGGGAAGTAGGAAGAAAGTTGTCCAATAAAATCTGAAGAAGCTGATCCCGTATAGCCGTATATTTCTCAGTTAGGACGGCGTCAGTACCTGCATCTCCAAGTGATCCTGATCCCTTCTCAAATGGTAGTGGACGATGAATCTGGTTGGAATCTTGTTTATATGTAATCACAACCTTGCTAGTAATGGGATTTACCTTGCTAGGAATGCGTGGAGTACAATTTGTGTTAAATTCTACCTTGAGCAATTCTACCAAAGCCAAAACCTCTTGGCGCTTTTCAGGATTGCGTACAGATTCAAGAGTTTCTCCTTCCTCCAAGATCATTACTTCATGCTCGCCATTCTGCGTGCCATCTTTTAATACGTTCGCAATCTTTGATTTTAACATTTCTAATCCTCCTTTAAAATTTCACTAATCAGTTCAGACAATGCTACTTGAGATTTAAGGACATCAGGAAATTTCTCTTCCTTAAAACGATGAATATCTTCCACCATCGCCACCACCTTTTCTTTTGTCATTTTGCCGCCGTCGCTGTTGACCCTGTTAAAATAAGGAGTTAAAGCAAAGAGACAGTCTGCAATTGCCTCCCTCCAATCAGGCTTAACATCGTCAGGCATTTCGGTCAAGAGATTGTATCCAGGACTGTATGGGTAGATATAACTAAATGAAACAAGTTCAGTTTCCATAATCAAATCAAAATTGTCCAACGTAAATAGCAGAGCCGCATTAGTTTGGCGAGTTCTAAGACGAATGTAATTGTACCTCTTATCGTTTATGTCTGGATTCTTTTCAAACCCAGACGATTCACGAATTGTTTTGTCCTCGTCTTCAACATGCGGCTCAATTCTTTCCCCTTCTGGGACCCAATACACAATCTCGCCATCCACCCAATCGCAGCCATTTCCGTTGACGAAAAATAGATGATGAAAACAATCTGATTTAGTTTTGAACAGACTTGGATAAGTTGTCATCATTTCATATACAGTATCACGAATACTTGCCATCTCTACTCTCCTTCTGTTCTTGTGGGAATATTATGCCCCACAATTCTAAACTCAGTATCTCTGCGCTGTTGAAGAAAATCAGCAGCTCGATCTCTTTCCCTGAAGCAGCATCTCACTACTGTTGGAAATTTAGGAAGTTGCGAGTTGACAACAACAGTCTCCATATCCTCTGTAAAAGAAGCTTTGTCAAATTCAGTTTTTAAAAGAATGACGTAGAACATCACAGCGACACCTTTATTACTGAATCATTTGTATAAGGATCACGTCTTGAAGCATATTTAATAGCTTCCTCCGGCCCAAGTCCCAGTTTTAATGCCTCCACAGCATGGCAGTTACCGCTACCTGAAACAACCCATTCATCACAATGAGTCATGTTTTTCTTTAAAAATCTGGAAACGTATATGCCCAAAAAGCTTGTTTGTTTGAAAATCCAAGCGGTTATCTTTTCACCATCATACTCCAATATAGTAGCTTCGGGCTGTTTTGTAAAGCACCAATAAAACCCATTTTTCTTTCTTCGGTCTTGAAAAACGTCCCAACCTCCCAGATAACCAGTAACGCCATAAAGTTTTCCATCTTTTTTGAAGATTTTGTCAATCTGAATAATTTCAGGGGCCATCTCTACACCATCAACAGTTTCTCCGTCGATAGTGCCTTGTGTATCCGCATACATGTCACCTTTATACCAAATTACAGTAGACATTCTATTTCTCCAAAACTTCATCAAGTGTTCTAAAGGCTTGGTATTTTGGTTCCGTGCCATCAGTTACCCAATCCTTTGCGAACTTCATAACTTCGTCGTAATCAGGATAACATGCTCCACACCATTTCTCTCGTCCACGTTCATGATAATTAGAGAGATTAAGCCCCCAAGTCCATCCATTATGAACATTTTGATAGACATTGGCTGACCGAACAATTGAGCGATCCACTGGCTGAATTGTTTCACCACCAAAATCCCAAATCTCAATCGCAACACCGTTATAAACTTCATCAACTTTGCCAAGAGTATCGATTAAGTATTGTAGCCCTTCAATTTCAGCTTTCAATACATCCAACATCTTTCTCTTTTGACGAAAAGAATCCTTGTGATCTTCCAAATTGATAAGCTCAGAAATGATTCTGTCGTTCTTCATCATAGTGGACCTCCGTAATTTTCGAGTTCTTCATCAGTGCAGTACGACAAGCATTGCTCTTCCCAATACGTCCCATACGCGCTGACGAGTACCACCCCTATCATAATTACTATGAGGATTGTTCCAGTCATTACAGCTCTCCCAGCGTCTTCTTAGCTTTACCTACCAGCATCTTACCAACTAAATCAGATCCACTAAAGAGGTTGTTCAGCATTGACTTTCTCAATACTGCCTCCATCATACCCATACCGCCCATCTCCGCAGCGCCCATGAACACAACCATGGGTGTATGAACCATCTCAGAGAGAATAGTCACCTTATCATAGTTGTCCAGTTTTTGGAACTTCTCATCATGAATCACGGCGGCATCAAGAAACTCGGGCATAATTTGACCGATCATTTTAATCACCTCACCGGCCAGCTTTCGATCACCCTTTTTCGGAACATAAGAAGGCATTCCCTTAAAGTCTTTCAGATCAACTTTGCTCAGTGGCAAATCAGTCGCACCTATGTTAGCCAAAATAGAGGACTTGCCATTACGTTCGGCCTCGTATTCAGAGGCAAGCTGGAGAAGAGTTGGATCTTCAAACTCCAGTTCAACACCGTTATCCATGTCGACAGCATAATAGCCATCTTCAGCGTAGCTCACGACGCCCTTAGCGCCATTTCTACGCACTACAACCTTGTCACCTTCATTGAAAGACATTAGTTTTCTCCTTTAACTGAATCAAACCCTTCAAGCCATGCCTCTTCTTGGCGGCAATTTTGATAGGGTGGAATACGCTCGTATCCACGCTCAGCATCTTCAATGCCTTGCTGAACGATGATAGCTCTCAGCTTCCCGCTCAGTTTGGTTTTCCAGGTCTTGGTAGGACCATAATCAATTACTGTCATTGTCATTCTCCTTTTAAACCGGATTATTGTCCGTCAACTTCCCGACTGCAATAGCTCTCTCAACAATCGCAGTATCTTCGTCACCAAAACAAGCGAAAGTAACCTCAATGTCATGATCACGAAATGCAGATACTACGCCAACCGCAATAGCCGCGGCAAGCTCTTTATCAAAGCCATAAACTCCAGTGCTGATTGACGGAAAGGCAATAGAGGGAACCTTCTCAGCAATTGCCCGCTTCATACAATTGCGGTAACAACTGTCCAATAGCAAGTTACCAAGTTCCTGATCATATTCCCGCATATCAGGACCAACAGTGTGGAAGATCCAATTTGAAGGAAGATTATAAGCACTGGTCCGCCTAACTTGACCAGTCGGACAACCATAAGGTTGAAACTCTTGATTACAAGCGATCAATTCTGGGCCGGCAGCGGCATGAATCGCGCCATCAACGCCACCACCAACAACCATCGCAGAGTTGGCGGCATTAACGATTGTGTCAACCTCCAACGTAGTAATGTCGACATTTACTGCGGTCATCTTCATAATAATCCTCCTGTTAAATCCTATCTAACTCACATTGTGAGTGTAGCACAAAATCACAGGTTGTCAAGCCTTAAACAAAATGCATCCAAGACTCGTACTCTTCCATCCACCCAGCCTTAACCAAGATCATGAACTCTTCCTCGGCCATCAGCTTAACAGTTTTCTCAAAATCGCCAAACCAAATCACCTCGTGTTCTGCCGAGAAGCCAGAACCAGGATCATACTTATCGATCATGTTCATACCCTCGAGAACGGTTATAGAATTATAATCATAATCAACGTCTCGCGCCTTTATGATCTCCCGCGCCCTCTTAAGATCCATTTTCAATCTCCTCCTTAGTAAATTTTCGATTAAAAACGACCAAATAATCCCATTGAAATTCTTCCATTGCGCCACGATTAATAGTAAATTCTACCGCCATCATGGCCGTTTCAATAGCAATCTTGATTCTGTCCTCATCGCTTATATATTCCAAAGTGCCGCCACCAGTAGAAGGAACAGCCTTCACCATTGTGCCATCGTTTGTATAAAAATGAACTGTGGTTGGTACGCTCATTTGCTTTTCTTCTTGTAGACACCAACAACGCCAAACTTTTTGAGGGCCTCGACATCGTTCACTTCAGTTGGTTTTGGCTTACCGAGGACCAATTCTTCGTCAAACGCAATATCTTCAAGTAAAGGAAGATAATCACTATCCTCTAAATATTCAAGAGCTTTCTCCTTATAAGCATTCGTTAAAAAAATCATTGGGAGCTCTTCTTTCGTTTGTAGACCACATAGCCAAGCTGTTTAAGAATGATGACTGCGGAATCCTCGGCATACAAACTGCTACCTGCATAGCCACCCTCCAAACTCTGGCCACGATTGCCGCCCACAGCAACGAGTACATTGCCATCAGCGTGGTGAGTTTCAATGACTGTGGCGGCGTTACAATGGTTGCCTGCCGTCACATCTTGTTGGGAGCCATGTGCTAGTGCCCGAATAGCACGAACAAGCTTTTGACCAAACTTCGGATCATTCTCGATTTCGTGAGTGGCGTCGTTCAAAACGACAACTGTGGTATTAAATCCCATAATCAATCCTCCCTATTTTTCAAGATATTGCGCTCGATCAACATCAACATGCATCTACACCATGTTTAACATTTGTAATCGTGACTGGATGAGTGCCACTACCAACTCCAATGAACACACAGAAATCTTCAGTAACTTCACCCTCTGTGTAGAAGTGCGTTGATGGAATGTCGCCATCCCACTTTGGATTGGGTGTCTGGATTATAGCACCCTTCTTAATAGTGACAAACAAGTCATCAATAACTATGTCTTTAGTCATAACAGTTCTCCCTAAACGCGCGTCATCGGCCGCCGCACCCCGCGTATCGATTTCGATGGCGCCCGAAATTTTTCAAGATATTGCGCTCGATCAACATCAACATGCATCAGTGAATCTGGATTATTGTTAGCAGCGTTTAAAAGCACCAAGAAGGGTTTGCGTTTTTCCTCATGTCGATCGCGTATATTAATTTTAATGTAGTAATATATATCTGCGTGCCTTGCAGTACCACCAAATATCTTTGAGAGCCAATTTGGCTTAGGACGCTTTTCATGATCTTTTTTAGCCTGCTTGAGCTTGTCTTTTTCTTCCTGTTTAAGAGCAGACATTAGCTTGTTGATTTTTGTAACCACATCATCCGAATTCATTACAATGTATGATGTATTCGGATGCTCTGTAATATATGTTATATTGTGGATCACTTGGTCCATAATCAGTCCTCCTCTGGGTGTGGCGCAGTCGGCGAATAATATAAATCTTCAACCTCATTCTCAAAATCCTCTAATGGCATAGACACATTGTTCTTTTTATGAAAGAGTTCAATTGCCTCATAGAAACCCAAATCATGTTCACTATAGACTTCATCAACAAAACGCACCGCATCCTGAAGCGTTTGACTAGCTTTATTCCAAATGGGCCAACCGTTTCTGTCGAGCATTTCAAGTCCTCCTTAATTCTGTATCAATATCTTGGATACGTTTTTCTAAGGCTTTCTTTTCTTTCTTCAATAGTGAAGCTCGTGTTTCTGAATCGTATTTTCCAGTATTTTCCATCCACAAATTCATAAGACGATCACGACGTTCGGATGAAAGCTCATTTTCATCCATTTCGAACTTTAAACCTTCAACGACTTCTTCTATTGTAGAATCGTCATCAAGACAACAAAACTCCAAGAAATATTCATCATCGTGTTCCGCTAAGAATTCCATCAACGAAGCACAGAAAGAATTATGTGATAAATTTTCATATTCAGATTCTACAATTAAATCTCTAGCAAACGCCAAACGAACATCAGGATCAGAAACATGTTTCTGCAATAATGCCCAAACATCGTCTATACAATGTGTCATTCCAATCCTCCTCTATGTTCAACTATGATAATAGCACAGAATCACAGATTGTCAAGACTTATCTGTCTCGAGCTGTTCCCTGGTGAATGTCTCAGGGGGGATGATCATTGGATCGTCTTCCATAAGTATAACAGCAATAAAATTGATATCCTCAACTTTTAGTGTCTCAAGAACTATACCGTTCATCTTAAGTTCTTCTGGAGTTGCCTTTAGCTTATCATAGGCATTTTTTGCCGCATCAAAAGCAGATGGAGCCGAAACGGTTTTAACACCATCAGGACTAAACTGACCCCAATTTTTGAATTGAATCATTACTGAAAAAGATTTCATCATTCGTCTCCTCTACTGGCCAGGCCTGGCGGGCCCAGCAACAATCGGACCAAGTGCCTTGTCTTCAACCTGAACATTACGAACACCTTTGAACATCAAAGTCATGTGCGTAATCGCACTATCATCTCTTGGATAAATAATGAACTGTTCAACACTATCAATCATACCAGCCTCACCAAGAAGAATAGGCCAAGTGGTGTACGGGCCATGGTAATAAACTTCAAGCAGGTCCATCACTTCTTCTTTTGTTTTGGTAACTGTTTGGGCTATTTCCAACTCTCTTCGAATTTCTCTTGCCATAGCATTAGTAACAGCCAAAACAGAACGCCTCTCCTGCGCAGTCATTTCCCCTGCGCGGAGAAGAATCTCGTTGATGTTCGTGTAGCAATCCAAAATCTTTTCAATCTCTTTACTCATTTCCTCATCTCCTCTATCGAACATGCCACAAGGCGGCAGGCAGCCACTCTACCAACCACAGGTTGTCCGTTTTGACTGCCAAGAGCCACCACGCCCATCCTGGCACCTGGAAGGCCACGAACCACCAGCTTACATTACTTCCCACCGCCCATAGCAGAGCCATGATTCCACCCATCATGAGATAGGTATAAATCAATATTAAACCGACCCGCTTCAGTTTACGTTTCAAAATCTTTTTAATCATTTTAATCCTCCACATACATAATTTCATAGTTCCACGTCGTGTACTTCGTAGCGCCTTGATCCTTCTTTATCTCCTTATCGGAAGCCTCTTGATGAGCCTTTACATAGGTGGCCACTCGCTCATCAAACTGATCGTCGTTCTCATCATCAC
>SDBT01016922.1_pt1 | contig 11530 bp, 11 predicted proteins | sample 2277101 | NCBI WGS metagenome assembly SDBT01 (sample SAMN10404973, study PRJNA504765) | marine sediment metagenome | isolation source: marine sediment core GS10_PC15, 103 cmbsf | place: Arctic Ocean: Southern Knipovich Ridge | collected 2010
ACACCATCCGCCATATCGTCGAGGTGATGCTGCGAGACGTTGCCACCCTTCCCGAACCGATATCCTGGGGTGCGCTTCTCGACTTCGGTTGACCGGGGTGTGAGGGCCACCGAGGATCGAGCCCCTCGGCAGCCCTCCGGCCCAGTCCACCAGGCTCATGGCGTGAACAACGCCCTTGGAGAAACCAGACCACCACAACTTATAGCATTTCGAAGCCCTGCTAGATAGGTGACCACGCCGGCCACCCCCTCAAGCAGCAGGGCCGGCGTCTCGGTTTGCCAACCCGTAGAGGCGGAACCCCTGTGTTCGAACCTTGGGCTTGGACAGCTTCGAGGAGTTGGATTAAAATAATCCGCTTAGAAAGAGTTGAACTTGATGCTCGTCGCAAAACCGTATCCTTGACGACAGAATTGAAGTCTAGGGAGAACTTAGCCGGGATAATTTGGAAGCGCGGAGACGAAATATGGAAGAGGAAGTTGATTTGCGAGAATATATCTCTGTCCTCATTCGACGATGGCGGTTGATTGCAGGCTGGATGCTTTTGCCGGCACTGGTAACGTTTGGGGCGAGTTCACTTCTACCTAAAAAGTACGCTGCCTCGGCCATCGTTGCCGCCGCAGAGCCGCGGTACACACTCAAGTTTGATCCCCGAATTGAGTCGGTAGCGCCGCAGGTTGATATAGGGGCTTACCTGGGCTTGACGACATGCGACGAGATAGTGATGAAATTGCTGCAATCGCCCTCGGTAGCCCCGCTACTTGATGGGATCAGGGATATCGAAGACCTGCGTGAAAAACTGGATACAAGCACCGAGGAGGATGAAAGCCTGGTGGTCTTGGAAGTCACGGATACCGATCCAGAACGCGCGGCGGAACTGGCGAACCTATGGGCCGAGTTGTATGTCGACTTTATCAGCGAGATCTACGGCCAAAGCCAAATGAACCAGAGTTTCTTTCAGACGCAGTTGGTTGAGGTCGACGAGCGCTTGAAGCGGGCTGAGGATGCTCTTGTTGCCTATCAAGCCGTCAATCCTGGCCGAGTGTTCGAACGGAATCTCGCCGCAAAATTGGACGCTCTGGAAGGTTATCTGCATGCAGAACAATCATTGGAGATGCTGATCAGGGACGCCAAGAGCTTACGGACACGCATTTCGTTGAGGAAACAAGGCGCGGAGCCGAACCTGGCGGACGATCTCACAGCGCTCATGCTTGAGTTGAATTCACTTAGCCGTTCCTCTATCCCACGTACCCAATCCTCCGCCTTGGGTGCTTCATCAGAAGTTAAAGTTGTTTTGATGGACTCCGGCGGCAATACGCTACCTTTCCAATTGCAGTTGCCAGGCGGTGCGGTCGGCTTGAGCGGAAAAACGGCGAGCGAACAGGTGCCCTACATGGATGAGCTTGTAGGTGTACTTGTCGCCAAATCCGCAGAGCTTAGGAGCGCAGCGAAAGCCTTGAGGCCGGAGATTTTGTCACTACAAGAACAATTCGCTGCGGCAAGTATCAAAAGAGACCGTGTGGAGATTGGCAGGAATTTGGCGAGAGACGCATTTATGTCGGTCGCACGGAAATCGGAGGAGGCCGGAATAGCCGCGGCCAGCAAGAGCAGCGAGATGCGCATGGCCAGCCGCGCGAGCGTTCCGACCAGACACGTCAGCCCGAAGCGCATGTTGAACACGGCCTTGGCAGGAATGCTGGGATTGATGATGGGTGCATTCATGGTTGTTGTAAGGGAGCGTTGGAGTGGGGCGATGACGCCGGTCCCAGAGGAAATGGCCAGTAAGAGCCCCGGCGAGCCTGACTGAGATATCGTTGGTTCATCTTTGCTCCCTGCGCCTCGGCCGAGTGATGATTTGTATGTACTCACCGAATCCATCTGCTGGTACCGATAATCCCAAGAATAGAAACGCAATCGGCAGGCAGGGGCGAGAGAAAAGAGCCTCTGCCCCCTCCAGCTCGATGAGCTACGAAGGAAGGTGCTTACAGATTTAGCCAGGGCAGGGATCACGGACTGAATGATCTGGGGTAGCCATGCGGATGTTTGACATGAAAACAGGGTCTGTCCGTCGGCTCTAAAACTGGATATGTAGTGGCGCCATCAATGGGCAATCAGCCATGAGTGAATCCAACTATAAAATGTTTCCCTATATATCTCTACAAAGATGGACTATCTTTTATCAACAGATCCAGGCTGTCTTGGCTTTACAGCCTTGCAAGGTGCTCGAAATTGGACCAGGACCAGGCGTGTTGTCTTGGGCACTTCGAAATATGGAGATAGAGGTTACAACTTTTGACAATTTGTCGGAACTTAATCCAGATATTCATGGCGATGTTCGTCAATTAGATAGGTACGTGAGCACCAACGAGTTTGATCTTGTTTGTGCCTTTCAGGTTCTCGAGCACCTGCCATTCGAAGACGCTGATAGTGTGATTTCTCAAATTGCAGCTGTGACATCGGACAAGGCACTCGTTTCCGTTCCCTATGTTGGATGGACCCTTGGGGCTAGCATTTGGCTTGCACGTCGTGGGCATAGACAGCTTCATCTAGGCTATAGAATTCCGATGTTTTGGAAGAAACATGAGTTCGACGGAGAGCATTATTGGGAGCTCGGTAAACGAGGGTACAGTCTCTCGAGGATGTCCTCCAAACTCAAGAAGTCTTTTGACATTGTTAGGAGGGTCCTGTTATCTCCCGACCGTTCCCAAGTTCTTTTTGTTCTGAAGAAGAAGAGATTGGGACTCTCGCCTGAATGATTCCTGATCGTGAGACCGATGCCAAAAGTAGAATGACAGGATGCAGACAAAGGATGGGCTTCTTGGTTCCAAAAACGATGGACAAGAAAGGGATGATTGCGGTGGCCGATCAAGGCATCGCTAGTGCGACCAATTTCTTTACGACGGTAATTATCGGGAGATTTTGTACGCAGGCCGAGCTAGGTCTTTATACGCTCGGGTTTAGCATCGTTCTCTTCGTTTTGACCATTCAAGCATCTATCATTACAACTCCTTATTTGGTTTACTGTGCTAAAACTAAAGATCGAGCTCATGCTCAATATAGGGGAAGCACGTTAATCCATGTGGCAATCCTTTCCATCATAACAATGTTTTTTCTAGCGGTGGGAAGCGTATCTTTTTCTTTCGGTAGCGACCTACGCCAGCGTCTTGGTGCAGTTTTTTCGTCTCTTGTAATGGTGATCTTATTTATTAACGCTAGAGATTATGTGCGCCAGATCTGCTTCGCTGCCTTGAAGGTGAAGAAGGCGTTTATCGTTGATCTCGCTGTCGCAGTACTTCAAATAGGTGGACTGGCCCTCTTAGTTTATTACGATTCTCTTTCTGCCCGGTCGGCCTTTGTTGTCACAGGCATTTCCTGTGGGATTATTGTGACGGGTTGGCTTGCTTATAATAAAAGGTCATTTCCCATAAAGTCAGAGAACCTTTTTGAGCATTTGAAGCTCAATTGGGCATTCGGCAAATGGATTTTAGCAGGTGGATCAACCTACGTTGTGTTCACCAGAATCTACCCTTGGATCATCACAGACTTCCATGGAGCATCGGCTACAGGCGCATTTTCTGCCTGCATGAGTTTAGTATTTCTCTTTAATCCACTGTTAATGGGTATTGGGAATTATATCGGACCAAAGGCAGTGCATGCATTCGCAAGTAGCGGGTATTTGCGGCTTAAAAGCGTTGTCTATAGTCAGGCCGTTTTCATAATGATTGCGATGAGCGTATTTTGCGCAATCATGATGTTTTTTGGAGATTCGATAGTCACGTTAGCCTATGGTTCGGAATACCAAGGCCAAGGAAAAGTGATTGGTATATTGGCGTTAGCAGTAACGGCTTCTGCGTTCGCAATTCCGTTTCGTGGCGGACTTCTTGCTTTCGAACGGCCGGAAATACTTTTTAGCAGTAATTTAGTGGCTCTAGTAATAACGTTTGTATTTGGAATTTGGTTAGTGAAAGAATATAGCATTGTTGGTGCAGCTTTAAGCTTATTATTGAGTAATATTGCGGCGTCGGCGGTAAGGTGCATTCCCTTCATTTGGATGATTCACCGTCAATCTCTTCAAGCATCCAATCATTATTGACTTCTGACAGTAGCGATATAGAGGTTTCTGGAAAAAGATCTCTCCTTACAGCCCGCCAGCAAACATATAGGTAGTAATGGCAACTCAGGGTACATCAATGGTAATCTAGTTTTCTATCTGCGAATGAAATAAAAGGATTCGCCCAGAGGGGAGCGTTCGGTGATGAGGACTGTGATCTTGGCTGGCGGAGTCGGAACTCGCCTTCGGGAAGAGACAGTTGTCAAGCCAAAACCGATGGTGGAGATAGGCGGCAGGCCGATCCTATGGCACATTATGAAAATCTACGCTGCCCATAACTTCGAAGAATTCTGTGTTGCTCTAGGATACAAGGGCGATTACATCAAGGACTACTTTCTGAACTACTTCTACCGAAAGAACAACCTGACCATTCATCTGGATAGTGGAAATGTCGAGATTACTGATGGGTTTGAGGGTCCCGACCCCGAAACGGATGGCTGGCTTGTACACTTGATTAACACCGGTGCCAATACAGGGTCTGGGGGGCGTCTCAAACGTCTGACCTCCTGGTTAGGCAACAAAACATTCATGATGACCTATGGCGATGGCGTGGCGGATATCGACATCAAGAATCTGATCGCTTTCCACCGCAGTCATGGGAAGCTGGCGACGGTAACCGTTGTGCGTCCTCCTGCACGGTTTGGCAGCCTGCAGTTCGATGGCGATAGAGTGACCGCGTTTGTGGAAAAGCCCCAGATGGGCGAGGGTTGGATCAATGGCGGCTTTTTTGTTCTCGAACCTGGTGTGCTCGATTACATAGAAGGCGACGGGACCAGCTTTGAGCGCGCACCTCTGGAAAACCTGGCTCGTGACGAACAGATAATGGCATACCGGCATGATGGTTTCTGGCAGTGCATGGACACATTGAGAGATGTCCAGCTTCTGGAAAGGCTGTGGGGAAAAGGTGATGCACCATGGAAAATATGGTAAAGACACTTCATGAAATGAACGATCTGTTCAAAGCTTTCTACAGAGACAAAACCGTTTTTGTAACAGGCCACACAGGATTCAAGGGTAGCTGGCTTGCAATATGGTTGAAGGTTCTGGGTGCAAAAGTAACAGGGTACTCCCTCGAACCACCGACAGAACCGAGTCTATTCAAAGAAGCTAACGTCGCGCAAGGCATGAATCATTTAATTGCCGATGTGCGGGACCACACCAATCTTGTGTCGGCCGTAGATTCTTGCAAGCCAGACCTTGTATTTCACCTGGCGGCACAACCGCTGGTGCGCGAAGCATATGCCGAGCCCAGGCTGACTTATGAAACAAACATTATGGGAACAGTGAACATCTTCGAAGCCGTTCGGCAGGTCCCTACCGTTCGCGTTTGCATCAACATAACCAGTGACAAATGTTATGAAAACAAGGAATCGCACTACGCCTATCGCGAGAGCGATCCGATGGGTGGGCATGATCCATACAGCTCCAGCAAGGGGTGCGCCGAGCTCATTACCACGGCCTATCGTCGTTCGTTTTACTACTCAGGACAAGCTGACAGACGCAGAGTCGGCCTAGCCTCCATGCGAGCGGGTAATGTCATTGGCGGGGGAGATTGGTCTCGTGATCGTCTTATTCCCGATTGCGTTCGCGCACTTTCTAAAAACCTAACGATTCCAGTAAGGAACCCACTTTCGATTCGTCCCTGGCAACATGTGCTGGATCCCCTGTCGGCCTACCTCTGGATAGGAGTACTACTCTGGGATAATCCGGACCTACATGAAGGAGGATGGAACATCGGTCCGATCAACATCGGCACCATGACGGTGCGTCAAGTCGTCGAAAAAACGATTGAAGAATGGGGAAATGGAGAATGGGAAGCTATATCAACACCCAGCGCCTCGCATGAGGCTAGCCTTTTACGGTTGGACTGTTCAAAGGCAGAAAACCTACTAGGGTGGAAACCCTGTTATGGTGTGGGGGAAGCCATCGCAGCAACCATAGAATGGTACCGAAAGTTCTACAAAAACAGCCGCTTCGACGCCGAGGAATACTGTTATTCACAGATAGACGATTACGCACAGCAAGCACGGAAACAAAATGCGGCATGGACAGTGGCCAAATCCGACAAACGAAAGGGATAAAGGACCCATGCGGCAGGAGGAACTGCGAAAAAAAATACTCGCACTTGTTCGAGAATTTTTTGCCGCAGGTGAGCAGTCCACTTTTATACCCGGTGAGACCACGGTCCGCTATGCAGGTCGCGTTTTTGATGATGCTGAACTAGTCAATGCAGTTGACGCTAGTTTGGATTTCTGGTTGACCTCGGGCCGGTTTACCGAAGAATTCGAATACGAACTCGCCCAGCTTCTCGATCTCGACACCTGTCTTCTTGTCAATTCCGGTTCGTCTGCGAACCTAATTGCATTAAGCGCACTGACATCTCCCCAGCTTGGTGACAGACGACTAAAAGCCGGAGACGAAGTGATCACCGTGGCTGCCGGTTTCCCCACAACAGTCAATCCCATAATACAAAATCGAGCGGTTCCGGCTTTCATTGACGTGGAACTGGCAACCTATGTGCCAACAGCCAAAGGCATTTTTGGCGCCGTGACACCGCAAACCAAGGCAGTGATAATCGCCCATACTATGGGAATCCCATTTGACGCCGCAGCCACACGAGAATTCTGCGACAAACACGGTCTATGGCTCATTGAGGATTGCTGCGACGCCCTCGGTTCCAGGTTGGATGGACGATACCTTGGCACTTTCGGACACCTGTCAACATCGTCCTTTTACCCCGCTCATCAAATCACCCTTGGCGAAGGCGGTGCCATATTTACAGACGACGAAGAATTGGCGCACATTGCGCGTTCCTTTCGCGACTGGGGACGCGACTGCTATTGCGCCGGAGGTGAAAACAACACTTGTGGGAAACGCTTTGGCCAACAGTTCGGAACCCTTCCTTTTGGCTACGATCACAAGTATGTCTATTCCCACATCGGATACAATCTGAAGGCAACCGACATCCAGGCCGCTATTGGCTGCGCCCAGTTGAAGAAGCTGGACAGATTCGTCGCCGCGCGCCGACACAATTGGACTGTGCTAAGAAAGGAGCTCGAACCCTACACCGACCGCTTCATTCTTCCCGAAACCCCTCCCAGGTGCGAACCAAGCTATTTCGGATTTGTGATAACCGTCAGGGAAGACGCAGGATTTTCAAGAGATGAGTTGACATCCTATCTGGAGCAAGCAAAGATCGAAACCCGCAGTCTATTCTGCGGTAACCTTCTACGGCATCCCGCCTACCAAGGAATTGAGCATCGCATCGATGGCGATCTAGTCAACACCGATATCATCATGAACAACACCTTCTTTATCGGGGTGTATCCAGGATTAACCGAAGTACAAATGACATACGTGATAGACACATTCCGAAAATTCGTTGAGGAAAACTAGGCCAATGACGGCTCCTGTGAAGTTCCGCGTGGAAGTAATCAGAGTAACCTTCCACGACGTTGACGTGGCCACATTTGAATTTCGTTATCTGGATCGTCGACCCCGCTACAAACCCGGACAATTCTTGCACCTGGCACTGGATCCCTATGATCCATCAGGCCACTGGCCAGAATCGCGTGTCTTCACAGTTGCCAAGGGTGCAACCGATCGCGAATTCATTCGGCTGACCATCGCCCAAAAAGGTGCTTTTACAACTCGGATAATGAAAGAACTTCGCGTGGGACGTCAGGTTTGGATGAAAGGGCCTTATGGAAAATTCATCGTACAATCCCCACCTGAAAGCGAAATCGTGCTCATCGGTGGCGGTACTGGTGTCACCCCTTTCGTGGGCTTCATGGAGGACATATTGGCAAAGGGACTCGAAGGAAAAGTCTGGCTGCATTACGGTGCACGCGAGCCCGGCCTGTTGATCTTTCACGATCTGGCAGATACTTGTGCAACACGTTTTAGCACTTTTCGCGTAAAGTACTATGCGGAAAAAGATGCCCCCAACGGCGTTGTTTCGGGCCGAATCGACCTCGATGAAGCTTGTGAATCAATCCAAGACATGAGCAAGGCGGTTTTTTATCTCTGCGGTCCGCCGCCGATGACGGATCTATTTCGCGAAAGGCTGGAGAGTCATTCCGGGGTTTCCCGGCAAAATATACGCGTGGATGCCTGGGATTAGACATTCCGGATATTGCAGGAATTCGTTACCGATGCGCATATTGATCACCGGAGCTACAGGGTATATTGGGTCGCGCCTGGCCCAGCATCTGGCAAATTCCGGGGGGTATCAAGTTTCAGCACTCGATACCAATTCAGCAGACTTTGGATCGATCAAAACAGTATGCCCTGCGGTGAGTTGCCACAGAATCATTTCGTCATCCTACGAATCGATCGAAAGAGCGATCCGTGATGCCCGCCCAGATATAGTCACCCACCTCGCAGCTGCCACAAATATCACACATCAACCAGAACAGGTGGCAGCGATTATCGAGGCCAACGTTCTATTCGGAACGCTGTTGGTCGAGGCGATGGTTAACAATGGTATAGGTGCACTGGTTAACACCGGTACCTTCTGGGAATACATGGACGCAACGAATATCTATCGGCCACTAAATCTTTACGCAAGTACTAAGAGAGCATTTCAGAACATACTCAAATATTATCAAGACGATCATGGACTGCGTGTTGTTACGCTCAGACTTCAGGGTGTTTACGGACCCAATGATCCCCGTCCAAAGATCTTTGCTTTGTTCAAGAAAAGCATTGATGCCTCAGAACCGGTCGCGCTTTCGCCAGGTGAACAGATCATGGATATGGTCTATATCGACGATATTACGTCAGCATTCACAAAAGCAATACAGTATCTATACGCCGACAAGCAGGCTGATTCGATTGAATTGTCGATCGGCAGTGGAGAGTCCCATAGCCTGAAACAGATAGCGACAATTTATGAGGAATGCTGCGGACAATCACTGAATGTCACCTGGGGAGGGAGACGCTATCGCGACCGGGAAGTAATGCTTAGTGTGGCCGATATCAAGCCAGCTCAAGAACGGTTGGGCTGGCAAGCCCAATACACGCTCAGGAAAGGTATCCAGAAGTTGGTTGAAGAAGAGGGTTGAGCCCTGATGATCATTATCAGCGGTATGATGCCGGGAGTACATGGAGTAGGGCGGTTGTTATCCTACCTCGTCGAAGAGGCACCTAATCTGCATAGCGAAAAAATCCGTTTTGTTTTCGGTGGCGCTGGAACCGCTGGTGGAAGGGCATTTAAACAGGGCAGATATTTGGATTTCCTTACGGCATTGATGAAGATCGTCAAGGGACAGTCACAGCTTCTTACTGCCCTGTATGACCCAACCATCATCGAGTCGGATGAACCCGTCCTTCTTATCCACTTTCAAACGCTCGGTTACAGTTGGTGCCGGAGGTTCTTTGACAAGCGTAAGGGCCCAACCTGGCTCTATTTGGTGGATGCTGGTTTCTTCTGCATCCAGTCATACAACCACCTATCCCAGGAGTATTCAGCCTGTTTACGATGTATCCAGGGCAAATGGCACAATGCTGATCTGTACCGGTGCAAGCCACTTCCGGTCGTAAATCTTCAGGCCCGGAAGCTGGTCAAGGGCCTGAAGCAATGGGTAAACAACGGCATGATTCGCTTGCTCGCAGAGAACCAACTTCAGGCTGAACTGGCTAGACGTCATTTCGGTGGCGAGGTCGATATCGATGTTGTGGGGCTGTGGACCGCTGATATGCCGCGACAGGGTGATCTTAAATCCATCAAGCAAAACGTTAAAAGCAAGTATGATGTGGTCTATCACGGATCTGCCTTTCCAGCCAAGGGCTTCTGTTGGGCAGTGGAGGTGGCACGTCATTGCTCTGGGGTAGAATTTCTTTTTCCCTGCTTTTCCTCTGATGCTGAAGTACTGGATACACCACCACCGAACAACGCCCATTTCAGATTTATCACTTGGGAAACGGGACTGGCCGGTGTGGTGCAAGAAGCGAAAATGGTTTTGGTACCATCACTGTGGTCGGGACCGATAGAGGGGGCATTGATCAAATCAATCCTACTGGCTCGAGCGGTTGGCGTCGCAGATGAACCGACCACCTATGCCAGTGAAATCCCGGATGATGTGGTTCTTCGTCTTTCCAGAGACCCTAAAAAAGCAGGAGCAAAGCTTGCGGAATCCATAGAGTCAAACTGGTGTCCCAGAGAGGAATCTCGGCGAAAATGGGTGGATACCTTCTACGAGCAAAACACAGGGCTGCTGGATAGGCTAATCAAGTGCTGTAAGACAAGTGTCCCGATATCTTGAGCGTGCCCTATACTTAGTCGTTTTACCTATTGACCGAAGGCGCGACCCACATTACCACGGAGCTAGCGATGCGGTGGGCCACACAGCCCGTCGGCGCAAAACCAGCGACGTGGGCTGAGCGCTTCGGCATGGTGCGACGCTTTGCGCTGTACTGCAGCGCCGTCGACCCGCGCACCGAAGTGCCGCCAACAGACTTGCTGATCCGGGCCGGGAAACAACTGCCGTCCCTCATCGGGCTACGGCCGCACACATATGCCACGTTGTTTGGTTTGTACTCGGTCACCGGCATGCGCACCAATGAGGCGCTGCGTCTCGACCGCGATGACGTGGACCTCACCGATGGTATCCTAACCGTTCGTGGCACCAAATTTGGGAAGTCGCGATACCTGCCCATCCATTCCTCCACGCAACGGGTTCTACAACGCTACGCTGCCCGGCGCGACCGGCTTTGTCGGAACCCGCAAAGCCCAAGCTTCTTCGTCTCCGAGCGCGGCACTCGCGTTACGGAGTGGAGCCTGCGCTGGACATTCGTGAAGTTGTCTCGCCAGATTGGCCTCCGCGGGCCCTCGGATTCTCGAGGCCCGCGCCTGCTGGACTTTCGTCACCGTTTTGCAGTCAAGACCCTGATGGGCTGGTACCGTTCGGGTATCGACGTCGAGCAACATCTACCCGAACTCGCCACCTACCTCGGACATGCACATGTCACCGACACCTACTGGTATCTCACGGCCACACCGGAGCTGCTGCAGTTGGCCGCCCGTCGAGTGGAACAAGCCGAACCAGGGTGAGGGTCATGAACACCGCTACGCGTTTTCCCGCACTCCTGGAAACTTTCTTCAACAACCGGCTCATACAACAGCGACAGGCCAGCCTCCACACCATCGCCAGCTACCGCGACAGCTTCCGCTTGCTGGTGAAGTACGCACAGCGCCGGCTGAAAAAGGCACCCTCGGACTTGGCAATGGAAGATTTGGATGCGCCTTTCCTCGGTGCCTTTCTGAACTACCTCGAGAAAGAACGGGGTAACAGCGCACTTATGCAAAGAGATCTGTTATCAAAAGTGCGTTACTTTTCCGCGCGCTTGGCAGGGTTCAAACGCTGAAGTACTCAACATAATTCCATTGCAGCCGAGCGGTGTTTTGGTGGCCAAAACGAG
>SDBT01016923.1_pt1 | contig 11529 bp, 20 predicted proteins | sample 2277101 | NCBI WGS metagenome assembly SDBT01 (sample SAMN10404973, study PRJNA504765) | marine sediment metagenome | isolation source: marine sediment core GS10_PC15, 103 cmbsf | place: Arctic Ocean: Southern Knipovich Ridge | collected 2010
GAAATTAGACATCAAAGGGTTGGGTAATGTATAAAATAACGCAATGGGACAGCCGGTATGAGGTCAACAGGAGCGGGGACGTTTTTCGGCCCGGCAGTAAGCAGCGGCTGCGTTCTACGCCTCTGAACTATGTCAGGTCAAAGGTACACGGTAGACAGCTTGGAGCCGGGATGCGGCGGCTAAAAGCGGCCGCTGGCGACAGGACGATGGAGGTTTTCGGAATATTCCATAAATTCCTTGAGATCGCCGCAGATGCCGGAAAAGGGCAGCGGGGCTGCCTGCTAAACAGCGACTCCTTAGATGACCCGGCGACCGCCTCTAATCTGGCGTTCATCCTCAATACCCCGCAAACACAGATAGACAATGCACTTACGGTCCTGCTGGGGATCGGCTGGCTCTCCGAAAGTTCCGGGAACATCCCGAAACTCCGCGAAACTCCCGGAACTCCGGTAAACTCCGGGGAAACAGGGCACCTTAAAAACGAAACCGAAACCGAACCTAACCGAAGTGAACCTAACGAAACGGGGCCGGAGGAACTCACAGCCTGTGAGTTACCGCAAGCCGAGGCTGACGGCAAAGGGGACGTGAAAGATTCGGATTTAATAATTAAGGATGATTCGGATTCGGATTCGGAGGTGACGGCAAACAACGACCAAACGTTTTTACTGAGGTTGCTGATGATCCTGCCGAGATGGTCGAGATCAGATAAGACTTGTTTCCAAAACCTTGCGCAGATGCTCGGTGATATGGTCGACCCGGCGAATGCGTTTGGCGCTGCTCTTGTGATCGCCAGAGAGTGCCACAAAAACGGTGGGGACAATCCAAAGCAAGCGTTCATGCACCGGGTGCAAAAGCATTTCAACATCAAACTTCAAACCGAGTGGCGGTCAAATGAGGCAAAGCGCGAGCAGACGATAAAAAAGGCGGAGGAGTAAATGAGTCAAGAGCGTATATGTCCGAACTGTTCTCGTTTTACCGACTGCGATCTGGCTAAAGATAGTCGGGGGCAGGCAACCCGGTGTATGGGTTACGAGCCGAGCCGGTGGACCGATGCCGAGCTCGAACGGTTTGCTGTTATGTTCGCTCAACCCGTACCGAAACAGCAGCCGGGCGAGTTCATCAACCGGATAGATATAACAAACTCCGACGGTGCGATGAGCGGCCAGGTGGATAAGATGTTTGGGAGGCAACAATGATCAGGGTATTTGCAAGAAAAACTAACTCTACGCCGACCGACAACGATGTCCGAATCGGTGGTCCCCGACTCTGGGATAGAGGCGATGGTGAGGATGTTTTGATATCCTGTACGTTCACCTGGGATAAGGGGAGGTGTGAGGCGTTGGCAGAGCAGTGGTCGACGGCAGGTTACACCCCAAAACTTGGCGGCCCAGCTTACGGGGATCGTGGCGATGAATTTGTGCCGGGTATGTTCTTAAAAGTCGGAAACTTGATTACTTCGCGGGGGCAATGAATCACTTGGCTCACCATGTAATAAAAGGTTAATGTTATGAATTTGTGGATAACTCATTTTGATTTACGTTTCATCTTTGCGGATTTATCCGCTTTGATCTTGGCGTCCACACGTTCTTTAGGCACTGATGCTATCTTGCGTAGCAACTCTGAAAACTTTCTAAATCCCTTTGGCCTGCGTATAGTCATAACATTAAACCTTTCCCATAAAACCAGCGTCTTCAATTCCAGCCAACATACGGTATGTCAGCCGTTTATTTACAACTTGATTCATAAGCAACCAGAAGCGGTTCGCGTCTGTCAGCTTGCGATAGTTAAAGCGATAGACCTGTTCAGATACATAGCGGAAAAGGTGGTAAGGCATGACGCTCACATAAGTTCCTTTGACGCTACGTTTGAACAAAGACCAGAAGTTTTCGATACCGTTAGTATGCACCGCACCTTTGACGTATTCAATAGAGTGATTAACCGCATCGTGCATATAGTTTTTGGTCATGCTGTCGTATGCTCTGGCTTCGTCCGTGTACACAGTAGAGCCTCGCTTAACCGTTCTCTTAACGTGTACCGCAGTGCTTTCGGTTCCGTTGTCACCAATAACCGTTGCATTGACTTGGCTGGCTCTGTCGGCAGTACCTCGATGCAATATTCCATGAACCGCCGTTTTACCAGCCGCACCACGCCCCTTGATTTGCTTTGCGCGACGTTTGGCGTGCATGTTAGATGCCTTGCCGCCAACATAGGTAGTATCCATTTCAGACGTGCCTCCGAACTTGTCGGACGATACGCAGTCCATTGCAACACGAATCCGGTGGAGCATAAACCATGCGGTTCTTTGGGTAACGCCGATTGTGCGACTCATTTCGTGACTGCTAACACCATTTTTACAATTAGCAATAGCCCAAACAGCGACAAACCATTTATCCAGACCGAGCGGGCTATCCTCAAATATTGTACCGACCTTAGAGCTAAACTGTTTTCGGCAGTCTTTGCATCGCATGAGGCGGCGGGTCTTAATCTCGCCAATACGCTTACTGCCGCACTTAGGGCATACAGGGTCATTGTCGTGCCACTTAGTCTCACGCATGAACTCCTCGCAAACGTCAGGATCAGCGAAATAACGAGCGGCTTGCAAAAGTGTTTTTGGGGTTTCCATAATCTAAATATCAAACCCCTCTCTTATTACTCTGGCCAATGCTTCATTTTCCACAACATCTTGATCATGTTCCGGTTTTTCCGTCAGACCGATGGTACGGGCGATCTCCTGCAACTCCTGATACCTGTCGCCCGAAATTCGCACAGTAAAAGTTGCATGATCAGTAAAACGAGTACCATAACCGTCCTCGTCTCCCTCAAATACTTCGATTTCCTTAGCCATGTGTACATCCTTTCAAAAAATGTGATTAACTTGTTAATAACTATATATAGTATAACACAATTCTTTGGTGAGTCAAGTACAAAGTTAAATAAAACTAATATTTTTTCTGTTTTCAACATAAACCCTTGTATTGCAAACAGTTACGAAAGCAATAAATATTGTGAAATACAATAATAATAGTGTAAATCATGGTGAGTCAAGTGATTCATTGCCTTCGCGGGGGTGCAATAATGATTGTTGGTTCTGTTTAGTTCGAGGACGTGAGGGACCAATAAGGGAGTTGGAAATTAAAGACGGTTTCAATTTGCTCGACAACAATCTTTTACAATGCTCCGAACAACATATTCGGGATGTGTTTGCAATGCTTGACCGCCAGAAAGAAGCCGCAAAGTTTACTGGCGGGCTGGAGGCGGCCATATTAAAACCGTGGCACGTTGAGCTTATAGATGGTCTTAAACGCAAACCTGAAATACTATACTTCGCATACGACACCCCAAACGATAAGGATCCTTTAATTGAGGCGGCAAAATTGATGCACACTATAGGATTCAGGAACAGGCGGGTTGGGTGTTATGTTCTGGTAGGATATTTAGATGACACGATCGAGGCGGCGACGGAGCGGGTTCAGCTTTGTGTCGATCTGGATATAATGCCGTATGCGATGTATTACAATAACAAAAAAAAGAAGCTCTCGGCAGAATGGAAAGAATTTCAGTTCAGATATATCAGGCCTCAGCAAACGCGGAAATTTCACAAGGGTCAGTTCGGGATGTTCTTTCGATGATCGAGATATTGGGAACAATCGGGACGGTTCTTGCGGTCATTGGTGTTGTGCTCAACAACCACCTTTGTCGCTGGTGCTTTGTGGTCTGGCTTATAAGTAACTCAATATCGCTTACGGTACACCTGATAGTCGGGCCGTGGTCGTTCGTTGGCAGAGATGCAATATTTATTATGCTGGCTGTTCACGGCTGGTTTGTGTGGAAACGAAAACATAAAACGAGGTAAAAAAGAAAGGTAAAGCAATGCGAAAATTTAGTGTAGTGGTAATCGAAAATGACGATGGGCGGATATCGGTCCAGCAGGATGTCCCTGAAAACGAAAAACAGCGTTTCAATAAAGCGGAGATCGTCGGGATCCTGCAGTATGTAGTGCAGACAATGGCAGCAAAAATAATGGGTAATTAAACTAAAAATGAAAATGAGTTTAGGAGAAAGACGAAAATGGAAAAGTACGATAAAATACAAACGGTGTACAAGCGAGACCCTGACACAAGATTCAGAACCTTGCTTGATGGGCAGTTTTCGACACCTGAATTAGAGTATCTTGCGGAGAACTGGTGGGATTTTACAGAAAAGGTAGATGGAACCAATGTCCGTGTGGAATTTGATGGTAAGGACTCCGTGAAGTTCGGCGGAAAAACGGATAATTCACAACTGCCCACGTTTTTATTTGAAAAACTAACACAAACATTTACCCCGGAAAGATTTGATGGAGTTTGCGATTGTCCTATTGTGCTTTATGGCGAAGGGTTTGGGGCAAAGATACAGAAGGGCGGAGGGAACTATAATCCCGATGGCGTTGATTTTGTGTTGTTTGACGTAAAGGTAGGTGAGTGGTGGCTACAAAGGGATTCTGTGGTTGACATTGCCAACAAACTAACAATTCAATATGTACCGATTATAGGACAGGGAACACTGTACGATATGATCAATATGGCGAAAGCGGGCATATCGTCAGCTTGGGGTGACTTCCAGGCAGAGGGCATTGTTGCCCGCCCACATATTGAATTTGTCGCAAGAAATGGCAGTCGTATAATAACCAAGATAAAAACCAAGGATTTTCAATAACTAACGAGTAGAGGCGTTGGGCTTTGTTCGCTGGCAAGGCGGATGCAGGTTCTCAAGCGGAGGCGTACAGGTCGTACGTCGAGCATTGAGGTTCAGTATCCAACGCTGACCAGCGGGCAAAGAAACCGCATCGAAAGGAAACAGAAAAATGAAAAAGAAACACATCAAAAACGTATTGATTTGTATCGGGCTGATCGCTGTGCTGTGCGCGATCCTGATGTGGTTGGGCGGATGTGGGGACCAGCGATGTCAAAAGTGGGTTGTCGGAAAAAATGGCAGAGCCGTCAAGGTTCTGGACATTCGGACGCAATGGTTCCTGAGAGAGTTTTCCAGTAACAACGCAAAGCTGCACATCACCGATGACCCCAATAGCTTTGAATACACGATAACCGTCAAGGGTCATCAGTCAAAGACATCGGCTGGCAAGATCAAAGCGACCCACCCAACCGGGATAGGAATCGAAATTGTAACGGAATGATGTATAGGCCAGGTTGTTTGAGAATGACATAACCGCAAGGCTGGGTGAACTCGAAATAGTAGCGGGATAAAAATTGAATTTTGAATTACTTGAGGTGTAAAAATGGAATTGACAAGCAACAACGTCGAAAAAGTGTTTATGGATTGTCTTTTCAAGGATGGCGAAGATACATCGGTTCATGTAGTGGCCGAGGGCATTCAGGGGAAGGTCGGATTCCATCCCGAAAGACTTGGGGAATACAGAGATGACGTAAAAGCAATGTTGCTGTGTTTACCGGAAGGATTTCATAGCAAAAGTGGAGGAGGAGCAAGTTTTCTTAATGCCTGTAACGACAAAAACGGCAGGCAGTGGACAGACTTGCATCAACGAATGGATCAATTATTTCAACTTGCACTTGCGCTTGAACTGGGAAAATATTGCATGCCTCGGCCAATGTGGTCGGCGCTGCCGGGTGGAATGCCCTATGTTGTTATCAATTAAAACAGGAGAACAGAAAAATGAAAGCAAAAGAAAAAGCGGCCCTACTCAGTGAACTCGGGATGGACTCGATAGCCGGGAAAATACTGGACAAGAAGCGCGGCAGAGAAAGATTGCTGGCGGCGGTTGAAGGTTTCGAGTATGCCACAGGTGAGGACATCGACGATTTCAACAAAGACCTGAAAGCCGAAGGTAAACAGTTGGCGATCGTCGAAATAAAAGACTACAAAAAGCTGCCTCCAGATGAGGTACTGCAAAAACTCAAAGAGGCACAGGATAAAGACATCTTTGACACGTTTCACATCGCCTATATAGTCAAGGTCAAGGACCCGATTTTATTTGGCAAGATCAAAGCGTTCTCAAATCTTTACTTCTTAATCGCACAATGGGGCGATGATGTAAAGTTTGAAGATATATTGGAAACGGAGTATTAAATGATTGCCGCACTCATGTTTGGCGAAATGCTGTTGAAGATCACAGAGTTGTCACATCCAGTTGACAGCCTCAGATATGAGGTGTCAACAATGTTGTCCCCGTTAGAACTCACAGACGCTGGAACTACGGGACCAGCAGTACAGGACTTCTCTCGCCAAAGGTTGGTATTTCATTTGGTTCGGCAAGTTGATTATGACAAGTTTGAGTATCAATATCAACACACAGAGAGAGACAACAGTTTTGCTTTTCAGATGCAGGGTCGAGTGGAGATACTTGAAGAACCGAGCGGCAAGGCGAACCTTGATGTTTTAAAAGCAAAAGTCAAAAAAGGCGGTAAGTTAAAGAAACTATTATTAAGATATTACAATAGTTAGAGGCGCGTAGTTTTTCGTCCTGGCACGGCGGGCGGCTTTTTACGGCGGAGGCGTACAGTTGTACGTTGAGCAAGTAAAAAGTTTAGCCCAACACCGCCAGGGCGGAAAAGAACCGCATCGAAGGGAAACAAAATGGAAAAAACAAAATACTCGCTGATCCGTCCTCGTCTCAAGACGTTCGACGTTCTCTGCTGCATCCCTCCGGGGTTTTTCATGGGCTGGATCCAGCATACAGCGGGCGTGTACGTCTGCGCAGAGACCGGGCAGGTCATGGCGTATCAGTCGACGACCCAAAAGTACGCGGGCAAGAGCGGCGTTAGTCTTACTCCGATGGCCGAGTTCGTTGACAGGTACATCCGGGCCGGTGGCAGGATCCTTTTGCGGCAGTGTACGATCAAAGGCAGCGGACGGCGGGGACGGGCCCAGCAGGATGCAGCGAAACATATCAAGATGCACCGCGGCAAACCCTACCCCGATCTCCGGACCAGGGCCGGTCGCTGGTATGTCGTCAACGCACGCATCGACTTACCGTTCTGGCGGAGGAATCCATGGGTCAACCAGGACAGAACCGATATTTTCTTTTGCGCGCACCTGATCGCGAATGAATTTCGATTTTGCGGGCTGACAAAGGGTAAGATCAACTGCGCAGAGGTAGATACAAGGGACCTCCGGGCCGGCGGTTCGTTCGAGGATGTTCTGTGCGACGGTGTTTCGCTCGACCGTAACGAGATACAGATCGTGAGGGGATAGGGGTTAGGAATTAGGGTTTAGAGCTTAATTAAACGAGGTGTAAAAATGGGAAAGACAAAGATCGAATGGACAGAGCAAACATGGAACCCGATCGTCGGATGCAGTAAGGTGTCGCCGGGCTGTGCGAATTGTTATGCAGAGCGGATGGCAAACAGGCTGGCAGGGATGAACATTACGGGGTATTGTAAAGTAATTGGCGGCGATACAAGAGGGTCGATAGGCAAATGGAACGGGACGGTGTATTTTAACTCCAACGCTTTGCAAAAACCTCTCAATCGCAAAAAGGCAACAACGTACTTCGTGTGCTCAATGGGCGATATCTTCCATGAATCGGTCCCGTTTGAGTGGATAGATAAGGTATGGGCGGTGATGGCCCTTTGCCCCCAGCATACGTTCCAGGTCCTGACCAAACGACCGGAGCGGCTGGCGGAGTATTTTCATAAGCCCACAACCAAGCCGGGCGAATGTCTCAACGGTAAGATATTACCAGAAGTACAATTCAGGGTTCACACAACGGCATTAAAAATGGTTCATGCCAGACATTGGACCAACCAAAAACGGTTAAATATGTGGGACGGGCGATGGCCCCTCCCCAACGTATGGCTTGGCACAACCACGGAGAATCAGGAGATGGCTAATAAGCGGATCCCTGAGCTATTGAAGTGCCCGGCTGCCAAGCGGTTCGTAAGCGTTGAGCCGATGCTGGGGGCGGTTGATTTACAAAGCGACATTGGCGGAACGTTGTGGATGGGCGGACAGAGGGGGTGCGGGGGTGTACACTCGCATGGTCATATACACCGGGACGGCACCGATGGCAGGTATGAACACCACCACCACGATCACCGGTGCGGGCCTGGACTCGATTGGGTGATCTGCGGGGGCGAATCGGGTCCGGGTGCAAGGCCGATGCACCCTGACTGGGCGCGGAGTGTTCGAGATCAGTGCAAGGCCGCGGGTGTACCGTTCTTTTTTAAGCAGTGGGGTAAATACAAGAATGGCCGACCATGGAAGATAGATGGCGAAGGCGATTGGGTTTGGTCGGAGCGGCGCGACTCTACCTCTTGTGAGTTGTCATATTATCCGTGGTCGCATCCGGTCACAAACCTAAAATTTATACATATTCGACCGGATGGATCAGAACAACAAAAGCTATGTTGGGAACCTGGGGATGCAAGAATGACGCCGCTCGGTAAAAAGAAAGCTGGCAGTTTGTTAGATGGGGTTCAGTACAAGGAAATGCCGATATAGTTTTGAGTGTTTAGTGTTTAGATATTTGAGGTGTAAAAATGAAAGAACGAGGATTACTATTAACAAAGGATCTGCGAGTCAAGAGTACGAACGGGGAAAAGACGCAGACGAGGCGGGCGTGGAAGATACAACCGCCAAAGAGTTTCTGTGTTGGCGATGTCGCTGCTGTTACAGACGGAAAAACGTGGGCAATCGCACGATCTAATTGCAGCGTTAATGGACCGGGTGCATGGCCTCCTGGAACAGAGTCTGGCATCAAGCCTCAATATCAAGTAGGGGACAGATTGTACCTGCAAGAGCCGTATCGAGTACTTAATACGCCGCACAGCAACAAGGCTATCGTTCATGGCTATTACGGTGATGACAACATTGTATTTGATGTCGAGTTATCTGAGGCCGAAGCGGACTTATGGATAAACCGCAAATTCCCTTACCGTAAAACCTCATCCCGCTTCATGTACAAGAGCCTTGCCCGTACATGGTTTGAGGTTCGTGAGGTGAGGGCGGAGCGGTTGCAGGATATAAGCCGCGAAGATGCAGTGGCAGAGGGGGTAATCCATGAGGTTTGCGATCACGGTCACCTTGAGGTATGTACCGCCGGGTGCCGTCCAGAGCCCGAATATAAATTTATGACGCTTTGGGACTCAACCAACAAGATCAAGTGGGCGGATAATCCGTGGGTATTTGTTTACACTTACAAGCCACGAATGGACACGAATAGAAACTAAAGAATTGAGGTGAAAAAATGGCAAAGGTAATTGAGTGCGAAAACAAAAGGATGGCCGACTGCTGCCAGCGGTGCGGACGAAGTAAAAGATGCGGTCTGCAATTCAGCGTGGAATGTATTCCGCAGGGTGTGATAATGCCCTGCAACTGGATATGCGATTCGTTTGTCCAGCCCGCCTCGCGATGCGAAAACGGGACCAAAGCCGAGACAGTGGGTGCGGTCGAGTACCCGCAGATCGACGAGTTTAAGATCAACGGACCGGGCGCTGCGAGATAGTTTTTATTTTATAGTCTTTAGTTTATAGGTGAAATGATGGCAAAAGAATGTGACGGTTTCCAATGCGAATATTGCGGGAGGACAAACACGAAACCGATCGAGGCCACATCAAAAGAGCCGTCCAAGCACCGTAAATACCCTGGGACGTTTCCGGTAAAAGGCAAGTGTGGTATCAAGTGGAAAGCGATGGTCACAGAAAACGGCAAGAGCAAATATCTAGGGATGTTTCTGATCGAGGAGGTGGCGGCTCTGGCCGTGGCGGAACACCATGGCAGGACGGAAATGATCGAAAAGCTAAGGTCGATCATCGAAGATAAAAAACAAGCGGAAATGGCAGAGCCGGGTATCGCCAACCTCAAGGGTCCGTTCACATGGCGGTGGGAATGCAAGGGATGCGGTGAGGGTTACGGACAGGTCAGCATACACACTCTGCCGGATAAGTGCGACAAATGTAATAGCCGCCAGTTTGAGAAAATAAAAGTATTAAAGCAACCGGACAGTCAGATCGGCGGGAGAACCGGCTGGCATAATGAGTAGTTTTTAGTGTTTAGTGTTTAGTCTTTAGTGTTTAGTTAAAAAATGAAAGCAACGACAATAATAATTATCTTTATGGCGGTAATTTCCGACGGCTTTTCGTCGGGGATGTGGCGGCGACGGCTGCTGTTTTGCACAGGTAAAGATAAAGCGAAATACAGTTTCATCAACGACTGCGCTAGTGGCAGCGCCAATGTAAGGACCGGCTGGAAAGGATTCTGGCCGAGCGGCTTCGTTTAGGTCGTGCCGCGGTGAGCGCAGGCCGAAAATTGAGAGATGTACAAATAGTCCACCCCGTCGGGTCACTGCCACGGCGACCCGGCGGGCCTTTTAGTCGATAGTTTTTAGTTTATAGTTTTTAGTTACACGAATGGACACTAATAGAATTGAGGTGAAAAAATGGGCGAGACCGCCACCGGAATATGTGTTTGTGAGAGTACAAGATTTGAGTTTAATTTAAACAGTAACATACGATTCAAACCAACAGAGTACGGTCGTATTATTTACAAGGCTCATTGGATGCCGTTTTGCAGGGACGGGGTGGGAAGTGAATTGGAAGTTGACGATGAAGGTTTTGCTGAGATGCAATTGTACCCTTTCATGGAGATATTCGGGCCTAAAATGCAAGGTGGAATGCACATACCAGTTGAGACAAGCGTTATTCTCATAAACAGGACACAAGAACAATTAAATGCTTGCAAAAAAGCGAAGCAATCAGAGCAATGAGGAGGGTGATGTGAAAACAGGTCGTAAAAAATTTGGCACAACCGACGCCGAGCGAGCGACGATCGACATCGTTCGTCTGGCCTCTCGTAGGGTCCGGGGTGGCCGGGTGCCTACGCTTCAGTCGATCGCCGATAAGCTCAACGATATGGGCTGTGTTACTAAGAGCGGCGGGTCGTTTAGGCCCCAGACGATCGCGGCTATCCAGAAGCGGATCGCTGGCGGCGAGTTCCGGACAAGGGCCAGACGTATTAGAAAGACCCAGCTCAGGAGCGGGGACTTTCGGAGTGAACAGCAGGTGACAAGCGACCTTAAAGCGTTCAGGTACGGTAAGGCGTGGTCGCTTCGGAATATATACCTTGTCCTGCTCGGTACCGGGTTAAGGGCATCGGAGTTGTGCGATCTCGTGGCGGGCGATATTGATGTGCGTAAACAGATGGTGAACGTCACGAGGGGCAAGGGTTCCAAGCAGCGATCGATAATAATCTCGCCAAAGACAGCGTACCTTTTCGAGAGGATCATCGTGAGTAAGGGCGTTCGCGTTCCGGTGTTTACGAACTCTGCGGGTGGTAAGTTGACGTATAAGGCTCTGTACCGCAGGGGTCGAAAGATAGCTGCGGTCATTGGCGACCCGACGTTCCACTTGCACAGTATGAGACACACGTTCGCAACCCGTTTATACAATTATAAAAAAGACATAAACTTCGTTGCCGAGCAGCTTGGCCATTCATCTATCGAGACGACGAGGATTTACACTAAAACCCTGTCATCAGAGAGTTTAGAGCAGATGGACGCGATGGATTCGCTCGGTA
>SDBT01016924.1_pt1 | contig 11528 bp, 9 predicted proteins | sample 2277101 | NCBI WGS metagenome assembly SDBT01 (sample SAMN10404973, study PRJNA504765) | marine sediment metagenome | isolation source: marine sediment core GS10_PC15, 103 cmbsf | place: Arctic Ocean: Southern Knipovich Ridge | collected 2010
GTTACGGTCTCACGGAGACGAAGCATGGCGTCCCGCGCAGCCAAGGCCAGTTCGTCCTTGCCGTGAGAGAGGCCCTGCTCGGCCTGGGATCGGGCGTCGGCGACAATGCGATCGGCCTCGGTCCGGGCGTCGGAAAGGACCTTCGCGGCCTCGGCATGTGCCTCATCGAGAATCTTCTTGGCTTGTTCCTGACCGGCCTGAACGCCATCGGTCTGGAGTTTCTGCACGAACGCTTCGATCGAATCAGCCATGGGTAACTCCAACTGCCTGCGCCGCCGGCGATTCGATCTCCGGCTGGGCGTGTCGCTTCCTTCACTAAGATAGGCTTCGGCCCGTCAAACGGGGCCGCCCAAGACATTATGCCCATGCGAGTGGCCGTTTGCAACCGCCGAGCCCCGCGGGTACGCTCATGAGCCGGGCCGGGCAATCCGAGGAGGCGGCGACATGACGCGTGAATACCGCAGCAGCGATTGGTCGACGTACCAGATGGACTACCCGAACCCTCATCGGGTTCTGGAGCCCGCCGACCACGAAATCGGCGTGGTTGCCGATGCGCTGGGCACGCTGAATGAGGCCGGTATCCTTCCGCATGTGGAATACGACGGGGAGAAGTTCCTCGCCCATCGCCAAGCCGTGGCCGAACGGTTCGAGATTCCCTGGACGGCGATCTCGCCGCGCATGCAACGGTTGCTGTACGCCACCAACGCGATCGTCCAGCCGGCGAACATGATTGCCGCGGGGATCTTCTGCGGGAACACGTTCATCTCCAATGCCGGCGCGGGCGTCGGGCCCGGGGCGTGCTACCGGGCCCGCAATCTCATCGGGGTGGAGATCAAGCCGGCCGAGGCCGACCGCGCCGAGCGGAACGTGCGTCAGATCGACCCCACGGGCGTGGCCCGGGTGCTGGCGGCCGACGCCCTGGACGTCGTCAAGGAGTTCGAAGGGCAGATCGACCTGCTCTACCTCGACGCCGATGGCGGTCCCGGCCGGGGGAAGGGAATCTACCTGGATATCCTTCAGGCCTGCTACGACAAGCTGCCCACGGGGGCCGTGGTCCTCGCCCACAACAGCGTCAACGGCGGCGCCAACGTCACGCCCTACCTCGATTTCGTCCGCGACAGCGCCAATTTCCGGACAAGCGTTAACGTGATCATGGATCCCGAGGGCCTGGAAGTGTCGGTGAAGTAGCGGCGTCCGGCCGGTCAGAATTGCCGCAAGAAGCGGACGTCGTTCTCGAACAACAGCCGGATGTCCGGAATGCCGTGCTTGCGCATGAGCATACGCTCGATTCCCAGCCCGAACGCCCAGCCGGTGTACTTCTCCGCGTCGTACCCGACGGCCTCCAGCACGTTCGGGTCGACCATGCCGCAGCCACCCAGTTCGATCCAGCCGGAGCCTTTGCACAGCGGGCAGCGCTCGTCCTGGCCTTCGCAAGCGTGGCAGGAGATGTCCACCTCGGCCGAGGGCTCCGTGAACGGGAAGAAATGCGGGCGGAAGCGCGTCCGAACGTCGGGCGCGAAGTAGGCCTTGCAGAATTGGTCGACGCAGGTCTTCAGGTCGGCCATGGAGACGCCTTCGTCAACGTACAGCCCCTCCACCTGATGGAACATGAAGGAGTGCGTGGCGTCGACGGTATCGGGCCGGTAGACGCGCCCCGGGCTGACGACGCGGACGGGCGGGGACTGATTCTCCATGACGCGAATCTGCACGCTGGAGGTCTCGCTGCGGAGCACGACCGAGGGGGTGATGTAGAACGTTTCCAGCGGGTCGCGGGCGGTGTGTTCGGCCGGCATGTTCAAGGCGTCGAAGATGTGCCACTCGTCCTCGACCTCCGGGCCGCGGGCAACCGTGAAACCCATCCGGGCGAAGATCTCAATGATCTCTTCGATCGTCTGGGTGATGATGTGTCGATGCCCCATCCGGACGGTCCGGCCCGGCAGCGACATGTCCACGGGGGTCGTCTCGGCCGGCCGGCCGGCGGCGAACTCCTGCTTGCGGGACCCGAACGCGCTCGAAAGGGCCTGCTGGACTTCGTTGGCGAGTTTACCAAAGGCGGGGCGGACTTCCCGGGGGAGGTCCTTGAGCAGCTTCATGGCCGACTTGACGGCGCCCTTCATGCCCAGGTACTTCACTCGCCAGGTTTCAAGGGCATCGTTGTCGGCGACGTCCCGCAACGCGGCCAGTGCGTCGGCCCGAAGTTTCTCGAGTTGCTCTGTCCCTGCCATGGCCGTCTTCCTGACGCCCGGGACTCAGCCAGGGCGGCTACTGATCGGCATCCGTCTCGGCCTTCTTTGCTGCGGTTTTCTTGGCCGGGGCCTTTTCCGCAGCGGGCTTCTTCCTGGGCGAGGCCTCGGGCTTGGCGTCGGCTTCGGCCTGACCGGAGGCTACAGCCACCAGCCGGTCAAAGGCCGCCGGATCGGAAACGGCCAGGTCCGCGAGCATCTTGCGGTTGACCGAGATTTCCTTGTCCGCCAGGCTATGAATGAAGCGGCTGTACATGACGCCGCGCTGGCGGCACGCTGCCGATATGCGCGTGATCCACAGGCGGCGGAAATCGCGCTTGCGGAGTTTGCGGCCGATGACCGCGTACTGGCCTGCACGGAGCTGGGCCTCGCGGGCGACCCGATACCGGCGCGAAGCGGCGCCGATCTGGCCTCGGGTGGATTTCAGGACCTTCTTATGCTTGCGGGCGCGGGCGGCGCCTTTCCTGACTCGTGGCATGACTTCTTCCTTATCGGCCGGTGGACGATCCGCGGGGGATCCGTTGAGGTCCCACTCGGCCTTACGAGTTCTAGATTCCCATCATCCGCTTGGCCTGCTTGCTGAACCCTTTCGAAAGCGTCCGCGATTGCCGCAGGGCGCGTCTCCGCTTGGGCGACTTGGTGGACTTCAGGTGGCTGGTCAGCGGGCGACGCCGACGAAGCTTACCGGTCCCCGTCACCTTGATTCGCTTGGCAACGGCCTTGTTGGTCTTCATTTTTGGCATATGTACGACCTTGCTTGCATCGCCCCGCCGGGCGGGGCCTTATCGTCAGGGTCTCAGGATCGGGACTGCCACCGGCACTGCCCGGTCCGCGAGGGCAAAACGAAGAGGCATTGTAGCAACGCCCGGGCGCGTGTAAAGCGTTTTTTGCCGAAAGGCCGTGCGTTACCCGGTCGGAGCAGCCGGCTCGGATGGGCCGGGGTTGGCCGCAGCGGGCGCCGCCGCAGCGGGCGCCGCCGCTGGGGGCGCCGCCGCTGGGGGCGGCGGGGCTGGGGGCGGCGGGGCCGTCTTCCGCTTGGCCGGCTGACTCGACCGCCCGGAGCCCTGCTTGGTCATCGGGCCCAGGACCATCGTCAGCCGACGCCCTTCCATCCGGAAGTCCCGCTCGACCTTGGCCACGTCGGCGAGCACCTCCTTGACGGAATTGAGCACGTCCCGGCCCAACTCCTGGTGAGCCATTTCGCGCCCGCGGAATCGAAGGGTGAACTGCACCCGATCGCCACGCTCCAGGAAGGTCCGCGCCCGGTTGACCTTGATGATCAGGTCGTGCTGACCGATCTTGGGGGTGCGGATGCGGACCTCCTTCATCTCCGTTTCGTGGTGCTGCGCCCTGGACTTGCGATCCTTCTTCTTCTGGGCGTAGAGGTGCTTGCCGTAGTCCATGATTCGGCAGACCGGCGGGGAGGCGTTGGGCGCCACTTCCACCAAGTCAAGTCCCGCGTCACGGGCCATGTCCAACGCCGCACGCGTCTCGATAATCCCTGCTTGGTCGCCGTCGGCATCAATCAAGCGGATCGGCGAGATTCGGATCCGCTCGTTGCGGCGAAACTGTTGCTGAGCGATTTGTGTGTCCCTTTCGTCCGTTGGCTCCCTCGCCCGCGGACCACCGCGGCCCGTCGGCGACGAGGGCTCTCAGTATTCTAGCATGATTCCGCGGCGAAGGGCGATTCCAACGCACGGGAATCCCGTTCGCCCGTCAGTTTTCCGATGATTTCGGCCAGCGGCACCGCCCCGACGTCGCCAACACCCCGGCAGCGGACGGCGACCGAGCCGGCCTCGGCCTCGCGCCCTCCCACCACGAACAGGTAAGGCACCTTCTGCAGGGCCCAGCGGCGGATCTTGGCGCCGATCTTGTCGGGCGCGGCGTCCAGCTCGGCCCGCAGGCCCGCCTCGCGCACGGCCTCCAGGACCTGCGTGCCGTAGTCGTTGAACTTGTCACTGACCGGCAGCACGGCCACCTGCACCGGCGCCAGCCACAGCGGGAAGGCCCCGCCGAAATGCTCGATCAGGATGCCGATGAACCGCCCCAGCGCGCCGAACGGCGCCCGGTGGATCATCACGGGCCTGTGGGCGGTGTTGTCCGAGCCGATGTACTCCAGGTCGAAACGCTGGGGCAGATTGTAGTCCACCTGGACGGTGCCCAACTGCCACTCCCGCCCGAAGCAGTCCTTGACGATGAAGTCGATCTTGGGCCCGTAGAACGCCGCCTCGCCGAGCTCCTCGGTGAAGTTCATGCCCAGCTTCACAAGCACGTGCCGGATGTTGGCCTCGGCCTGGTCCCAGTTGGCGGGGTCCCCGACGTACTTGTCCGAGTCCGTGCCGCGAAGGCTGAACCTCACGCGGTAGTCGTCCAGCCCCAGCGCAGACAGCGCCAGCTTCACCAGGTCGAGGCAGGATTCGATCTCCGCTTCGACCTGATCGCCCGTGCAGAAGATGTGGGCATCGTCGCAGGTGTAGCCGCGTGAGCGGATCATTCCGTTCAACTCGCCCGAAAGCTCCCAGCGATACACCGTGCCGAACTCCGCCAGCCGCACGGGCAGATCGCGGTAGCTGTGCTGAGTGGCCTTGTATATCTGAATGTGATGCGGACAGTTCATCGGCTTGAGCAGGTAGCCGTCGTCGCCGATCTTTATCGGGGGGAACTGCGAGTCCTTGTAGTACGGGTAGTGCCCGCTGGTACGGTACAAGTCGAGTCGGCCGATGTGCGGCGTGATGACCGTCTGGTAGCCGCGCCGGGTCAGTTCGCCCTGGAGCCAGTTTTGCAGCTCCATGCGGATGATGGTTCCTCGGGGCATCCACAGCACCAGTCCCGGCCCGACCTGGTCGCTGATGAGGAACAGCTCGAGTTGCTTGCCCAGCAGGCGGTGGTCGCGCTTGCGGGCCTCCTCGATCTTGCCGAGATGGGCCTGGAGCTGCTTCTTGTCAAAGTAGGCCACGCCGTAGATGCGGGTGAGCATCTTGTTCTTCTCGTCGCCCCGCCAGTAGGCGCCGGCGACGGTGATCAGCTTGACGGCCTTGACCCGCCCGGTGTCCGGCAGGTGCGGCCCGCGACACAGGTCGACGAAGTCGGCGTGCTCGTACACGCTGACCGTCTGGAGGCGCTCATCACGGACGAGGTCGTCGATCATCTCGACCTTGTATCCCTGGCCGAGTTCCTCGAAGAGCCGGCGGGCGTCGGCGATCGGCAGGTCCTTGCGCACGGTCGGGATCTTCTCAGAGATGATTCGCCGCATCTCCTGCTCGATCTTCTCGAGGTCGTCGGCGCCGATGGCCACCGGCAGGTCGAAGTCGTAGTAGAACCCGTACTGGAAGTCGTCGGTGAGGGCCGGTCCGATGGAGTACTGGACCTGGTCGCCGTAGAGTCTCCGCACGGCCTGGGCCATGACGTGGGCGGCCGTGTGACGGAGGATATCCATAGCCTCGGCGTCCCGGTCCGTGATGATCTTCACGCGGTGGGCGCCGTCGGTCAGCTCAACGGCCAGATCGCAGAGAGCGTCGTCCACCTGGGCGGCGAGGGCGGCCTTGGCCAGGCGCGGAGATATCTTCTCAGCCACGGCCGCCGGAGACGCGGGCGCGTCCAGCTCCATCTTGCTGCCGTCGGGTAGCTCTATCACAACCATTTCAGGTCTCCTGCGCCTCCATGGCACGGCGGGCCTGGGCGGATGTGACTTGGGTGAAATGAAGAATCGGCCGGAACCCGCTCCGTTCACGCGACGCCCGGCACGCACGCCAAGCCACAGCCGAGCCCGGGATCAAAGGCCCGACCGTCACGAGGTAGTCGTGGTCGTCGTAAACGTCGTCATGGTTCCCAGCCGAATCGTCGGTCATCACAAGTGACACCACAAGGATATCACCCCGACCGTCCGTGTCAATCGGTTTTCGCAAGTGTCCGTGCCGCGCCGCCGGCGTCAGGCCCAACGGATGAGGCCCATATCGCGGGCGTCGGGCAGCGACCGGTGGCGTGGGATCACCCGAACCGTGTACCCGGCCAGGCCGCTCCGTTCGCAGTTCAGGTCGGTGACGTATAGCATCCGGCTGTCGCCGTCGGGCTGGCCTTGGGGGATCATCTCGGCGGCCTGGCCCGTCAGCAACTGCCCGTCCGGGTCGAGCTGGCCGTGATAGAGCTGCACGAGGATGTCGTCGGGGGATACCTCGCCCAACAGCACCGTCGCCTCCACGTGCACGGATCGCCCGACGTAGGAAACGCCGTTCATGTTGTCGTGGACGCTCTCCACGCGGACCTGCCCGAAGTGCTCGGTCAGCCAGCCCTTCCATTCGGCCAACTCTCGAGCGGCCTTGAGGTCGCCGCTGGTGAGTTCCTCCCACCGGGCCATGGCGGGCCTGTAGAACCTCTCGCAGTAGTCGCGGACCATGCGATTGGTGTTGAACACCGGGGCGAGCTTCTTCATCGTGGCCTTCATCCGGGCGATCCAGCCCCGGGGCAGGCCGTCGGCCCCGCGATGGTAGAAGGTCGGGACCACTTCCTTTTCGAGCAGGTCGTAGAGCGCCTGGCTCTCGACGGCGTTCTGGTAGTCGAGGTCCTCGTAGGCTTCGCCCGAGCCGATGGCCCAGCCCACGTCGGGGCTGTAGCCCTCGGCCCACCATCCGTCGAGGACCGAAACGTTGAGCCCGCCGTTGGCGGCGACCTTCATCCCGCTGGTTCCGGACGCCTCCATCGGCCGCAACGGCGTATTCAGCCACACGTCCACGCCCTGGACGAGGTAGCGGGCTACGTTCATGTCGTAGTCTTCGAGGAAGACAATGTTCCGGCGAAACTCCGGCCGCCGGGCGATGTGGATGATCTGGCGGATCAGGTCCTTGCCCGGATTGTCGCGCGGGTGGGCCTTGCCGGCGAAGATGATCTGGACCGGCATCTTGGGATCGTTGATCAGCTTGCTGAGCCGCTCGGCGTCTTCGAGAATGAGGCTGGCGCGCTTGTAGCTGGCGAATCGCCGGGCGAACCCGATGGTCAGGGCCTCGGGGTCGAGCACTTCGTCGGCAGCGGCGAGTTCGGCGGCGCCGGCCCCGCGGCGCTCGAGCTGGTCGCGCAGGCGGCGGCGGGCGAAGGCCACCAACCGTTCGCGCCGGCGCTCGTGGGTGCGCCACAGCTCCGTGTCGGGAATCTGATCGACCGTCTCCCAGACGCTCGCATCGGCCGGCTGCTCCTGCCAGTCGGGGCCGAGGTAGCGGTCGTAGAGGGCTGCCTGGTCGTAGCTGATCCACGAGCCCGTGTGGATGCCGTTGGTGATGTGAGTAATCGGCACCTCATCGGCAGGCAGATCGGGCCAGACCCCCGACCACAGCTTCCTGCTGACGTCCCCGTGGAGCCGGCTGACACCGTTGCGGTTGCTGGACATCCGCAGCGCCAGCACGGTCAACGAGCCGGGCTCTTCGCCGTTGTTGGTGTCCTGTCGCGCGAGAGAGAGGAACTGGTCCCGGTTGAGCCCCAACTGTCCCCAGTACTCGCTGAAGTAGCGGTCGAACAGCCAGGCCTCGAAGGCGTCGTTGCCCGCCGGCACGGGCGTGTGCGTGGTGAAGACGTTGGCGACCATGACCGCCTCGCGCGCCGTCTGGAACGACGCGCCGTGCTCGGCCATGAGCATCCGGATTCGCTCGAAGGTCAGGAATGCCGGATGCCCGTCGTTCATGTGGAACACGGCCGGGCGAATGCCAATGGCCGTCAGCGCCCGAACCCCGCCGATGCCCAGGATGATCTCCTGGCGAATGCGCATCTCGTGGTCGCCGCCGTAAAGCTGGCTGGTGGTCTGGCGGTCATCGGGAGAGTTCTCCGGAACGTTGGTGTCCAGCAGGTACAGATCGACGCGCCCCACGTGCAGCACCCAGACGCGGACCTTGACCGTCCGCCCGGGCATCTCGACATCGACGGTGACCTGTTCGTCTCCGTGCATGACGGTCTGGACGGGCATGTTGTGAAAGTCATTGCGGGGGAACAGCTCGAGCTGCCAGCCGTCGGCATTGAGCCGCTGGCGGAAGTAGCCCTGCTGATAAAGCAGGCCGACGCCGACCATCGGCAGGCCCAACTCCGAGGCGCTCTTGAGCAGGTCGCCCGCCAGCACTCCCAGGCCGCCCGAGTAGATGGGGATGCACTCGGTCAGGCCGAACTCCGCGCAGAAGTAAGCGATCCCCGGCTGCGCGGCCTGGCCGTAGCTGGACTCGTACCAGCCGCCCTTGGAAAGGTACTCCACCAGCTCCGCGTGAACCCGTCGGTACTGGGCCATGAAGCCCGGATCATTCGTCAGCCGTTGGAGCCGCCCCTGGTCGATCTGCCCCAGCATCGCAACGGGATTGTGCCCGGTGACTTCCCACAGCCGCTGGTCCAGGCGGCGGAACACCTCGCGGATTTCGCCACGCCAGGTCCAGCGAAGGTTGTAAGCCAACTGCTTCAGCCCGGCCAGTTGGTCCGGCAGCGACGGCTCAATCGTGAACGTTCGCAGCGGTCTCATGGCCTATCAGATTCCTTCTGTCATCGACAAACTCCGGGCGGTCCGTCCGCCCCGGCCGTGACGGCGCACGGACACCGCTGAGGCGCTGCCGTCACCTGATTTCATCGGCCATTCCGAGCCGGAAGATTACGCCCATTCTGCTAGTTCTTCCCTGAATTGGGCTTGCATCCGCAGCCCATCCGTACAATGCTAGGCACGGGCTTTGCGGAGAGCAATAGGGTCGGTCAAAGGGCCGCCCCAGGCCCCCCTGCCCACCCGGGAACCTGGCATGAGACGACGCCATTCAAGCGTGTGGATCACGATGGTGCTTGCGGCTTCGGCGCTGTCCTGCACCCGTCGAGAAGCGCCACCGGCGCCCACGCGCCCGGCAACGGTCCCCACGACCGCCTCCGCACCGGTCCCGGCCCCGCCGACCGACGCGGCGGCGATGGCCCAACTCGCCCGGCTGGAGTCGTCGGCCCGCCAGGGCGTCGCCCAGATGGACCACGGCGCCGTCACCCGGGCGGTGACGGCCATGGAGGCCCTGGCCTTGGCCGACCTCGCGAACGCCACCCGCAGGAACATCCTGGCCGAGGGGCTTCGCGCCCAGGCCGTCTCGCTCCGCGACGCGCAGCATCGATTCCTCTTTGGGGAACTGGAGCCACTCTCTCCGGGGCGTCGGCGGGCGGTCTTGTCCGGATCCGACCGGGGCGAGGCGGGCATCATCGCACGCGCCGCCGCGGCGCTGGCTGAGGCCCAGTTCGCCGCGGGCGCCAGACACATCCGCGCGACGGCCTCTCTCGATCCTCGCACGATCGACCCCGCCAGCGGCCTGCCCGTCCGAAAGGCCGGGGATGTGCGCCGCATCTGGCAGAATGCCTTCAACCTGGCCTTCAACGATCGCATGCGGAAGTTGCTCTCCGGCGCGAGCATGTAGACTGGGTCAAGGCCCGCCTTGCCTTTCTGGCATGCGTAATGAAATCGGCCCCCGGACGGGGCTGCGCCCGGAGGCCGTCTGTGTGAATCATGTATGTCCCCGCCGCTACTTCCGACGGCGAATCAGGGCTATCACGCCGGCGCCGAGCAGGAGGAGTGTTCCCGGCTCGGGGACGACAAAGGTCGCCTCATCGGCCGAGGTCAAGATGAGACTCGCCTCTTCCCAGCCGAAATCAGTACCTCCGCTCAGGCCCGCATCGAAGGCGATGGCCGTGGTCACCAGGCTGCCCGTAACGTCCAGCGGATAGATCAGATCGTAATTGACGGCGAACCTGGCCTCTCCCGTATTGGGTGCGAGTCCCGGCTGCCAGGACGTGTCGGATAGGTTCAGCGTCCCGTCATCCGTGGAGTTCTCGGCCCACTCCCCCCCGGCGGTGGCCCGGACGATCGTCCACAGTTCGTCTGGCGATCCGCCACCGGAGGTCCACTGGAAGTTCACGTCCTCCGGCGCGGTGGCGCCCGTCGGGTTCGTGATCGTCGGTCGCGTCAGGAACATCCCCGCGTCCATGGTCCCCACCGTAAAGGTGTAGGCGCACAGGCCGCCGCTCGTGTTCACCGCGATGACCCAATCTCCCTCATAGAACGTCTTGATCTGGGAGATGTTCCAGCCTTGGGTCTCCAGGCCGTAGATGCTGCTGCCTCCCTGCGAATACTCGTTAAGATAGAACGGGTTGGTCAGCGCGGGGATCTTGACCAGAGCACTGTTCGAACCGGTCACGCCATCCACGCCCAGCCATACGCCCACACGGTAAAGGCCGGTGTCGTAGTTCGTTACCTCAACGTCCAGCCAGTCGTCTGCCGAAGCCCCAGCAGAGAATGAACAGACAACCCCCAGCACGAGAAGAGAGAGGATCGAGCTTTTCACGGGTACTCCTCCGATCTTTCCCCAGACTTGAAAGCGAGCGTGCTTCGAGCGAAACCACTGTACCACAGATCGTGATATCTACAAGACCTAATCCGAAAGAGACCTACGCGTAAGTGCCCATCTCCCGGGCTCGCTCGACGAAGAACTTGTAGGTCTCGTAATCGACGCGGTCGGAGATGCTGTGATCGCTATGCAGGCAGTACCCCCCGCCGGCCATTGCTGCGGGAAGCTTGGCGGCGAGCTCGGCCTCGACCACGGCCAGGTCGTTCGTCTCCAGCGTGCGGATGTCCATCCCGCCCATGAACGCGATACGGTCCCCGTAGGTCTGCTTGAGGTGAACCAGGTCCATGCCGGCCTTGACCTCCATCGCCTGGAGGCAGTCCATGCCCGCCTCGATCAGCCCCGGGACCAGCGGCTCGACGTACCCGCAGGAATGAACGATCACCGACAGCCCCAGTGAATGGGCGTAATCGAACGTCCGCTTGTGGCCCGGGAATATGATCTCCTGGTACATCGCCGGGGACATGAAGGGCTTGCCCTTGAAGCCCATGTCCTCCCAGAACCATATGCCGTCGGGCGCGCCCTCAGCCGCGAAGAGAATCTCCAGCAGGTTGACCGTCGTCTCGGCATATACGTTGGCCATGTCCTTGACCCACTCCGGGTCCATGGCCATGCCCATGAGCATGTGCTCGTGTCCGCAGACGGGATGCATCAGCTCGAAGACGTTCGTCCCGCCCCAGCAGAAGAACATGTCCCGCTCGGCGCACTGGGCCTTGACCTTGCGATATCCCTCGAAATTGATGCGGCGTCGGTAGTCGCCCTGGTTGACCACGTGGGGGCGGATGTGCTCGTCCCAGCCGGCGCGGTCGGTCACCAGGAAGTCCACGTGTTCGGGCGTGCCGGCCTTGTGCTTCCACCAGCGCAGCAGGGCGCCGTTGGCGTTGCGGACGAGCTTGGTCTC
>SDBT01016925.1_pt1 | contig 11528 bp, 7 predicted proteins | sample 2277101 | NCBI WGS metagenome assembly SDBT01 (sample SAMN10404973, study PRJNA504765) | marine sediment metagenome | isolation source: marine sediment core GS10_PC15, 103 cmbsf | place: Arctic Ocean: Southern Knipovich Ridge | collected 2010
TTCTGGCGTTGTCCGTTCAGGAAGGTGATGCGCCAAGGGAGTGACGCTTTTGGTTAACCGTGGCTGATATGAGCAAGTGTATAAACGTGGATTGGGCAAGTTCAGTTTGCCAAAAATCGTGCGCATTACCAAGTTTTTCGTGTCTTTGCGACCACGCTGTTTATTGCAATGAGGGCATCTCTTGTTTTCCTTTATAAAGGCGTCTACCTGATGCCGCACTATCTGTTTTTGAATACCAGCCAGAAGTTCTTTTCCTTCAGCCAGACTCATCCCCAGCGTCGCTGGAGACAATGCTTCTCGAGATAAACAGCCCACCTCTTCAACAATCTGTGTTGGTTCCTCACCTTCGTGCTCAACAACTATCTGGATACGGAATTTCATCAGACATTGCCTCCTCTTGAACGGCAACCTGCTCTTTGAGTTTTTGGTTTATCTGGCGCCGATCAAAGCGATTTATATTGAACCAGTAATTCAATCGTTCGAATTCTTCCCTATAGTCCCACCAGGTCTTTTCCAAATCAGGGTCACTCATGATCGTCTGCAGGCGTTCTAGGATAAAGAACGGTGAGTAATGCTGCTTGAGTTCCATAAAGCGCCAGGCTCCACCACAATCTTCTAATGGAGCTGCTCGTTTACCGCCAGAACAATAAGGGTAAAAACGCGAGGAGTTGAGAGGAAGTTTGGCCTCTATTCTGATCTTCAATTGCCAAGCATCGAAGCAGTTGTACTCGTAAACAAAGGTTTCGTTGCGACGAAACTGAAAATGGTTCAGCGCGATCTTGTAGGGATTATCCATGAAACCCATCGTGCCGATACGCCCAATCCCATACCGCTTGCCACGTATCAAGAAGTGGTGCAAGTGGACATCGTACCAGTCCATCAATTTCTGCATGATTTCATGTAAATCGGCAATGGTTGTGTCACCGCGTACAAGAATGCGTCGCCAAACCATTGGGCTAATGCCTTCCACATAAATTTTGAGTTGGTAAACAGCGACTGAATTGAGCTGGCTCATGAGTAAATCTCGTTCATTACCACAAAAACAACTGTTTAATTCTTGATGACGTTGATATATAATCATCCACGTACTTTTTCAATCATGAGTTGAAATAATAGCATCAATAGAGATATTCTGGCAATATGAGCAAAAATCGAAAAGTTGTTGGCTACATTAGAGTCAGCACCGAGAAGCAAGATTTAGAAAAGCAGCGACATTTGCTGCTTGAATACGCTCGAGAGAAACAACTTCATATCAATGAGTTTGTTGAGATAGAGATGTCAACTAGGAAGACCAAATGGGAGCCGCAATAAACACCGGGTGCTTGATGAACATCGCAATACAATTTTGATGTATTTAGAACGGGGGGTTGATTTAGCCAATGTGCGTAAGCTCATAAATCCTGATCTTGATCGCCACATTTTCTATAATTCCTACAAATATTTCGTTCAACATGACCCTGAATTGGCTACAGCTTGGCAAGCACAAAAAAGCTGAAAGAAAAAACAGAAAGATTTGTTAAACCTAGTTGCCCCCATTTTGTCCTGGTCTCCTATTAGGATTTGGAACAGTTAACGGGTCAGTTGGATTCTATGATTTTCTAACCGGTAATATAGATATAAATTATTCTGTTGCCGTGGACGGGGATATACTCCTAAGAATTAAAAAGTTAGCAATTTCTGAAAATAATCAGTTTGTTTATTTATCTCCTTATGCTTCATATATTGATAAATGGAGTATTGAGAATGTGGAAAAATGGAGTGGCGAGAACAGCTCATTACTGAGCTTAATTAATAAACGTAGGTTTAGCGAAAAGGATTCAAAAGTTTTAGATTTCGTCTTACATGAAAATCTTGTATATATTGCCACTGAAAATGGAGAGATAAAAATAATTGATAATAACCTTAATGAGGTTCTTAGTTCTCAGCCTGGTAATTTTGGTAAAAATCCAGTTAACACCATAGCAATTTCAGCTGATGGGGAGTTCCTAATATCTGGGGGATCTGATTTTGCTGCTCGGTCATGGACCATGGTTGATGAGTATCCATATATCAATACCAAAGAAACGATAGATTTACACGAAAGAGTAAATGCAGCTTCAGCAGGCATATTAGATTCAGGGTATATATTTGTTTTTGGAACTGAAGAAGGAAATTTATATATAGCAGATGAACAAGATAAAGAACTTGAGGATTTATATAAATTATCGCCAGGATTTGAGGCTATTTGGAGCGTCGCAATATCGAACAACTCAGATTTACTAGCAGTAGGAACACAAACAGGACATTTATTGATTTACGACATTGACGAGATAATTAATTCTCTAAACGGTGATAATGAAATTCCGCATCCCTATATTTATAAGATTTCTCAATTTACTGAGAAAGCTAAGAGCAGAATCAATTCATTATCGTTTTCAATGGATGACAACTACTTAGCTATAGGATCATTGAACTACATTACTATTAAAGGATTTTGTCCCCCTTCTTCTGAAAACTGATCTTTAATTTTATTCATAGGTTAATATGGAATAAAATCTGCAGGCTGCTTCTCCCAGTCCCTCTCTATGCCCAAATACAGAGAAGTAGTCTCGATGCTTTCGTGTCCCAGCGACAGACTGATTTGCTCGATCGGCACACCAGCTTTCCAGGCGATCTGGGCGCCGGTCCTTCTTAGATCATGAGGCTGCAGTTGCTTGCCGATCATCTTCCCATACTTGATCACCAGGTCATAGAGAGCTTGAGAGCTCATCGCCTCACCGACCCAGAGATCTCCGACCTGGGAATAACCCTTTGGGCGCTTTTTTCGCTTAAGGAGCGGCCGCAGGATAGCGTTGCCACCCCATTGATCTTGAAGGAAGAGGATGTCTTTAGATAAAACTGGTGACAATTTGACCCCACGAGTTTTGGCTCCTTTCCCGACCACTTCTACAATGTGGTACCCGTCCCGTACTTTGAGATCCGAGTAATGCAGCTCAACAGCCTCCGATCGCCGCAGCATTCCATTCGACATCAATCCCAGCGCCACCCGGTCCCTGGCACCAATAAGGTTGTGTTTGTTCTTGTGGGTTTTTGCAATAAGGGCTTTCAGCTCATGGGACGATAACCAGGTATGAACTTTTTCTCCTTTCGGCTGATTAACTGTGATGGAGCTGGTCAGTGCTTCAGCGCGGAAGATATTTGCCTGAACCAGGTCAATATTTTCGGGAGTGGCCCCTGATTTGACCTGGTATTCGATTTCTTTGGCCATTCGGGAGATCCCGGCCTTTAAGAAAGCTCTTTCTGACACAGCCAGCTCCGCAGCATAATCGCGGATCTGGTTTGCGTTAGCCAGGCTGCCACCAGTAGCACAGTATTTCTCCAGGGCCGAGATGTATTTATCTTTTGTGGATCTCTGAAGAGAATCGTCCAGCTGAATTGCTCTGATGGTCTGCTGCAGCAAGAATGATTCATTGTGGTCGAATACCGTGATTTGGTTCAAAAAAAGACTCCATTTTTGGCTGTTTTTTCTCTCGTAAACATCTTATGGATATTTGTATTTCTGTAAGAAGTATACTTAAAATAAAAAACGTCGTCAAGCACGGGTTTTGCCGTTTTTATTTTTATTGGGAAAGGAATTGAAGAAGTAAAAAGTGGGTATTGCCTATACGCAATTTGAAGGATATTAAGTAAAGCATTGCAAAACTGAGCTATTCCACATATGTGTTATCGCGCCGAAATCGCTCTCCGGGGTTCCTGGCGCCATGTGTTCAGGCCTAAAGCCGGCTATCGTTGCTTGTGCTTTTTTTGATGTGTATAATTAGACCGTGGACATTCTTGTTTTACTCACATTGATGAGCCCTTTTCTCGCTTCAATCATTTCAGATATTGTTGCAAGCATCTTAATTGAGATAGGTTCTGACCTATTTGATTACCCAATAAGTGTAATTAAAGACAAACGTTTCTGGAAAAAGGTTCTGACTAAATTTTTTAAACAATTAAAATCAGGATATGCCAAGTTTGAAAAAGCAGAAAACGAGAAAATTCTGTTGCTCGATGAGGAATTCTTATCCCACCCAATAGTAAAAGACGAAATCAAGAATTGCGCTCTCTCCGGCAGGATAAATAAGGACCGATTGAGAGAGATATATTTGTCAGTTCGCGGAAGTGAACCCCAGGACCTATTTTATAAAAACCTTGACGATGCTTGCCGAGTAATGAACAAAGTGATCAAGGAAGAAATACCACCAGTAGACCTGATCATTTGGGAACGCACTCAAGAAAAACTAAGGGTAATTATCTCCAACCAGGATGAAACCTTTAAGGAGCTGAGCGATATCAAAGGCTCAGTAGAAGGAATAGGATTCCAAATCACCGAAGGTTTTGAAAAGCTTCAATCTGGGGGTGCCTCTCATCATCAATACTCTACAGAACTTATTGATGAGAAAATTGAAAATGCTGTAGACATATTGCGGAAGTCTAGGTTTTTCATAGAGTTTGATAGAAATCACTATTCTCTTGATCTAGCCGGAGAACTTGCTGAAGGAAAATTGTCAGTCGGATCTGCAGAAGTCAGAAGTCGTGGGTTAGCTTGGTGCGCAAGAATCTTAACAACAAATGAGTTAGAGAAAGCAGAGGGGTTCCTTCATAAGGCAAAGGAAATTAACTCCTCCCCAGAAATAGAAATCGCTGAGGCTTTTGTCTTGTCTAACAAAGGGGAAGATTCACAAGCATTGTCCATGTTGGCGAAAATCAATTCTCCAGAATCCCGGACGGCCGCCCTTATGATAATAGCGAATCATAAAGGTCGAAGGGAGGCTCTCGACTGGCTAAAGAGCGCAAACGTCGAATTTATAGACCTAGACCCAGAAGGGAAGCGCTTCCTACTCTCAATTCTTCTTGGACTTGAGTTGTGGGATGACACCAAAGATTTTCTAAGTGGAATAGACGAAGATGACTTTCATAAAGCGCCAATCCTCCATTATGATGTAGCATTTATCCACCTCTTGAGTACGGTGCCCGATGACCTTCGAGGCGTGGTACTAAGGGCAATCCCTGCTCAGGCAGCTATGTTTCCATTGGCCTCAGACCCCCAATCGTTAGATTCCCGAAGAACAGCTCACAAACACTTCATGGCGGTGGTTAGGACAGGAGAAGAGCTACTGCTACCAAGGGCTCAAACAATAGCTGACCAGTATGCTTTGTGGCTTGAACTCAGAGATTCCGACAGAAAAGAAGCAGGAATGGCGCGGTTGAGAGGAAAACTAAAGAATAAAAAGTCGGGACTTCGTTTGGTTCGAATGGCAGTCGAATTTGGAATGGATATTGATCTAGCCGAAGTGGATAAGGAGGTTGAAAGGGAAATAGCTCTCAATGGGGGCATGACAAACGATGCGGCTATGGCCCGCCTTGCACTTGCGATCAAACAACCCTCTCCTGAAGAAGGCGCTGCTTATCTATCTCAACACCTTGATCAGCTATCTAAACACGTCGACAGAGTATACCTGAACTCTATACGCATTGAAATGTACGCAAAAGCTGGTATGTCTGACCAGGCCGCGAAGGTATTTGACGAGTTAGTGAAAGAGGGACTGCCAGAAAACGAGAAAGACCACTTGCTCCTAATTATCAACGAAGCAAAGGGCATTGATCCAACGGAACCCCTAAGGAAGCAATTTCTTCATACAGGTTCTTTACCCGACCTGCTTGTCCTCGTTGAGCATTTAGGAAGAACAAACAACTGGGAAGGGGTGAGAGAATACGGTAAAACATTGTTCAATATAACCAAGGATTTGCAGGACGCAGTGCGATTAGCTAGCGCCCTTTACAACCTCAACCTGAACGAACCCCTCATCACTTTTCTCGAAGAAAATCTTCCAATAATTAATCAATCAGACGACATGAAGCTTCTCTACTGTTGGGCATTATTACTAGAGGGAAGACTACTAGCGGCCAAGGCAATATTAGCGGAACTGGGAGAAGACTGGGATAATGTCAAATTACGTAATCTGCATATTGAGTTAAACATAATAACGGGTCAGTGGGAGTCCCTTGCCCCCATCGTTTCAAATGAACTTTATAACAAAGAAAGCAGGAGCGCCAACGAGCTCCTGGAAGCAGCTCAGCTTGCCCTTTATATCAGTTCCCCTCACGCAAAGGCGCTTCTTATTGCTGCCGCAAATAAAGGCAACACGGATCCTGAGATTTTGTCATACGCCTATTTCATGGCATCAACAACTGGATGGGAAAGTGACCCAGGGATATATACTTGGCTCCACGAGGCGGCAAGACTATCGGGCGACAAAGGCCCCCTCAAGAGAACTTCTATACGAGAGATAATTGAAATGAAGCCCGCTTGGGACCGCCATGAGTCCGAGACATGGAAACAACTTCAAATGGGAAAAATCCCGATATTTATGGCAGCTGAATTCCTCAACAAATCTCTTGTCAAATTATTCTTGTTGCCGGCGTTAGCAAATCAAATTCAGAACGATCCCCGAAAAGTGATACCTATCCCGGCATACAGCGGCAAGGTGCTTGCCAAACCATTTGATATTGGGGGAGCCGCGGGGCTTGATGCTACCGCGCTATTGACTTTGGGGCTTCTAGGTCTTCTGGAAGTATCCTTAGATACTTTTGAAACCATCTATATACCCCACACAACCTTATCGTGGCTCTTTGATGAAACGCGTAAAGCAGCTTTTCATCAGCCGAGCCAGGTAGATGACGCAAAAATAATTATTAACCTCCTTGCCGCAAACGATATCAAAGTATTAAAACCCGGCTGTGTTCAGAATAGCGATTTAGCCGAGGAAGTCGGGGAAGAACTGGCGTTGTTAATTGCTGAGGCCACAAACACAATAGGCGATAATAACCCGCAGAGAATAATTGTGCGCTCGGCCCCTGTACACATATTGGCCACCATGATGGAGGAAGAAGCAGACCTGTCGGCTTACCAGGGAGTGATATGCAACTGCCAGGCAGTCGTGGATAAGTTAAAACTCGATGGACATATTACATCGAAGGACTACGGGGTAGCACAGGACTATCTTAAACTGCAACAGGAAAAGCTATGGCCTAATCAACCAGAGATTGCGGACGAAGCAATACTATATCTTGATGACGCAGCCGTATCGCACTTTCTTCATCTTGGGTTGTTAGATAAGTTTCTGCCAGCAGGGTTTGATACCTACATTACACAAAGGAAATTGTCTGAAATAAACAGTCTAATTACCTACGCAGATATATCTGATCAGGCAATTGAGATACTAGATAAGATCAGGGAGACCATTAAGGCGCGCATTGAATCTGGGAAAATCAAAATAGACAGGCTTGTTCAGGGTGAATTTCGCCACGAGAGATCATTGCGAGAACACCCCTCATACGGAGTATTCGACCTGGCAAAGAAATGCAATTTGATCATCTCAGACGACAGATTCATAAATCGCCACACAGTGGTTGATGATAACGACTCCATTCCGATTGTTTCAACGTTAGACCTAATAAAGAAATTAACATTGGCCGAAATCATCTTGCAAGAAGACCTGCTGGACCACTTGACTATTCTTCGAAGGTCCGGCTATATCTTCATTCCCGTAGACATTTCTGAGCTGGCGTGTCACTTAAAAGCCTCAAAAGTGGACAACGGGAAAGTTATAGAAAGTGCAGAACTGAAAGCCATCAAAGAGAATATTCTCAAGGTGCGCATGACCGATTGGTTACAACTTCCGGAGGAAGCATCATGGTTAGACATGATCATGACCTCGTTCATCCAGACGATAGAAAATATATGGAGAGATGGCGTTGATGTCGAACTGACGCGTATTCGTTCCAACTGGCTATTGAGCTTAATCGAAATTCGTGGTTGGTCCCATATTATTGTTAATCCAGATGGATTAAATGTTATTGACACTACCCGCCGATCCTTCATCGACACATTGCTTATCCCGCCAGATAACATTCCTACAACGGCACGGGTGAAATATCTAAAATGGGTTGATGAAACGGTTCTGGCACCAATTAAGAAACAAGAGCCAGATCTATTTACTTGGCTGGTGGAAAGAAGAAAAGCACTGATCAATAATCTAGCCAGAAAACTGGAATCCGAAAAGGACACAGAATGAATAATAGCCAGACAGTACGAAGTGCGTTTGCCCGTCAGGCCTTGACGTTCATGCCGCCATTAATTCAAGAGAGTCTAACCAAGGACCCCGACTTCCTGAGAGAATATAACCTAGACCAGGACGCTATTCTTACCTTGGACAACAGTGGGGTTGAGTTTGCTTGGCCAAGCATACTCTCTGGCATTAGGCAGCTTCACTCAAGCGGTCAAACCGTTGCGCTGGAAGACAAAAAGGGCAGAAGGTGGGAGTTACAGAACACCAGCAAAAAAGGGGGGGTTCCAAGTTTAGTATTAAGCCACTCCAAGATGCAGGTCCGCCTCCCTGATCTTTCGGCACTAGCTGTGGACCAAGCCACCCGCCTACTCGGATTTAGCAAGGCGATATCTGGAATTAATCTTCCACCAGAAGCAGACGATAGATGGCGGAACATTCTCACTGAACGCCCTTTCCGTGATTATGAATACGAGGAATACATTGACGACCTAAACGCTACTCCTTTATTTGCGAGATTACGAGTATTGGAAGCGCTTAAGGAGCTTGAGGAAGGAAGCCCTGTTGTTCCCGGATTAATTCCTCCATATGAACCATATTTTGAGCGGCTGGTGGGGAAATATGATGGCAGCTCGTCCATACAAGAATATGCTTCGGGGTCTGGAAAAAGGCTGTTTCAACAATTATCAGAATGGAATCCAGAAGATGGTTTCTTATTGAGTCTCTTATTATCCTCGCATCCAGTCCTCTCTCAAAATATTATTGTCGATAAGATTACCGGCGATTTTCTTTCTGGCGCCTATGACACGCTAATCAAACAAGGAGATAGGATTTCCCAGGTTGGCGCCATTGAAGTCGGGCTGAGGATTCTCCCAGACTATCCCGAAATAGAACCAAAGATCATTCAACTAATAACCCAGATCCTAGAAGATAAAGCTGAAGGCGCAACAAGCGAGTTCCAACTACTAAGCGCCTTATTCATTATGGTTTATGGCGAAATTTCACGAACCCACCTGCTATCTGAAAGTCCTCCATTTTACAGAAGGTTGGCTGCGTTGACTCACGCCGCATTAATACACGACCAAATCAAGAAGACCGATATAGATCGCGTTAAATTCTGTGAACTAGCCAAGAGTAATTGGGGCGCGCAATTTTATTTTCGTTCGCTCGCAGACATGCGGCTTGAGCCACGGTGGAACCCAGATCTAGCTGAGGCAGCGCAGCTAAAAGCCGATTTTATTGGACGCATTATGCTCGTGGCCCAGAAATATGAACCCAACATCAAGACGAGTCCACTCTACAAGTTGATACTTGGCGATAATCCCCTCAATAAACAAGCTCAGATTGATTATATTTCACCTTTTTTACCAGGCCCACTTGAAGGCATCGAAAACCCCCAAATCAAAATGCCCAAAGACTATGAAGAAACTATAAAAGAACAATTAACCTCAGAAGAGCTTACGCCTTCATCTTTTGTTGCTTTAGTAAACTCTGCGATGCTCTATGGCTCTCAAAAGAGCCATGCAGAATTGGCTGCAAATGCGTTGAAGGCAGGACGGTACCATCTTGCCAATGTAGAGGATAGATTACAGCTTAGGGCGATTCTGGTTGGCTTGGCTTCTGTAGCGGCAATAGCCAGAAACCCGTCTCTCGCAAACGAGTTAATGCTACTTACCTTTAAATATTCTCAAGATGCCGGATTGGCATTATCTGTCGATGAGGAGATACGGGTTTGCCTTGGAGCGGCGGCAAGCTATAAGGATCTAAGCTCATGGTGCAACTATGTGGGTGATTGGATAACACGGCAAGCATTCAGGGAATTTACTAAAGAGGAGGGAAAGAGATTATTTTTTCTCATACGGAGCCTACTCCAATCAGTTCCTGAGCTTTGGACCACCTGTAGTAAAGCCGAAGCAGCCCTTATGGTATACCAAGCATAACCTGGGTTGACAACATAGTGCTTGAGCACTGCAAAGAATAACAAACTTTCTAAGTAGACGGTCCCATAGAGAATCCAGTACGTTTACGGCGGGCATTGGGCTTCCTCCCCGCCAACAAACCAGAGCGTTGCTATTGATAATAGGCCCGTATCGCTCTGGGCCATCTTTGTTTTCTTCGTGAGCGCATGTGTAAATAAAGCCACTCGGGTCCGTATAGTCAATACGCCACCCCTCCTCCACCTGAATAATCATTGGTTGTGAAACCTTCCATCCGGTGTTGTTAGAGCCCCTTTCCAGCTCCCAGCTTATATCCTTCCCTCCCCACTTTTGGGCAGCATCAAAAAGAGTCTCAGGTATTGATAATACCTCCTGAATGAAAGATGGTGTGCTTTGTGGATCCATATCTAATGTGGATGAGCAAAAAGCCAATTCTGTTGCTTCTTCTCTGGAATAAGCTTTTGTCTCTTGTAAGATATTTTCTGCAGGAGAAGGCTGTAACGGGAGTATGCGATCTACTCCCCATAGCACTACCGTAACCAGTGCGACTACCACAATAACAGCTACTGCAATTTTGTTACGCTGTTCGGCTAGATAATTTATTCTAAAGCACAGTTTGATTCAGGTCTAAGGCAGTTTTGTGCGCCTCTTAGTGTATATTTCTGCGCGAATATGCACAGTACCCTAGATTGGCCAACGTATGTTGGCGCAATACCCGGCGAAGAATAACAGAACAAAACCTGTCGACATCCAAACAGATTCTAAGAACCATCCATGCTTTTGCCGAAATGTAAAGCTGTTATAAATCTCAGAACTCACATAGATTTTGTAACTATATATCGTATACATCAAGATTAATATATCCAATATGATTAAAATGAAGATACCAATTCCTAATACCTCCATGATTGTCCTAGGAAGGATCAGTAAACAAGCCCCTGATGCTGCACATATCTGTGGAATATAGTTCCACTGGAATCTTATTCTCATAACAATTCCTTCCTGTTTGGCTTTTTTATTACACTGATTTATTTTTATTTGTGTATTTGAAACAGTTTGACCAAAATATCCTATTGCCTATACGCAATAGGATATTTTAGCTTATTTTACGGGGCTATATAAGTATGCAATTCTCTGATCCCAACGCTCTCAGGCCGCCCAAGAGTCTCACTTTCCGTTAAGTATGTAGCCTTTCCCCCTAACAGTGAGTAAATAGCGAGGAGTTGAGGGATCTTGCTCTATTGCATCTCTCAGGTAGTTAATATGAGTGTTCAGTGTATTCATATCGCCCACGTAGGAAGTTTTCCAAACCTTAGTAAAGAGTTCTTCCTTAGGCACTAGGGATCCCTTCCTTTTAATAAGGTGTTTCAAGATCTGAATTCCCTTGGTGGATAGATGGGAAACACCCTTAGGCGTGAATACCCGTTGTTTCTCTTCGTCCAGATAGATGTCCCCATACTGGAGACATCGCTTCTTGTCCATCGGAGAATAGAGCTCTACC
>SDBT01016927.1_pt1 | contig 11528 bp, 21 predicted proteins | sample 2277101 | NCBI WGS metagenome assembly SDBT01 (sample SAMN10404973, study PRJNA504765) | marine sediment metagenome | isolation source: marine sediment core GS10_PC15, 103 cmbsf | place: Arctic Ocean: Southern Knipovich Ridge | collected 2010
CCTCCTTTCTTTTCCAACTTATTAATAATTCTGGAGTCCCTTTTGGAAATCTTTTATCATCATAACCATCATTGATTATTTTAAATTCAACTGTCATATTTTCATCTAATAAAATAGAAACAAACGAATATCCGATTTCGTGTCCAAAACAATGAGTTCTTGTAATCAATCCACATTCATTTAATGCTTTTAATAAAGGTATTCTTTTTTTATCTGCAATAAAAGTACCAGTTCCAAAATTAACAAACTGTTGTTCTTTGGTTATTTTATGGTAATGATTAAATCTTTTATATTCTTTTGTTGTGACTCTTTGATTTTTCATTTTATCCGCCTTATTTTTATCCTATTGTCATACCGATTAGATAGAATTTCCTTAACTAAAAATTCAATACAATAGGCGAATATTTCTCCATTATCAAAACCTTCGGCATCAAAACTTAAATATATTCCACGCTTTCCTAAATACCAATTAACAGCGTGCATACATTCGTGGACTATGCAGGGAATATTGTCTTTAGGTGCCCAGATTAATCCTATCTTCTGTCCTTGTTTATCAATGACTTGAAACCTACCAGCAACATCCGTTTTACCTTCTAAATTATATTCTTTTTTGAGTATTTTAAGATATTCTTTATTAGTCTTGACTCCGATATAATAGATATTCTGTTTGAAGAGTGGGTCGAAGATATGTTTGATTTTACAGTGATGTTTCATTTTTTCTCCTTATTCATCGATAACACCCAAAAATTGCTATTATATATCCAATTACTATTCCCGAAAAAAGATAAAGAAACATCACTCCTGTCGGCTTGAGCCATATCCCCAACAATATAAATGGGGTTAGAATAAAGAGGGCTTTTACCGCCCACCAGAACCAATCTTTTCGGTCAAATTCCCACATCTCTTTTTTTCCAGCTATCATTTTTTGTCCCTCCTTGATTCAAATTCTTCCTCTCAGCCTTATCCACTAAAACATCAGAATGACAATAAGGACATAAACCACCCTCGTCCTTTTCAAAACTTTTATTACACTTAAAGCACTCAAATCTATCAAAAGCATCAGCCATTATTACCCCCTCTTACCTTCTATATTATTTATCACTTCGGCTCTTAACTTGTTTACACTTCGTTTTTATTTTGACAATACTCAGTTTTGCAATAATGTTTATTTTTACTATATTGAGCAGGCGAATGCCAATCCCAGCCTATTGGACAATTTATTTCTAATGACGGGTAGTTATCAGGGTTAGCATAGTTTTCTTCTTTATGTTCAATGACTAAGTCTTTTCCACAACAATCACATGTATATTTAACAATTATAACTTTATAACTCATTTATTTCCTCCCTAAATCTTTAAACATAGGATTAAATTGTCCGCTTATAACCATATCATACCAAGTAGTATGTCCGTATTTAGTGCAATGCTTTTTAGCTACCGCAACCCCATTTTTTGATGACCATTTTTTCTCACAGTCATTACAACCTACTTGAACGTGAGTTATAAATCCCATTTCATCTCCCCCCGTCAATTATATATCGCTTTTAACTTCATTTCCCCATACGTCCCAACCACTTCTTTTATTACGAGCAAATAATTCCAGCTTAGTAGAGTTTGGATATAGTTTCTCTATCATTTCGTAAGCACAAAGAGGTTTTTTACTATGCTTTGTTGATTTTTCTCTTAACACAGTAGTATATTTTCCTCTCATCTCTTTAGCTATTGGTAGCATTGGTGATTTATAAAACCAAAGTAGGTATTCGTGAGAGTATCTAATTGTAAAAGCGGGAGCAATACCATTTTCTTTATCCCAAATAATCCTTGCGTGCAACTTATAATCTTTAAACATTTGTTCTGTGTTCCATAGAAACTTATCTATTGTCCACACAAAAAGAATATCTGCGGAAAAACTATTAAATATATCTTTTATCTCAGCGATAGAAAGAGTTTTATAATCTAATTCTTTACCTTGATTAGGTCGACATTTTCTCAACCCACCTTTTATTTGTTTCCACGGCGGGTCAGCATATATTATTTGATATCTTTTCATCTATTCTCCTTGGTTTTAATCTTTCATCACAACGATTACAATATCTCCTGCCTTTGTATTCTATTGTATTTGAATAAGCAACTCTTCTTTTACATTCATAACAGGTAGTGTCAATATGTAATATTGAATCTTTACTATCAATTTTCATTTTATCTCTCCTCTTTGTCTTAATCTCCACCTTTTCTCCATTCTGTCAATTATATTGATATTGCTTTGATTGCTCATTTTCCATTTCTCTATCTCATTATCTAATTTCTTTATCACTTCGTTGTGGTAGGTTTCATACTCGTCAATGGCTTGGTTGTAACCACAATTTATATCATCTCGTGTTATTGTAAAGTTTTGTAGATTATTTCCAACATCTCTTTTCTCTGGCTTTTTCATCTTTTCTCCTTATGTTATTAGTTTTCGCCTCTTATCATATCAAAAAACCCCTTGCGGTACTCTTCATTATTAAAATCATCTTCTGTAACTAAATATCCAGCGGGGATATTGTTGGTGTAGATCCATACCTCTTGTTGGACAAATTCTGGCTTGTATCTTCGTTTCATATATGGGCTTTCTTTATAGTATCTTACCTTTGTAATCTTAACCCCATCTAATTCTTGTAACACTCTTTCTTTTAAGTTTAACATTTTCTATCACCTCCTTTTATCCCTCTGCTTTTCTCATAGCCGACTTGGGACGGCTCAACGGTAGCATTACGACAATCCGGCTTGAGTGCGATTATGCCTTGACAAAAGCGTATTATTCTGCTATACTCTAATAAAAGGAGGCAATTATGCCAACATCTTTAACTTATCAAATGCTCAAAGATAAAAATCTTTGTCCTCATTGTAGAGTTCGCCCACCATACAAGCATTATGTTTGTTGTGAGAAATGTCGTGAACTTGCACGGCAAGCCCAAATCCGTAGGCGAATTAGATTAAAGCAACAAGGTTTATGTATTAGGTGTGGAAAGAGAAAAGCCATAAAGGGCTTTACTCAATGTTCACAATGTAGAGACAACAGAAGTCCCCACTCTAAATATAGACAACCTTGTATAATTTGTGGATTTGAATATTCTGATGTTCATCATAAAGACAGAAACAAACAGAACAATAATCCTACAAACCTTGTGTCTCTTTGCCCAAACCATCATCGCCTTGTCCATTGGAAACTTTTGTCTCTTTAGTGGCGTGTTGTTGTTTAACGATATACTGAATATTTAATACATTCTGGACAATTATCCATTTTACGTTTTAATTCTTTTATCTGCATATTCCTGCGGTGGAGTTTGTCCTCTATTTTTTCGTGATAACTCACAACTTCATTCCACGCTTCTTGTGTTATTCCCTCAAACTTTACTTGTGCTAAAATCTGTAATGCTTTGTGAATATCCATTTTGTCTCCTCTTGCACTCTTGGGCTTACGGTTTCAAATGTGGCCTGACTTCGCTTCGCCACTCCTTGCCTTCTTGCCCGCCGGATTGTCAATGAACTATTTCAACTTAATACAAGTATACCACATTAAAATACATTTGTCAAGTATTATTTTAATTTATTTTCATTGTCAAAAAGTTCTTGACAAAATAAATCTATTCAGCTATACTCATACTTGAGGTGTGATTATGTCTAAAAATAAAACAAACATAATGCCGAAGGATAAAAAGTCTTTCGGCTTTTTTTATGAAAAAAGATAAGACGGATAAAAATAATACTGTCTTTGCCGAGGCGCAGGAGTCACTGAAGAAACAGGTGGGGACAATTATGTATTACAAACTAGGGAAGAGATTAGACCGGGTATGCGAACATCCATTATTGGTTAAAGAATGATAGATGATATTACCAGGGATAGGTTGAGAACGTTGAGTGTTGAGGTTGTATGAAAGAGATTTTAGGGACAAATGGCCGGAAGAAGGGATGAAGAGGAGTTTCGAAAGAAATGACTAAGAAGCAGCAATCCTTTATAAATCATTATGTAAAATGTAAAAATGGCGCGGAAGCTGTAAGATTGGCTGGGTATAGTCATCAAGGGGCAGACAGGATGGCGCATATACTATTGAGGAACATTGAGATAAAGAAGGTGGTTGAGGTAAAGTTTAAAGAGATTGCAGATGGATTGAATATAACGAAGGAAAACATCCAAGCCATCCTCTGGGAAATCTCAAAAAAAAGTGACAAAGACTCTAACAGAGTCAACGCTTCATTAGGCCTGGCAAAACTTATGGGCTACATCAAAGACACTACCATACAGAATACCATTTACAACCTACAGACTTCAGAAGAAAAGAAAACCCTTAATGATGTTTTAGGGCGTGTCCGACCACAACATATAGTGTCTAAGGATCAAAATAAAGATGGATAAAGATATAGTATCTAAGCACTACGAGATTATCAACAAACACTATCCCAAGATGAACCTTACCCAATTAGGTATGCTGGTAGCGACTCTCGGAGTCTTGAGGGCTTCGATGGGACACGAACACGCCAAGTCCACCATAGAGAACTACATACACCCTAACGCCCTAATGCCGGAAGTAAGGCAGTGTTTAGACTTCCTTGAACGAGAGATACTGGGTATCAAGAAGAGCAAGATAGATATAGACTACTGGAAGATAGGCAACCGTGGATCGTTCAGGAGAGACAAGGATAAGAGCATTAGACCCCATATCACGAGGCTTAAAAAATAACTAACACAGGGATATACTAAGAGGTCAGTCGTTTAACTGTGAGGCTGTGATGGAGTTTGAGGGGACTTGAGAGGGGAGATGTTGAGTGGGGGAGGGTGAGGTCAAAGGGTGATGGATAGCGGTTGGGTACCCCCTATGTATATAATTATGGGTGTCACGACTTAAATTTTTTCTATATAAAATTTCAAAAAATGAGACAATGGATTGGAGCTATTTTAATTGGTATTTTTGCGGTTGGTATTAGTATACTTTTACTTAGATGTGGACACATAGACTTTCCCTAAAACAAAAGGAGTAGAAATGCCCCACAAAGCAAAGAAGAAATGAAATGTAATGACTGCGGTAGAACAAGAAAAGGTGTCTATTACGAGGACATGGGTATTTATTACAAACATAAAGGGAAAAACTACTGCCTTAAATGCGCAAAAAAACATATCTGGTATACCGGTAGTCGAGCCTCATTAAAAGACAATATGACGATAGAGCAACGCAGGAATAAGATTAAACTATGATCAAACTCCGCCAGTCCATAAATGAAGTCCTGAAGAAATTCGATGACGAAATAGACTCCCAGGCTAAGGAAGGAAAAAGCGACAACTTCCTCCTTGCGCTTATCAGGGCGAGGAACCGCTGGAGGTGTCGTAACGACCTATTCTACCTATGTGAAATCGTCGGTCAGGACAGGGTCGTCTCAATCCCCCGGTACTACGAGCCGTTCTGTGATGAGGTCAGCCTGATGAACTGGAAGATAATCAAGTTAGGTGTTCATCCCCCGAACGAAGACATACTTCCGATTAAGAACGTCACCGACAACCCCAAGGTCGATCTTGACTACACAGAAAGACTTTACCTCTGTTTTAGGACTTTCTGGAAGACCACGATAATCTCGAAGGTTCATTCTTTACAACTGCTTATTAACTTCAACAACATTCACATAGTCCTCGCTCACAACAAACAGGAAAATGCTTCCGCGCTTTTGGTCGCTATAAAGAATATGTTTCTTACAACGTCCCTAAAATACTGGTTCCCCGAGTGCATTCCCAATACCAAGGAATGGGGTAGTATGAGTGAGTTCTCTTTAGCGAACCGAACCGACTGGGGACGAGAGGAAAAGTCCATCGAAGCTATCGGAGTAGACACCGAGATAACCGGAGGTCATTGGCAAGTCGCTAAGAAAAACGACCTTGTGACTGAAAAGTCCGTAGGGACTGAGGAACAGATTAAAAAGTCCATTGACTGGGACGAAAGGTTTAACATAGGCCAATTTGACGATCCCAAGATAAAATTACAAGACTACGAAGGCACGAGATACCACTTTTCTGATATGTATTCCAAAAAATTGGGTGACCGAAATATAAAATTCATCAAGATTCCCCTTTTAAATAATTTTGAAGACAATTCTTCCTGTCCTCTTCCTGAAAGATACACACCCGAAGACATACGCAAGTTGAAAGAGACGAATCCCTGGGTTTTTTGGACTCAGATGATGCTTGAGCCAAAAGACCCTGCTAAAATGAGATTCACTCCCGAGATGATCAGTTACTACTCGGAGATTCCAGAAGGTTGTAATTATTATTTACTAATCGACCCCGCTTCAGCGAGGAAAAAGAAATCCGACTTTACGGTCATGAAAGTCGTTGCGATAGGATGGTTCAAGTTAAAAGGAGAGGAGACTCCGATTTTAAGAAAAGCCATTGTTGACGGCCTGAGAGACAAGTTAGACCCCAAGCAGAGGGTTGATGAAGCCATCAGACTCGCAAGACGTTGGACTGTAAAAGGCATAGGCTGGGAAGCGATAGCCTTTCAGTCTACGGACTGTTTTTATTTCGAGGAGAAAAGAAGAGAATACAAGGGAATTCCTACTCCCAAAGAAATCAAGTCTCACTCCGTAAGCAAGGAAGACAGAATCAGGGCCTTGATGCCCGAATACGCCCAACACAGGTGGTTCTGGCCACCGAAGGGTACTTTAGTAAACATAAGTAAATTCGATGGCAAAAGTTACGATCTGACCGAGGAACAGGAATACGAATTCCTTCATTTTCCTTTAGGGTCTCACGACGACTTGCTCGATACGGATACGTTTTTAAACCTGATGGATATAACAAAACCTTCACCCCCGAAAGATAAGGAAGAAATTACAGATATGACTTTCGGGGAATATCACGAATTGATGGACGACAGACGGAGGTCGTTAAGGCGTAATCCTTGGCAGAGGTTTCATCAACCGAGTTACAAATAAGGAGTATTATGGCGATTGATGTCGGGATGTGGCAGACAAGAGTACAGGGATGTCTCGATTTACAAAGTAAAAAAACATCTGAACGCAGAGAGAGTATCAAACTCTTAAAGGGTGAATTTTTCGGCAATCCGATGAGGGGTCTTGGTGGCGACGAAGTTTCGGAACTTAATTTCGTCTATGAATATATCAAGGTCAAAATCGGAGGGATTTACGCAAGAGACCCTCATATCTTCGTAAGGGCGTTTTCCTCGAGTCAGTGGGCGCCATTCGCCGAGATGCTAGAGACTGTAGTCAACTACTACTGGCGGGAACTGAAGTTAAAACAAAAAATCAAAAAGTCGATTCTTGACGGAATCCTCATTCCCCCGGGTTGGATTGGGATTGGTTACACCGGAAGATTAGAGAAAACAAAACAAGAACAGGATATATTTGGAGAGGAATTAGGGGAAGTCTTAAAGAAGACTGAAGGAGAACAAGGAATCTTAGACGAGACAATCAAAAGTGCCGATGTCTTCGCAAGTCATATCTCCGCTTGGAACGTAGTCTGGCCGGATGGGTACCACGACCCCCGGGACGCACCTTATTTAGTCGAGATACAAGACTTGCCATTAATCGACATTCTTAATAATTCTCTTTTTAATGAATCAAAAAATAATCTTCGGGGTACTCCGGTAAAAGGGATTCGAAAGGTCAAACCTTTTACGATGAAAGCCAATATTCCGATGTCTCCTGAACAGTCTGTAGATGACGAGACCCGGAAACAAAGACTATTCCACATCCGGGACAAGAGGTCTCATAAAAGATTTACAATCGCTGAGAATTTCGATGAGATTTTGTTCGAGACCGACTGGGATTATCTGATTGAAGGTTTTCCTAAGTACCCGCTTATTTTCAACGAAGTCCCTCAGTCTGATACGGATGCGAACTCTTACCCACTAAGCGATATAGTCCCGATGCTTCCGCAACTTAGAGACCTTTCAATCATAAACACCGCGATTTTAAGACACGGAAAACGTCAGGGGACAGTCATAATCGCCAAGAAGGGGGAGTTGAATGACACCGAAATAAGTAATATCCAAAATTCCGGCGACATAGACCTGATTTTACTAGATAGTGTCAGTGCAGAGGCTTTAAAGACCTTCACTACCCCTTCACTTCCTGGCGACTGGTATAGAATCAGGTCTTTGATACTCGAAGACTTGATGAGGATTTCGGGGTTTCAGCAATTACTAGGTCAGGCTCGGGGGATTGAAACCGCTACCGAAAGCGAAAATCTCAGACTTGGCGAGACCATAAGGCGTTCCGAGTCGGTTGACATAGTCGAAGACTTTACGGTTGATATCGCGAGAGGACTAGCCGGACTTATTTGGCAGTTTATTCCAAGGGAGAAGATTTCAAAGATTGTAGGCGAGACTGTCACGGATCAGATGTGGCCTACACTTCCTGAGAATATGGATGAAGCCCGTCAGACTATCCAGCAGGAACTTCAGTTCAGGATTGACGCTGGTTCTACCAGACCTCCGAAAGACGAGGCAGTCGAAAGAAAGCAATGGGCTGATTTAGTCTTTGGTTTAAAGGAGAGATTCCCCAATAGGTTTAAAGACAATGTAATCCTGAAACAATTACTTAAAAAATACGACTTTAAAGATATTGAGGATGCTGTAATCGGATTTGATGACCAGGAGATTGCAGTCGCTCAAGAGGAAAACAAACTACTCTTGCAGGGAATTCCTCAGTTAATCAGCCCGAACGAACTTCATATTATCCATTTGCAAGTACACGGTCAGGTTCAACAGACAGCGGGTATGGAGGCAACTCCCGAATTCGACGAACACGTCTTAAAGCATGCTCAGTTTATGGAAATGCAACAGCCGAGAGTCACCGGAGGCACTCAACCGACAGCCACACCTGCCGAAAGGAAACGCGGGGGTGTACCTACGGGTGTAAATTTGGTAGGCGGAGCATCTAACGTTAATAGGGGAACGGGAGCATGACATATCTATTTCGTTGTATAATCTGTGATACAGAATTCGAGAAAGTTCAAAAAATGAACGATGATCATAAAGCCTTCCACTGTGGGATTGAGGCGCAGAGAGTCTTTACCGTCCCGAATACCAATAGGGACAAGATGTACTATTTTGACATTAAAAACAAAGACGGGTCAATGAGCGAAATCCGCTCGAGGGGTCTATATAAAAAATACTTGGAAAAAAACGGTTATGCCGATGCTACCGTAAAAGATTGCCTTAGTGTAAAACCCAAAAACGACCACAGGGAAAGAGCGGTAAAACTTGCTAAAAAATGCCAGAATAAGATTTGGGAAAAAGGGGCGATGAGTTGGGTTAAAGGAAAGACCAATCCTAATGGGAGAGATAAATTATGAATGGTGATAATGGAAAACCAAAAGAAAAATTTGAACAAATGAAATTCAAATATTATATGAATATCGGAATGAACGATGATGGGACTTTTGCTTTTCAGACTAATATTCCCAATATCGTTTTAGGATATGGAATGTTGGAATTCTCAAAGGGAATGGTAGTTAACCACGTTGCTAAATTAAAACAGAAAAGCCAACCAAGTATTATTCCTCCAAAGGGTGGGATAATGGATTTTGTAAGAGGAGGTAGAAAATGACTCCTGAACAGTTAGAGACTGCTGAACAGCTGATTTCAAATCAAATAAAATCAGGACAGAACGAGATAAAAGATTTGGAAAATAAGGAAAAAGAATTTAAGGAAAAACTTTCTGGAATTCAATTATTAAAAGGTCGGTTTCAGATAAAGATTAAAGGACTCGAAGAAAGTCTAAAAAGAATAGGGAGAAAATAAATGGGACTGATGAGACTTTCGGAAGTCAACCGACGATTTGCTGATGGTTCTCAACATATACCGCATAATGTCGGGATTAAGAGTAAAAATATTCTACGTCGAGTCGGAACTGAATTGAAAGAAAAACCCCCGTCGGTATTGGCAAAGACGAGAAGGAAATCCGGCAAGGCAAGGGCGGAGAAACAGAGGGTAGCGATCTTACTTTCTAAAGCGAGACAGCGAGGAGCGCGGATTCCTCGAAAATAGAGGAGGTGGAAAAAAGAAAATGGCTAAAGGAGATAAAGTTATGCATCCGGGGAGTCCTCCGGCGAATAGAGGACTAAAACATACTGGGGGTGGAAAAATTAAGGGGCCGACAAAAACCCAACTTAATCCGTTTAATAAGAATAAAAAATAACAAGGATAGCGGGAAACCGAACCTTTTACAAAGGAGTAAATTATGCCAGACGAACCCAAAGGGAAAGCGTCAGGAACCATTACCGAAAATCCTAACAAGGGAACGGTAGTGAACGGAAGTATCGCTGATATTGATTTCAACAACGTGCCTGAAGACATCAGGGAAGCGGTAAAGACGGTGGTAGCTTCTAAAGTAAAGAATTTTCAGGCTGACTATTCCAAGAAGACAGGCGACCTCGCAACTTTAAGGAAAAAGGTTGAGGATAAAGAATTAAGTCTGGGAGAATGGGTGAAGTTGAAGGATGCCCTTGACAAGAACCCGGACTTGGCTAAAGTCCTCAACCAGACTTGGTTGGATTTTGATTCAGGTAAACTCAGTAAGAAGACGGTTTCTGAAAACCTGAACCTTATCGACAAGTTAATCGGTCAAAGTGAAAATTCTGACTCTAAAGAAGACCTTCGCCAATTAAGGGAAATCATCAAACAGGAGACTGATACTAGCGGTTTGAGAGGAGAAATAAAGGTTCTCACAGATCAGATATCATTACTCCAAACAACCACCCGCCTGAGTCAGGTGGACAGGGTTGATAAGGGAATGGAAGGTCTTGACACAAGGTTTGGCAATGACATCATAGACAAATATCGTGGAGATATTAAGACTATGATGATGAAGTATCCGGGTCAAACCGCAGAAAAGGTTTTCCTGCAACTTGCTGATGGTTCCGACATAAAGACCGCTTATCTTAACGAAGCAAAAGCACAAGAGAAAGCGGAAACTATCCGCAAAAAAAGAGGTCTTGACCCAGCCGGAAATTCTGTTGTGGGCGAGATAGTGAAACCTCGCACCAAAACAGGACGAGTTGATGTGAAGAAATTCATCGCAAACATCGTCCAGAAACACGGCTTGGGAAAAGGTCTTTAAAAGAAGGAGGTACAGATGGCAGGCGAACTTTCGCTTACCAGAACTTATGCACGTATCTTCTCCATTGTCAAGGATGAAGTAGAACCTGTTTTGTTTGATAATGTGTCAGCCAGAACAGCATATCTATTTCGTTTAAAAGATATGGGAGCAATCGTCGAAGTTGGTGGGATGCCACATCTAAGATTTAGTATTATAAAAGAACTTCCCACGACTACTGGATATACCGACCTTGATACGATTACGCCTGTAAGGGCTAACCCGTTTACAAGCGCGGTATATGAGTGGAAACAACTTGAGTGTCCCGTTCAGGTCAGTGGATTAGATATGATTAAGACTGGAGAGAGCGCGATAGTTGACCTGTTAGCGTCGTTTATTGAGGTAGCTGAAATATCCCTTAGAGACGGTTTAGGTGGAAGTACC
>SDBT01016928.1_pt1 | contig 11528 bp, 6 predicted proteins | sample 2277101 | NCBI WGS metagenome assembly SDBT01 (sample SAMN10404973, study PRJNA504765) | marine sediment metagenome | isolation source: marine sediment core GS10_PC15, 103 cmbsf | place: Arctic Ocean: Southern Knipovich Ridge | collected 2010
GTTTTAACGTAGTCTCGGACATGTCTCAGGCAGATGTGATACTGTTCAATACCTGCAATGTTCGTGAAAATGCTGAAAGACGCGTTCGCGGACGTATCGCTGAACTGTCCGCTCTCAGGAAGAAAAAGCCGGAACTTTTGCTGGGGGTTATTGGCTGCATGGCGCAGGAATTGGGCGAAAAACTTCTTTCAAAGGATGTCAGGATCATTGCCGGGCCGGACTCTTACCGGAAACTCCCCGTATTATTACGGCGGGCTTGTAATGAAGCGGTAGTTGATACCATTTTTGAGAGCGATGAAACATATGAAGATATCAAGCCTGTTCGGGCAAGCCAATTTTCCGCCTGGGTTGCGGTTATACGTGGATGCAACAATTACTGTTCATATTGTATTGTTCCTTATACAAGGGGAAGAGAACGAAGCATTACCATAACCAGCATAGTTGCCGAAATTGAATACCTCAAGAAAACCGGCGGACGGGAGATTACTCTTCTCGGCCAAAATGTGAATTCTTATTGTGATGGAGAGGTGAATTTTGCAGGTCTGCTCAAACGTGTGTCCGATACCGGGATTGGCCGAATACGATTTCTGACTTCACATCCCAAAGATATTACCACTGATATTCTTGATGTCATGGCAGAACGTGATAATGTTTGTCCACATCTCCACCTTCCACTCCAATCGGGTTCTGATCGTATACTTAAGGCAATGAATCGCGGCTATACAGTTTCAGACTACATGTCTTTGATTAAAAAGGCAAGAGAAAAAGTAAACGGGATCAGTATAACCACTGATATGATTTTTGGATTTCCCGGCGAGACCGAGGAGGATTTTCAGGCTTCCTTGCGTGTGATTGAAAATATACAGTTTGATTTTGCTTTTCTTTACCGTTATTCTGAACGTGAGGGCACAAAAGCGTGTCATCTGCCAGGCAGTGTGCCGGAGGAAATAAGAATTGACCGTCTCAAAAAAGCCATAGCAATGCAGAATACAACAACGCATCAAAACAATGAAGAACGCATCGGTTCCGAAACAGTCGTACTAATAGAAGCTTTAAGCAAGGACGGCAGGGGCTGGTTCGGGTTTTCGGATACCAACATACCGGTTGTTTTTACTTCTGAAAGTAAAGATATTAAAATTGGAGCTTTTGTTAATGTATAGATTGAATCAACTACAGGTTCTTCACTGATAGGTAAGACCAAGTGAGAAATATATTGATTACATATTTTATTCTACTTTCTTTCTCCGCTGTCTTTGTGAATAATACCAGCGCAGATTATAATTACGAAATCCCGGAAAAAGCACTTGAGCTTATTGAACAGGGCAATTTTGAAGAGGCAAGGGAAGAACTTATTAGATTAAGACGTGAACATCCTGATAATCCACTGATATTATTTTATCTTGCTCAGATTGAAGAAGAGTATAACAGGGCGCTGTGGATGTATAAGGAAGTGGAACTCCTGGCTGATTCGAACCTCTCTTCCGAAGCGCTTTTCAAAAGAGCCGAAATGGTGTTTTCCGGTGGTAACTTTTCTGAGGCAGAAGGTCTTTATGAAAGCTTGATAAATGTTTATTCAAAAAGTAAATTCATCGTTGATGCACTCTACCGTCTGGGGATTATCAAACTTGTTGACAGCGCTCCCGAAGAAGCTATGGAATATTTCAATAAGTGCCTTGAATTAGATACCGATGCTACAAAACGATTGCTTGTTAATACAGGGATCATGGAATGTTATGTTGCTCTCGAAAATTGGAATCAGGCACTCAAAACCGCTCTTGATGTGCTCAAGGAAAAAGATGATGTAGGCGCAGTTACACCGAGGGTTCTGGAGATTATAGCACTTTCGTGGTATAAACTGGGCAATGAAGATAATGCAAACAAGTTTACAGAACGGCTTTTACAAAACTATCCTTACAGCTATCAGGCCCACGCCATCAGAGAAGAGGGAAATCGTATTTTAAGCAACACTGAATATTTCCTTGATTCTGGCGTAGCGCTATCCGATTCCTCTGGATCGGAAGGAGCTGTTTTTGATAGAGATAACAACAAGGAAAACGCGAATTTTACCGTTCAGGCCATGGCATTTAAAGAGCGTGATAATGCCTTAAAATTGCTCAGATCCCTTAAAGATGCTGGATTCGATGCTCGTGTGGAAATGAAGACGGTTCAACAAACACATTTTTTTCTTGTCAGAGTAGGTTATTTCATGACCCGTGAAGAAGCGGATAAAATAGTAGAACGAGTGACCAGGGTCACCGGCGAAAAGGCGAATGTTGTAATCCTCAATTGAAGAATTGAAAAATTATGTCAAATTTTACACCTGTTATGAAGCAATATCTCGATATCAAAAAAGAGTATGATGACGCCATACTATTTTTCAGAATGGGTGATTTCTATGAAATGTTCTTTGAGGATGCAAAGATAGCTGCCCGTGAACTTGGATTGACTCTCACATCTCGTGACAAAAACAAAAAAGATCCCATCCCGATGGCCGGTTTACCACATCATGCGGTGAACGTATACCTTTCAAAGTTGCTGCGTGCCGGATATAAAGTAGCTATATGTGAACAGACCTCGCTTCCTGGAAAGTCCAAGGGACCGGTAAAGCGTGAAATTGTCCAGGTGGTTACACCCGGGACTGCCATAGGAGAGGAAGTACTTGACTCGAGAAGTAACAATTATCTTGTTGCCCTGTCTTTAAACGGAGAGGAGACCGGTATAGCAATGGCGGATGTTTCAACAGGTGAGTTTCTTGCCGGTGAAGTTTCCCGAGGCAGAGATTGGCTCGACGAGCTGGAAAAAATCAGCCCGTCCGAGATACTTCTTTCCGAGAATGAACCTCAGGATGTTGAGAACGCAATAAAGTCGCGCTCAAACGATGTGATGATAACATACCGCGAGGGTTGGACTTTTGATAAAAATTATGCGGGAGACCTGATTCTCGAACATTTCAAAGTAGCAAATCTCAAGGGTTTCGGATTAGAAGACAGTCCTGATGGCATCTCAGCCGCGGGCGGCATTCTTTCATATCTTGTTGATACTCAAAAGGTTTCACTCAACCATATAAATATTATCAAGCGTTATCGCCCCGATGCTACAATGTTTCTCGATACTAAAACACGGAATAATTTTGAACTTATCTCGCCCTTGTCCGGTATTACCGGCACAAAAGGCACACTTCTGGGAGTTATCGACCATACACTGACTTCGATGGGAGGAAGACTTCTGAAATCGTGGATTATAAGCCCTCTCATTAAACCGGAACAGATTAAAAAGAGACATGATGGTGTACAGGAACTCCTGGAAAACCCTGACTCTCTTAAAGAAATTGAAAATATCATCAGCAAAATCAGCGATATTGAACGTCTAATAAGCCGTGTATGTCTGGAGCACGCAAACCCCAGGGATATGATTTCTCTTGCAGACTCGCTTGAATGCTCATGGATTCTGCGTGAGACTGTTCAACGTTTTAAATCTGAGATACTTAAAAATTGCGCAGAGGAGATTAACGACCTGCGCGACATTACCGGAAAAATAACCGCTGCGATTGTTGATGAACCCCCGCTGCTTATATCGGACGGTGGTATATTCCATGATGGTTATCATTCCGAACTGGACGAACTGAGGGAAATATCCCGCTCAGGACGCGGATGGATAGCCGATCTACAGGCACAGGAACGCCAACAGACCCGCATAGCCACCCTCAAGGTTAAATACAATAATGTATTCGGGTATTTCATCGAGGTCTCAAAATCAAATCTCAAACATGTGCCCGAAAATTATATCCGTAAGCAGACATTAGTAAACGCCGAGCGTTTCATCACACCCGAACTCAAAGAATACGAGGCTAAAGTGCTTGGGGCTTCAGAGCGCATAGCCGAACTTGAAAAAAATCTTTTTGTGAATTTAAGAAAAGAAGTGGCAAAGCGGGTTAAAGATATTCAGGCTTTTTCTTCAGCGGTCGCTGTCATTGATATTCTTCAGTCATTTGCTATGGTGGCTTCTCTTAAGGGATATGTTCGTCCTGAAGTTGACACCGGTAGTATAATTGATATAAGGGATGGCCGTCACCCTGTCGTCGAGACTATTCTTCCTGCGGGAAAATTTGTATCCAACGATACTCTTATTAACAGCGAAACAGATCAGATACTCATAATAACCGGTCCGAACATGGCGGGAAAATCAACGTATCTCAGGCAGGTAGGGCTCATAATCCTGTTAGCTCAAGCTGGTTCGTTTGTACCGGCTTCGTTTGCCCGCATCGGTGTTGTGGACAGAATATTTACAAGAGTCGGTGCATCCGATAATCTGGCTGGAGGTGAGTCCACTTTTCTCGTGGAGATGAATGAAACGGCTAACATTCTGAATAACTGTACTCCAAGAAGTCTTGTTCTTTTCGACGAGGTGGGCAGGGGAACTTCGACTTTCGATGGTTTAAGCATTGCCTGGGCTATTGTAGAATATCTTCATCAGGTTCAACGGGTTACTGCAAGAACGTTATTTGCCACTCACTTTCATGAATTGACCGAACTCGAGATGATTTTACCCAGAGTAAAAAATTATAATGTGGCAGTTAAAGAATGGAATGATGAAATTGTTTTTTTGAGAAAGATTACAGAAGGCGGCTCGGATCAGAGTCTCGGCATTCAAGTCGGGAGACTCGCCGGTCTTCCGCCGCAAGTAATCAATCGTGCGAAGGAAATACTCGCAAATCTTGAAGCAAATGAATTTACTATGAACAATAAACCAAAGATTGCCGGAACAAAAAAAGAACAAACCGACGAAAAATTCCAGTTCAATCTCTTTGAATTACCTGAACATCCTGTTGTTGAAGAACTTCGCGACATTGAAATTGATAATCTGACTCCATTAAAAGCGCTTTTGCTGCTGGAGCAGTTAAAACGTAAAGCATCGCTCGACGATTAAACAATAACTTTTTTACTGCAGATAACGCCAGGTACGATGAGATTTTTTCAAAATAAGCAGTCAAATATTTTCCCTGAATTACCTGCGAATTCAGTCACAGACAACTATAACGGATAATACCTGACTTTTGGTTAATTTCGGGATCAAGCACATTGAATAAAATAAAAATACTTTCGGATATTGTAGCAAATAAAATCGCTGCGGGTGAAGTCATTGAGAGACCTGCATCGGTGTTAAAAGAGCTTGTTGAAAATGCTATTGATGCCGGTGCCGATTCAATAAACGTGGCAATCGAGGCTGGAGGGCGCAGAACGATAAGGGTTTCGGATAACGGTGTGGGGATGAGCCATGATGATGCTCTTCTGTCAATAGAACGACATGCCACCTCGAAAATAGAAAATATTTCGGATATCGAAAACATTGTTACTCTTGGATTCCGGGGCGAGGCTCTTCCTTCAATCGTTTCGGTTTCGAAAACCACAATTGATACAAAAACAAAAGATGATGTATTCGGTACACGGCTTATAATCGGAGGTGGAATTCTGAAAAATGTAACCGATATTGGCCGTGATGAAGGCACTGATGTCGAAGTTAAAAATCTTTTTTTCAACTTACCCGCCCGGCGGAAGTTCCTGAAATCGGAAAGCACCGAATTAAAACACATTAAGAGAATACTGTACGATAGCGCTGTTGCAGCACCCGGTTTATCTCTGACTTTAATTTCTGAAGGCAGGGAAATATTTTCATTCAGAAAATGTACTGAACGCGTGGAGATGCTGAAGCAGATTCTGGGCAATACGATTTCCCGGCTCATGGTACCTATCGGAATAAGTATTGACGGTATTGAAATAGAAGGCTTTCTGGGAAAGCCGGAAACAGCTTCCACCAGCTTCAATCAATTTATAGTTGTCAACGGAAGACCGATAAAATCGAAAAGCATATTAAAGGCTGTTTTGAACGGATATGGCCCGAAACTGTTAAAGGGCATGTATCCTGCTTTTGTGCTCTATTTTGAGATAGATCCAAAGCGTGTTGATGTAAATATTCACCCGACGAAACGGGAAATACGTATTCACCGTGAATTTGTAGTTTTGCAGGCGCTCAGGGATAATGTATCACAGGTTATGCAAAGTATGGATGCTGCGCCTGAACTTGGAGACTCTCAAAAAACTTTTATTGGTTACAAACATTCCGAAACACCTGTGACTATATACAATCCACCTGTTGATAAATGGTACAAGGATATAGTCAGTGATGATAATATCTCCAGAGGTTCGGCTTTTCAAACATCCCAAACGCAATTTGCTTTCCCTTCGGACATTGAACAGGCTCAACCGAAAGAATTTACTGTTGGTGCTGAAACTAGTGAAGCACGGTTCGAAGGCCCTATTTTCATGCAGATAAATGACATGTACATTATTACAACTATCAGGGAGGGTGCGATTATTGTCGATCAGCACGTAGCCCATGAGCGCATCCTGTATGAGGAGATACTCGAAAACCTCAAAGGGAAATCTGCTTCGTCCCAACAGCTTTTGTTTCCCTTAACCCTTGATTTTTCAGCCGCCGACTTCGATATCTTTAACCCTATGATACTCCATTTGAACAAAATTGGTTTCGGAATCAGGGAATTCGGTGAAAGATCTGTCATTATTGATGCAATTCCGGCCGGGATGGCACGTTTTGAAGACGGTAAGATTCTTTCCGAGTTTATAGAGGAAATGAGCGTTCACGGAAAAATCACTTCCGGGTATCTTGACAAGCTTGCCGCCGCTCTTGCCTGCCGCTCTGCTATCAAGGCCGGTCAGCCCCTGACACAGTCTGAAATGCAGCACCTGATAGACAGGCTTTTTGCAACTGAATCGCCTTTCATTTGTCCTCATGGGCGACCCACGATAGTAAAGCTTACACTTGAGGAACTTGACCGGAGATTCGGCCGATGAAGCAGTAATGTTAATTTACTTAAACATAATTCACAACATACTGATAATATTAGTATTATATATCTTTTTATCGAAATATATTTGTCGCTTACAAATGCAGGTATTACTGACTGAAAGGAGAAAAAAATAAACGGCAATCCAAAAATTGTTGTGCTTGATGGATTTACCCTCAATCCCGGAGATTTGAGCTGGGATGATTTACAGTCGCTTGGTGACTGTGCAATCTTTGACCGCACAAAACCAGATGAGGTGCTGAGCCGTGCCAGAGGAGCCGAAATTATCCTTACAAACAAAACAGTCCTCGACCGCGGCACCATTGAAACTCTGCCGGAATTGAAATACATCGGTGTTATGGCGACAGGCTACAATGTTGTGGATATCGAGGCTGCAAGTGAACGGCATATTCCTATTACCAATGTGCCTGAATACGGCACAAAATCAGTTGTGCAGATGGTGTTTGCCCTACTGCTGGAGATGACCCAGCACGTTGCTCATCATGCTGAAACAGTTCGCAACGGGCGTTGGGCGGCAAATCCGGATTTCTGTTACTGGGATAAACCGCTTATTGAACTTTATGGGCTTACTATGGGTATTGTAGGGTTCGGGAGAATAGGCCGTGCAGTTGAACAGGTTGCCTGTGCGTTTGGCATGAAAGTGTTGGTGAATGACATAGAAACGTTTGAGTCCGGAGAATTGGATATTGAATTCGTCGGTTTTGATGAGCTTCTCAGTAAGAGTGATGTTATTAGTTTGCATTGTCCATTAACACCTGAATCGCAGGGTCTTATAAATGCCGAACGACTTGCTCTTATGAAGAAAACAGCATTTCTCATCAATACCGGCAGAGGCCCGCTTGTAAATGAATTCGACCTGGCGGAAGCACTCAACACCGGCAGGATTGCCGGAGCAGGTCTCGATGTTTTATCTGTTGAACCGCCCGCCTCTGATAATCCGCTCCTCAAGGCTAAGAATTGTATCCTAACTCCCCACATTGCCTGGGCTACTCTGGCCGCTCGAAAGCGATTGATGGATGTCGTGGTGAATAATGTCCGGGCTTTTCTGAGAGGCGAGTACAGGAATGTGGTGAATTTTTTATGACGACAGGGTTCGATATGAAACCGAAGATTCTCTTAATTGTCGGCCCGACAGCTTCCGGGAAAAAGAGTGCTGCATTTAAAGCTGCGGAAATGTTCGGCGGTGAGATAATCAGCGCTGACTCCCGAAAGGTCTACAGATATCTGGATATTGGAACCGCAAAACCTTCCTGCGAAGCAAGGGAAAATATACATTACCATCTTATTAACATAGTTAATCCCGATGAATCATTCAGTGCCGGTGAATGGTTGCTGCGTGCTTCAGAGGCGGTGAACGGTGTTCTTTCCCGGGGAAGGCTCCCGATTATATCGGGTGGGACAGGATTCTACGTAAAAGCTTTCAAGGAAGGTTTAACAGAAGGTATTTCACCCGACCCCGAGGTGAGAGAAACCCTCACCAAGGAGCTTGCTGAGAAAGGCGCCTTCAGCCTGTACCGAAAGCTCGTGAAAATCGACCCCAAGCGTGCCGCCGAACTCCATGAGAATGATTCCTTCCGCATTATGAGAGCACTGGAGGTTTTTTTTACTACCGGTAAAACTTTTACGGCATTTCGCGAAAACAATAAGATTAGCGGCGGTGACTACGACTATTTTACAATTGGAACAGCCATAGAGAGAAATGATCTGTATAAATACATTGACAAACGTGCTGATGATATGATTTCTAAAGGTTTATTAGACGAACTGAAAGCTGTTTTAAACATGGGATATTCACGTAACCTGACTGCTCTTGATACAGTGGGATACAAAGAATGGTTTCCGTATCTTGATGGTAAAATGACTTTTGAGGCGTGTCTTGAGCAAATGAAACGTAATACAAGGCAGTACGCTAAAAGGCAGTTGACATGGTTTCGTGCAGTGAAAGAAATCCAGTGGATTGACCCGACTATACTCCCAGAGATTGAAACAAAATTTAAGGAAGTTGAATTGTGGCTCACTTAAAAGGATTGTGACAATTCCGCTTAATCTTTATTTAGCTTTAAAGTTCCTTCTCTTACATTCATGGAACATCTGCCGACAATCTTCCCGATATGGGGTTTTTTAACCGCATAGTCTGTTATTGTCACAGAAACGGGCAAATAGACACCATCTATGGATTCATAACTGTATTTATCAATTTTCCGGTACAACTCGCGTTCAAAGTACTGTTCAAGCTTTCTCGGATTATACCCGATCTCGGGGTCAAGATAGAATTTATATTTCTGATCAACGCCAACATTCGGGTATACTATAACAACGCATTCGTGTCCATCCACCACCTCCCGTTCCTCAAGCACTTCCCCGCCAAAAACAGTGATATAACCGTAAAAGAATGTTCCCATAGGACCGATTGAGCCGTTAAGATACTGGTCATAATCAAGGTAAAGACCGCCGATATTTTCTCTTACAGTTTTTTCACCGATATTATATGGATCATCGAATGATTTGCAGATTGATTTAAACCGCCCGCTCAGAACATCAAGCTTTTCCCCGTCATAAACAATTGTCCCTGAATCCGATAATGACCGAGTAGTCGAGAAAAGCTCACTTCTATATGTTTTGCGTCTCTTCCCATCATTCATAATCCAGAGGGGAACATCATAGGTCATCCCGCTGACAGGTTCTTCGGTAATATCCACAGAAGCCTGGTCGTCATATTCATTATATTCAACCTTCATGTAACTATTATAATCAACAGTATATGAAACACTCAGGTTTTGAATTAATTCCTTTTGTTTCCTGATAATAGCGACAATATCGTCGTTTTCACTGTTCCTATTATTAAATTCCTCTGCAAATGAACGTTTACAGGCAACAACAGGTGGCTGCTGGATTCCCGTGGCTGTAACAAGCCCGTATGATTCCGGCCCGCGTGAGTGTGAAGGTAGAGGAGAATATTTTGAAAGCCTGAAATCCCCTGCATCCGGATCAACAAATTTCGGATCTATCTCCATTTCTCCGTTACCTGGATAGGGGTAATAAGGGATATAGGTGCCATCCTCTCCGAATTCTTTGTAATAGGGAGAATTCAATGTAATATTATTGTGAATAACAGGGCACGAACCCTCGATAATCCTCTGTCCCCAGTAGTTTTGGATCATAATGTTATGAGATATTATCGGCATCGAGTGGTTCATGTTTAATGATACGTTGTTACGGTAAAATATATTGTGATGAATGAATGGCCGTGCATGCTGGGTCATGCCGACAGTTTTTACATTCCCTATAAATAAATTATTGGCTATCTCCGGTGCCGCATGTATGGAAAAAACAGCCCGTTCGCCGATAACATAAAAGGTATTTCCAATAATCCTCGGATTTGGATAGCCTTTATATTCTATATTGTCCGGGGCATCTTCCGGGATTATATAACGTTTCTCTCGATCGGAAGGAGTTCCTCCGACACGAGAACTTTCCACAATCACTCCGAATACGCCATTGCTGTCAAAGATATTTCCTCTGATGACAAGTGTTGAGTCACAATCGAGGACTTGCACACCAGACGAAAAGGTATAATCCTTATAATTCATACCCGTTCCTGTCAGGGTAAATCCGGATATATCACAGTTGTTTGCAGCGATGATTGCAGAACCTGTGAAATCGGGATTTATGATGGTGGTGTGTACATTTTCGCCCCAGAGACAAATACCTTCTTTAAGTCTGACACTTTCTTTGTAAGTCCCCGCTCTGACAAAAATCGTCGTTCCCGTCCAAGCTCTATCAACTGCTTCCTGAATTGTCCGTGCATCTCCTTTGCCGGACTGGTCAACAACAAGTAAAGGTCCATGGAAATCCTCAGGTTTCGCTGTCCCGTCATTTACTTTTTCATATCCTCCAAAATGCATGGGGGGATTGATGTTTACAGGCTTATCAAGCCAGGGGCCATCCCACCAGTCAGTGAAGTAATAATCTACAAAAGAATTATCAGGTACATCCAATCCATATGGATCCTTATATCCGTATGGAGAAGTTTTAAAGTAATCGCTTATAAAACCGTGACGATCCCACCCGCGATAGTAACCGAATTCCCAGCTCCATGTCATGTGGCACTTTGTACAGCGGTCCGCTTCCCTCCATTCGGGATGAAGAGAACTTGGAATGTTACCTACTCTGAGATCATGTTCCCTCTGGCTGTCCATTTCACTTACACCGAATATACCTGCGCAACCTGTCATAATTGTAATGATTAAGATAGAGTAATATTTTTTCTTTCTCACTTCAACTCCCCTTTTTGCTGTGCATCAAGAAATATTTTTTTGGGAAAAATTTTACCCATTAAAATAACAAAAACACAAATTAATAACAAGAACAACTTATCCTGTCCGACGCAATCCTATCTTTGCTGCTTTAGTTCAGGATTTACAATCCTTTCGTTTATTTACAATATTTCCAAAGCACATAAAAAATTTAAAATTTTCCGTATAATGAAAAATCTTGACGTCTACCGGGGCATAAGATATATTAGATGCGATTAAGCGGGAGTAGTTCAGTGGTGGAACGCAAGCTTCCCAAGCTTGATGCCGCGGGTTCGATCCCCGTCTCCCGCTCCAGTTTATTATTTCATCAAATTTCATCCGGTTCGTAT
>SDBT01016929.1_pt1 | contig 11528 bp, 9 predicted proteins | sample 2277101 | NCBI WGS metagenome assembly SDBT01 (sample SAMN10404973, study PRJNA504765) | marine sediment metagenome | isolation source: marine sediment core GS10_PC15, 103 cmbsf | place: Arctic Ocean: Southern Knipovich Ridge | collected 2010
TTCAGACCGGGCCCATCCCCATCGATGAATTTCCCGCGGTTTTTAAAGACAATTTTCCGCTCAAGTGAACATTCTCATAAAAATCACAGAAAGAAGAGATAAATGAAATATCGTGAGCTTGGGAAAACCGGAATTAAAGTGTCCTCTCTGTGTTTGGGCACGGCCAATTTTGCCGATCCGACTTCTGAGCAGGATTCCATAAAGATCGTTCACCGTGCTGTAGATGCAGGAATTAACCTCATAGATACCGCCGACTCCTATGCGGCCGGTAAAAGCGAGTCTTTCATCGGCAAGGCTTTAGCTTTGAACAAAAAACGGGATGAAGTCATTCTGGCCACTAAAGTGTTCTACCCCACAGGTCCCGATCCAAATGACAGGGACAACTCACGCGTTCACATCATGAAAGCCTGTGAAGATTCCCTCAGGCGCCTTCAAACGGACCGCATCGATATCTACCAGATTCACCGCCCCTCCACCGTCGTTCCCATTGAGGAAACACTCGGCGCCCTCACCGATCTTGTCCGCCAGGGAAAGGTATTGCATGTGGGATGTTCCACACACCCGGCCTGGAAGGTGATGGAAGCCTTAATGGTCAGCGAACAAAAAGGATTCGTCAAATATATCTTAGAGCAGTCTCCCTATAATCTTCTGGACAGGCGCATCGAAAACGAGCTTGTGCCTCTCTGTAAAAAATACAACTTGGGCATTCTGGCGTGGGCTCCACTGGGCCAGGGAGTTCTGGCCGGTCGATACTCCTCCGCTAAGGACTACCCCGAAGGATCCCGGGCCGCGCTCAGGGGCGGGATTTATTCCGAACGGATAACTGACCGAGGGATAGAAATCGGGAACCGTTTTGTCAAACTGGCCAAAGACGCGGGAATGTCTCCCTCACAGTTGGCTATTTTATGGGTCAAGGATCAGGATGGTATTACGGCTCCACTGATCGGACCCCGCACACTTCAGCATTTGGAGGACCTCCTGCCGGTAGCGGACAAAAACCTTGACGACACGCTGCGAAAGGCCTGCGACAAACTGGTGCCGCCGGGATGTGCCGCTGCCAATTTTTTCAATTCCGCATCCTGGATGAAAATGCGCATCCTGTAATAATTTAAGAATAATTAAAGGGACATCATACTTAATTCAAACTTTCAAAACCCGAAGCGGAAGTTGATTTTAAAAAGTGGGTGGTTCTGGCTAATGTTTTTGCGTGGCCTGCCGCATATTTTGTCCCTCAGAAGCTTCTTGAAAGGTATGCTTGCAGGGTAAACCTTGGATTAGAATTTTTTATCTTTTCAGCAGTGGAAACTTTATTAATCGCCATTTTGGCTGTGGGCCATCACTGGGAATAAGGGCGATCATCCAGACTCCCGGCCCATTTAAATCCCACGGATATTGCGAATTTGTGGTAGATGGCAATGGCCACCGCCGTAATCTGTTCGGACTCGGGAAAACCGCAGTTGATGATGGGGAAAAACCGTTTTTTTAATATGCTTTTTTTCTGAGCAGCGATCGCTTCCATAGTTTTTGTAACAATTGCCGGCTGGCAGTCATCATAGAGAGGAGCTGTGAGAATCACGATATCCGCACGATCGACGGCATCCAACATCTCGTGCAGCCTTTCAACCAACATCTTAAATAGCCGTTCCCCTTCAATATCCTGTTCCTCCGTAACACACACAGCCAAAAGGGAGGGATAGCGCTCATATCTCTTCAGATGGTGGGTTTCTCCACTCTGCATCGTAAATCCCGGCTGCAGAATCCCCAGCATTTGAAGCACCCGAGACAGCCTCTAATATTTGACTGGTGGAGGAGTATAGATTCCGTACTCCAGCCTGCGGTCTCCAACTCCTCTACGAGTGCGTGATGAATGGGATCGAGATGATGCTGATGCTGCAAACTGCCGTTTAAGACAAGAGCTTTCATTCGTAAATTTCTATATAGATTGTTTTCATCAAAATATAGGAATTAATTTATTTTTTCAAGGACTGAGTCGTGAATTTGACAATCGCGTATGTATTGCCTCTTCGGGCCAATCTTTATATAATTCATCACAACCATGAAACAAAAATCAAAAATCCTCCAAAAAATATCACTGGGAATTGCAGCAGGTTTCTTAATTTCTCTGGTTTTATCTCTCCCGGCTCAAAGCCAACAGAGGCCGCTTGTGGTTCTCCAGGAATCCGACCTCAACAATCAATCCTTCTATGACGCTTGGGTCGAGTTTGAGGATAAGGGCGTTCTCACGAGAAGAAAGCGCCAGAAAATCCTGAAAGAGTTGGAAGAGAATTTCAACCCGAAAGCCCTGGAGAGGCGAAAGGCAAAACGTACGTTTCCCGGGCTTTTCGATGAGAGGGATTTCCCTCTGTCAAAAATATATTTGAATGGAGTGACAAAAACCGGTGCAGTGATTAAAATTCAAAGCCGCTGGCTCAACGGGGTCACTATCCTGGCTTCAAAAAATCAGATCCTACAGATCAAAAAACTGCCCTATGTGACAGAAATCACGGATTTTCATGAGTTCAAGGCCACAAGGCAGCGTGAAACTTCGGAAGAAATACCATCCCAAAGCCCGGAAGAAAAAGCTGAATACTACGAACGTTCGATGCTGGCCGCCCGCCAGATAGGCCTCGACAAACTGCATAAGGCTGGATACACGGGCCGCGGCATCAGAATCGCCGTCATCGATGCCGGATTTGATCTCTCACATACCGCTTTCCGGAATTCCCAAAAATCCATTCATGTGGTGGCAGAGTGGGATTTTGTTGAAAATGACGAAGACATCATTCCACGTCAGGGAACGCATCCTACGTATTTCAGCCACGGCACATCAGTTTTGGGAACGATCGCTGCGTATGCCTCTAATCAACTCATGGGGACAGCTTATGATGCGGAGTTTATTCTCTGCAATCCCGAAGACGGAGACACGGAATACTACCTTGAAGAACGCTGGTTCGTAGCGGCACTGGAATTTGCGGAGTCACACGGAGCAGATGTGCTCACTTCCTCTCTTGTTCTTTACAATGGATACACCGTGGAGCAGGCCGATGGAAAGACTTCGATCATGACGTTGGGGATGAACATTGCCTGCGGCAACGGCGTGATCTGTCTCACCGGAAGCGGGAATTACGGCCATGATGAGGATCCACTTCTCTCGCACCTGATGACTCCCGGGGATACACAGGACATTATTACTGTTGGAGCCATCACTCCGGCCGGCTCGATAGCACGTTTTAGCTCCGATGGGCCAACGGCTGACGGACGCTTGAAACCAGAGGTTTTAGCCCTGGGCTCACGTGCAGCAACCGTCTCTATTGAGGGCAAGAACAGGTACGCATACGCTGGAGGGGTGTCCATCGCAACACCTATTATGGCAGGAGCGGTCGCATGTCTTCTCCAGGTCCACCCGGACTGGACGGTGGAAGAACTCCGTCAGGCCTTGTTTTCTTCAGGTGATTATTACCGCCAGCACGGCAAACCCGATCCTCTATTTGTCCACGGATATGGAATTCCCGATGTCTTTATGGCTGCCGGATTAGATGAGACATCTCCAGACCGCATGATCGAATCCCTATCAAAAACACAGCCAACCCATAAGTCTTTCATGGATAAGGTGATTCAGACTTTATCAGATTGGCTGGATTCGGAAGCAGAGAGACCAAATAAATCTATTTATGTTCAATGGGAAACCCAGGAGATCCGGACTCGAGCCAGCATCAGGGGAATCTCGGCTGTCGATAACAAGACCTGCTGGATCAGTGGAAGTCTTGGAACAGTCGCCCGAACCATTGATGGGGGAAAAACATGGACAGCTTCACGAATCCCAGGGAACGAAGAACTGGATTTTAGAGACATAGAAGCCTTTGATGAAAATACGGCTCTCGTACTCAGCGCCGGACGGCCGGCCATGATTTTCAAAACAGTAGATGGGGGAGCCACCTGGGAAGAGAAATATTCAAATCAGACTGAGGGAATATTTTTTGATGCCATGGCTTTTTGGAATAAAGACATGGGCATTGCCGTAAGCGATCAGATCGACGGACATTTTTTTCTCATCAGAACTTTTGATGCCGGCGAAAACTGGGAGGAAATTCCCATGGAAAACTGTCCGAAAGCATTGAGGAATGAAGCGGGATTTGCGGCGAGTGGAACCTGTCTTACAGTTCAAGGAGAAGGCCATGTCTGGTTTGGAACCGGTGGAGCTGCCGCAAGGATCCACCGCTCATACGATTGGGGAAAATCTTGGATTGCATGCGAAACTCCTCTGTTGAGCGGGCTCCCCTCACAGGGAATTTTCTCTGTCGCTTTTAAGGATATTGACAATGGTATCATTGTGGGCGGCGATTACCGGGATCCGGATAATAATAATTTATGTGCGGCCATAACTGGGGATGGAGGTAAAACATGGACGAATATCTCAGAAAACAGTGTCAGGGGCTACAGGTCCTGCGTCATGTTTGTACCGGAAACTCCCTCAACGTATATTGCTATAGGACGTGGAGGATCTGATATCACTATTGATGATGGAAATAACTGGAATCCCCTCAACAATAATGGTTACTTTTGTTTGAGTATTGAAAAGAAAGGGAAGGTTGGTTGGGCCGCCGGCGCCGATGGCCGAATCGCAAAACTGATCTTACTCAAACAATAATCCCCTATAATAAAAGGGTAATTAAAGGGACATCATACTTAATTGAATTAATGAATTAAGTATGATGTCCCTCTAATTATTGTATTTTTTGTTGACTTTGATCAAGATAAATTGATAATAGTAAAAGTCTATTATATAGGGTTATTTTATATCAATACTATAAGGCAGACAAAATGAAAAAATTTTGGTTTAATTCCTTGTTTACGGTTTTGTTCTTTGCCCTGATCCTGTCCACCTCACTGCTGCTGACCGGCCATCAGGCCGCCAACACAGAAAAGGAACAACAAAAAACTGAAGACAAAGAAAAAAAAGATATTCAGGTACCTCCTCCTCCTCTCAATGAGGATACTTTCCCCTGCTCCATGTGCCATGCCGATATGGAAACCAACCTTAAACGCAGGGAATTGGTTGATTTTCATGATGACATAATCCTTAAACATGACGAAAAAAACCGCTGGTGCATGGCTTGTCACGACACGGAGAATAGGGACATGCTGCACTCAGCCAGTGGCGAACTAATTGATTTTACAGAATCTTTCAAACTGTGCGGCCAGTGTCACGGCCCCAAACTCAGAGATTGGGAGGCTGGAATTCACGGAAGAAGAATCGGCGAGTGGAATGGAGAAAAACAGTACCTTTTATGTGCTCACTGCCATGATCCTCATTCTCCAAAGTTTCAGAAAATGAAACCAGAGCCCGCCCCAATAAAACCGGGAAAAAAGAAATGAGCATACATAAAACAGCATTCTCACCCAAGAAAGTAAACAGACGGTCATTTCTCAAGGCCGCAGCGGTGACATCCTCTGCAGCCGCGCTCGCCGCGTGTGGAGATAAAGCCGCACGAGAAGAATTTTTTCAAAAAGATTTTCGTTCGCTGTCAAAGGAAAAAATCGCAAAGATCATCGAACGTCTTGAAACCGAATTTACTGAAAAATATGGAAAACCATTTACAGTTTCAACCAAAGAAGCCATCCCAAATACCTTGTTCGGCTACGGCCTCGACCTTTCAAGATGTATCGGATGCAGAAAATGCGTCTATGCCTGTCAGGAAGAGAACAATCAATCCCGGGATCCCCAAATCCTCTGGATCCAGGTCCTTGAAATGCAAAAGGAACGAGGTGTCGACTTCGCGGACGCCAATCTCTATTATGACCATGAAGAGGTCCCCCATGAGGGCCATTTTTACCTCCCCATGGGCTGCCAGCAGTGCAAAAAGCCTTCCTGTGTCAAAAGCTGTCCGGTTGGCGCGACATACACCGATCCGGATGGGATTGTGGTTATTGACTACAACTGGTGCATCGGCTGCCGCTGCTGCATGGCCGCCTGTCCTTACGGAGCTCGTCATTTCAACTGGGGAAAACCCGGGCTCCCAGCCGAAGACGCCAATCCAAAAACTCACTATTTAGGCAACAGGCCCCGCATGAAGGGGGTTGTGGAAAAATGTACATGGTGCATCCAGCGCTCTCGAGAAGGCCTCTATCCGGTCTGTGTAGAAGCCTGTCCTGTTGGAGCCCGAAAATTTGGGAATCTTCTAGACCCGGACAGCGAAATCCGGTATATCCTTAAAAACAAGAGGGTGCTTATTCTCAAAGAAGAACTCAATACACAGCCAAAATTCTATTATTTTTACGGAACTTGATAAAAAATAAGAGGTGAAATGGTGAAATTTTTCCGGTTTATCAAAGAAAGTTTTAAAATCATCATCAAAGGAAGTAGCCATTATTATACCTGGCTGGCATTTTTGTCCATACTCATATTATGGGGAGCTTCCGGCTACATCCAGCAACTCAAACATGGCCTGATGGTCACAAATATGAGAGATCCCATATCCTGGGCCTTTTATATTGGAAACTTTACGTTTCTGGTTGGAGTCGCAGCTGCGGCCATCATGCTTGTCATTCCGGCTTACATCTATAATTGGAAGCCCATCAAGGAGGTCGTCCTGTTTGGAGAGCTCCTAGCCATTTGCTCCATGATTATGGTTATACTTTTTGTCATCGTCGATGTCGGAAATCCTCTGAGGTTATGGCATATGATCCCCCTAGTAGGGAAACTGAACCTACCTCAATCCCTTTTGGCGTGGGATACTGTAACACTGCTAGTATATATGGGAATAAACTGTTTTGTGGTCGGATATTTGCTGTATTCTCTTTTTTATAAAAAAGAGCCTAAGAAAAAATTTCTGACGCCTATCATCCTTCTTTCTATCCCCATGGCCATAGGTATTCATACTGTTACCGCCTTCATTTACAACGGATTTGCGGGACGCCCCTACTGGAACAGCGCTCTCTTGGCTCCAAAATTCATAGCCTCGGCGTTCTGCTCCGGTCCAGCCGTTCTGATCATCCTATTTCAGATATTGAAAAAAACCACAAATTTTGAGATCAAGGACCAAGCCATCTGGAAGATTGCTGAACTGATGGCCTATGCCATGTTTATAAATCTTTTCTTTTTAGTTTCCGAAGTCTTCAAGGAAATCTATTCCAACACAGAACACCTTGTTCATCTGAAGTATCTTTTTGTTGGAGTTGGCGAGAACAAAGATATCGTTTTTTACGGCTGGATATCAGTCATCTTCAGCTTTGTCGCCTTTTTGTTGTTCTTGATCCCCCGCACCCGGAAAAATCCAATTACCCTAAATCTTGGCGCCATCTTGATCTGGTTTGGTGTCTATATTGAAAAAGGGATCGCACTCATTACACCAGGATTCACCCCGGATACACTGGGGCAGGTCTACGTTTACCGGCCCTCCTTGACCGAAATTAAAATTGCCGTCGCCATCTTCTCCATCGGATTTTTGATCTTCACTCTGCTTACCAAAATCGCCATCGCTATAAATTTTGAGGGCTTTAATATCGACACCCTGAAACGAAATAAACTAAAATAAACACAAAACACCTGACTACGGCTGCACAAATCCAGCCTCAAATCATGTAATCGATCACTTCCTACAATCTTTTTTGGCAATTAAAGGGACGTCACTCCTTATAAGTTGAATTAAGTATGATGTCCCTTTAATTATTGATCGAAAAAATGCAACGGAATTGAAAAAGGGGAGTTTTAGTCTGTAGAAAAGAAAATGCTAAAATATTAGCATGTATTTAAATAAGATTTGAGCAGGAGATGAAAATGAAAATCCTGAAAAACCTCAGCCGCAGGGAAAGACAGATCATGGACATCGTCTATGAAATGAATGAAGTCACGGTAGCTCAGGTTCTCGAGCTGATCCCGGATCCTCCCAGCTACTCGACTGTCAGGGCGCTGCTCGGAGTGCTCGAAGAAAAAGGACATCTGATTCATAAGCAACAAGGCCCGCGCTACATCTATTCCCCCACTCTTCCCCGCGAAGAGGCAAGTCAAAATGCCCTTAAACATGTCTTAAAAACTTTTTTCGCCAATTCCACAGAAGAGGTCGTCGCGGCTCTGCTCAACATCTCCGAAGAAGACTTGTCTGAGGAAGAATACAAGCGTCTTACTAAATTGATCAAAAAAGCACAGAACGAAGGCAGATAAAAATGGAATTTCTTGCAGATATTAGAGGACTCGACCTCATCAGTGAATTCTTTATCAAGAGCTCTATTATTCTCATATTTGCGTTTGTGCTGGTCTTTTTGTTTCGGAATAAATCAGCATCTCTCAGGCATTTTCTCCTCTCAGTTTCTCTCATAAGTTTGCTTCTGTTCCCATTCCTTTCCACTCTCACTAAGGGATGGGAAACAGGACTGCTCCCGACCTGGCAGACCGGGGAGATCGGCTCTCAAATTGTTTCACTTTGGGACAAGCTTAGAAAATCGACAATACCTTCAAACTCCATCACCCCATCACCGGCTGACCAACAACAGTTGAAGCAAATATCAGCAAACGATAGTCATTCCAATTTTTTTCTCTCAAAATATTCCATCTCTAAAGGAATTTTTGGCCTACTGCTTGTGGCAATATGGTCGGTGGGATTGATGGCTTTGCTGTCCAGAATATTTTTCGGACTTTACGGCGCACACAGATTAACCAGACAGGGTAAGGAAATATCGGACTCACGCTGGCGGCAGGTTCTGAATCACTTCCTGGAAGCTATATCCATCAAAAGAAAAATAAGCCTCTTCAGCCATAAAAATGTGAACATCCCCTTGACTTGGGGGGTGATAAAACCTGTCGTGATCCTTCCTGCTGAATCCAGGAACTGGACTCAAGATCAGCGCTCCTCCGCCCTTTTCCACGAACTCTCTCATATCAAAAGATGTGATTTCCTCATTAAAATCCTTGCACGCTGCAGCGTTGCGCTCTACTGGTTTAACCCTCTCAGTTGGTTCGCCTTTAGAATGATGAAAAAAGAACAGGAAAAAGCCTGTGATGAACTTGTCCTTAAAGCCGGCGTTAAGCCATCGACTTACGCTGTCAATCTTTTATCGATAAAAAAGGCCGGACAGTTCCCCTGGAATCCGCCGACCGCCGCCCTTGGAGCCGTCGGCAAATCCCAGTTGAATGAACGGCTGGTTGCCATTCTCAAACAAATATTAAAACCAAAGGAGGTCAATATGAAGACCAAAATTTTGCTTTCATCTCTAATTATTATAACCATTGCATTTATAGGACTGGCCCGTCCTCCTCAATCTATAGCCTTCACAGATGAGATCGTTTCGCAGGAAAAACAGATAAAGAAAACGATAAAAAAGGCTAAAAAGAAGGAATCCAAGGAGAAAGCCGTAAAAACGATCTCTTGGGTTTCCGAAGACGGTGAGAAAATTGAATTCATCATCTCTACTAGTGATGAAGGTTCGTTTGAAATCTCTCATTCTGATGGAATGAAACTGATTCATATCGACAAAGGCTCAGCTGAAAATAAGTTTTCTCTGCTCATAGATGACAAAATTTTAGTTCTACAGAAAGACGATGATGGCAACTGGACAATTCAAGAAGGAGATAAGGAAACGGTCAACTTCCAGTTCAGAACATCCACTGAAAAAAATAAAGATTATAACGTAGTTTATCTAACAAAGGGAGATAAAGACAACAAATATTATAATACCGTTTATAGAAAAAAAGGAGACAAAGACGACAAAAACTATTTCGTTGTTAGCGCACCAAAGGTTCATTTCAAACCAATACGGGCAAAAATACACGTTGTCCCGGATGTCACAATATCTCTTCAGCATGCGAGGGAAACACAAATAGAATTGATAGAGAAAATTCAAAAGGTCAACGAAAAAATTAAGATCATGAGGGAGGAGAAAAATCTAAAGGAAAAAACAATCGACCAGGAAAAAACCCTCCAAGAAGTGCAAGAAGTTCTAAAGGAACTCAGTGAGAAGCTGAGGGGAAAGTCGGTAGAACTGAAAGATATCTCTCTCAGTATTCATACAGATGTCAAAGATATCCATCTTGATAAGGATGAGAACATTATTGTGGATATCGAAAAAATTGAGGATCATAAAAACTTCGCCTTTGTAACCACCGATGAGGGCGAATTCCAGATAAGTATAAAATCCCATTTCGACAGCGATAACAAAAACAAATATGAAGAGATCGTTAATAAGCTGAAGAAAGATCTCCCTAAGGGTTACACCGTTGAATCCATGATCGATGAAGAGGCCGGAATTTTTACCATAAATATTAAAGGCGGCCAAGAAGACAAAAACACAGAGAAAACGGTTGAAGAAATCTTCGCAGCTCTCAAAAAACAGCTCTCAAAAATTAAATGAGGGAGTCTTTAAACCGGATCAAAACATAAAAAAGAAAAAATATCCATAACGCCCGCTACAATAGAAAATGAAATAATCCTATTCATTTTATAGATTATATTTCATTAAACTCTTGACCCATATATTGTGATTTGATATACATTGCAGTCGTCCAAAATGTTCCATAATATAAAAACCACTCTCCATCCTGAAGCCTTTCAAGGAAAAAAGAAAAAACCGCCTTATTTTGAAGGATGGTATTTCAAGCTCGTCGACCGAGACGAACAGAATTTTTTTGCAGTCATCCCCGGTGTTCAAATAAGTACAAATCCTGAGGAAAGCCATGCCTTTGTTCAGATCTTCGAGGGAAGCACAGGAATCGTTGAATACAAGACCTATCCCCTCTCTGCATTTAGATCGGCAGACACTGCTTTTGACATCTGGATCGGCCCCAACCACTTTACAGCAGATGCCATAAGTTTAAATATCAACAGTCCAAAACTGTCAATCAACGGAAATCTCAAATTCCAATCTCTTAAATCCTGGCCGGTCACACTCAAATCTCCAGGCATAATGGGCTGGTATGCATGGATTCCCTTTATGGAGTGCTTTCATGGTATCGTCAGCATGGACCATAAAATCCAGGGTGTACTGACCGTCAACTCCAAGGTCATTGATTTTATCGGAGGCAGAGGATACACCGAAAAAGACTGGGGAAAATCCTTTCCGGAAGCCTGGATCTGGTTTCAAACGAACCATTTTTCCCAGCCGGGGACAAGCCTGACCGCATCTATGGCTATCATTCCTTGGATTCGCAAGCCATTTCCAGGATTTATCATCGGGCTGTGGCACGATAACCATCTCTACCGTTTTGCCTCCTACACAGGGGCGAAAGTGGACCACCTGGACATTTCAGATACTCATATTGCCTGGACTGTTAGAGACAAACAATTTGTCTTGGAGATGCAGGCAGTCCGGGAAAAGGGAGGACTTCTTCATGCCCCAAGTGCTGAAGGAATGGACAGGCGCGTCATAGAAACCCTGGATTCAAAGGTCTCAGTCACACTGACCGCTGAGGAAATCACAGGTTCCCGACTTATCTTCAAGGATTCAGGTCGAAACGTCGGCCTGGAAGTGGCCGGCAATCTGGATCGGCTCATTCAAATGTTGAAAGCCGAAAAAACCGAATAATTAGAGGGACATCA
>SDBT01016930.1_pt1 | contig 11527 bp, 10 predicted proteins | sample 2277101 | NCBI WGS metagenome assembly SDBT01 (sample SAMN10404973, study PRJNA504765) | marine sediment metagenome | isolation source: marine sediment core GS10_PC15, 103 cmbsf | place: Arctic Ocean: Southern Knipovich Ridge | collected 2010
ATGCTCGCGCGCCCGCTTTATCAAACTAGTATTGATAAGGGGCTCATAAAACTGAGGGAATAAAGTGAGAATTGATATGTTCATTCGCCGTAATTAAGCTTTTGCTTCTTCCACTTTTTTAGTAGTAGGAGCCTTTTTAGTTGGTGCTACAGGAAGCTTTAGCGACCCTTTTTTTACCATTTTTTCAAGACGAAGAACTGCTTCTGATTTTTGTGCACCCACAGAAACCCAATGCGCAATACGATCTGTATGCCATTGCTCAAGCTTATGGCTCAATGGATTATAGGTTCCTAAGTTTTCCAACACATTTCCGCTGTCTCTTTTTTCACGAGAATCAACAGCTACAATACGGTAAACAGGTGAATGGGTTGTCCCAATACGAGAAAATCTTATTTTAACTGACATTATATCCTTTTAAACTGGCTTAAAACTTACCAAATCTCTTAAATAGTTTAACAAATCGCTTACTTTGTTCAAATCTTTGTAGCAAAAGATCCACTTCTTTTGTGCTTACCCCAGCAGATTTTGCTATACGAGCCTTTGCAGATGCATCCAATAAATGGCTCTCTTGCCGCTGCTGAACCGTCATCACCTTCAAAATCTTATTAAATAGCGCAAGCTCTGCTTGCCCTTGCTTGATCTGTGCAGGGGTTAATTTAGGCATCCCAGGCACTTTTTTAGCCATATGCTGCATAGAACCCATATTAGCAGACATTGCCAGCTGTTTAGCAAAATCATCAAGCGTGAAGCCGCCTGATTGCTTTTTTACATATTTTTTACCCGATCCATCTTTCTGATCGGCCTTACCACCAAATAATTTATCTTTAAGATAGTTAAACATCGTTCGTTTCCCTTGGTTCAGAAGAACTTGCCAAAACTGCTCAAATTAGAGGTATTGACTTTTTGTCAATTTTTTATATACTATACTACATATTGAAAATATCAGTATACATTGATTACTATCTTTATAAAGCATGTTTTTATACAATCATGGGAGAAAAATGATGAAAATAACGAATAAAACTCTAATAGCACTCATGGCCTTTGCATGGGCTGCCAACACAACTGCAATGGACCAACCAGCATCACCTAAGACACCACGAGGAAAGCGTGCTGAAAAACTCCGTAGAATGTTGAACAACAACCCAGTAGGCCGTAGAGCATCTGCTCATCTTTTCCCAACAAACAATGCTACCAACTTCTTAATTGCCGCAACAAGAACAACATCAACAGAAAGACGAGCTGTACTTCTTGCTAAAGCTGCACAAAGTGAACAAGAAGGATCAGAATCTCGCGTTCTGTCAATTCTACAACAGTTTGAAACTATCGATCAAAAGAACACTCGTATAAAAATAACAATTGACTGGCTAGAAAAAAAAATTACAAAAGAAGAAAATGCTCCCAACAAAAACCCTTCCCCCAAGTTCCTTCCTAAACTAAAAATGTCACTAGCGAGAAAGCTTATTATTTATATGGGTGCGCCTCTTTCAAAAAAGTGCGAACCTTGGGCAAACATTTATCAATTTACTAAGCCTCTGGGAAAGAAAAGCCCACTGATTCAAGGTTATAGAAAAGCATTTAAGCAAAACTTTGATCCATTTCAAAAATTAATCAAACGACACGCAACAGACATTACTCACCACAACATAAAACTCCGAACTACAAAAAAAAGTGACTACAAACCAGATTTGGAATCTCTTCTTGCACTTAAGGAATCGTACACAACTCTAGAACAAGATGCTGTGCGCCTCTACATGTTTGCACAGTTATCAATCAATCTTAAAAAGCCAGTGCAGAAAGATTGTGTAACCCAAGAAAACCCAATTTTGATAGAGCAACTTTTAAAGATGCTCCCAAAAGAAGGCCTCCAGCCAGACTGGAATCTTCGCGCAAAAAGAATCAGTCTCTGGAAAATTCTGAGCAAGCATTTATCACGAGAAACTGAAGATGTAACGCTTGCTCATCATGCGCCAAAGTTTGCGACCAGATTAAAAACACTCACACAGTCATTGGAAAAACTAATGGCACCAACACCATCTAAAGCTGAGCAAACCCAAGCTATTGCCAGTTGCAAAGAGCTTTATCCTAAAATCAAACACCTAGTAGCCAACATCCTTCCTCTCTATATCGCAATTACCAAGCGGGATAATGCCGAATTTGCTTCACTTGAATATCAGACACATAGCAGGGATGCTACTGGATCATCTATGGCAATCGAAATGAAATTTTGGTTTGTAAACCCAAAATCTACGGATGAAAACTAACGTTCCATATGAAAAGAAAAAGGCTCCTCCAATAGGAACCTTTTTCTTTTCTTGTACCTGTAACAAAGAATTTAGTAGTATAAATAAAGTAACATTTTCTACCCAACATAAAGGATCATCATGAAATATCTATTCATTATCCTATGCGCGGGAGCTACTCTCCAAGCTATGGACCCTTCAACAAGTAAACATAAACCAACCAGTGCACCTCCACTGAATCAAAAAGGCTGTTCAACAAAATTAGACAATCCCAGGAAAAGCTCCTCCTCCTCTCTGCCTAAACTAAGTAAATTCGGCACTCTTCGTCGGCGTACATCAACCTCAAGACGATTAAGCTCTTCATCAAGCCGAACTTCATCTGATTCTCAACGTAATTCTTTAAAGGCCTATTCACAGTATCAAAATTTAAAACACCAAAATGATCAACATCCCCTGCTTGAGACGGACACTGAAACAATTGCCGTAGAAAAGCTGTTTTCCCCTTCACATCCCCGAGCATGGAAACATTACGAACAATTTATACAATACCATCCCAATGAAGGTTTTAATACTTATGCTTCCATAATACAAAACAATACAGCCCTTTTACATGCATTACTCTTTTCATTAAAAAAGGCTAAGTATAATAAAACACCTATTTATTCAGATAATTTATTACCCTGTATAGAACAACATCAAACTATTTGGAAACTAATTAATCATATGGAAGAATTATTAACCATTCAACACAAGATCGAATATGGCAACGATCATGAATTTCAACAATTGCATCGAAGCCGTTCCCACAAAGCGTTGTCTTTTACAGTTGAGTATAGCATCCCGAAATGCCTTCAAGATTTAACGAAAACAATAAACCAAAGTAGCGATCCTTTTAAGCTCAACCTCGATAACCTTTATACGATGTATAAATTGGTGAGGCATCAAAATTTGCTACAAAACACAATACACAAACTTACGAACCAGCAAAACATTCTATTAAAAGCAAAAAGAGATGAGCAAAACAACAAAAGCTCTCTCGAAGAAATAGATTTTCAACTAGATAATTTTAATCTTACTAGGACTAACGTACCAGAATATAACACTCTTGTAGTTCAACGAACAACACTAATCAACTCGATTGAAACTTTCACAAGTATTGATCCGGCAATGGATATACTCAATGGAAAACTGAAAACACTCAAGACAAAAAAACTGAAACTGGATAATAAGTTAACTACACTTGAAAAGCTTTGCAACACTGATTCTAGAACTTCAGGGTAAACCACCGGCTGCAAAAAACGATTAAAACCCCTTCAAACAACAGTTCCCTTGCCTCCTTATGGCATAATCTCTAACCATGCTCTACTCACCCAACACCGCAACTCTTGACAACTGGCAATTATTTACGATACTCTGATAATGCATATAGAAAATAAAGAATGTGGTTTTTGGGAGAAAAATAATGAAAATAACGACTAAAACAATTTTATTGCTCATAGCCTTTGCATGGACTGGTAACACAACTGCAATGGAACCTACCAATGGCTCTCCTAAAAGCCCCTCGCAGCGCCGTGTCCGTAGAAAATATGCAGAAAAACTCCGTAAAGCGCTCAACAAAAACCCATTTGGTCGCCAAGCATCCGCATTATTCTTCCAATCCAACAATGCCACCAATTTTTTAGCACGAGCACAAACAAGAACCTCTTCTACTCAACAGACTGAACTATTAGCCAAAGCTGCAGCGAGTGGTCAAGCAGGCTCGCAAGCACGACTCATCGCAATTCAACAACTCTTTGAAAAAACGACCGAGAATCAAGCCAAAATAGAAACTAAAATCGAAAAACTAGAAATGAAAATTGCACACGAGAGTGTAAAGGAAATGACGAAAAAGACTAAAGCTAATCTAAAAAAACTCCATCAAGACCTGGCTAAAAAACTGATAGACTGGATGGTGGCCCCTCTTGCTAAAGACTCTTCTCCCTGGATATTCATCTATAAATTTATGAAGAATCAACCAGAAAACCCTTATATTACTAAACTGTTAACAACGTTTAACAAAAACCTCAAAACATTTAAAAAAAGCCTTACACCATTACGCACTACACTCAGAGGACACCTAATTAAGGTCCGAGCGAAACAATCAAGTGACTACCAACCTGATATAGAAAAAATAAAACAACTCTCAACACTCTACTCTCAAGTAAATAACGATGCTGCAAAACTATTCATGCATGCCCAACTATTAATAAATCTAAAAAAACCTGCCCAAGATACTGTCGTTACCAAAGAAAACCCAATGTTGATACAAAAACTGTTCACTATGCTTTTGAAAGAAACCGATCCAAAACAACCTTGGACTACTCTCGATAATAAAATTAGACTCTGGGAAATCCTGAGTGATCATTTATCTCGAGAAACCAAGGATGCAACTCTTTTACATCATGCACCCAAGTTTGCAGCCAAATTAAAACAATTTACTGACCAGTATAATATTTTCTATCAACAAAATGGCCAGTCTGAAGCCGCTAGAAGCCAAGCGATAAAAACGATCAAGGAACTTGATCCAACAATGAATTTACTTGTTGCCAATATCATTCCTCTCTATATTGAAATTGCCGAGCGGGATAATGCTGATCCGGGTCCTGAATTTAATAAACATAGCAAAGCTGCGGCTGGATTATCTCAAGCAATCGAACTTAAATTCTGGCTTGTTGAACCTGAGACTACAGACTAACGTTCACAGAATAAAAACTGCGCATGATTACTTATTGCCATGCACCACTGATTCTAAAACTTCAGGGAAACATGCCGCAAAAAACAATTGAAAACTTTCATACAACAGTTCATTCACTCGCGCATACCCATCCCGTTTATGGCATAAATCCATATAAGTTTGCACTACGCCAAATGTTCGCTTGCTGAGCCCCATAAATCTTCCCATCAAGATCTGATCCTGCTCAGTTGAAATTTTAACGGTTGAGATATCAACCGTATTTGGGATCAGATTTTGAGATATCATTTTGCGATCAAAAAGCCATTTGTAGGCAACCTTTTTTGGCACCTTATCTTGGAGCACAATCCGATCCAGTGTATCCTCTAATAAACTTTTATAGACTGCCACCTGCTTATCAATCTCAGGATTATTGCTCCGAAATGCTAGAATTTGTGCCGTCACATAAGCACATTCGCGCAACGTCGCAATTTGTGACGAGGAAATACCTGATTCTTTAAAGAACTTGTTAGTTTTTTTTCGAAATCTTAAATAAAAATGGGGGTTGGAGATCGCTTTTCCGATATGTCGTTGCAACACACTAAAATCATCCGGGCACCTTGTGAGGCTCACTATTAAACCAATTGCCATACATAGTATCATTGAATGCTTCATTATCACTCCTAAAAACTACTCTAAATCCATGTTAGACTTATCATGAATCCCAATGTTTGTTAAGCTAAATAATAGTTATTATTATTTGAAGGAATGTCTCAATGTCTCGATTAACCCAAGCAACCAAACTTGAGAACTCAAAAACTCTTTTGGTTGGCATTCAGTCCCCTAAAAACCGAACTAAAAATATACAATCATATTTTGATGAATTCCTCAATCTGGTTAAAACAACCGGGATACATTACGAAGATATTATGTTTATAAAGCTGCGCTCAATTGATACCGCACAGTTTCTTACCAAAGGTAAACTTCAAGAACTAATGGAACTATGCGAAAAACTTGAAATTGAGCAAGTAATAGTTTCTGAAGCCCTTTCACCAATCCAAAAACGAAACCTCTCAGAATATCTCAATGCGGAAGTATCAGACCGCACCGAATTAATTTTAGAAATTTTTGAAAACTCAGCACTCACTGCCGAAGGTAAAACGCAAGTAGCGATTGCCAAGCTGCAGCATGCTAAAACACACCTTGCAGGAAAAGGCATCTTTTTATCTCAGCAAAAAGGAACAATTGGTGTGCGTGGTGGCTTTGGTGAAACGCTTAAAGAACGAGAACGGCGCTATATCGAAGACCAAATTTTAAAACATAAAAAACAGTTGGTAAAACTTAATAAATCTCGCGAAACACAACGCAAACGGCGTCTTATAACTCGCGTGCCCCAAATTTGTTTGATTGGCTACACCAATGCCGGCAAATCAACTATTTTAAACGCACTCACCAAAGCAGAGGTGCTGGCTGAGGATAGACTATTTGCCACGCTTGATACCACTACGCGAGAGCTGTATGTGAATAGCAAGAAAAAAGGCGTGTTATCCGATACGGTTGGATTTATTCAAAACCTCCCACACCATCTTATCGAAGCATTTAAATCAACGCTTTCTGAACTTGATTTTGCAAACCTACTTTTGCAAGTAGTTGATATCTCTGATCCCAACTGGCAAGAACATATCGCCGTGGTGCATGCTATTTTAGATGATCTTGGGGTAAATAAAGATATGCTCTATGTTTTTAATAAAGCAGATAAAGTTGAAGATATTGAAGAACTCATGACGGAAATTGAAAAATATAACCCGTATGTGATTATATCAGCTCATGATAAAAAAGGGTTGAAAAAACTAATAGATTTTTTGAGCGAATGGCAACCAAACAACTCTTAGCCTTATCTCAACTAGTCTCTGAAGTAAATGTTGAAGAAGAACCATCTCGAAAAAGATTATCATATGCTGGTGGAGCAGCCTCTATAGTAGTAGAACTCGTTGTAGTTGAAGTAGCAGTCGCCATAGGCGCATCATCAGGTACTGTTTCAGGTGCTGAAGCAACTGGCTCATCTTGCATCGCTAACGCAGGATTTTTCAACAGATCAACAATCGGCTTGGTAAACAATCCAGGTTCGAACGTTTTATAATCTCGTGCAATAAACCAGATCGGCATCTGCCCTTTTTTATTTTTTATCTTCGGATCAGCACCTGCTTTGAGCAACTCTCGCACACGATCCACATCAGCCCAGTGCACGGCCCAATGAAGCGGTGTCCAGCCATTTTTATCTTGAACGTTCACTTTCGCTCCTGCTTTGATAAGTAGTGGTATACATTCAGCAACAGCACAATGCAAAGGAGTTAGTTTCCATGTATCACGAAGATCAAATTTTGCCTTATGTTTCAATAAAAACTTAACTATAGAAGGAAACCCTAAAGATGATACCCAATAAAGAGATGTTTTCTTCATATATGTAGCATTAATATCAGCACCATGTTTTAACAATGCTGACACAAGAACAACATTATTAATCATCGCCGAAAAGACAATAAACGGGATTCCGTATATTCTACCGTGATAGCCGGTCTTCAAAATTTTCCTTCTAAGAACATCCGCAGCATTTTCCGGACTGAAAAATCCTGCTAGATATGATGGAGCATCATCTTCTAGGTAATGATGATATTCAGACCCTTCGTCTATTAAAATTCTATACGTATCTTTATTCGCACCTTTTTCCATCAACAGCCTAGACAATTCAACATAGCCCTTATATACAGCAATGCCAAACGGAGTCATAGACCAATCACCCGAGGAGTTAGAAGAACGACCTTCAATATCAGCTCCAGATGAAATCAATAAGCGAACTGCGGCCACTTTATCACCCCTTACTGCTATTGTAAGAGGCTTTTTATCATACCCTGCAAATACCACTCCAAGTTGACTCTTCTTTACAGAACATAAATGTTTTGCGATTAATTCAGTGATTGCTAAATCATAACTCTTGATACTCTTAGGGAGGTTATCTAATGGTACCGTAGCTTTATTTTTCAACAATTCCTTAATAACGTCATAGCGACCATTTTGTATCGAAATTACAAGCGGAGTCTTACCTATCCTTGATTTCTTATTAGGATCAGCACCCGCACTAAGAAGAATTTTAACAACCTTGAGATTACCTCGCTTAGAAGCAACGGTTAACGGAGTCTGCCCATTGAGCAACCCTCTACTATTAATATCAACAACTTTGATCAATTTTTCAATCATAGTAATGTCATCTTTCTCTACAGCCTTATGAATTTTGCCTGCATAAGAAACAACCGAAACCATCAACATTAAAATCATTAAACCTGGATACTTTTTTAAATTATGCATCTTTAATCCTCTATAAAAAACATTTCTCCAATAAACTTAATACAGTCACACCTTCATCGCAAATGCGTTACACTTGTTGAAGTAGCATCTGACTCCGGAGTTACAGAAATTAAAGTGGAAGTTGCTGTCGGGCTTGACGAAGATGCAACTGGAACTGATGTAGTTGTTGATTCAGTCTTTTCAGGATTACTCTCCTGCTCAACCAAAAACTTCTCTAATTGCGTATGACGCTTTGCTTGAGCTAACCAACGTGGAGTGCAACCAACTAACCAACCGTTTTTCATAAACAATAGCTTCCGGTTTTTATTAATTAATAGCTGTGCAACTTCTTTATGTCCCGATCGGGCCGCTAAATGAAGGGAGGTTAGCTGATTCATTTCTCGGGCCTCAGTATTAGCCCCCGCATCGATCAATAATTTAACACCTTCAGTGTGACCTTTCATAGCAGCTATTGCAAGAGAGGTTAATTTGGATTTAGTCTGCGCTTCCTTATCCGCCCCTTTTGCAATCAATAATTTCATAACTTCTGTATGCAGATTCAATGCAGCGATATGAAGGGGAGTATATTGATCATTTTGTCGAACCTCTTTACTTGCACCAGCATCAATAAGAAGCTTAGCAACCTCAAGGTGCCCGTTATAGGCAGTCAAATGAAGAGAGGTACATTGTTGTTTTTGTTGAGCTTCAATATTAGCACCCGCTTTGAGTAATAGTTTAGCAATTTCAGTATGCCCCTCAAGTGCAGCATAATGAAGCGGTGTACATTGATTTTTTTGTTGAACTTCAATATTAGCACCAACAGAAATCAAAAAATTTACTATTGCAATGTGACCATTTCTGATAGCAATATGAAAAGGTGTTTCCTTTTCATAGTTTTGCAATGCAAGATCTGCTCCATTCTTGAAAGCAGCTTTTGCTTGGTCTAGATTACCTGTTGAAGCAGCTTCTATAAGTTGTTTATAAGATACAACCCATGTTTCAGTTTTAGCTGAAGTTGCAGTTGGACTGCCGATAGGCGCTATGTTATTCAACGCAGAAGCCCTCTCTGTTCAATCAACAGAGGAAGAAACAGTGCTCGAACTAGCTGAAGGCTCGGATTCAGGATCCAAACTTGCCCTCCTTTGAGAAATTGCTGGATGCCTGCTACGAGAATCTCTGTATGTAATTTCTTCGCTACATAAGAATTCCGCTAATCGAGAATGCCCATGTTTGACAGCCAAGTCTCGAGGAGACCATCCATTAAACCAATGGGTTTTTATAAAAAGAAGTTCAGGCTTTTTTAGAATTAATAACTTCGCAACTTCTTTATGTCCACGTTCAGCAGCGAGATGAAGAGGAGTGTATTGACCTTTTTGTAGAGCTTCAATATTAGCTCCAGCATTGAGTAATAGTTTAGCAGTTTCTGTATGTCCAAAAAAAACAGCCAAATGAAGAGGTGTGCCTCGCGATTGATCCTCAGCCTCTTTATTTGCCCCCGCATGAATCAGGAGCTTTGCAACTCCTGTATGGCCTCCCATTGCTGCACAGTGAAGAGGGGTTAAATTGGATTTAGTCTGTGCCTCTATATTTACTTCTCTTGCAATCAATAACTGTGCAACTTCAAAGTACCCGCTTATTGCAGCACAATGAAGAGGTGTATGTTGATCTCTTCCTCGAGCTCCAACATTAGCACCAGCCGAGATAAGAAATTTAGCAAGCGCAGTATGGATATTTGGTGATTTGTTGAAGAATCCTATTAGAGCAACATTATGAAGCGGTGTATTTTGTTGTTTGTTATGAGCATCAACATTAGCACCCTTCGTGATAAAAAGTTTAGCAATTTCTATGTGACCATTTAGAGCAGCAAAATGAAGGGGGGTAGATTGCCCTTTAGTTCGAGCTTCTTTATTAGCACCCTTCGAGATTAAAAGTTTTGCAATTTCCATCTGACCCTTCTGTGCAGCCCTATGAAGAGGAGTATGCAGCCATTTATCTTGAGCCTCAATATCAGCACCTGCAAAAATAAGCATTCGAGCCAATTCTTTCTGCCCTCCTACTGCAACTGAATGGAGCAAGCTCAACTTAAACAATCCCTTCGCTTCAACATTACCGTGATTATTCAAATATGCTTGCAACCGTTCTTTATCTCCTAGTGCAACTGATTCATGTAACGTTAACGAAGGCAAACTGATATTCAATTTTTTTGCATGTTCACAAATCTGTTTCATGCACTCTTTATTACCATACATCGCAGCTGCATTATAAGGGCTTCCAGTTGAGTCTTTCACTTCTATATCAGCTTTGTTGAGTAAGAGATACTTTACTATGTTAGGTTGATTGTTTACGCACGCACAGTGTAGAGGATTTTCTATTCCACCACCTCGAAAATTGATAAACTCAGGATGTGCAGAAATCATCTGTCGGACCACAAATAATTTCCCATCACGGATTGCACCTAATAACTGTCTTTTTTGCTTCTTCTTTTTGAAAGCCTCTTGTGCTGAAGCACGCTGGATGAATATATGGATTAAACCATCGATTATAGTGGGTATCGCCTCCATTGCAGATGCTTGTGTAACTAGAAAACAACAACTAAAAACAAGATTATATAATTTTAATTGATTCATATAAAATTCCATTCTATAAGTAGAATTATTTCCTTAATTTCATTGTATGTAAATTATACATAAAAATCATTAAACCTGTGTGTTTTTTGAAATGTTCATAATTAATACTTAATAAATACAGTTCTCTAATACACCTATTCCAGCCAACTTCATCGTAAATGCGTTGCATAACTTAAAGTAACCGCCTGCCCGACGTCCTGCCTGCCCGTCGTAGCTTTAGCGTAGACTGGTCCTTCGAAGCCCCTGGCCGGCATAGCCCTGTGTCCGGCATAGCCTTCGGCGACGCCTGGATTGGCGACGACTGCTTGGCGTAGACTGGTCGCACCTGATTCCGGTGTTATAGAAGTTGATGTTGCCGTAGAAGCGGCACCTGAATCTATTTCTGTTGAACTTGTCGCTACCGGCTCTACTTGCCTACTCGATAAAGTTGTTTTAGCTAACACTGGTTTTTTCATCTGAGCAAACGCTTGTTTAAAATGAAGAGGTAATAATTGCACACTGGGCGAACCAGATTTATGTAACAAATTTCCATCCACAATTTTCTTTACCTTTTCTAAATAATCGCTCATCATCTGGGGGGGAAAATAGAATGTTTTTTGCGAAAC
>SDBT01016931.1_pt1 | contig 11527 bp, 9 predicted proteins | sample 2277101 | NCBI WGS metagenome assembly SDBT01 (sample SAMN10404973, study PRJNA504765) | marine sediment metagenome | isolation source: marine sediment core GS10_PC15, 103 cmbsf | place: Arctic Ocean: Southern Knipovich Ridge | collected 2010
AAAGTAGCCAGAGATCTCAGTACTTCGGACGAGAAGAAAACTCTTGGTTCTAGAGAAATTCAAACAGCTGTTAGGATGGTATTTCCAGGCGAATTAGCTAAACATGCGGTTTCAGAAGGAACTAAGGCGGTGGCTAAATATAATGCTAGTATTGCTTTAACAGAAAAGGGTAAGATTAAGGGTGTTCGCTTAGGGCGAACACCAGGAGCTACCAAAGCCGCTCGAGCAGGACTTACTTTTCCACCAACCAGAATCAGTAATTTGCTGAAAGGCACGCGCAAGCAAAATAGCCAATTTAAACTAAATCTAAAAGTTGGAGCCACGGCTGGTGTCTATCTAGCGGCCGTACTTGAGTATATATCCGCTGAAATACTAGAATTGTCCGGTAATGCCGCCACTGATAACGGTAGAGTTAGAATTATAAGCCGTCATCTTATGTTAGCTATTCGAAATGACGAGGAATTGAACAAGCTGTTTTACTTTGATATGGGTATTATCTTGGATGGTGGCGGTGTTTTGCCTAACATTCATACACTTCTCTTACCGAAAAAGCAACGGTCAGCTATGGAGGAAGAATCACAAGTATATTAGACTAAAACTACAAATTAACTACCAAATAAATCCATTCTTAAAGTCTGAATTTAATTGGTGTTAGAGAAAACACAATACAAATGAACTCAAATAAAAAAAAAGACTATAAAAAGACTACCTAAAACTAAAAAGAATAAAACTACAACAATGTCTACGTCTAAACCAAAAAGTACTGGTAAGGGTGCTCCCCGCATTCGCAAAGTGATCCGTGACTCTATTCAAGGAATCACCAAACCAGCTATCAGACGTGCTGGTAGAAGAGGAGGCGTTAAGTTCTTTAGTGGCCTTGACTATGAAGAAACACGAGGTGCTCTCAAAACGACTCTAGAGAGTTTACTCAGCGATGCTGTCAATATCACGGAGTACAAACGGAAAAAGACGGTTGGTCTAGAGGAAATAAAGGCCGCGATTAATTTAAAGGGAAAGACTCTCTTGATGAGCGCATCGAAGAAACCTGTACCTGCAGAAGCAGTACCCAAGAAAGAGGGTGATAAGGGTAAGACACACAAGCCGATCACCTTGAATATTTATATAACGAGGGTTCTGAAACAAGTTCATCCTAATACTGGTATTACCGCGACTGCGCTGGATCAAGTTAATCAGATAATGTTCGCTTTGCTGGATCGCATCAATAAAGTAGCCAGAGATCTCAGTACTTCGGACGAGAAGAAAACTCTTGGTTCTAGGGAAATTCAAACAGCCGTTAGGATTGTATTCCCTGGTGAAGTAGGTAAACATGCGGTTTCGGAAGGAACTAAAGCATTAACTAAATATAATGCCAGTTTGGCTATAGAAGAAACGATAACCAAAAAAGAAAAGGCCAAGGGCGTGTCTGAGCGTGCACCCGGAAAAACCAAAGCCTTTCGGGCAGGACTTACTTTTCCACCAACTAGAATCAGTAATTTGCTGAAAGGCACACGCAAGCAAAATAGCAAATTCAAACTAAATCTAAAAGTTGGAGCCACGGCTGGTGTTTATCTAGCGGCCGTATTGGAGTATATATCCGCTGAAATACTAGAGTTGTCCGGTAATGCCGCCAGAGATAACGGTAGAGTTAGAATTATCAGCCGTCATCTTATGTTGGCTATTCGAAATGATGAAGAATTGGACAAGCTATTTTACCAAGATATGGGTATTATCTTAGATGGTGGCGGTACTATACCTAACATTCATACACTTCTCTTACCAAAAAAGCAACGGGCAGCGATGGAGGAAGAATCGAAAGCCTATTAGACTAAAACATAACTTAAAAAACATAACTTAAAAACTGCAAATGAACTCAAATAAAAAGAAGTCTATAAAAAGACTATCTAAGACTAAAAAGAAAATTACAATACAACACACAATATGACGACCGAAAAATCTGCAAAGAAACCGCACCGTTTTAGACCCGGAACAGTGGCACTACGAGAGATTAGAAAACAACAGAAAAGTACAGATCCTATTTTTCCGTTCGCAGCTATTAAACGACTAGCTAAAGAGATAGCTCAATATTACAGAACAGATATTATCTTTCGTGACGACGCTATCCGCGCTATCCGAGCTTATGTGGAAGATTATTTGGTCGGTTTGTACGAGGACGCCAATTACTTAGCTATTCACGCCGAGCGAAAAACAGTACAACCAAAGGACATACAACTAACCCGTAGAATTCGTGGTGAGAGACACTAAATATATATAATCTATAATATACGTTAACTAACGTATATATTCTTATTCTATAATATATATTTTATTCTATATATTCTTATTCTATAATATATTTTTATTTTATATTATATTTAAATCCTATAATTTAATAACACGATCGTAGCGCCCTGCGATGGCATTGTGTTCGATACACACTACGAACTTATTTTGAGCATATCTTTTAATCTGCTTGATACATTTACCGGCTACTTCTGATGATACAGTACCCAACAACTCATCCAATAATATGAACGGCGAATGACTACATCTGTTGAGTGCCAACAATAAGGCAATACTAATACGATCAATCTCTCCGCCACACATTCTCTTTTCGTGCTTTTTGGCATCAAAGTAGACATCCAGATTAACCATCTGTTTGCTAGCTCTTACACCGTTCACTTTCTTGCCTCTCATCTCCTTAAATAACTTTAGTTCCAAGGCAACCGATTTACCAAATATCTTACTGAGTATAGGTTTGGTGTGAGCCGATATTGAATCTACGGTATCATCTAACATTTTACAACTTAAATTAACTGCCTTTTTGATCAAAGAGTGGAGCGCGTTCAATTTTTTCAACAACATATCCAATTCAGTCTTGATAGACTTTAGTTTAAGTAAAGAGTCGTTCTCAATGCAAAACTCGGTACTCTTAGATAAAGCATCTCGCGTATCGATCAGTGTATCACCAATTTTATCACATTCTAGTCTAATGTTGGGATTGGGTGTTATATTGACTACTTTTTCACGTATTAGAGCAATCATTGATTCTAATTTTTCTAATTCTTTCTGCTGTGCTGTAATATTGTTATGTGAGAGTTTAGTTTCGTTTAGTTTTTTCCGTAGTGTTTGGATATCCATCGATACCTCACCAAAATCGGGACCGAAATCAGAGTATTCTCTTTCAATGATGGCTGATAATTTCAAACGTGAGGTCGCTATTCTGATATTGTGGCTATCATAAAGTGGACACTCGATGATTTTAACTTGCTCTAATCGATTTATAATACGATAAGAGACACTAACATCTATTGGTTTATATTCTGAGAGAGCTAATCGATCTGGTATCTTACTTTGTAAATCTTTGATTTTACTAAGAACGGTCTGAATATCGTTTTGAGCTTTGTAATTGTTATAGAGTTCTTTGACGATATCATATTGAACTTTTAGTTCAGCTGCGGTTATATGGTTTATGTGGAGACCGATTAACTTACCATCTGAGTATTGGACTGATTTATCACAATGAGGGCACTTAAGTACTTCAGAGGCCTTCTTCATCTCACTGTATTTTGTTTTTTCTTGTAGTATCTGTTCCGTTGTTATGACGGTATTTGGGACCGATAATCCCTGATTTTCCAAAGTTTCTAATTCCTTTAAAATTGAAAGTAGAGGATAATACTGATTGTGACGTTTTATAAGAGTTTTGTGTTGGATGATACAGTTTTCAATTGCTTCGACATCGTATGTCAATCTTATATCATCTGTTATTTTCTTACTAGCTTTGTAATTATCTTCTTGTGTTTTTATGGCATAATATGATTTTTCAGTGCACATCTCTCTAGGTATATCATCGACTACTGGTAGCGCATCTAGGCGCATCTTTACTTTTAGATATGATCGATATCGAGTCTGTAGTTCATCATATTCGTCTATATGTTTTTGTATTTTATTTATTTCTTTAAATAGCACCTCTGGATCACCTGAGGCGATATTTAAACCTGACTTCTTTTCTTGTAGTTCGGAGAGTTGTTTGTTTAATATATTAAGTTGTTCAGTTTTATGTTCTTCTTTTTTAAGTTCTGCCTCAAGTTGGCTCAATCTTTCAGCCAAATTTCCAACCTCACACTCCGTAGTTGTTATTATGGCTTGTTTTAATACTAATTCATCCTCTGAACATGGAGGGTAGATGTCTTTCTTAAACGTCTCTTCAAAAATTCGCTTTGCTACCTCATAGTCTTTCATCTTATTTGCATACTCTACTTTGACTGTTTCTTGAAATTCTTCAATTTTGGCTTTATATTTCTTGGGATCATCTTCATCAAATGCCAGTGCCGATAATATCTTTAGACGTTCACTATAACTAGCTTCTAGGAGAAAGCATTGTTTCTTTTGATTGATAAGACTACAGGTTTGCCATATGCCCTTGGAATGATATTCGTCATCTATAATTTTTTGAGCGGCATCACTTAGTATTTTCTTACCAGCTTTAGTAACTACGAGTCTACCGGGTCTGGCTTGACGATAGATAGTTATACCCGGCATCCTCAATTCAACATATACCATATCGGTCTTCCCACGCTGTACTTTTTGTAGTTTTCCATGTAGACACCAAGCTATAGCACATAAAATGCTGGTTTTGCCGGATTCAGAGTCACCGGAGATAAGAGTAACCTCTCCTTTATTCAAGGTAAGTTCATAATCGGGGTGTCCCATAAAATTGTGTAAAATTAACGTTAGTTGTGTGCTAGGCTTCGGAGGCGCGGAAACTTTTAGTTTTAGCATCGAAGACGTGGAAACTTTTAGTTTTTGTATAATTAAAATTTCAATCGAATATTATAATGATCTATTTTGAAACGGAGACGATTAATCGAGTTTATTTTTCGACACTAAAATAAAAACAAAACATCCAATAAAAATCAACTAAAAATTGAATATTAAACACAATACCTATATCGAGAAAACATGGGTATTTTTGGCTTTTCTTCTTTGCTTAAAAAATGTCCCGAAGCTGTTGGATATAACGTATTATCTATACTTGAGAATAAAAAGGTAGGTATAGACTTTTTAGGTTTTTGGCATACTCTTTGGTCTGTAGCTCATCGCGGGGAAGTGAATTCAATCAACATACTAACTGAAGAAGTTGATTTAGACAAGATTTTTGATCGCTTCGTAGGTATAGCTCGAAGTCAATTGGACAAGTTACTAAAATTAGGTATTACGCCAGTATTCATTAACGATGGTATTTCATCCAAGGAGAAAAAAGAACATACGGGAGTCAAAAGACAGAAAGTCAAACAGACCAAAAAGGATAAAATACAAGATTTAAGGGACCAGATAGAAATAGGAGGTCCTATCAAATGTAGACACCTAATAAGACCCTTAAAAACGGCCATTCTTAACTCGCCTAGGTTTTCATGGAAGCATTCTCTTAAGTTCGTACAGCTCATTAAAGATTTAGGTTTTCCCTTTCTAGAAGCAAAAGGATTAACAGGAGAAGCAGATAAGCTATGTGCATATCTGTGCCAAAAGGGATACGTTCAAGGTGTAATTTCCAAAGATCGCGACTTGCTAACATTTGGTGCTCCGTATATCATTACTGGATTTGCTGGCTATAAAAAGAATCAATATACTAAAAAACAAGAAATGCACATAGAAACTATAGTTTTAGATGTTATTTTAGAAAAACTCAAAATAACATACACACAATTTGTAGATATCTGTATCTTGGCTGGTTGTGACTACAACGAAAAGACAGAAGGAAAGGGTATTATAACGACCTATAATCTGATTAGTAAATATGGTAGTATCGAAGGCATACCTAAAGAGAAGATGAATATGTCTAAGACTAACTATCAGACGGCACGTAAGTATTTTTTAGAAAAAGAGACTTACGAAGATTTATGTGTTAAGCCTGACTATAAACTCGATATCAATTTCGATGTTTTGAAGAATCTGGAGGAGACCCTGATTCAATATAAATTAGGTGATTGGGCTGTCGATATTCAAACTTATTATGCTCGCATTCGCGCATCAAAAAGCCATATCGTTGTTATAAAAACCAAGAAAGGAGTTATCCGAATGAAAGTCAGGACACCGGAAGCAAAAATACTAACAGAACAAAAAGAAACAGTCAAAACAAAGATAAATCAGGTCCAAGACTCAGAGCTAATGCGTTCGTTATTAGAGTGATATGATCACCTAAGTCGATCGCCCTTCGATGATCACCTAAGTCGATCTTCCTTTGTTTGGTTATCAGGTTATGGTTATAATAGTATATTTGATATATACTATCCAAAATAAATACAGTATGCTCAATTTTTCTTAGATTTGCGTAGACTAAACCCAGCCAACACTAAACCAAATACCGAAATTACAGCGTATTTGATTATTTCCATCTAAACTAGTGGATTTATGGTCCCCGGATTCATTTTAAATAATAAAAAGTATCGAATGATATTCTTTTAATCTTCGTTGATAAAAGTAAGTTGGGTACACTTAAGACTATATAACTTAAGACTATAACTTAAGACTATGGCCACCAAAACACAACATATTAAAATGATACCCTCTATTAAAAATAGCAGAACAGGCAATGGCAAGATAGATATTTATATTTTAAAGTCCATACGCACTACTTCTGTACTATTAAAAGAATATTTACACTCTATATGTAATCATAGTTCTATTATTGGACCAATAAGAGCACTTCTTGAGATTATACCTCGAAAAAATAATAACCGTGGTAATCATAATCATAAACATAAACAATATTTTTCATTTATTTGTATTTTGTCTTTGGATATTTACGAAGTCCTTCGGGCTGAAAAAAGTATTGGTACTGGCACCATATTATACATACGTCCATATATTCTTAATCGAAAATACGATTTCGCTCCAAGAGGCAAGCGCTTTTTGTGTGTACAAAAATCCACTAAATATAAACTGCAATGTGGGCGTATACTACTCAATCGTATAAATATTTTTAGATCATGTGGTATGTTAAATTACGATGTAGAAGTTATCAATAATAGTTATAACTATATGTTATCGTTCGATAAACGTGAAAAAATTAAAGATATAGCTATAACTAGGCTTATACTCAACAAAAGTTTGTGGAATGGTAAGTGGAAGCACAATCCTAAACTACATGTTATTTGGTATAAGAAACCTGATGTTAAACTGGAAGTAAATCTAAACGAAGGGGCGAACCTAAGCGAAGGGGCGAACCTAAGCGAAGGGGCGAACCTAAGCGAAGGGGCGAACCTAAGCGAAGGGGCGAACCTAAGCGAAGGGGCGAACCTAAGCGAAGGGGAGAACCTAAGCGAAGAAATTCAGTGTGTGGACGATTTAGAAGAATACATTCCGTTGAAAAAGGCGTATGTTTTTGATTTTGTCAATCATGTTAGTTTATTACCTTGGTAGTATAGTTGAAAGTAGAAGCAAAGTAAGATTTATCGGAGTTTTAAAAATGAAAGTTAAAATAATGTTTTGAAATAAAACACCAAATATAAACATGGCATCGTCTATTATGAAAAGAACTGGGCGGCGAAAGGCAACCGCCCGAAAACCTAAAGCCAAAATCAAAAGAGTGCCTATAAAGTTGATGGCAGATGATAAGGCCATTCCGGAATTGTTTACTAAATTGAATATACCAGATATATTATTGAGTCTAAAATATAGCAATGGAGAACCAATGTTTAGCAACAAAACCAAAGATTTGGTCTATCAATTCATCGAATGGTACAATAAAGAGCCTGAAGTATCTATGGCTTTCGTTAAAAAACGTAAATGGGCCAATTTTGCTGATTTATATTGGAGTTTACCAATTTTTGATTCGGCACAAAATTGGCGAATAGAAGAAGAGAATACGTACTTCAACAGTGTTAATATACAAGAAGGTGTTCTCGTTTGCAGAAAGCCAGGGTGCAATAGTCGAAAAATCAGATATACTGGCGGTAGTGGTACTTCGGGCGATGAGGGTCTTAGGGCACATTTCAAATGTGCCGTTTGTGGTTTCAAGTTCAAAGTTTAAATTCGTACTTTTAAGGTTTAATTAAATAGATATATTAACAATATATCTACTATTTATTTTCAATGTTTATTTTTTCGGAGCTAACTTGACTGACTGTTTTTCGTTCCATCTAATTATTGCTTCTGCGTTGGTCTCATCTTCGTGTTTCTTAATTCGAAGTATGCTAACTACAATAGCTCTATCTTTTTCTTCGTCCGGGTTGAGTGGTGGTTCTATAATGGCACTTAAACGAACATATTCACTAGTCAGTCTAATTTTATCGCTATTATATCCACCACTCGTCAGACCCAACATTTTCATAAATTCTCTAAGTTCGTCCGCCTTGTATCTCTTAATGCCTTTCATGCCCATTCGCGGCATATGTTCGATTTCGAAAAGTGTCATAAAGTTGCCGATATTATTAAGTGTTTCTTCCTCACCAACGATTTCAGATTCTTCAATTTCTTCCCGTTTAACGATTTCACTGGTTATTTCTAATTCAGATGCTGATATGATACTCTTTATTTTCTTCGATTTAATAGGCGCTTGTATATCAGTTTCTATCTTGGCCAAAGGGATAAAGGATATAGGTCCAAAAGTTTTTGGGACACGATTCCACAGATTTATATCATCAGCTCTAGTTTCCTTCTTTATCACCTTGAGATCTTGTCGTGGAGTCTTTTTTCTTGGTTTCGGGCGAGCTGCTACTGCTCTTCTGGCTTTAGGAGGTGCAAATCCTTCGTCTTCTTCGAATGGCTCTTCTGGCACTAACGTGGGTTTGAGGATTTTGCGTGGGGACTTTTTGGTCGATTTTTTAGGCGATGGTGAGCGCTGGCGCACTCGTCCCTTGGTGGGTGAACGTAGTCCGGGTGAGCGCTGGCGCACTCGTTCCTTGGTGGGTGAACGAGGAACGAGTCCTCCTTCGGAGGAACGTAGTCCGGTCGAACTACGTTTGGGTGAGCGCCGCGGTGACTTTTTAGGTATTGGTTTTTCGGCAGCTAATTTAAAGAGCTCGGTTTCGTCTAACTCTTCACCTTCTTCAAAAATAAGCACCTCTTCCACCAACGCCGGTACGTCCAAAGATTCATTACCATAGTAACTGATAGCTTCCAACTTGGGTAGGGGAGGAATTGAAGCCAGATCACAGTTAGCACACAACAAAACTCTCAACTTTGGAAGTTTAGGTGGGAGTGTGGTCAATTTCTGATTATTAGACACATCTAGAATTTCCAGTTTGTTTACTGTTCTTGGTAAAGAGTTAAGTTTATTATCAGAAACTAAAACTCTTTGCGCCTTGGAAAGTCCGGGCAACTTGGTCAAATCATTGTTTCGTACGTCTAACTCACGGATTTTAGGTAAAACGCCAAGTTTAGCGAGTTTGCAATTTGAAGCCTTTAAAATCTCACATCGTTCCAATCTGGGTATCTCTTTAATATTGTTATTACTAATATCTAAGTTCAAAACAGCACTGGTTATGTTTTTAGTCAATTTTTTAGGCCACTCAGTCAATCCAAGAGCGCTCAAATCTAATTTGGCGTCTGGATCGCCTTGTGTCCATTCTGTTATAATAGCATCAATACGCTCCATACCTTTTTCTGATCTATTCTATTCACAGAGTGATGCTTTTATGTTTCGCTAAATAAAAAAGCATCGTTTCCTAAATTAGTATATAGTTATATACTAGTGAAAATTATCAATCGAAACCTTTAAGCATCGATATAACCTAAAACTCCGCTCCGAGGAACGAGGAGGATTCAATACACGTCCTGGTAAATGTATTCATAATCCTTTAGAGAGCCTTTCTTGGCATAGCCACGATACATCATCATACGAATATCATCATCTGTGAGTGTATTTTCTAATTTTTTGTCCTTTGGGTTCCTAGAAAACATGATTCGATAGACCACTTTCACAATTCCGTCATCATTGTGTCCTGTTAGGTTGTAGACTTTTTTCTTACGAATGCTGTCGTTGAAGGAAGTCTGTTTGAGCCATTTGATATTTTCTTTCTGGTTGCGTTTCTTTAAATTAGCCAATATAGTATCTGCCTCTTTTGATGTTTTAGTATGGTTGCGCAGGAGCAATTCCAAACCCAAATCACGAGCATAATCTACAGTAATGCCAAATACTTTATCCAAATGAATTAACGCTGCTTGGTAAGCTTTTTCAGTAGCTTCGGCCTTATCTATACCTTCTCCTGTTGCTAGTATCGCCATTTCTTCATCCTCTTCTTTTTTAATCTCGCCTATTTTGTCTCCCAGCCCAAGGTCTCTGAGGAAGTCGATTGCTTTTTGATTGAGTTTAATCGACACAATAGTGTATCCTTCGTCATCGACGCTAATTATCTCGAACTTATCTTTTTCATCACTCGACCTTTTCCAACCTAAAGTGTCGTAGTAATCTTGCATTACTTTGTTAATGACACCAGACTTACCTCGCTCCGCTGAATGCTCTTCCATAAACCAATTATAGATTGAGACAATGTACATAAAAGCATAGGCTTCACCCAAAGCTGGACTGATAAATTTGTTGGTAGCAGTCATAATACCGCCAATCACCGCTTCAACAATATCAGACTGCATCTTAACAGTTTTGGTCTTACCTTTTACTTCATCTATCTTTGCTAAAGTTCGAACGTGTGGCAACATACCCTTTTCTCTCGCAATGAGACCTAGCGGATTACGTGAAGTAAAAGCGGTGTTGTAGTTGTTAAGATTCTCCTGAGTAGATTTGGGATAGCGCAACTTCATATACTTCGACAACCCCAAGCCCAACATCTTATCGCCCTGAAATTCGTGAACTTCAAAATTACGATCTACTCTAGGGTCGTAGGAAGGGTGGGTAAAGACTGGCTCCCAGATTTCTTTCATAGCCTGATCAGAGACTAGCGTTTCTCTGTGTTCCTTAATAGAAGCGTCCTCTTTATCGCTTATAGGTAAGAAAGTAGGTATGAGATCATCACGTAGGTAATCACGTAAGTTTTTACGCCATGTGTCATAATCTTTGGTCTGAGTAAACTTGTATATTTTGCCACTCGTCATAATGAAAGATTTTAACCTAAGTGTTTTGTATATTTTTATACAGAGACAGTTTTCGCTTTTTGTTTTAGATTAAAACTACAAAACCATAAATGACAATATATATCAAATTGGCTCAAAAAATTACGAATATATCTGTTTTTGAAATCAAAAACAATATTACCCCTTGTTCCAAAGATGAATATCACAACTCTTGATTATTTTGACACAGAAATAGTGAAAGAACTTAAAACCAAATGGTATAGTACCAAAACGCACACCGTTGACGCGGTAGCCAATAATGATCGATATCTTATACTTGGAGTACAGGATAAAGACAATTACGAAGTCGCAACGTCAATTTATCCAACCTTTGAAGAAAAAATGGATAAATGGGATACAGTGATACTAACACATAGAAGTGTGTTAGATGGATCTATTTTGGCGACTTACATTTTAAAAATGACAAGCTAAATAGTAGATAAGGTCTTTTGTTCATTCT
>SDBT01016932.1_pt1 | contig 11527 bp, 11 predicted proteins | sample 2277101 | NCBI WGS metagenome assembly SDBT01 (sample SAMN10404973, study PRJNA504765) | marine sediment metagenome | isolation source: marine sediment core GS10_PC15, 103 cmbsf | place: Arctic Ocean: Southern Knipovich Ridge | collected 2010
GGCCACCACGTTGCAGATACGGTCGGCGCCCACGGAATCGGGGTCCTTCACGTCCAATCCCAGCTCCAGAGGCAGGTGGGCCTGCACCCGGAGGGGCTCGATACGAAGATAGCGCTCACACATCTGAATCAGAGCCTGCCCTACTACCGGCACCACGCTGGAAATGATTGCGCTGTCAATCGCCGTGACATCCACCCGGGCATCCTCCGCCAGGTGTTTGACAGCGATCCACCAATCATCAGAGGTGTGGGTGGCGTTGGTATGCAGGCGCCAGCTCTTCAGCAGGGTCTCCCCATCAAATAAGGCCAGAACAACATTGGAATTACCTACATCGATGGCTAGTAACATGGACGGCTCCTTCCGGCATTAGGTGTAAAGTTCGGTTGTTGACGATTATTAAGGTATCATGTCGAGATCCCCGGTGGCCAACGCGTGGATTTCTGTTCCTACTTCGATCAATCCCTGCCCCGCCGCGCTTACGCCTGTGAACCGCCCTTCCAGCGGACCATCAGGTCCATGGAAGCATACCGCCCGACCCAGATGGTCACAACGGTCTTGCCAGAGGGAAACCGCGTCCTTAAGGCCGCCCGTAAGCAGCTCTTCGTATTGGTTGAGAATCCTGGCCAGGAGCACTTCCCGCTGCACGGGCGCTTGCCGTACCATACGCACGGAGACGGCGGTGGGGTGGAGCTCTTCGGGGAAGTCCGCGATCTGCTCGTTTACATTGATCCCGATACCTATTACCACCACCGGCCCATCACTGGCCATACGGCTTTCAGCCAGAATGCCCCCCAGCTTGCGTCCCTCCCACACGATATCATTGGGCCACTTCAGCCGGGCCTTCACCCCATCAAAAGCAAGAGCATCCACAGCCGCCACGCCTATACCCAGGGACAGCAGACCGAGGCGTTCTGGAGACAGCTCGGGGCGCAGGAGTACCGAAAAAGCCAGCCCAAGCCCAGGCGCGGAAAACCAGCGCCGGCCCTGACGCCCCTTCCCGGCACGCTGGTCATCGGTGACCACCATATGACCGGCTTCCACCTTCCCGGCATCCAGCAGCGACCACAGGTCATCGTTGGTGGAGCCGGTGGAGGGATAGTAGGTGATCTCCCGGCCCAGACGGCGGGTGGTCAGGTGGGACTGGACGAGGCGGATAAGCAACATGACTACGCTAAAGCCCAATGCAAAATGAAAAATGAAAATTGAAAAATGAAAACTGAAGAACGCAATACAAGTGGTGAGTACTCTGCATCACAGGGAATAATCCTGGCTGCCCCTTGAGTGTTTCACATGAACATCAGCCTTGATTTTTACATTTTGCACTTTGCATTTTGCACTTTTCATTTTGATTTGTATTCCCCGAACACCTCCCTGAGAGTATCGGAAATCTCCCCCAGGGTAGCATAGACCCGGACTGCGTGGAGAATAGGAGGCAGAAGGTTGTCGTTTATCTGGGCGGCGCTTTTGAGGCTCTCCAGGGCCCTATGGATATCCTTGTCGCTGCGCTCCGCCTTCACTCGCCGCAGACGCCGCAGCTGGGCCTTAACCGCCAACGTATCAATGGCCTGAAGGGAAGCCGCATCAGGCTCGTCAATCGTGAAGCGGTTCACCCCCACGATGACCTGCTCCCCCCGCTCCACGGCGTTCTGGAACTCGTATGCCGAGCGGGCGATCTCTCGCTCCTGGTAGCCCTCCTCAATGGCCGCTACCGCTCCGCCCTGCTCGTCAATGACGGCGATCATCGCCAGGGCCTCCCGCTCCAGCCGGTCGGTGAGCTCTTCCACAACGTGGCTGCCGGCCAGGGGATCCACCTCTTCGGGGATACCCGTCTCGTAGGCGATGATCTGCTGGGTGCGCAGGGCCAGGCGCACCGACTCCTCTGATGGCAGGGCGAGGGCCTCATCCCGGCTGTTGGTGTGCAGCGATTGGGTGCCCCCCAACACGGCCGCCAGGGCCTCCAGGGTTGTGCGCACCACGTTGTTGTCGATCTGCTGGGCGGTAAGGGATGAGCCGGCGGTCTGTACATGGAAGCGGCACATCTGCGCTCTGGGTTCGGTGACGCCGAAGCGCTCCTTAATGATCCCGGCCCAGATGCGACGGGCGGCGCGAAACTTGGCCACCTCCTCCAACAGGTTCATGTGCACGTTGAAGAAAAAGCTCAGACGCTGGCCGAAGGTATTCACATCCAGCCCGGCATCCACCGCAGCCTGCACGTAGGCGATGCCGTTGGCGAAAGTGAAAGCCAGCTCCTGGGCCGCCGTGGCACCCGCCTCTCGCATGTGGTAACCGCTGATGGAGATGGTGTTCCAGCGGGGGGTCTCCTTCCCGCACCAGGCGAACAGGTCGGTCACCAGGCGTAGGGAGGGGCCAGGGGGATAGATGTATGTCCCCCGGGCGATGTACTCCTTGAGGATGTCGTTCTGCACCGTGCCCCGCAGCTGCTCCGGCTTTACGCCCTGCTTTTCGGCCACGGCCACGTACAGGGCCAGCAGGATAGCCGCCGTGGCGTTGATGGTCATGGAGGTGGAGACCTGCTCCAGGTGTATGCTCTTCAGCAGCACCTCCATGTCGGCCAGGGAGGACATGGCCACCCCCACGCGGCCCACCTCACCCTCGGCCAGGGGGTGGTCCGAGTCGTAGCCGATCTGGGTGGGCAGGTCGAAGGCCATCGACAGGCCCGTCACCCCCTGCTCCAGCAGGTAGTGGTAGCGCTTGTTTGACTCTTCAGCCGAGCCGAACCCGGCGTACTGGCGCATGGTCCACAGGCGTTCCCGATACATTTCCGGGTAGATACCGCTGGTGAAGGGGTACTGGCCGGGCTGGGATTTGTCGGATTCCGCCATAGGTTATAAAGTTATGAACCGCAAAGCCCGGCCTGAGCCACTAATTTGCGGGCTTTGGCGTCCCTTCGCCTTTGCTCAGGACAAGCCCTGGCGGTTAAACCTACTCAAACAAATCCGCATGGCTGCCCGTGCGCACCAGGATGATGGCGGTCTCAGTGCGGCGGTAGACAAGGAGCCAATCGGGCTCGATGTGCCCCTCCCAGAAATCGGACCACTGGCCGCGCAGCCGATGCTCTCGGAACGAGTGGGGAAGTGCTTCTTCCCGTACCAATAAGGACACTATCTTTTTGTATCCGTAAAAAGATTTACCCCGCTTTTTCATCCGCTTTAGGTCCTTCTTGAAGCGGGTAGTTTCCAGCAGCCGGAGCATAAAGGCTCAGATATCGGCGGACTTGAAGTGATCTTCCGGCGAGTGATGTTCGGTCAGGCCCCTTTCGACGCGGGCATCCTCCATGGCCGCCCGGGTCTCAGGATTGGGTATCCGAATATCAAAGGGGATGCCTCTCCGGTGCACAATCTGCTTGAAGTACAAGCGGATGGCGTCGGTGGTCGAAATGCCCAGTTCGTCCAGGATGCGTTCAGCCTGTTCTTTAAGTTCCGGTTCCATCCGGGCGTTGATTTTGGCGGTTTTTGTCGCCATGAGCTACTTTTCCTTTTTCTTTAGGATGGTTCGTATCCCGTTTCAGGAAAATGTACTCCATTTGACATACAATATCAAGGATTATTGCACGGTTTTTTAGAAAAGTCACCCTTCGAGTGCCTCAGGGCGACAATCCGCTACTCATCATGCTGAGCCGGCTCAGCTCAGGGAAAGCCTTTACGCCTTGGCGGTTCGCCTCTCCCTTCTCTTCCCTGCCTACTGCCCCTGCCAACTGCCACTTCTTCTCAGCATATCCTGTTAATCCTGTTATCCTGTCAAATTCTTCATTCATCATTCGTCAGTCAACATTCATCATTTCCCCAACTCCCCCTTTACCACACTCTCCCGATTGCGTACCTTTAGGCCGTGAACAATCTCTTGGTTGATAACGACGTGACCACCCTTTCCGGCCTTGGCCGTCACGGCTACGGGGAGGCCGGCCAGACGGACCTCCGCGGCAAAGCCCTGTTACGCCGGCACCTCTCGCTATTGTTGTTGATTATCCCCGTGCTGCTCCTTGCCTGGCAAGAGGACGACAGCCTTCAGGTGGGAGGTCAGCCCGACAGCATTCAGGTAGGCGAGCAGCCCGACACCCTTGCGGTCCTGGCGCCGGATACTACCCTCGTCGGTCCCCTCTTCCACAACCCGCCGGTGGCCATACTCAACGACCGGCCTTTCAGGGTCGACTTTTTCGTGGACTTCGATCCCGAGGACATCGAATCGGTGGGGCTGTTCATCAAAGGGGATTCCTCCCATACCTATCGGGAGATTCCCCTTACGGGTGAGCATGGTCACTATCAGCACCAGCTGCCGGTTGAGGAACTGAGGGGCGGTGCCCTGACCTACTATTTCCTCGTGACCCTGAAGGACTACGGGCTGTGGGCCTATCCAAAGGATGAGCAGGGTTGCATCAGGCCCTTCGTAGTTGATCTGGTCCCGCCGACTAAAGAATTCTTCCAGAAGCGCTATTATGACTGAGCCGGTCCGCCGCCATATCGAAGAGCTGCGAAAGCAAATCGACGAGCACAACGTCCGTTATTACGTTTACGACAGTCCTATCATCTCTGATGCCAAGTACGACGTCCTCATGCGGGAGCTGGAGGCCCTGGAGTCAAGGCACCCCGAGCTCATCACGCCCGACTCCCCTACCCAGCGGGTCGGGGCGGAGCCCCAGTCGGAACTGGCCACCGTCACCCGCCGCATGCCCATGCTCAGCCTGGCCAATGCCATGGACGAAGGGGAACTCCGGGCCTTCGATGAGCGGGTACGCCGGGCCCTGGAGACTGGCGCTGCCATCGAGTACGTGACCGAGCCCAAGATGGATGGCCTGGCGGTGGAGCTGGTCTATGAGGAGGGTCGCTTTGTTCAGGGTTCCACCCGGGGCGACGGCGTCACCGGTGAAGACATCACAGCCAACCTACGCACCATCCGGGCCATACCCCTGACCTTGCGACCCGAGGCGGCTATTCCCCGGCTCCTGGAGGTGCGCGGCGAGGTGTTCATGAACCGCGATGAGTTCGAGGCCCTTAATCGTGGCCGGGCTGAGGCTGGTGAGCCGCTGTTTGCCAATCCACGCAATTCGGCCGCTGGGAGTTTGCGCCAGCTTGACACCCGGGTCACCGCCTCCAGGCCCCTGCGAATATATTGCTATGCTCCCGGGGAAGTAAGCAGATCGCAAGAGTTCTTTACCAGCCAGACAGCATTCCTGGAAATCCTGCCTAAGTGGGGCTTGCCTGTGAACCCGGCGTACCGCCTGTGTCGCGGAATTAAGGAAGTGCTGGGAGCCTACCGCAAGCTGAAATCCCGCCGCGACTCACTCCCCTACGATATCGACGGCCTGGTGGTGAAGGTGAATGACTTCACCCTGCAGGCCGAGTTGGGCCAGCGCAGCCGCTCGCCCCGGTGGGCTATTGCCGGCAAGTTCGAGGCCCGGCAAGCCAGCACCGTAGTTGAAGACATCGAGGCCAGCGTGGGCCGCACCGGAGCCGTAACCCCGGTGGCCCACCTGCGGCCAGTGACCGTAGGCGGAGTCACCGTCAGCCGGGCCACCCTTCACAACCAGGACGAGATCGACCGCAAGGACATCCGGGTGGGGGATACGGTCCTGGTCCAGCGGGCCGGGGACGTCATTCCTGAGGTGGTTCAGGTTATCAAGGAAAAGCGTCCTGCTGGAACTCGCCACTACGTATTGCCTACCACCTGTCCTGTTTGCGGCCATGAAGTATATCGTCCCCCCGATGAGGCGGTGGCCCGCTGCGTGAACCTGTCCTGCCCGGCCCAGGTGCAGGGGAGAATACTGCACTTCGTCTCCAAAGGCGCCCTGGACATCGACGGGCTGGGGGAGAGGATTATCGAACGCCTCATCGACACCGGCAAAATCCGGTCGGTGGTGGATCTCTATCGACTCACATTCGACGATCTGGCTTCATTGGAAATTGAGCGCACCGTTCACACAAAGAAGGGAACCGAGGATCGGAATGTTCCCCTGGGAGACAAGGTGGCCGGGAAGCTGATGGAAGCCATCGAGTCCTCCAAGGACACCACCTTCGCCCGCCTCATCTACGCCCTGGGCATCCGCAATGTAGGGGAGCACCTGGCGACGGTCCTGGAGCGGGCTTTCAATGGGGACGTGGAGCGCTTCCTGAATGCAACCAGGGAAGAACTGGAGGTAATCCACGAAGTGGGACCAATCGTGGCGGATGGGATCGTGCGTTTCATCCAGGATGAGTCCAACGTGGCGGTCATCCGGACCCTCCTGAAGGCGGGAGTGCGAGTATTACCTCCCGAAAGTGCTGAAGAGGCCCCCGATCTATTTATGGGCCAGACCTTTGTCTTCACCGGGACCCTCGAGCGCCTCACCCGCCAGGAGGCCGAGGCCCTGGTCGAGCGGCTGGGAGGCCGGGCGGCCTCGTCGGTGAGCAAGAAGACCAGCTACGTAGTGGCAGGGCCAGGGGCCGGCTCGAAGCTGGACAAGGCGAGAAACCTGGGGGTGACGGTGATCAGTGAGGAGGAGTTCCTGAAGATGGTCGGTACGGCTAGCTAATTCTCAAGCAGCACCCTAGATGCAAGATGCACCAATTCTTTGGCGATATCCTGCTGACGTTGCCTTTGTTTCTCTGCGCGAACAGGATCAGATGCCTTTATTAGACTCCTTACAATGGGATAATTTGTGATATTTGCATGTCGAGGATGTGGATAACGGTAAGGTTTGACAGATAGGGAAGGGAAAGCAGAAACGATATACTTTGCAGTAAGATCAGCCCGGCCAATTATCTCGGCATGATTTTTTCGCCGACTAATACTCTCAACAAAGTATTTTCCAATTCGCCATATTGTTTGTTTCCTCAGCTTGGAAGTACGGTACACCGATAATTCACTGGAGTCTCGAGGCGGTCTAAAAGCATTTTGCTTGATTGAATTGTCTGCGCGTAGGTTGTCTTTAAATAGAAACCGCGATATCCGTTCGTTTGGCTTTACATTACCGAATGGTGCCCAAAACCCAATATTTCTTCTAAATAAATTGAGCAATATTCCTAGCGATGCTGGCAGGAATTTCTTTGGTAAGAGGTTCAGTACCATATGTTCTTTTCCTTTTTCCATAGAATCCTGAATAGCCAAGGATCTCGCTGCCACTCATGTTTACAGTAAAGATAAAACTTGTAGATTTGTACCACTCTAGTTCAATTCCCCCATCCACCTCGGGCGAAATGTCCGGCATTGGCAGGTGAGAATCACTTAGCAGTCCAAGAAAGAGGGTTGCTTCGGAAACGGCCTCGGCTAAAACGGGAAAAGCCCCGTAGCCGTCCCAGTTAGCCTCAGAAAATTCTTCATAAACTTCTTCAAGTTGTTGAAGGGCTTGGACCAGCGGGTAGTAAGTATTGGCTTGTGTGAAGTGCTCTTGAACCTCTTTTACTAGTTTCTCTACCGTGCTTGATTCATCACTCCTTCCAATAGCAGCTAGTTCGGGATATGCAGGAACAGACATTGTCATTGTGGCCATTTAAATAGCTCCACTGTTTTTTTCTCAATGCTGTTGAAAAATAGTTGATTTTTTACTTCACGAAATTTATCGAGAGTATCCCATGCATCCGTGCTCCCAATATCAAAGGAATCTGACTTGAATACGTCAATATCGAGAATTATTGGAACAGTTCCGTCATCAGCAACTTTTTCTAATGCTTGAGTTACAATTGCGGTTGCTCCTAGTTGCTCGTAAGGAATCACTACTCTTGTGAGGAAACTCGCCAGTTCCTCAGGGGCGCTTTCTGGACGAAGAGGTGGTGCGGTTAAATAATCCCGCAATTTTACTGGTACTTTAAGCTTAATCTCATTGATATATCGGCAGGCTACACGTTCAATAGATAAGGGGTGAAGGTGTTTTTTATATATCTGCCAAAGGCGTAAAGCTTCGTCCCTCAGTTTTTCCCAGGTTTCATATTGCTTGAGACGACTGAAGGTAAATCCGTTAAGACGCGCCTGTATGATTTGCTTCTTGTCATCAGAAATGAACACATAGCCAATCTGCTTTGGTTGGAAATCGGTTGCTTCTTCGGGTTTTAATTCAATATTCGCTTTCCATCGCTTACCTGTTTGGGGGTAATCACTCTTTACCAGCTCGCCAAGTTTTTTAATATCTTCGATAGTTGTCCCCTCTGGAAGTTGGACTTGAATGTCGATGAGTGCTTCCCTGATGGGTGCATTTTCCAGATGTGGGTACTCACTCATGATCTCTCCACGCGCACTGTTATACTTCTACCTGTGCGGTCAAGTTTCCTTAAGGAGATACAGCCTTTTAAGCATTGCGAGTGGGATATGGTCGGTTTTTTTCAATAGATGGTAAATTAATTTCGCAGTTCTACCTCTATCTTACGATTCAAATCTGATGATGGCAATAGCCGCAAGCGGATCTTAATTTTTATGTTTCCCACCTTCCCCGTCGTAAACTCGCTCCCGATGAGCGAAGCTACGGCCATTGCCCAACTACCTACTACTTCGACCTCTTCAGCCCCCACTTGTTAACAGTCAATCTTCAATATACAGCGCATTGAATAAGAGCTTGAAGGTACCCCAGGTCTGGGCGCGGTTCTGGACGCGGAAGCCGTAGAGCACCGCTCGGCCCTTGCCGGTGGTCATCTCCGCCAGGGCCACCTTGCCCCGCAGGCGTTTTTCGCCCAGGACCCAGCCGCTGAGCAGTGGGTTGGTTGGGCCATAGACCGCCGTCTCCCGGTGGGGCTGCATGCCGGCCACGAGGGTATAGGCCGGGTCCTGGATGAAGTAGATGGGGGTGGTGGCGGGCATGCCGCAGGTGAGGAATGAGGAGGCGTCCAGGGTCACCTGGAAAATGGTGCCGGGAGCGTAGAAATCGTCGCTTTTGACGTCCTTTAGAACGTTCACCGCTGGTACGCCCAGCTCCTCCACCAAGATCCGGTCGAAGCGCTCGTCCAGGTAACGGAAATATTCCACGATCTGCTTCCAGTCAATGAGCTGCCGGTCAGCGCCCATAACGTGGCCGAAATAAGCCTCCGGTGATTTGATGTCCTGGGCTGGCAGGAAGGAGAGGGACAGGATAAGGCATATAAGGATACTACGAATGAGCCGCATGGTACCCCTTTTCTTCTCTGAGTTGGCCGGAAAACGTGATGCTGAAACTAGCATTTGGGCGGAAGGGGCTGCAAGGTGAAAAGGGGGGAGCGGGGGATATTGCTGATTGTCGATTGATCCGTCGGCTGACGGATTGTCAATTGAAAATTGAAGAATGGAAAATGAAAAATGAAGAGTTAAGAGTGAAGATTGCTGGCGACCACTGTTTCTGGATGCCTGCCCTGAGGCTCGCCCTAAGCCTGGCCGAAGGGTTGTCGAAAGGCTGGATGCTGGCGGGCTGGTGATTAGTGACTGGTGACTGGATTGCGACGGACTACGGACCACTGACAACTGACCATAGCTTCCTACAGCCACTTCTTCACCACCTTTCCCGCTTTCGTGTCAATTCGTGTTGATTCGTGGCTAAAATTTCTTGGCAGGCTTTGCGGTTCCTTCGCTCTTCCCTGCAGGTGAATATTTGCGATTGGCGCGAGGAGGGCTACAGCTTTGCAACCCTCTTCGGCCCGGCGTCAATCACCTCTTGCGAACAACCCCTGGTGAAAAGTTTGAAATTCTCGATAAACCTTGCCGCCAGGGCATCATATTTTTTCCAGTAACCGTCCTTGTCGCCCCAGGAATTGGACGGTTCCAGCACGTCCTCGGGCACATCGGGGCAGGAAAGCGGGACCTCAAAGCCGAAGAGTTTGTCTTTACGGAACTGGACCTTATTCAGCTTGCCTTCCAGGGCGGCAATCAGGAGGTTGCGGGTGTGCCGGATGCTGATCCGTTTGCCAACGCCGAATCGCCCACCCACCCAGCCGGTGTTGACCAGCCAGCACTGCGCCCCGTGCTTGAGCATTCGCTGCTTGAGCATCTCGGAGTACTCGAAGGGATGCCGCACCATGAACGGACCGCCGAAACAGGCGCTGAAAGTGATTTGCGGTTCGATACCGAGCCCTATTTCGGTGCCGGCGATCTTGGAGGTGTATCCGCTGATGAAATGGTACTGTGCCTGTTCGGGGGTCAGCCGCGCAATGGGAGGCATTACGCCCGAAGCGTCACAGGTAAGGAAAATGATGTTTTTGGGGTGGGTATTGGCCATCTTCTCGGGCACGGTGTTAGGGATAAACTCCAGCGGGTAGGAAGCGCGGGTGTTCTCGGTTATGATGTCATCATCCAGGTCAATCCGGCGGGTAGCCGGATCAAAGACTACATTTTCAAGTATGGTACCGAATTTTCTGGTACAGGCATGGATCTGCGGTTCATGTTCGGCGGAGAGGCGGATGACCTTAGCGTAGCAGCCGCCCTCGAAGTTGAACACGCCGTTGGAACTCCAGCCGTGCTCGTCATCACCGATCAATCTCCTCTTAGGATCGGCGGACAGGGTGGTCTTTCCCGTTCCGCTGAGACCGAAGAAAATGGCTACGTCCCCATCATCTCCTACATTGGCGGAACAATGCATGGGGAGTACATCCTCAAAGGTCAGGAGAAAGTTCAGAACCGTGAAGATGGTTTTCTTGATCTCTCCGCCGTAGAGCGAGTTAGCGATAATGCCCATTCGCTGGGGAAAATTGAGCACAATGGCGGTCGAGCTGCGGGTGCCGTCTATTTTAGGATCAACCTTGAAGCCGGGGACAGCGATAACGGTGAAATCGGGTACGAATTGCTTGAGTTCGTCCCGGTTATCGATGGTGATAAACATATTCCGGGCGAACAGACTGTGCCAGGCCTTCTCTGTGATGATCCTCACCTTCAGACGGAATTCCGGATCGGCCCCGGCATAGCAGTCCTGCACGAAGAATTCTTCTTCCTGGGCGAAGGCCTGCACCCGGGTAAACAGCGCGTTGAATTTTTCAGGGCTGAAAGGCCGGTTATAATCGCCCCACCATATTTTATCCGCGGTGGTTTCCTCATGCACCACGAATTTGTCCGTGGCCGCACGCGCGGTATGTTTCCCCGTGTTCACCAGCACGGGACCTTCGTGAGCGATGCTCCCTTCGTTGCGGAAGACAATTTCTTCATATAGGGCCGGATTAGGCAGGTTCCAGAACACCCGGTCCAGGTGCAGCAGGCCGTGATTTTTCAGCCGGTAGTCCGAAGCCAGGTCCAGGGCCTGCTTGGTGGCCGGCGTGTCAAAATGAAGGTATTTGCTCATGTCCAGTCTCTTATCAGTTTGCGATCACCGATGTAAAGTTCGTTGGGAGAATTCATGTCCAGCGCCCATTTCATGCGTTCGACACCATCCTGGATATCCTTAATCGAGCCGCAGAAGCTCAATCGCAGGTATCCTTCCATGCCGAACTCAACTCCCGGCACAGTTACAACCTGTACCTTATCGATAAGGAATTCCGCGAGACTGGTGGAATCCTTGTTATAGACGCTGAAATCGGCAAAACAGTAGAACGTGCCGTCGGGTTTTGTGACTTTCACCCCATCGAAGGAATTGAGATGATCGATCATCACG
>SDBT01016933.1_pt1 | contig 11527 bp, 13 predicted proteins | sample 2277101 | NCBI WGS metagenome assembly SDBT01 (sample SAMN10404973, study PRJNA504765) | marine sediment metagenome | isolation source: marine sediment core GS10_PC15, 103 cmbsf | place: Arctic Ocean: Southern Knipovich Ridge | collected 2010
TGCTAATAGAGGTTTTCGCAGAATCACAAAAACCATTGATGGTAAAACTGAAGAATGTTTTTACATAGCTTCAAAAAAAGGAGAAATGCTAACACCAAAGGAGGAAGATGATTTACCATTTTAGTAGATAAATTATTTAAGCATGGAAGATTTAAGTTTAGATGAAATTTCAAGTAGAATCATAGATGCTGTAATGGATGAGAGGCATATTGATAGAAAAAGTTTATACAAAATAATAAGGCCAATTTTAAAAATTTGGATAAAGCAATCCGATAGAGCGAAGAAAACTGGCCATGCTTCTATTGATAAATTGAGAATAACCATTGAGAATAAAGAATTACAGCAAAAATATTGGTTAGGTAAATTACGTGAACTTGTAGGAAGCGAAAACATACAAGCCTATTACGATGAACTTGACAAATTATTAATTGAAGGAGGATATAAATAGAACATCAACCAAGCAAAATAATGAGCAGCACTGAAGACAAAAAAGAAAGAAGATTAATAATGGAAATGCTTTTCATTAATGCAGTTCTTTTAATAATCACAATTCTTCTGCTCATCATTGAATTAAAAAAGAATTATTGAATGGAAACAAAAATAAAAGGCATAATCCCGGATAAAGTAGATGTAATTATTGACAGTGACGATATAATAAATTATATCAATTCGTTACCCATGAAACACCGCTGGCCAGTCTTTATTAAAATTATGGATAATATTAAAATTAGTGATCTTACCGATCAGCAACGCCAACAAATAAAAACCTATCTACAAACCGAACAAAAAAAATTAGAAGCTTCTGACACACCCACACTGTCATCCTGAGCGAAGTCGAATGGATCTCTACACACTCATGTAATATATATTAAAATACTATATTTGTCGCTTCTTAAATTTAAAAAATATGGAAGAAGCATTTTTAAACCTAATACCTAAACTAGCCAGCAGTTTACCTGAAGTAGATCACGAAAAGCTACGCTGGGCTTCAGAAGCAATAATAAAGCAAAACGAAGAAATATCTGAATTAAAAGATTATGTAATCCAATTAGAAGCTCAATGCGAAGTAATAGCGAATGAATTAGGTTCAGTAGTTAAAAACAGGAATAGTACAACATTCCAGAAGAAATTTGACATGAAAAGTAAGGATTATGAAAGAATGAAGATAAAGGCAGACCGTTTGGCTGAAAACAATGCCAACCTAATCCAGGAACTCAACAAATACAGATCTAATTAATTATACAACTATTCCCTATTAAAAGCATCAAAGCCCTGAAATTTCTTTCAGGGCTTTTTTAATATACATCCCGGAGGGATACCAATTTTCTTCCCTTTCCACACATAATGAACTCGCCTCAATTTTGCCCTTTCCCCCTCTAACCCCAATTTTAAAAAATTTATGTAATTTGTAATTTTTATATATTAAGTATAAGATTTATAGTTAGTTATAAGAATACAAATAAAATACAAATTGAATATTATTTTGTATTTTTCTTAAAATGTTATTTAGAATTAGTCTTATTCTAAGCGGAAAATACAAAAATTACAAAAAATACAAAATCGTAACTTGCTGAAAATCAACAAAAATACAAATCAAATACAAACAGTTGTATTTTTTTGTTGTAGAGTTGGCGGGCATTACAGATGGAATTTTCAAAAAAATACAAAATTTGGCCTTTTTTTGGCACTTTTATAGGGGTCTACTTTTTTCAGACCATTAAAAAAAGCCTGTTAAATATTTAACATTTTGTTAAATTCTGTTGTTTTTGTCTGAGTGGAGCTATATCTTTACAAGAAACTATCTATGAGTAACCTAACTGTTACTTCATCCAATTTTATCCTTTCAATCTGTTTACAAACTAAAGAACTTTACTGCATGGCCAAAGGAATGACTGTAAAAATAGATATGGATCCAATGTATATTGACTATATCAACAATAAATATGAGGTTTATAGAACAAAAAACAATAAAATATTTGCCAGCTCACGCACCGAAATAGGAAAACTTATAAAGTCATTAATAATAACTCCACCACAAAACCAAACTATAAAAGCCATACAAGATCCCTTTCTTGAGTTTGTTTTGCCAGATTATACCGATGTAAACACATTGTATCGGCATTATCTTTCAGAAAACAGCAAGAAGATCATCCGGAAGTTTATCCGGAAAGATTTTTACTTTGAACTCCATAGTCATTTAAACGAATTGCACCACGCAGGAATAAATGAAATAAAAGCCGGTATTTTAACTTTTTGCGAGATTCATGACATTAATGAAGATCATTTTAACTTCGATACATTAAAAAAAGAGTACTACAGATACCGTAGCAAGAAAAAAGCGAAAAAAACAGGAAAAATCTCGTCTGTTTTCATGGCCGTTTTGTCCCTTTTATGTCCCTTCGTGTCCCCTGGAATTTTAATTTTACTTTAAATATTATTATTAATCTGAATATCAAATAAATACAACATGTCATTTCCTAAAAACCAAAACCTTGCTCAAACAATTGTTAAATTGTTTTATGCATTCACTTACGAAATTGATTCAATAAGCAATGGATCTACCTCGAAACATAAAACTGTCAGTTTTAATGATGGCAAAGCCTGGAAAGAAATTTATTTCACTCCGGGATCTGCAAATTATTCAGAACCACCTAAAAAAAATGATGCCGGAATAATATACAATCAAAAACTCACTGCATTTCATCCAGGTGAAGATGAAAACAATGTGATTGATTTTTCAAACCTTGAGAACCGGCCACTAATTATTAAAGTATTATATTCATCCGGACAAATGAAATTGGTTGGTAACAAAATCAATTATGCTGAATTGAGCGATGCATTAAATATAAATCAGAAAACCGGCCATGCAATAACCATACTTCGGGAAGACTATAACAAAGCATTCTGGTTAGAATAAAATTAACCTATAGGTTAATTTTTCTACTACTCAAAACTCAGTACACAAACCCACACGACTGCTTACTGCCTACTGTCAACTGCTTACTTCTTACTAATTAAGTCCTTTACTATCACTATCAATGCCTGTAATATTGCCATTAAAAGCAATATATGTTCGATCGCATTGAAGAAATCTTATCTGCTCAATGGCTGATCCATAGCGATACGGTCCTAAATTATTTAACATCACTCATAGCTTTTCTTAACGGGAAAGAAATTTCAGCTGAAGTTTTTAACCTGGATAAAGAAAAGCATGGTGCGTTTGCGGTAAGTGCGGATTCAATAAACATAGCCCAACGTTGGGAGTTTAATGATAACAACCTTCCTGAAAACTCAATTGCTGTTATCCCTGTTATGGGAGTTATTATGAAATACGGATGGAACGGAACCATGAGCCTCATGAGACGGATCCGTGAAGTGGAAAACAATCCTAAAATTTCATCCATTCTTTTCTGGTTCGAAACTCCCGGAGGAATGGTTAACAATACCGATCTGGCTGCCGAGCTTATTGCAGAAACCGAAATGCCAACTGTTGGTTTTGTTTCAAGCATGTGTGCCAGTGCCGGTCAATGGCTGATATCAGGTTGTAATAAAATTATTGCATCCAGTAAAATTGATCAGTTTGGAAGCATTGGTATAAAAACTAATGTAACTGATATTAATTCATTCTTACGTGACAAACTTGGAATGACAGTTAAGGATGTTTATGCAACATTATCAACCAAAAAAGATTTCGAATACAGACAATTGGTTGATGATAACAATGAAAAACCCATGAAAGCACACCTTGATTTTATCAATGCAGTTTTTCATGAAGCTATAAGGAACAATATGGGCATAAAAGAAAAATCTGAGGTGTTTGATGCAGGATTATATTTTGCTGAAGAAGCAATAAAACAAGGTTTATGCCATGAGATCGGATCAATAGATTACGCTTTACAAACTGCCTACAGGTTAGGCTTAGCTAATAAATATGTCAAATCCTAAAAACCAAATACAATGTTTAAAAAAGTTCTAGCAATGGTTTTGGGGCTCTTAGGAGTCCAGGCTCTTACCAAAGGTGATGATGGTAAAAGCATAGTAACCGACGATCAAAAAGCAACACTCACCGGATTATATGGTGAAGCCTTCACAACGCAATTTTTAAAAGACCTGGCCAAGCATGAAGCTGATCCTCCTGCAGGAGATCCGCCTGGTGATGATGCAAATGCCCAGGCTTTGGCTGATGCCAACACTCAGCTGGCTGAATTGCAAACAAAGTATGACAATCTTGAAACTTCTGCTTCCACGGAAAAAGAAACTCTTGAGGGTCAAATTACAACTTTGCAAGGCACAATAGCTACCTTAAGTGATTCATCTGAAACAGATCCGCCACCTGTTAAGCCAGGAACTCAGGGTTCCGGAGTGGTTGATCATACAGTGGCCCTTTTCGGTGAAACTAAAAAACCATGGATGGCAACCGAAGGAAGACCATGGAACCAGCGAGCAGCTGTTGCCATGGGCGCTGAAATGGTTGCTTCCAGTTCTATAGATTACAGCAACCTTGCCACTGATCTTGGTGCATATTACCGTACCCGAAAAGATGATTCCATAAAATCATTTGTTCGTAAACTTCCAACGCTGGAAAGATATTTCCCACTTGAAAGTGGATACCAGGATCAAACCGTTTTGGTTAATCTTTTCCTCAGTGAATTCTCCCAGGCCTTCCAGGATACATATACTGCCAAAGGTGGATATGAAATGCAACCTGAGATATTGAAAATGTATGATGTGAAGTTTGATCATAAATTCACAGAATTAAAGAACCTGGAAAAACAATGGATCGGATATCTTAACCGTGAAGGTGCTGATGCCATGAAATGGAGTTTCATTGAGTATATCCTGGCTGAAACTGCCAAAAAATTACACAATGAGCGGGAAAATCGTAGAATGAATGGTGTATATCTTGCTCCTACTCCAGGAGTTGCCGGTTATGCTATTAATGCTGCCAGTGGTTTGAGAAGGTTTATGAAAGAAAAAATTGCCGGTTTACAAATTAAAACATTTGAATTGGGCGAATGGACCACTGCAAATATTGTTGAATACATTTTTGACGGTTCAATGCTTATCCCACAGGATATTCGTGATACCGGCGAACTTGTTTGTTATATAAGTTCTGATGCAAAGATCTATTACGACAAGAATTTTGAAAGCCTTTATGGAGCAAATTCAGATTATACCGGTCCGAAAGAAAAAGTTAAATTCATCAAATCCATTAAAACTGTTGGGCTTCCATTTATGGGATCCTCAAAACGAGTAATCTGGACTATTGATGGAAATATCAAATTCTTTGAGGATAAGCCAGGTGAAATGTACAAATTCAACTTTGAACAGGAAGACCGTAGCTTAAAGGTTTGGGCTGATTGGAGAGAAGGAACAGCTGCTATTCTTGTTGGTAAGAAATTTGCAAGTGCAAGTGAACAGGATTATGAACATCAACTTATCTGGTGTAACGATGTGGATGAACCAACTACTTATTTTGTATCAGTTGCTCCTGATGATACCACTCCATCAGTTACTGATCACACTTCCATTAAAACCGGAATCAATACCGGTGCAACTGCAATTACTGATATTGATGACATGGTAGTTGGCCAAACTGTTATTGTTAAATGTGGTAGCGATGATGCCAATAATACCACCATTGCAAAAGCCGGGAACTTTGCTGCCATGACAGCTGCATGGGCACCGGATATTGATGATACTATCACCTTGTACAAACGTGCTGCCGGTGATATCATTGATATTGCCCGTACTACTGCCATTTCTGATGCTATTGTAATAGCTGCCGATGATGTTACTCCTGACGTTGCTGCAGGAACTAAATTTGTAACATCAGCCAACACCGGTGCAACTGCAATCACCGATCTGGATAATCCAACTGTTGGTGAAACATATACCATCTACGGTGGTTCTGATACTGATTCTTCATCCATTGCCGATGCCGGTAACTTTGATCTTACAGCTGCTATGACATTGGGAGTTGGTACCTGGATCAAATTGTACTGTAGAGCAGACAACGATTACGTTGAATTAGACCGAGGATAAAAATAACTTCCCCCTGAGCCGGATCCATCCCTCAGGGGGATAACTTATATAACTATGGCCAAAAAAGCTAAAAACGAAAAAATACAAGCCTGGCTAAAAACAGTCAAAAAAGACTATCGTAAAGGATTGGCTCTTTACTTTGAATTTGATTTGGAAGCCAAGCTTAAAAGCAAATTTGTTATTGGTGGTGATTCACCTAATAATCGTGTTTTGCTTGAGAACGAACTAAAAAGGCTGGTTGACGTAGATCCTGAGAAAGTTGAAGCTGAGCGCAGAGCCATTGCTGAGAAGCAAAAAGAAGCTGATAAGAAAGCTAAAATGAATGCTGCCTATGAAAAAGCCTTAACCGATTTTTCGAAGTCACTAATAAATAAAGATTTTGAAGCTGCCTGTTCTATTATGTCAATGCTTGAGCAAAACAATTACAAAGGAGAGAAAGATTTGCATTTGGAAGAATTGAAAGTTTTGCTTGCAGATCTTGAGGAAGAAATTGTTAATTCTGAAGAAGCTGTTAAGGCAGAAGAGAAAAAGCAGGAAGATCTGTTAAAACTTCAAGAGGATCATGATAAGTTCAAGGAAGAAAATACCACATTGAAAGTTGAAAAGACAGCCTTAGAAGCCAAAATTGCTGAATTAGAAGCAAAGCCATTACTAGCTGACAACAGTCAGAATAAAGATGCTGAAGCTCCGGCTCCGGAATCATCAGAAAAGTCAAACGAAAATCCTAAAAATAAAAAATCATGAAAATAATTCGAATTATCACAGCCTTACTTTTTTCCGTAATACTCGGAAATCTTTTTGCACACAGTATTGAATTGCCACAGGCAGCTTTTGCAATTGTGCCTGCACTATTTGCCACATCATTTATTCAATTCACACCGATGGGATCATTCTTGTTTGCCTTTGTTCCGGTTGATGTCCTGAAAAAGGACACACCAACACCGGCATATACACCCATAAAACACATACTTACCATCTTCCGGCATAGGGATGTTTCTTCGTTTCCTGCCCGTGATGCAAATGGAGTGAAAATATCAGCTAACCTTGGTATGGCCAGCAACAAGAATATGATTCGGCTTGAAGTTACGCCAGGGACAGTAAGTTTTGAGGGAGCTTCTGAAGGTGATGCCGATGCCAGGGCAGTAATTCAAAAACTCGTTGGTGATGCACCCGGATATGAATTGGAATTAGCTGAATTTATCCAGAATAACCTGAATGAGAATTTGGGAGCTATTCTTGAATATGCTGATGGATCCACACCGCTATATTTTGGTGATGAAGCTGCTCCATTGCAGCTGGTCCCTGCTACTGCAGGAAGTAAAGATAAAATATCCACTCAGATTTCTCTCGAGAGTGCTCAAAAAGGGCCGGTTATTGCTCATTATTTTGGTACAATGACTTATGCAACTGATAACCAGATTGCCGCTGATGACGTTACTCCTTCAGTAGCTGCCGGATCAGGAAGGTATGTAATACCTAATGATAACGCTGCTCCTGTTGAAATAACATCACTGGACGATGCTGTTAAAGGCATGATCATTACACTTGTTGGATCAGGAGGAAGTGTATCAACCATTAATGCTGCAGGTGAATTTATTCTTGAAGGTGATGCTTCCTGGAGTTCAAATGATGGAGCAACCATCACATTTGAAGTGTTTGCAGATGATGTATTCATTGAGCGCAGTAGAACTTAGATAAAATCCCCCAAATTAGATAAGTTAGTCAAACTAGATTTGATCAAGCCCCGGTAATATCGCCGGGGCTTTTTTAGTCCTAATTATGTTAAAAAAATGCTAAAAAATTGACAACACTATATTATATATTTAACTTTATTTCTGATTAATATTAGCCATAATCCGTTTTAAGTTAGAAAGATTGCCCTGACTCCCTTGTCAGGGTTTTTTTTTAGTCCTTTCCTTTTTAAAATTGTAATTACAATTTTGTTCAATACAAAATCTATACAGTTATGAAAAAGGAAATCTTTCACTGGCTAACCTACGATCGCAATTTTAATTCCGGGATCTTACTTTATTTCCGCTTTGGAAAAAACCGCGCTTACATAAACATTTTCAATAACCAGGGAAAAACTCAAAATAATTATGATACCCTAATTGAAGAATTCAGGAAACTTCTTGATATGAGTATTATTGATTTTAATAAGCTATTGAAAAAGCCGGTGAAGAAAATGCCAAAGCCAAAACCGGAAAAAGTAATAGTTATTGGAAAAAACCCAATTATCAAAGAAAAAATTCAAGCCACTCCTGACGCTAAAGAAATTGTTCTCCAGGTTAAAAGCGAACAAAAACTTCGCGATGAATTCCCTTTTTTTTCACAACCCGACTGCCCCAATGAATTAAAAATACTTGTTGCTGATAAAATAACAGCTTTCAGGGCATATAAAGACTCCCACGAAAAATTGTTTGTTGCCGGATCTCCTGAACAGGAATTTAATGCAGTCCGGGACACAGTTGAAAATTTCATCCTGAACCGTGAGATCTATAAAGAACTAAATTATTATCTCGAGCATCATAAAATACTCGGTGAACATAAGATGTTCGACAGAATTAAAAAGACTGAAGAATTGCAAGCCATGTCAACTGAAAAACTTGTAATAAAAAGAGACAATCTTGGAAAATATATCCTCAGGAAAGAAAAGGATATCGGTAAGAATGACAAACCACACTTAAAAAAGAAGAGACTTGTGGCAATTGAAGATTTTCAGTGGGAACTAACGGAAGTAAAAAAGATCATTGATACCAGGAAATGACAAAGTATTTCTCATTAAATGAGATTAAAACAAATGAGGATCCTATCACCAAAAATAAAGATGATGTTGCCAGGCATAAGTTTACATCAATGCACCTGGTTAAAGTCAACAGCATTAAACAGCTTATTGGCAAACTACCGATTCCGGATGAAATTCTTTTTTTATGGACCTTAAATAGTTTTAATGCATTTACCTTCATTCCATATATCATTAAAGAGCTTGGCAGAATTGATAACCTGGTATTTTCTACATATAGTATAAACACCAGGATAGTCAATTCGCTCATCCGTTGGATGGACAAAGGAAAAATAGAACACGTTCATATATTTATTTCAGATAGTATGAAGTTCCGGATGCCAAAGGTTGTTGATTTGCTCCAGGGATATGTTACTGCAGGTAACCGCATAAATGTTGATTATGTATGGAATCATTCAAAAGTCACATTAATTGAAGCAAAGCAAAACCATTTTGTCATCGAGGGCAGTGGTAACTTTTCAGAGAATGCGCAACACGAACAGTATGTTTTTCTAAATAATAATGAAGTGTACAATTTTAGATTTAATTCGATAAAAAATGCAGGACGAGATCTCTTGGCTAATAAAGGTTGAACAAACTGAAGAAGTTGAACAACTTGCCGGTCTTAACTATACTCCGGAGGAAATTGCTATGTACTTGGAAATTCCAAGAGACTTATTTATGAAGGAGTTCAATGATAAAGAAAGTAAAATTCGCTTTCATTTTGAACGTGGAATATTAGTTGCCAGAGCCAAAGTAGACATAGAAACACTTGAATCTGCTAAAAACGGAAATATTACAGCAGCTCAACGCCTGGACAAAATACAGCAACGCAATCAATTTGAATTTTTGAAACAACAAATGATAAATGGTGAATCTTGAAGACTTTAAATATGAAAAGATACTTGCCTTCATTGAATCCGGAGCCCAGGGAGATCTTCCGGATGAACTGATTGAGTATGTTCAGCTCCTGGAACTGATCCGGTCAATGTATGACAAGTATGATAGCATTCCTGCCATAGTCAATTACTTGCAAAAAGTACATAATCTTTCAGAATTCGTTTCTAAAAGAAGAGTGAATGAGGCCATCAACTTGTTTTATGTCGATAACCACATAAAGAAACAAACATGGCGCAATGTATATGCCTCACGTCTGGACCGTGCTGCTGATCTTGCCCTGAAAGCTTCCAACTCAGTGGCTGATCTTGAAGTATACAAAAAAATTGTTGATGCTGCAGCTCGTATGCGCCAGCTCGATAAGGAAGATGAAAAGGAGCTACCAAAAGAACTTTTTGAAAAATCTTTTAAGGTATTCACCTTGCATCCTGAGCGTATAGGACGAAAATCCGCTGACAGATATTTACTGGCACAACAAATAGACAATCTTTCAATTCCGGAAAAAGAAAAAGACAAGGCCAAGTCAGATGCCCTAATGACTGACGAAATAGAATTATTCAACGATGCCGACAAGGAAGAAACTGAAGTTCAATAGTAAAAATTCTGAGTTCCAGTATGCAAGCTGGCTCAAGATGGTGATAGATCTGATCTCACCTAAAAACCTGTACTTATATGCCGGGCGTGGTACTGGTAAAACTTCCGATATCCTGGCCGAAAGAAGCATGGATATTTGTCATGATCTGCCACAAGCTCCTTTTGCTTTTGTTGGAGATACGTACATGAACCTGGTATCCAACGTAATTAAAATTCTTTTTGAAGGATGGCAGCGCAAAGGATGGATTGAAGGCATTCATTATGTTGTGGATAAAAGGCCTCCTTCACATTTTAAAAAGCCATACAATTCCTTACTATCATACAAACATACCATCTCTGTTTTTAACGGATGTAATTTCAGTTTTGTAAGTATGGACAGACCAAGTACCGGCGCCGGTGATTCATATATTCATCTTTTTGGTGACGAAGCAAAATACCTGAAGAAAGAAAAGCTCAATAAACTTATGCCTGCTATTCGTGGTAATTACATTCAGTTTGGCCATTCGCCTTATTATCTTGGCAAAACTTTTACTTCCGATGCAGCCAATCCGATGCAAAATGAAGATGATTGGATGTATGAAATGGAGAAGACAATGGATAAAAAACAAATTCTTTTGATCCTGGATTGTGCTTTTGTGCTGAACGAAATTAAAATTGAATATTACAATGCATTTAATGCAAAGAATGAAGCTGAACTGATAAATATTAAAAAGAAAATGCAACGATGGGAAGATCGATACAGGAAAGTAAGAAAGAACTCTACTTTTTTTTATGTGGTAAGCAGCTATGTTAATGCCGATATTCTTCCGGAAGAATACTTTAATAATTTATATGATGAACTGGGACTTGACGAGTACAAAATATCTGTTCTTTCCATTCGTGCTAAATTAGATCCGGGTGCAATGTTCTATGGCAATCTTTCTGAAGAACATTTCTTTGATGATGGATACAACTATGATCACTATGATAAGTTCAGCCTTACCGATACCATTGAAGAAACATCCGGAGGACTGCGATACATTCGTTCTGATGAACCACTGGAAGCAGGTGTTGACTTTGGTAACATGATGAGCATGTACATCGGACAGACACGTAACAACGTAGATAGAGGCCTTAAGACAATATATACTTTAACTCCTGAATGGATCCGGCAGTTTGCTGATAAGTTCACCACTTTCTTTAAGCCACAGGGGTGTAAGATCCTTAAGG